>RCNI01000238.1_pt1 | contig 36441 bp, 31 predicted proteins | sample 2041151 | NCBI WGS metagenome assembly RCNI01 (sample SAMN09708214, study PRJNA481090) | feces metagenome | isolation source: feces | place: Antarctica: Albino Rookery
CATAGCGCCTACGCTGGCCAGCATCGTGCACAGCACCACCAGAATCTGGAAGGGGAGCGTACCGAAGCGGCCTGCCAGAACCGAGGCGGGATGGCGCTTGCGGGAGAGATTGTAGGCAACGATGATGCCGATGCCAGTCACCACTTGAATAATGCTGGCAAAGCGGGTGAAGCCCACAAAGGTGGAGACGCCGAAGAAAGCGATTGCCAGGCACGGCAGCGAGGCGGCCAGCCAGCTGATGTGGATTCCCCAGTGGGTCTGCTCGTGGACAATATCCCGCAGGTTGAGAGTGTTGGCCCAGAAGGAAGTAGCCAGTGCCAGCAGGGTAAAGATGTAGCCGAGAATACTGACCCAGCCGCCCAGATGTGCGGCCAGATCCACCAGTGCGCCGTCTTCGGTGATCTTCTCGCCGGCACCCAGCAGGGTGATGATGGTGATGAGCAGGATGAGGCCCACATTGATGGCAAGGCCGGTGGCAATGGCAGCCCGGATGCGCTTTACATCGCCCTCCAGACCCTTGACCACCTGCGGGGTGGACATAACGGCAGACAGGGAGAAAGCGACCATGCTGAACAGGGCCAACACATTATTAAAGCCATGCCAACCGGTGGGCAGGGGGCTCATATCCGAAAGAAGTGTTGCCACAGCCAGCACAGCTATGACGGCAATCATGGAGCCAACGGCGATTTTCTCGCAGATACCCACCAGCTTCATGCCGATGAATACCACGCCGGCGCCCAGAACATAGAACAGCAGCATACCGACCGCATCGGGCAGACCCAGCCAGGAACGGAACACCGCCGCCGCACCAGTCAGGAAGGCGCTGACATTAAAGATGACGCTGAGGCCCAGAGTGACGAACGCCACCCAGGTCAGGACCTTTTTGATCTTACCGGAGAACAGCTCTGCGTCCAAACAGCTGATGAACTGGGCACCGCCATTGTTATAGGAGAGTTCTGCAATGATGAGATGCAGTACCACATTAAAGAGGTAACAGAACAGAACAATCAGCAGGATGTCCCGCAGACTGTTGTGGGAGGCCAGGTAGGGAACGGACAGGATGCCTGAGCCGACGCCGTGGCCAACGATAATGCTGGTTGCTTCAAAAAAAGTGAGTTTCGATTCGCCTGTGATATTTTTCATGCGGACCTCCAAATTTTCGTCAAAATAACGCTTCTATTATATCTGTTTCGGTCTTACAGGTCAAGAATGGATCGAAAAAGGGGAATTTTTCCAATCTTGCCGCCCAATGTGGAGGGGGTGTACACTGTGTTGGCGCGGAACAAAATGACGGCAGAGGCGTGGCTCTGTGAGAGGACTTTTGGCGAAATTCACCTTGAGATGGGAGCGGGATGGTGCTAGTATAGAAACAAATGTGTCGTAAGAATAGAAGGGAGAAACAGCAGATGCAGTGTAGAAATTACAGCCACCGTGGTTTCAGCGGCGCGTATCCGGAGAATACCATGTTGGCGTTTGAAAAGGCATTGGAGGCCGGATGCGAGGGAATGGAGTTCGATGTCCATTTTTCCAAGGATCACCAGCTGGTCATTATCCACGATGAGGCCATTGACCGGACCTCCGGGCAGCATGGATTGGTGAAGGATATGACCTATGAAGAGTTGTGTCAGGTGGATTTTTCCTACCGCTTTGCCGGACAGTTTGGGTTCCAGAAGATTCCTACCCTGCGGGAGTATCTGGAACTGGTGAAAGACCGGGATATAATCTCCAACATCGAGCTGAAAACCGGCGTGTATGAGTATCCCGGTATTGAGCAGGCGGTATATGATCTGCTGCGGGAGTACCACATGGAGGAGCGGGTCATCATCTCCTCCTTCAACCACAACTCGGTGATGCGAATGAAGGCCATTGATCCGCAGCTGCCGTGCGGCTTTCTGTCAGAAACCTGGATTCTGGGTACCGGGGCGTATGTGGCGTCCCATGGGATTGAGGCATATCACCCGGAATTTCATATGCTGACGGCGGCGGAGACAGCCGATTTGAAAGAGCACGGTGTGGCAATCAATACCTGGACAGTCAACGAGGAGGCGGATATCCGTGAAATGATCCGCATCGGCGTGGATGGGATTATTTCCAATTACCCTGACCGTGTGAACCGTCTTCTGCGGGAAGAGGGCGTGCGGTAACAAAGAAATACGGACAGCGGGAAAATCCTCGGGAGTTTACTACTTCCGGGGATTTTTATGCGTTCTCCTGCCGCACGGTCCGCTTGCGAAGGGCACTGGCGGAAAAGCAGAAGCGGCATACGGATGGTAACAATCCTGTCATAATGATTGAGCACTGAGGCGGGTCATGCTATAATAAATCAAACTTCTGCATGGCGGAAAGAAAGAGAAAAGCGGAGGAAAACAGAATGAAATTACTTTTCAAACAGCGCTTTTTTTCGTGGTTTGACAGCTATGATATTTATGATGAGAACGGCGGCGTATTTGCCACCGTAGAGGGAAAGTTGTCCTGGGGACATTGCCTGAAAATCTACGCACCGTCCGGGGAGGAGATTGGCACCGTTCAGGAGAAAGTACTGACGTTTCTGCCCCAGTTTGAGATCTGGCTGGGCGAGACGTATGTGGGCCGTATTACTAAGGAGTTTTCCTTCTTCAAGCCCCGGTTCACCATTGACTACAACGGTTGGACGGTAGATGGTGACTGGCTGGAATGGGACTATGGCATCTTCGATGCCTACGGAGTAGAGGTTGCCCGGATCAGCAAGGAAATCTGGAACTGGACGGACACCTATGTGCTGGACATTGCTCGGCCCGGGGATGCGATGGCTGTGCTGATGCTGGTGTTGGCGATTGACGCAGAAAAGTGTTCCAGAAATAACTGAAAGGCAGAAAAGAGGGGTATCTATGACGAAATTATTGCTGGTGGAGGATGACCATGGTATTGTGACCAATCTGACGGAATTCCTGCGGCAGGAGGGGTACGATGTCCGGAGTACTGCCGGACAGACCGGTGCCATGGAATTGCTGGCGGCAGAGAACTTTGATCTGGTGCTGTTGGATGTGTCGCTGGCAGATGGCAATGGATTTTCTGTCTGCAAGGCCATTAAGGCGGAGTATGGATTGCCGGTGATTTTCCTTACCGCATCCGGGGATGAGTACAGTACGGTGACCGGGTTTGAACTGGGAGCGGATGACTATATTGCCAAGCCTTTCCGGCCCCGTGTGCTGGTCAGCCGCATCAAGAATGTCCTGCGTCTCACCGGCAGTGCAGAATCTGTCATCCAACTGGGCGATGTTACAGTAGACACAGTGCGGGGCATTGCCACCAGAGGCGGACGGGACCTCTATCTCTCTGCGCTGGAATATCGACTGCTGCTGGTGTTTATCAACCACCGGGGGCAAGTGCTTTCCCGCACCCGGCTGCTGGAGGCCATTTGGGACATTGCCGGGGATTTTGTCAATGACAATACGCTGACGGTGTACATCAAGCGTCTGCGGGAAAAAATCGAAAACGACCCCCAAAATCCGACCATCATCAAAACGGTACGGGGCATGGGTTATAAGGTGGATGTCACATGAAATTTTTAAGGAATCCGGAGGTGCGGCGGACGCTGTGGATCTATGTCGTGCTCACAGCGGCAGCGGTGGCTGGAGCATGGCAGCTGCTGGGTCCGCGTGCCGCACTTTATGTATTGGGCGTAGCGGTGGTGCTGGTGGTGGTCCATCTCGTCAGCACCTATCGACGCTATCGCCATTTGGCGGAACTGGCGGAGGACATTGACCGTATTCTTCACGGTACGGATCCCAAATTGGAAGTGGGGCAGTGTGCGGAGGGCGAGCTGTGTATTCTGGAAACGGAGATCCAGAAGATGACGATTCGCCTGCGGGAACAGCGAGAGCATTTGGAGGAGGATAAGATATTTTTGGCGGACTCCATTGCGGATATTTCCCACCAGATCCGCACACCACTGACCTCCATCAATTTGCTGGTTCAGCTGCTGCGCAAGCCGGATCTGGAGGAGGCACGGCGAATACAGCTGCTGCGGGAACTGGTGGAGATGCTCTCCCGGATCGACTGGCTCATTACCACGCTGCTGAAAATTTCTCGGCTGGACGCAGGAACGGTCCATTTCAAAAAGGAGCAGATCCCGCTGGAAACACTGGTGTATCGGGCAACCGAGCCGATGCTGATTCCCATGGAATTGCGGGGGCAGCATCTGCGGATCGACTGCCGGGGCAGCTTTACTGGTGACATGGACTGGACCTGCGAGGCCATCGGCAACATTGTGAAAAACTGTATGGAGCACACCCCGGACGACGGTACGGTTACCGTGGTGGGGGAAGATAATCCTCTGTATACGAAAATTCAAATTACGGATACCGGACCGGGGATTGCCTCGGAGGATTTGCCACACCTCTTTGAGCGGTTTTATAAGGGGGAGGCCTCCGGCAACAAGGGCTTCGGCATCGGTCTGGCATTGGCCCGGATGATCGTTATGGGACAGAACGGCACACTGAGGGCAAGCAATCTTCCCGGCGGTGGGGCACAGTTCACCGTATGCTTTTTTAAAGGCACGGTTTAGGAATCATGACAAAACTGTCATCAGAAAGTCATCGGAGAGTCACCTTGACAGGCTACAATAAACTTGTAAAACAACAAAAGGAGAACGCACAATGGAAATTTTGAGAGTGGAACACCTTTGCAAGACCTATGGCAAAGGGGAAAATGAAGTTAAGGCCCTCAATGACGTGTCCTTTTCTGTGGAGCAGGGACAGTTTGTAGCAATCATCGGTCCGTCCGGTAGTGGTAAATCGACGCTGCTGCATATTTTAGGCGGCGTGGACCGTCCCACCAGCGGCAAGGTCTGGATGGACGGCAGCGATGTCTATGCCCAGAACGAGGATCAGCTGGCGGTTTTCCGTCGGCGGCAGGTGGGGCTGATCTACCAATTCTATAATCTGATCCCGGTGCTGAATGTGATGGAAAATATTACGCTGCCGGTACTGATGGACGGCCGAAAAGTCAATCAGGAGCGCCTTGCAGAACTGATGACCACGTTGAAGCTGACGGGCCGGGAGAAGCACCTGCCCAACCAGCTCTCTGGCGGTCAGCAGCAGCGGGTTTCTATTGGGCGGGCGCTGATGAACGCTCCGGCGGTGGTGTTGGCTGACGAGCCCACCGGCAATTTGGACTCCAAGAACAGTCAGGAGATCATGGAGCTCTTGAAGATGTCCAACAAGAAATATCACCAGACCTTAATCGTCATCACCCATGATGAGAACATTGCCTTGCAGGCGGATCGGATTCTGGCCATCGAGGACGGTCAGATCATTCGGGACGAGGTGGTGCGCCGATGAATATTTTTCGCCGTGTTACACTGCAAAGTCTGCGCAAAAATCCCACCCGAACGGTGGTGACCATCATTGGCATCATCTTGTCGGCAGCGATGATCTGCGCTGTGACGACGTTTGCCAGCAGTATCCAGCACTATGCGCTGGAGAACAGCATCTATGCAGAGGGCAACTGGCACGTTATGCAGGCAGACATCAGCTACGACGAATGCGAGGCGATTGCGAAGAAGGATGATATCCAACAGGCGGGATTTGTCCAGCAGCTGGGCTATTCTCTGCTGGAGAACAGTAGCAATGCGGAAAAGCCATATCTGTATGTGCTGGGAACAGATGAAAATGCCCGGGAAATGCTGCCCATCTCTCTGCTGGGCGGCCGATATCCGAAGAATGACAAAGAAATTTTGCTGCCGGACCATCTGGCCTCAAATGGCGGTATACACTATGGCCTGGGGGATCAGCTGACACTGACGCTGGGCGACCGGGAACTAGATGGCGTGGTCGTGGGACAGGGAACCCCGTGCTATGTCTACGATGCGGAAACTGGACAGGCGGTTTTCAACGGGGAGAACTTCCGTCCCCGGGAAAGCCGCACCTATACCGTGGTGGGTTACTATCACCGTCTGAGCTATCAGCTGGAGGACTTTCCTGCGCCGGGCTACACGGCTCTGACGGTGGCAGACGAAGGCGGGGAAGGAACGTGGAGTGCCTTTTGGCAGCTGAAGGATCCCAGAAAGGCCTATGACAATATGAACGAGGGGGTCAGAACAAACGACGATGTTCTGATGCTTCTGGGAAGCTTTCGGCATAACAGCTTCGCCCAAACGCTGAGTGGGTTGGGGAGCATTGTGGTTCTCCTCATTATGTTTGGCTCCGTGGCTTTGATTTATAATGCGTTTGGCATTTCCGTGGCGGAGCGGACGAAGCAGTTCGGCCTGCTCTCATCCATCGGTGCCACAAAAAAGCAGCTGCGGCATATGGTGCTCTTTGAGGCACTGGCAGTCAGTGCGGTGGGTATCCCCCTGGGTATTCTCTCCGGCGTAGGCGGCATCGGCGTGACGCTGCACTTTGTGGGCAGTAAGTTCCGCGCCCTGGGCGGCTTTCCGCTGGATATGAAGCTCCATGTTTCCCTCTTGTCGGTGGTGCTGGCCGCCATCATTGCGCTGGTGACGGTACTGATTTCGGCGTGGATTCCTTCTCGCCGTGCCACCAAAATTACGGCGGTGGAGGCAATCCGGCAAAATGGCGATATCAAGGTCAAGGGCGGTCGGGAGCGGTCGCACCGCCTGACCTATCGGGTCTTTGGCCTGCCGGGTCTGCTGGCCAGTAAGCACTATCACCGCAGCAAACGCAAGTACCGTACCACGGTGGTGAGCCTTTTTATGAGTGTTGTCCTGTTTGTGTCGGCCTCCTCCTTTACAGACTACCTGCTGCTGGCGGCCACCGATGGCTTTTCTACCAGAGGGTATGATCTGGAATACAGTGTTTCTATGGAGCAGACGGAGAAGACCCCCGAGGAGCTGCTGAAACTGCTGTGCTCGGAGAAGCACGTCACAGGGGGAACCTATATGGCCGCGGAAATGTATCTTGACGGTGTGATTTCCACAGAGGCCTTCAACGAAGGCGTGGTGGGTTCTTACCTCAGTACCACAGAAAATGTGCCTGCCCACATGGAACAGGCAGACGGTACGCAGGCGGCATCACTTCCTGTCAGAGTACACTTTGTGGCAGATGAGGAATTCCGCAACCTTCTGAAAAAGTATGATCTGAGTGAGAAGGATTTCCTGAACCCCGATCAGCCGCTGGCAATTACAGTAGATCATGCCCGGTTCTTTGACCGCCCGACAGAGCGATACTGCAATGTGGAACTGCTGGGGGCCGATCAATTCACCTTCTATGGGGAGAGGATTCGGAGCTATGACGGCTACTCCTATCTGGAGGAGAGCGGAGAAGGGAAAGACCGGGTGATCCGGTATATCTCCAACAACGATAGCGAGGTCATGGAAATTCCCTATGACCAGGCGGCTATTCCATTTTCGCTGGCTGCGGGCAAGACCATTCACGAATCGCCCTATTTCCTTGCCGAAATGGAAGCGGGGAGTATTTCGATGATCTATCCCATCAGTGCCTATGAACGGGTGATCCCGGAGGAACTGCGGGAAAGAAGCGATGTCTATACATTCTTCCTCAATTCCAGCAATCATGCAGCCACGTTCCAACAGCTTACCAAAACGCTGTTGGAGAATGGTATGAATACCGACCAGTTCAATGACTACGCACAGGGCGTGGAGAATAAGCGCAATATGGTGACCATCGTTCAAGTATTCTCGTATGGCTTTATTGTGCTCATTTCTTTGATTGCGGCGGCCAATGTCTTCAATACCATTTCAACCAATATTGCTCTGCGGCGGCGGGAGTTTGCCATGCTCAAGTCCATTGGTATGAAGGCTAAGGACTTTGACAAAATGATGAATTTTGAATGTCTGCTCTATGGCAGCCGGGCCTTGCTCTTAGGCCTGCCGGTGTCTGCGGGTGTGACATATCTGGTTTGGAAGAGCGTGTCGGACAGCGTGCAGATGAACTTCTATCTGCCTTGGAAGGCGATGCTGATTGCCATGGGCAGTGTGTTTGCTGTGGTGTTTGTGACCATGCTCTATGCCATGAGAAAGATCAAGCGGGATAATCCCATCGATGCACTGAAAAACGAGAATCTGTAAGAGGAAGGAACTATGAGTAAGCGAAAGAAAATGGTTCGCCGTATTTTGCTGATCGTGTTGTGTCTGGTTCTTCTTGGAGGGACAGCGGCGCTGGGCGTGAGTGCCTATGTCAAAGAGGTAGGCGGCGAAACCATCCTGTCGGAGAAGAAAGCGGCACAGTTGAAGGATGTCGACTGCATCATTGTGCTGGGCTGTCAGGTGCGTTCAGACGGGACGCCCAGCCCGATGCTCCGTGACCGGCTGGAAACAGGGGTTTCTCTCTATCAATCCGGGGCGGCTCCGAAGCTGCTGATGAGCGGTGATCACAGCCGGGAGGATTATGACGAAGTGGGGGCAATGAAGAAGTTTGCTCTGGGCGCTGGGGTGGACAGCCGTGATATCTTCATGGATCACGCGGGATTCTCTACCTACGAAACGATGTACCGGGCCAAAAATGTCTACGGCGCCCAAAAGGTACTGGTGGTGACGCAGCGCTATCATTTGTATCGGGCTGTCTATATTGCTCAGGCGCTGGGATTGGATGCCTACGGAGTGGCAGCGGCAGATATCACCTATGCCGGGCAGTCCTATCGGGACGTACGAGAGGTGCTGGCCAGATGCAAGGATTTTGTCACGGCCATTTCGCAGCCACAGCCTGGGAATCTGGGGGAAGATATTCCGATTTCCGGTGACGGCAATGTTACAAATGTCTGGATCGGCACGCAGCTGCTGACAGAGTCATAATGGAAGGGACAGCGTCCGCTGTAAGAAAGGAACAAGCCCCCCTGCACAAATCTGCCATTTGTGCAGGGGGCTTTTCGTCGTATTCCGTGTTTGCTTCCGTGCGTACTTACAAGCTGGTCTTTGACACGGTTTTATGGTAGAATAAAATGAATTTTGTAAAGTGAGTTGATGATTGTGCAGCGCGAAGCATTTGAAGCAAAGTATATGGAGCACCTGAACCCGCAGCAGCGCCGGGCAGTGGAAACGGTGGACGGAGCCGTGCTGCTGCTGGCAGTTCCCGGCAGCGGAAAAACCACCGTTCTGGTGACCCGGCTGGGGTATATGGTTTGCGTTCAGGGGATCGACCCCAGAAATATTTTGACAATGACCTACACCGTCTCCGCAACACGGGAGATGAAGGCACGGTTTGCTGCACAGTTTGGCGAGGAGTATGCCCGAAACATGGAGTTTCGCACCATCAATGGCATCTCGGCCCGGATCATTGCCTATTACAGCCGCTATTTCAGCCGCCGTCCGGCCTTTACACTGCTGGAGGATGAGGGGGAGATCAAGCGTCTGCTGCGCCAGATTTACCAGAGTATGCACGATGATTACCCGGAGGACAGCCTCATCAAGGATCTGCGTACGTCCATTACTTACATCAAAAATATGATGCTTACTGACGAAGAGATCCAGGAACTGGACACGGGCGTGGAAGAACTGCCGGCCATTTATCGGGCCTATTGCGCCGAACTGAAGCGGCGGGGAATGATGGACTACGACGATCAGATGTCCTATGCCTTGACGATTCTCAAGGGATATCCCGCCATTCTGGCGGCATTTCAGGAGCAGTTCCCGTATCTCTGCGTGGACGAGGCGCAGGATACCTCGAAAATTCAGCACGCCATCATTCGGCTGTTGGCGGGAAAACAGGGAAATCTCTTTATGGTGGGAGACGAGGATCAGAGTATCTACGGTTTCCGGGCGGCCTATCCCGATGCTCTGCTGCATTTTGAAGAGACGTACCCCGGCGCACAGGTTCTGTTGATGGAGGAAAACTATCGCTCCACGCCGGCGATCGTAGGGGCGGCGAATCGTTTCGTGGCCCACAATCGTTTTCGCCGGCCCAAGAGGATGCAGACGACCCATAAAAACGGTTCCCAGATTCAGCGCATTGCGGCAGTGGACCGAACGGCACAGTTTCAGTACTTATTCGGCGTGGCGGAGCAATGCAGAACAGACACAGCCGTTCTCTACCGCAATAACGATAGTGCCCTGCCGCTGATCGACTGGCTCCAGCGTCAGGGAATTCCCTATAACTGCCGCAAATTCGATGAGGGCTTCTTTACGAACCGTGTCATCAGCGATGTGACAGATATCATTCACTTTGCCCATGCCCCCTGTGATGAACAGTGCTTCATGCGCATCTACTATAAGTTGGGCTGTCACATAACCAAAAAGGCGGCGGCTTGGGCCTGCCAGAAAAGCCTGGATTCGCAGCGTCCAATTCTGGCGGAACTGCTGGACTCGGCAGAAACCAAAGGGTATGTCCGGGATAATGTATCGAACGCCATGGCGGCGTTGCAGCAGATTCCGCGGGACACGGCGCTGGAGGCGGTGCATCGGATCTGGAACGATTTGCAGTACGGTCAATATGTGCAGACGAATCATCTGGATACGGGGAAGCAGTCGATTTTGGAACTGCTGGCCAGAAACGAATCCAGTGCCATGGGATTGCTGCGCCGCTTGCAGGAACTGCGGGAGATCACCGCGGCCCATACCAATCGCCGGGAGAACCATTTGACGCTTTCGACCATTCATTCCAGCAAGGGGTTGGAATATGAGCGGGTATACCTGTTGGATGTTGTCGATGGCCTGCTGCCCTCCATCACAGAGGCGAATGCCCAAACAGAGGAGGAAGTCCGCACCTACGAGGAGGAACGGCGGCTCTTTTACGTGGCAATGACCCGTGCCCGGCAAGAGTTGTATTTTTTCACTTGCGGACAACCCTCCGCATTTGCCAGTGAGGTCATACAAACACTGCCGGTAGCAGTGCGGGACGAGGAAGATGTCTTTGCACCATTGTGGGAGAATTTGCTGGGGCGGCACTACACGCACCAGACCATGGGCCGGGGCAAGATTACCGCCCAGTGTGGCCGACAGCTGCTGGTGCGTTATGAAACAGGAAAGACGGCCTTGCTGACCATGGAAGAGATGCTGGCACAGCGTGCCCCGGAGACGGAATACACACAGCCCGGTGCCGGGATCAAAGCCGCGCCTCGCAGACCTGCGCCGCGGGTCAGCAGTTCGGTGCGTAGTGTACTGGATTGTGTGTCCGAGGGGACTCGAATCCGCCACAGTCTTTTTGGAAGTGGTATGGTGCGGAAGGTGGAAGGCGACACAGTGACCATCCGCTTTGATCATGCCGATGGTGACAAGAAATTCGGCCTTCGGCTCTCTGTGGAGAAGGGCTATCTGACGCTGCTATAAAAAGAAGGACCCTGCGGGGTCCTTTTCTTTATATGCGAAGGAGGAGAATGGTGTTAAAAAAGTGATAAGAAAAGCGCTGTTTCTTGACAAGGTGGCAGATATTTAGTTATAATGAGCGCAATTATGAAACGGAAGGTGATATCACTAAATGGATAATTCTGGTAGTGACAGTTGTGCGGCAAACAATTTGATACGACGGCACCAATGGCATACTTGCGCCTATTTTATAGGGACAGGTATGTTTTTTTGCGCCCAAAACCGAAACGATCAAAGAAATAAGGAGACACAACGATGATGAACAGTGTGCTGGCCATGACGGTCTGTATTATTTTATCCGGCTATTTTTCAGCTACGGAAACAGCGTTTTCCTCCCTCAATAAGACCCGGCTGAAGGCCATGGTGGAGAAGGGAAACCGTCGTGCCCTGGTTGCTTTGCAGCTGTCAGAGAATTACGACAAGCTGATTTCTACGATTCTCATTGGCAATAACATTGTCAATATTGCGGTAGCCTCCATTGGTACAGTGATGTTTGTTGACTTGCTGGGGCAGGAGATGGGAGCTACGGTGTCTACGGCGGTGGTGACGGTGGTGGTGCTGATTTTCGGTGAGATCACACCTAAGAGTCTGGCCAAGGATTTCCCGGAACGGTTTGCCTTGTTTTCGGCACCGATCCTCAAGGGCATGATTTGGTTTTTTACGCCGCTGAATTTCATTTTCTCCATGTGGAAGAAGCTGGTCAGCAAACTATTCCGCACTTCGGAGGACAGCAAAATGTCGCCCGAGGAATTGCGGCTGCTGCTGGATGAGGTGCAGCAGGAGGGCTGTCTGGATGCGAACGAGGGCCAGCTGCTGAAAAATGCCCTGGAATTCGGCGATCTGGAAGCGCAGGATATTCTGACCCACCGGGTGGATCTGGAAGGCGTCAGCGTGGATGCCGACAAGGCAGAGATTGCGGAGGTCTTTGACCGGACCCGCTTCTCCCGGATTCTGGTCTATGAGCAGACTATGGATAAAATTGTGGGCATCATACATCAGAAGGATTTCTATATCGGTGGAACAGCCACGGACAAGTCCCTGCGGGAAATTATGACGCCGCCCCTGTTCATCCATCAGACGGAGAACATCGACGATCTGCTCCAACTACTGCGGGCAGCCAAGGCGCAGATGGCCATTGTGGTGGACGAATACGGCGGCACGCTGGGAATCGTCACCATGGAGGATATTCTGGAAGAACTGGTGGGCGAAATCTGGGATGAGCACGACGAAGTGGAGGAGCCTGTGCGTTCACTGGGAGCCGGGACCTATTTGGTCAGCGGTGCTTTGTCGTTGGATGATTTCTGCGACCAGTTCCATATCAAAAGCGACGCAGACAGCGTATCTGTGGGCGGCTGGGTCATGGATGTACTGGAGCGCATCCCTGAGGAAGGGGAGCGGTTTGTGTACCAGACACTGGATATTACCGTCTGCCGGGTGGATAAGCACCGGGTGGAGACCATCCGTGTGACAGAAGCAGAGTAAAAGATAAGAAAAAGTCCTGTGAAGCATTGCTTTACAGGACTTTTTTGTTAGTAGATGACCTTGTCGAGTATTCCGGAAATGTGGGCGATGAACACACCGTAGTTGGTGATGGGAACCCCGGCGTGCTGCGCCGCAGCAACTCGGGAGAGCACATAGCGGCGATTGAACATACAGCCGCCGCAGTGAATGATGAGATCATAGGGGGTCAGATCGGCAGGGAAATCCTTACCGCTGACCATATCGATCTGCAAAGTTTGTCCGAAGCGTTTATGGAGCATGGCGGGAATCTTCACCCGGCCGATATCTTCCTCCAGCGGTGCATGGGTACAGGCTTCGGCGATGAGTACCCGGCTGTGGGCAGTCAGATGGTCGATGGCTTTGGCACCCGCAACAAAGGCGTGGATGTCCCCTTTGTAAGCGGCCATCAGCACGGAAAAGGAGGTCAGGCGGCTTTCCGGGGGCTTTTTGGCATAAACCGCAGGAAAGACCTGCGAGTCGGTGATAATCAGTGCCGGCGGTTTCTGGAGCGCCGCCAGAGCCGCATCCAGCTGCTCGGTTTTCACGCACAGCACCAGACAACTGCCATCCAGCAGATCACGGATCGTCTGTACCTGAGGTAGGATCAGCCGCCCCTGAGGGGCTTGAATGTCCTGGGGCATCACGAGCACTACCGTGTCGCCGGGGTGAACTAGATGGGAGGCGATAGTGGCGGCAAATAAATCTTCCGGGAGGAGCCGCAGCAGCTGCAGGCGCAGACGCTGGGTGATGTTTTCCTCCTGAATTGTGATGACCTCTGCTTCCAGCTGGAGTTTTTCACGGACAGATGCGGTCAGTGCGGTGCAGTCGGGGCAGCGGTCGGCTTGGCTCAGAACGCACAAAATCGGTGTCCCGTGGGCCTTCATGGATTGGACCCATTCCTGTTCCAAAGCCAGCGGATCATTGGGATCGGTATCGGCACGGATGAGGAGCACCGCGGCATCACTCTCGTCGAGAATGCGGCGGGTCATCTCAACCCGCATCTCGCCCAGTGTGCCCTCGTCGTCATAGCCTGCCGTATCAATGAGAACGCAGGGGCCGATGCCATGGATCTCCATAGATTTATAGACCGGGTCAGTCGTTGTGCCAGCCACAGCGGATACCAGCGCCACTTCGTGTCCGGCAAAGGCGTTGATCAGTGAGGATTTGCCGCTGTTGCGACGACCAAAAAAAGCAATGTGGACTCGCTCACTGCGAGGAGTATCGTGCAGTGCTGCCATGGCCGTCACCGTTTGGAGTAAGTCACCTTGACGCTGACACCGTGCAGTTGTCCCAGCTTACCGGAGAGGTTGCTGATAGCTGTCTCGGGCGCGTCCATGATGACGGTGATGATGTTGACTCCCCGCTTGGGATAGGGCATCCCGGTGCGGGAGATAATGTACTGCCCAGCTTCGTGGAGCAGGGTGTTGATCTTTTCCGCGCAGTCTCTGTTTTCGACGATAATTCCCAGAATGGCCAGGCGGGTAGAATCTTCATTGACGGAAGACGGCATAGTTATAGTCTCACTTTCCTTAAAATTTGACTCCTCCAGAGTTCCCACGGCCAGTACATCGGCGTAGGAGCGGTAGGGGGTTTCAATCTCACCGATGACGGTTTCCACGCCAAAGGCACGGCGCATATTCTCTTCGGTGATCACGGTGCGCGTGTCGCCAAAGCAGATATGCCCCTGTCGATCCAGCAACAGGGCTTGATCGGCGTGGCACAGTGCGTGGACGGGGTAATGGGTATTGAAGATGCAGGAAATGCCCTGCTCGGTCAGCGTGTGGAGAGTCTGAAGAACCACCAGCTGATTTTTGAAATCCAGATTGCTCTCCGGCTCATCGAGGATGATGATTTTGGGTTCGCCTGCCAGTGCCCGTGCAATCAGCACCATCTGTAACTCACCACCGGAGAGCTTGGCACAGGATTGATCGGCCAGGGCGGTCAGGCCCAGCCGCTCCAGCGTTTGTGCGGCAATCTCCCGGTCGTGGGCATTGGGCTTTCCAAAGATCCCACAGCGGTTGGAACGGCCCAACAAGACCATATCCTTGACGCTGGTGGAGAGGGTGGTGTTTTTACTCTGAGGCACATAGGCAATGGAGGAGAACAGCTCACGCTGAGAGAGGGAAGCGATGTCCTGCCCATCCAGCGTGCTGCGTCCCTGATTCCATTGGAGAAAGCCCATCATGCACCGCAAAAGCGTGGTTTTTCCAGCACCGTTAGGGCCAAGAATGGCCAGCATTTTCCCTCTTTCTACATGGAACGAGACATCCTGAAAGAGCGTCCGTCCATGAGGATAGGCAAAGGAGCCGTGTTCAACGGCAAAAATCACAGACTCCACCCCCCGGTTTTGCGCAGCAGGGCGATGAACACCGGCGCACCAATCAGAGCCGTCAGCACGGAGACAGGGATTTCCGTGGGGCTGATGCTCCGGGCAGCGGTGTCCACCAGCACCATAAAGACGGCACCCATACTGAGGGAGGCCGGAACCAGCACCAGATGATCACTGCCCAGTGCCATACGGCAGATGTGGGGGATCAGCAGTCCCACCCATCCCACCTGTCCGCAGGCGGAAACGCAGGCAGCAGTAATCATGGTGCAGGACAGAGTAGTGATGCCCCGCAAGAGCTTTACATTGGAACCAGAGGCCCGGATCTCGTCCTCCGAAAGAGGCAGGAGATTGAGCCGCCAGCGGATGGCAAACAGGAGACCTACGCCCAACAAAATAAAGGGCAGGGAAAAGGCAACCGTGTGCCAGGTAGCACTGTCCAAACTGCCCATCAGCCAATAGGTGATAGTGGGGAGCTTGGAGTCGGTGTCTGCCACCAGTTTGACCAGAGAGATCAGGGCAGAGAAGAGGGAAGAGACGACCATGCCGCCCAAAATCATGGCGGTGAGGGAACGGCTTGTACCGCTGCCGCGTCCGATCAGTACGGTCAGAGCGACGGCCGTAAAGCCAAAGAGCAACGCGGAGATCTGCGTCAGTGTGATGGGGAGGCCTAGCAGCAGTGCTGCCACGGCACCAAAGCTGGCCCCTCCAGCTACGCCCAAGGTGTCGGGCGTAGCCATCGGGTTGGAGAACAGACTCTGGAAGGCCAGTCCTGCCGCCGACAGACCGCTGCCGACCAACATGGCCAGCACGATGCGGGGCAGGCGCATATCCCGGATAATCATGGCTAGATTGTCTTCGGGGACCATGCCGTGGAGCAGCAGCTGCCATAAGGTGGACAGAGTCTCGCCGGCGGTGGTGGTATAGCGGCCCAGGCACAGGCAGACAACCCCTGTCAGCAGCGGCAGTACCACCAGTACGGCGTAAAAACTGACGCGGCGGGGGCGGGACGAGGTCACATCGAGTTTCAATGGGATCGACCTCATTTACATTGCGGAATCGGCAGGAGGATTGTAGAGGGTTTCCATGTCCTCATCGGTGAGGGTCACATCATAGAAACGCTGGTAGTAATCCTTGATGACACGGTCCATGTTGATGTCGTCAAACAGGTTGGGATACAGCTTCTGTGCCATCCACTGCAGTGCCAGCGGGCTATCGGAGCAGGGAGGGAACCAGTAGTACATACCCAGAGGCAGCTTGTAGAACTCGTGGTGTCTTACGCTGGTCAGACCGCTCCAGTCGTGCCCTTCGATAGCGGTGCCGTTGGCAATATCCTCCGGAGTGAAGGAACTGAAGCTGTTGAGGAAGATCACATCGGGGTCCCACTCATAGATCTGCTCCAGGCTGACGGGAGAGATTTTCTGTTCAATATCCTTGGCAACATTGTCCGCGCCGATGGTGCTCAGCCAGTAACGACCGAAGGTGGAACCGGCAGCCACGATGGCGGATTCATTGTAGTTGGCCAGAATCAAGGCGCTGCGGCGCTCCTCTGCGGGGATCTGAGAGACGCGGTCAGTGACCATTTTCTCGACGTCCTTACCGTAGGCGATGATTTCGTCAGCCTTCATCTCTGTTCCCAGGACCTGACCGAGCAGTGTGGCCCAGGTATTGACGGTTTCGATGGTGCTTTCAATAGAGGTGCTGAAGCCAACGCAGGGAACGCCCAGCTTGGTCAGCTTGTCAGCAGCATTCACATCGGCTTCATTGCCGTTGTTGTAGAAAACCACATCGGGCTTGAGGTTCATGACCTCCTCTACGTTGACAGTTTCACCCTGGGCGAAAGCAGTGTCCACATCCGATAGATCGGCAACGCGGCTGAGGAAAGAGTGGACAGCGGCATTCTTGGAGGCGGGGGTCAGACCCACGATCTTGGCGGCGTCTCCGCCCACCATGCAGTAGACCGAGCAAAGGGGCATGGTGGAGATGATGGCAATGCGGTCAATTTGATTGGGAACATTGATTTCCTTCTGCCCGTTATCGACGACAACGTGAGTTTCCACTTTGGCAGGGTTGTCAGGTTGCTGCGGGTCGGTTCCGGGCTTTTCGGCGCAGCCAGCCAACAGGGTCAGCACCATGCTGCAGCTCAGAAGTAAGGCAAACAGTCGTTTCATAGTTGTTCCTCCAATTCATGTAATAAAATTTCCAGTGCGTTCTCTGCGGGGCGATAGAGCCGGGAAGAGAGCGCCTGATGGGGACGGGGTAAAAAGATGGTCTTGCTGTCGTCGGGCAGAAGCTGCTGATAGAGAGGATCGCCCACGATGAGATCATAGGGCTGGGTCAGTTCTTCCCGAATCTGTGCCTCCGTATCCAGCAGCACATAGGGGACGGTCTGATCCAGTGCAGCATCGAAGCTGTTTTCAATGCCGGCCACAGCGTCACAGCCGAATCGGCGGCGGATAATGCCGGCCAGTGTCACAGCAAAGACGGCATCACCCAAAATCAAAACCTTTCGCCCATGAACGGGGAGGGGAGGGGGGAGTTTCTCCGGGTGCAGCAGCCAGTGGGTGTCCTCCTTTGTAAAGGGAACGCCGATGACATAGGGAATGTGATACTTGCGCTGCATCCAGCGGGCGGCGGGAAGGCCTGCCATACTGATGACAATATTGCAGTCAGTTTCGGCGGCATGGGAAATTTCTTCCGTGCTGCCGTTCATGGTCAGCGAGGATACCTTGGATGCACCGCACGCAAGGACCTGGGCACGCATTCCTTCCAGCTCAGCATGGCTGTAATCCATCGGGAAGGCACCCAGCAGATTGACCTGAAAGCCCTGGTGGGGCCGGGGCGGCAGCATGGTGCGTTCCAGAAGTTTTTGCAGCGCCTCTCCGGCGCCTTGGTGGTAGAGGCCGAAGCCACCGGCGGTGACAGCAAATACCGGGGTATCGGTCATGGTCTCTGCCTCGGCGGCGATGCCCTCCAAATCAATGCAGATGGTAAAGGGGACCGGTGTGCCCACAATGGCTGCAAAGGGGGCAGGATGATGGGTTAGCTCTGTAGCTATTTTATGCAGCAGGATCTGGTCGTTGCCAGTGACAGCCTCCAGCTGGCTCAGCTGGGAAACTACGGTGCGGCAGTGCGCCAAAGAGCGCTGTTCTTCAAAGGTGATGAACACCTCCATACTGCCGGCGGCGTCATGAATGACGGTAAGACCGCCGGTTTCAAAGAGCATGGAGCAGGCACCGGCTGTGTCCGAAGCCAGGGGCGGGAGCAGGGTACGAATATCTTTCATAGGGCCAGCAGCGCCTCCTTGGTGAGAGACTGTGGGTCCTCCGGCGTCTGGAGATTATAATAAGGAATCCCCAAACGTGCCTGCAGCTTCTGCGCAGCAGGCAGGGCCACCGGAGAGGCCACAATATTGGCAAGACTGTTGCCGAAGCTTTGCAGCTCGGTTACACGTTGACATTCCAGCAGATGCCGGGAGCGAATCCCCCGCTCTGCCAGTGCTGTCACCAGCGGATCGCTGGCCGACGGCGGAAGATAGTGGCCCAGCCAGTTGACACTCTGCTCCTGAGCTGTTCGGGTGAAGAGATCGGTAATGGTATTGTGGACACGCACCAACGGCGGCATGGTGGCCCGGTTGATGGGGTCCACTGCCAGATCGAAAAAGAGAAGATCCGGATAACTTTGCCGCAGTTCATGGAGCACATAGTCGTGATCTGTGCCGATAAAGCTGTCCACGCAGCTGACAAAGAGACAGAAAATTTTAGGTCGGCGGCCCTCGGCAGTCAAACGCTCAATCGTCTGGGCGGCACCATCCAGCAGAAGGGATTCCATGTCGCCACCGATCAAATCAGTCGGTTCCAGATGGAACATGGTGAAGCGATCTGAAATTCCTTCCTCGATGGCAGAGAGACGCAGGATTCGGGTGCAGCCGCGCGGCATGATAAAGATGGCGTGGCTCTCTGGAATCAGTTTGCAGTAGTGTGTCAGATTGAAGCAGCTGCGCTGAGCCCGTTCAAAGGGTTCACTCATTCCTCCACCTCCTGGGCCAGGTCATAGATGGTGCGGGCCAGCTGACGATAGACCTGAGCCAGCGGACAATCCGGGAAGGCAGCTGTGACGGTGGTGTTTCGCTCTTCTGCCTGCTGTACGAGCTCGTCCCGGGGAATCACACCAGCCACGGGAACTTCCAGCTCCCGGGCCATGTCAGCCACCAGACGGTCCTCGTCTTTCACGTTGCGGCTGTTTTGGATGATCCCGGTGAGGTGGGCGTAATTGCGGCTTTTGAAATTATCAATGGCCAGGGCAATATTGGCTGCGGCGTAGAGGGACATTTTTTCACCGGAAGTGATGATAAATACATCCCGGGCAAAGCCGCTGCGCAGCGGCATGGCAAAGCCGCCGCACACAACGTCGCCCAGTACGTCGTAGAGAATCACATCGGGACGATACTGTTCATAAACATGATGGGATTTCAGTGTTTCAAAAGCGGTGACAATGCCCCGTCCGGCACAGCCTGTACCGGGCACAGGACCGCCGCATTCCGCGCAGAATACGCCGTCACTGCCTTGGGAGATCAGATCTTCCAAGGTGAAATCGGTGCTGCCGGAACGCACAGTATCCAGAATCGTGGTCTGCTGTCGGCCGCAGAGATGGGCGGTGGTGGAATCTGCTTTGGGGTCGCACCCCAGCTGCAGCACCCGCAGACCCTGCTGAGACAATGCTGCGGCGATATTGGAGACGGTCGTAGATTTGCCAATGCCGCCTTTCCCATAGATGGCGATACGTTTCATGATTACTCCTTATTTTTGGGCGGAAAAAGAAAAATCCTATGCCGGAGCATAGGAAGACAACAGAAAAAGATCCCTCTGCAAAAGAGAGAATCGCTGCCGCTTGCTTCTTTCTCTCCGGAATCCTCCTTAAAGTCAGAACGGAACGGGTATGATGATCCTCTGCGTCGGGAAAACCCTCTGCGTTGGATGAAATGAAGTATATGTTATATATAGCACAAATGGTACGACAAAGCAAGGAAAGATTGGCGAAGGAAAGAGTCGCTGGATGGGGGAAAGAGAGGGTGCGGAGGATGCGCATACCTGTATGGCAGGGCGGTCTTTTGCACGATCAGCCGAGCGGGAAAATGCAGGAAAGAGCGGCGGTGAAATTTCTAAAAACAGGGAAAATAAGGAAAATTTCACGGCGTGTTTTTCCAGTTGTCGGGAGGGATTTTCAATCTTGCCAGAGGAGAGAACCATAGAAAACGGTCAATTTCGCGCTTTAAAGGGTAAATTCACTACATTGAATCAAAAAGAAAGAGGAAATTGTAGAAAAAGACTTGACTTTTGCGTAAAATTTATAGAGAATAGACCTATAACATTTCAAATTGTGAAGTGCTGATCAATGTACTGTGTGGAGAATAGGAGAAAATCATGGCAAAGAAAGAACAGCATGAGCGTAAATTCGGCAGTAGATGGGGCTTCATTTTGGCCTCGGTAGGCTCTGCCGTGGGCATGGCCAATGTCTGGGGATTTCCCAGCAAGATGGGCAGCAACGGCGGCGGAGCATTTTTGCTGATTTATCTGTTTTTTGTTTTTCTGTTCAGTTATGTAGGTCTGCCTGCGGAGTTTGCGATTGGCCGTCGTGCCCGCACCGGTACACTGGGTTCTTACGCCAATGCGTGGAAGACCCGGGGGGAGAAGCTGGGCAAAACCGGTGGTCTGCTGGGTTGGCTTCCGCTGGCCGGTTCCATGTGTATCGCGGTGGGATATGCCGTCATCGTGGCCTATGTACTCAAGGCGCTGATTGACTCTCTGACCGGAACGCTGCTGCATACCAACACGGAGGAATGGTTCAATGCCTTTTCCCTCCACTCCTACTCGGTGATTCCGTTCCATGTTATTGTGGTGGTAGGGACACTGCTGACGCTGCTGCTGGGAGCCAAAAGTATTGAAAAAACCAACAAGGTCATGATGCCTCTGTTTTTCGTGATTTTTGTGGCACTGGCGATCCGTGTGGCTTGCTTGCCCAATGTGCTGGAGGGCTATAAATTCATGCTGATCCCTCGCTGGGAAGCATTGAAGAACCCTATGGTCTGGATCACGGCCATGGGACAGGCATTCTTTTCCCTGTCCATTACCGGCAGCGGCATGATTGTCTACGGTGCATACTTGGATAACGAGGAAAGTGTGGTCCCGCTGGCACTGAAAACGGCGTTCTTTGACACCTTGGCGGCTTTTGTGGCGGCGCTGGTGATTATCCCTGCCTGCTTTGCGTATGGTCTGGATGTAGCTGGCGGTCCCGGACTGCTCTTTGTGGTGCTGCCCACCATTTTGCAGGATATTCCTCTGGGACAGCTGTTTGCCGTGATTTTGTATGTAGCTATGATTTTTGCCGGTGTCAGCTCGCTGCAGAATATGTTTGAAGCAGTCGGTGAGTCTCTGACCCATCAATTCCCGCGTCTGAACCGTAAAGTGGTGCTGTTGCTGATGTGTGTGATCTGCCTGGGTGCTGGATTGCACATGGAGGCCATTTTCCGTTGGGGTCCCTGGATGGATTTCGTGTCCATTTATATCATTCCCATCGGCGCAATGCTGGGCGCTGTCAGCTGGTTCTGGATGATGAAGAAGGATGCGTTCCTCACTGAAATCAACCGCGGCAGTAACAGTCAAAAGGGCAACGGCTGGTATGCAGTCGGCCGGTATGTGTATGTGCCCATTACCGTGATCCTTTGCGCAGTGGCCCTTTTTATGCATATCGCATTCTAAGGAAAACGACGCATGGCTGTGTCTCTAAAAAAGATATTTTCATTTGCAGATATTTCGTTTATAATAAGTCCGAACAATCCTATGGATAAAGGAGGAACAAGGAATGAATTATGAGATCAAAGGAGGATCCTTTCCTGTGGTCGTTTGCCGCCTGGAGAACGGTGAGCAGATGATTACGGAGAAGGGTTCCATGACCTGGATGAGCCCCAATATGCACATGGAAACCAGAGGCGGTGGTCTGGGTAAGATGTTTTCCAAGGCCTTTTCCGGCGAGAGTATGTTCCAGAATATCTATACGGCCCGCGGTGCCGGCATGATTGCTTTCGGCTCCAGTTTCCCTGGTCAGATCAAGGCGCTGACCATCGGACCGGGTCAGGAGATGATCCTGCAGAAGAGCGCTTTTCTGGCGGCGGAGTCCGGGGTAGAACTGTCGATTCATTTCAGCCGTAAGATGGGGGCTGGTTTCTTCGGCGGCGAGGGATTTATCATGCAGCGACTGTCCGGTCATGGTATTGCCTTCGTGGAAATCGATGGCGAGCTGGTGGAGTATGACCTCCAGCCGGGACAGCAGATCATCGTGGATACCGGAAATGTGGCAGGTTTTGCCCCCACGGTGCAGATGGATATTCAGCAGGTGCCCGGTTTGAAGAATAAATTCCTGGGCGGTGAGGGCCTGTTCAACACGGTGCTCACCGGTCCTGGACGTATCTGGTTGCAGACGATGCCCATTTCCAACGTGGCTATGTCGATCCGACCCTACATTCCCACGGGCAACGGCTAAGGGAACAATAGATAAAAAGAAGCGTGTGTATCACTTTTGGATACACACGCTTCTTTTGTTTATTTGTGTTGCTTTCGGTACTCTGTGGGTAAAATGTGGTAGGTTTCCTTGAAAGCGGTGGTGAAGCGGCTTTGACTGCTGTACCCCACAGCCTGGGCAATCTGGGCCATACTGTCGGTGGTATTTAGCAGCAGCTGGGCGGCTTTTTCCATACGATGGATGTTCATGTGGGCGGCCAGAGAATTGCCATATACTTTCTTGAAGGTGGTTTTCAGCGTGGTGGGATTCATCAAAAACTGCCGTGACAGTTCCTCAATGGTGACCCGCTCGGCCAGATGCTCCATCAGATAGGCATGGATATGGTGGACAATTTCCTCCGGCGCTGCGTGGAAATCCACGGCTGTTTCCGGGCAGGCAATTTCCATGACCTGCTCGATGGTCTTGTGCAGCAGCTTGCACTCCTCCGTGTCGGCGGCCTTGTAGTAGACCTCCTTGCCATCCCTGCGGCTGGTGATCAGATGGCAGGCATGGAGAGAGCGCAGGTGGTGAGACATGGCCGGGCTGGACATTTGCAGCATGGCGGAGAGATTGACCACACATTCCTCCTGATGACTCAACAGCCAGAAAATGCGGACCCGGACAGGATCACCCAGCTGGCGGAAAATCTCGGCAACGGTGTCGAACTGTTCAATTTTCACAAGCTCCCGGCGCAGTTTTTCTGCGTGCATGCTGTCTCCGTGATGGTGGGGAAGAATGAAGTTTGCCATGGGATAACTCCTTTTGTACTCTTTGGAAATGTTCTTTGCCCTTTTGGCAATGCCTGTATATATTCCGTTGATTTTCAGGGACGAGATAAGTATACTGCAGGTACAACGATTAAACAATACTTTAATCGTAAAAACCGAGACGCTAGAATGCGAGGAGGAGAAGAATCATGAAAAAAACCTATAAAATCGAAGTGGACTGTGCAAACTGTGCCAACCTGATGGAGGAGACGACCCGCAAGGTGGCCGGAGTAGCCAATGCCACCGTAAACTTCATGACGCAGAAGATGATCGTGGAGTTTGAGGACGGTCAGGAGCCTGGCAAGGTGATGAAAGACGTGTTTAAGGCCTGCCGTAAGGTGGAACCAGATTGTGAGATCGAGTTTTAAATTTTGCGGTTGAGGCGAAGGCGGAAAACACGTGGAGGGAGAAGGATATGACGAGAAAACAGAGGAAAATGCTCACGCGGATCATCATTACGGTTATCTTTTTGGCGCTCTTGCAAGTGCTTCCGATAACAGGACTTTTGCGGCTGGTGCTGCATCTGGCTGCCTATTTGATCATCGGTTATGACATTCTCCGCAAGGCATTCCGAGGCATCCTGAACCGCCGCGTGTTTGACGAGAACTTTCTGATGGCGGTGGCCACGATCGGTGCTTTTGTGCTGGCCATTTATACCAAGAGCGGCGATTATCTGGAAGGAATTGCGGTCATGTTGTTCTACCAGGTGGGTGAGCTGTTTCAGAGCTATGCCGTGGGTAAGAGCCGCCGCAATATCAGCGCTTTGATGGACATTCGTCCGGACTACGCCAACGTGGAAAACGATGGTTGTCTGGAGCAGGTGGACCCGGAGGAAGTGGCGGTGGGCAGCATCATTGTGGTGCAGCCCGGCGAGAAGGTGCCCATTGACGGTGTTGTGGTGGAGGGCAGTGCCACGCTGAATACCAGTGCGCTGACTGGAGAGAGCCTGCCCCGGGATGTGAACACCGGAGACGAAGTCATCAGTGGCTGTATCAATATGACCGGTGTGCTGAAGGTCCGCACCAGTAAGGAGTTCGGGGAATCTACCGTGGCTAAGATTTTGGATCTGGTGGAGAACGCCAGCTCCCGCAAGTCCCGGTCGGAGGCGTTCATTGCCCGTTTTGCCCGTGTCTATACGCCACTGGTGTGTTACAGCGCACTGGCACTGGCCATTGTGCCGCCGCTGGTGCGGATGCTGGCCATGGGCCTTGCCGCCCAGTGGGGCGTTTGGGCGTATCGTGCCTTGATTTTCCTGGTGGTCAGCTGTCCCTGTGCGCTGGTCATTAGTATTCCCCTGAGCTTTTTTGCCGGCATTGGTGGTGCCAGCAAGGAAGGCGTGCTGGTCAAGGGCTCGAACTATCTGGAGGCCCTGTCGGAGACCAAATGTGTGGTGTTTGACAAAACCGGAACGCTGACACAGGGCGTTTTTGAAGTGACGGGCATCCATCATAATGCCATGGAAGAAAAGAAACTGCTGGAGTATGCAGCTCTGGCGGAGTGTGCTTCCAACCATCCCATCAGCAAGAGCTTGCAGAAGGCGTTCGGCGGGACCATCGACCGCAGCCGTGTGAGCGAGGTGGAGGAAATCAGCGGTCACGGCATTGTGGCCCGGGTAGATGGCGACGAGGTGATCCTCGGCAATAGTAAGCTAATGGAGAAGTATCAGATCGCCTATCACGCGTGCCACAGCGTGGGGACCATTATCCATGTGGCTATCAACGGTGCCTATGCGGGCCATATCGTGATTTCCGATGTGGTGAAGCCCCATGCTAAGGCGGCGGTTGCTGCTTTGAAGCGCTCCGGTGTGGATCAGACGGTGATGCTTACCGGGGATACCGGCCGTGTGGCAGAGCGTGTGGCCGCCGATTTAGGTGTGGACGAGGTGCATAGTGATTTGCTGCCGGGCGATAAAGTCGCCTGGGTGGAGCAGCTGTTGGCACAGTGCAAGGGCAAGAGTAAAGTGGCCTTTGTAGGCGACGGTATCAACGATGCCCCGGTGCTGGGGCGTGCGGATATCGGTATTGCCATGGGTGCCATGGGTTCGGATGCCGCCATTGAAGCCGCCGATGTGGTGCTGATGGACGATGATCCCATGCAGATTGCCAAGGCTATCCGTATCTCCCGCAAGTGCCTGCGGATCGTCAAGCAGAATATCGTCTTTGCTCTGGTGGTGAAGTTTGCCTGCCTGGCGCTGACCGCCGTTGGCATGACCAATATGTGGTTTGCCATCTTCGCTGATGTGGGCGTGATGATGCTGGCGGTGCTGAATGCGATCCGCGCCCTGCACGTACACAATCTCAAGTAAGAGGGACGCTATGGCAACGATTGACGAAGCCTTAAAAAAGCTGGAGCGGTCCCGATTCCGCTCCAGCTTTCATTTGAGTGCAGATGAATTGAACTATTATCATACAAAAGGGGAGGAAACCATCCGTCGTCACGCGCAGGATTTTGTCCGCCAGCGTCTGGCTCCGGCGGTGATCCCTAACGATGGAAAGCAGACCCCCATGCGGGGGCATCCTGTCTTTAAGGCCCAGCACGCCACAGCCTGCTGCTGCCGCCAGTGTCTTTACAAGTGGTACCGTGTGCCCATGGGACGACCACTCAGCGAGAACCAGCAGGAACGGATCGTGAATTTGCTGTTAGCGTGGCTCCGCAAAGAGGATGCCCAACAAAAGAAATAACCCTGAACCATCGTGCTAGTGATGCGTTCAGGGTTATTTCTCTGCAATCATGGGTTCCATCTGTGGTTAACCTCCTTTTCTTAGTCTGCCGTTTTAGATTCGACTGATGGTGAGGTTTCGTTACTGCATTGGTATCATCCTTCCTTGTGCTTATAAGATACCATGGCTGGCGGGACTTTACAAGTCATAAAATAGACGAAATATGCGCAAAATTCTTAGTTATAAGGCAGAAATGCAACTTTAGAGAAGGATTTTAATTGACCGGCTGTATGCCGCAATGGTATACTATACCTGTTGAGAATAGAATTTCTGAGAATTTGCAGGATTCCCACAGCCGATGCAGACTGTTGCGGCAGGCTGACCCTGTTACGGAGGCAAACCATGAAAGTCGTTGCGACGAACGGTATCACAAATATCAACGAATTAGAGAATAGCGGCGGCTGGTATTGGGGAACCGACTATGCCAGCGGAGATCTTTACGAAGCGGAGGAACTGTTCCGGGATGGGCATGAAATCCGTTGTAATCGGCTGCTCTTTCTTCATGCGCCTGATGGCCGGATGGTAGAGCCGGTCCAGGCAAAGGAAGGACAGTATTTTGGAGCACCGGTCTTTTATGAGGGACAGACCTATTTGCTGATGGTTGATTTCCCGGCGAAGAAGATTCTGCTTTCCTGCGGTGACCTTGACACACAAACGGTGGAGCGTGTGGCAGAATTGCCCCTGTCTGCGGCCATTGATTGCTATAATCTGAGCCTTTTTGCCGGGGAATCGCTCGTGCTGCTGCGGCAAGGGGGCAGTGAGCCTTTTCAGATGATCTGGCCAGAAAAAGCGGAATTTTCCGTCAGCGGACGCGAAAGCTTTTGTTTCAAAGAAGGGGACAGGCTGTATTTCAGCCGCTGGGAAGAAGATCCCGATTATCGGGAGGAAGTTGTGATTCGAAAATTCCCGACGGGCGAGATTGTGCAAGTGCTTCCCGGGAGCTTGCAGGAGTTTCCTGCCGGACAGTATTGGCTGCTGCAATAAGGGCGGCGTGGGATATATTCCCATTGATCGGGCGGCGTTAGAACAAAAAACGGATGGTATCTCCATGGGATACCATCCGTTTTCTTTTCTTTTCTTTTTTACCTTGTGTCCCTAATGGGTACTGCCAAAGGGGGAGTGGTCCCCCTTGTGGCTTAGTCAATCTGCAAAGTGCGATTCTCAGGCAGCGTCTGATTCTTCTTGGGCAGAGTCAAGGACAGAACGCCGTCCTGATAGGATGCCTTGATGTGCTCCGTATCGATCTGGGAGACATTGAACTGTCTGGTGTAGGTGCCGTAGGAACGCTCCATGCGGACCACCTTGTCGTCCTTCTGGTCTACCTTGGACTGGCGCTGGGCCTGAATGGTCAACATATCGCCGTTCAGGCTCAACTGAATATCTTTCTTGTCAAAACCGGGCAGATCGGACTGCAGCAGGAAGTGATCGCCTTCATCGGTAATATCCGTCTTGAAGTCTGCCAGATCCTGGGATGCAAAGAAGCTGCCGAAGGGATCGGTGAAGAAATTGCGCTCAAAATTTTCCATCTCACGGAAGGGATTGTAAACACTCATCTCATGATTTCTACCATTGAATCCAAACATAATCGAAAACCTCCTAAAGTACTAGAAATTGTTGTTTTAATGAATTTATACACGGCATCTGTCAAATTTTGTTGCCGTACTGTAAGAGCTCATCGGAACTCATCTCCTCTTTACAAGTATTGTTATATCCCCCAATATCGTATATATTATGTTTTTTCTATGAAGGAATTGTAAACATTAGCACTCTCGATATGAGAGTGCTAATTTATGCGTTTTCGCAGAAAAAGGTGTCGCTTGCAAAGTGGCTTCCGTGCGTATTGAAATAGGCGGCAGGGCGCCTGATTTCCAGTGGTGGGGCAGGTAAAGCAAAAAAATCCCTGCACCATCGGTACAGGGATTTTCGGTTGCGTGTGTTATTAGAGGGGCAGACTCAGTACCAGCGGTACCAGCACAGGCACCAGTGTGCTGAGGATGACGCCGGATACGAAGGAGTAGACGGCAATTTCGCTGCGGGTGGATTTTTCCACGATGGGCAGGCACACATCCATTGCCGCGGCACCGGGCATACCGGTGGTTTCGATGTAGCCGATTTTCTCTGCGACCAGAGGAATCAGAAGAATCGACAGCAGTTCACGCAGCACATTGTGCAGGAAGGCCACGGCACTGGCCGTGACAAGACCGGCATCCATAATAATGCCAGGGGCCAGTGTATACCAGCCAAAGCCGGCACCGATGGACAGGGATTCACGCAGGGTAAGACCGGTCAGGGGAGCAGAGCAGGCGGCACCGACCAGCGTCGCCACGACCACCACAGCGGGGAAGATCAGTACCCGCAGGCCGACCTTTTTGAAATTTTCCACCACTTTGACATCCAGCCCCAGATCCACACCCACGAAGACCAGCAGCAGACAGAGGCCAATTTTGATACACAGGCTGATTATATGGTTATAGGTATCCATGCTGTCAGCGAACAGAGGACGAATGACGAGCCATCCGACCGTAATTCCTGCCACCACAGCCAGTACAATCACAAGGGTCATCTTGTTGATGCCACCGCTGCTTTGCGGTTTGGGCCTTTCCGCACGGGCGGAATCGTCCGTATGCGTTTGCTGCATTAGGCCGTAGCGGTCAATGTGCATCAGTTTGCGGACCAGAAAGATCCCGCCAATGGAGAAAACCAGTGTGAAGATGGTAATGATCAGCGCTGCAAGGCCGATGGAACGGAGATGAGCAGTGATTTCTTCATTAGCTCCCATTTTCAAACCCATCATCAGCACTAAGGCAAAGATGAACACCGTCTGGGCGGGTCCGACCCAGTGCAGTTTTTCCTGATAGGGACGTACACGGGTACCAATCAGGTAGCCCACCAACGTGATTCCCAGATACAAACACAAATCTGCCATAAAATGATCCTTTCTCTCATGGGTAATTGTATAATATTGTCATTATAACATAGGCACCTGCTTTTTCAAAGCGAATTTATTGATTCTTCGACAAGGCACTCCGAGGAAGATGAGGAGAGAAGGAAGCAACCCATAGACAAGCTTAAAATGACGGTTATACTGCCATTGACCATGGAAAATGAAAGAAAGCAAAAGCAAATGAAACAACACTAAAAATTGCAAAGTCCGGCAGAATTCACTATAATAGAACGTAATACACTCTAAATAGAACGGACGCCAAAAGAGGTCGTAGAAAAACCAGCGTGGAAGACGCATAGAATGGAGGGAGCAGCAATGGATTTTCGACAGTTAGAGACATTTGTGGCTACGGTAGAGCATAAGAACTTTTCCGCTGCAGCAGAAAGCCTATACCTGGCGCAGCCCACGGTCAGTACCCACATTCACGCACTGGAAAAAGAACTGCACGTCCGTCTGATCCGCCGGACTAGCAAGCACTTTGAGATCACGCCGGAGGGACAGCGGCTCTATAACTATGCCGTAGCGTTGCTGCAGCTGCAACGTAAGGCGGTCCACGAGCTGGACCGCAGCAGCACCCGGGGACTTCACATTGGAGCTTCTTCGATTCCCGGACAGTTTATTCTGCCGCGCCTTTTAACGGTGTATCGTGAGCAAATACCGGATGTTCACTTTGAGGTACAGTTGGCCGATAGCATAGAGATCATTCAGCAAGTGGAGCGCGGCACTTTGGACGTAGGATTGGTGGGAACCCAGATCCGGGCAAACTGCGTTTTTCATCCGATCGCTGTTGATGAATTGGTGGTCGTTACACCCAATACGCCCCCATATCAACAGATGCAGGCGGATGGCTGGTCGATGGAAGTCCTGTTCCAATCGCCTTTCCTGATGCGTGCCGAGCGCTCAGGCACCACGCTGGAGATGGAAAAATTCCTGGCCAAGTGGGGACTCAGTGTGGATGATCTTCAGGTGGCCGCTCGGGTGAATGATGCCGAAACGCTGCTGAACTGCGTTATCTGCGGGTTGGGTATTTCCATCATGTCCCGCCGTATGGCAGAGCCGCAGGCGGAACTGGGGAGACTCCTGATGTGCCCGCTGGAGCAGCAGACACTGCTGCGGCAGCTGTACCTCATCTACCAGAAGGATGACTGTCTGCCGGAGCTGGTGCAGCAATTTGTCTCCTTTGCGGAGAAACAACTGGATACATAAAAAAACCGCAGGCGTTCAAGGAGAGAGCCTGCGGTTTTTCTGTACGCATGGTCAATGGTCGGAAAATTGCATATTGGCGTAGACGTGTTCCATTCGCTCGTCTGGGAAATGTTGGTCAATGGCTTCCCAGAAGGCATTGGCAGGGGGAATCCCCTCACTGCGCTGGGTCCAGCGCAGCAAAGAGAGCCCGGACATGAGAATGTTGATGATGAAAAACACACTCATGCACCAAGTGAAGATTTTTCCTGCCTTGTTGGGAATTTTCAAAATCCACTTGACCATGCGGGGATAGATATTCTTGATCCACAGAACGCCCAGCAGCCCCCAGAAGATGGAATAGAGCAGGCAAATCCGTCCGTTGAGGTTGAACGGAACATTGCTGTAATCCCAGGAGCGGGTTCCGAAAACAAATTCCTGCCCCCAGGAGCAGACATATTCCAGAACACTGCCCACCAGAAAACCACCGATAAAGGAAATCCATGCGCCCCGGTTGCGGAATTTGTAGAGCGTGACTGTCAGCAGGACGGCACCTACGCCGTAAAGAGGATTGAATGGGCCGTAAATGAGGCCGGCACGGCTTTCCAGATAGCCGTTTTTCACAAGACACCACAGCATTTCAATCACCACACCCACAAAGCTTCCGATGAAGCACAGCAGCAGGAGCTTGTAGCGGTTCAGTCCGCTGGCAAAGTGGTGCAGTTCCCGTTCCTCCAGATCAATGGTTGCGTTGGCCGGAGCAGAAATCAGCGGATGCGGACTCTTTTCCTTTTTCAGATCCGACACCCGGGCACTGAGTTCATCCTTCACGGCGTACACTTGGCTGGCGGCTTTGGTCAGATTGGCGGCGGCCCGTTTGTAGGATTCGGCGCGGGCTTGGGCATCATGGCTCAGGTCTTCCTGTGCCAGACGCGGATAATAGGCGGCCATTTCAGCCTCCAGTGCATCTGTGTCCTCCAGCAGGTGGAGGCTTTCTTCTTCCAGCGGGGAGATATAGGCAACCGTTTTTTCACGGATTTCTTGGCTTTTTGTCTCTTTTTTACGCACTTTGCTCGTCTCCTTGTATTTTTGATGTGGGGTATCATACGCTCAGTGCGTCAACTGAGCTTCAACCGAATGTCAACAATTATTGAACTCAAGTTCACAGTCAGTTGTTATTTATCGTATATACTATTTATATACACATTCTTTCTGGCCCAAAGCAGAAGCGAATAGCGTAAGGCCGTTTTCTGCGGTAACGTGATATGATTTGTCCCTCTGGGGAAGCGAACAAGACGGATATGGAAATAAACAAGGAGGAACTATGAAAACTCTATTTTATGGCGGGACCATTTTGACCATGGACCATGCCCGGACGGCAGAGGCGGTCCTGACAGAGAATGATACGATTCTGGCGGTAGGCTCGCTGGCAGAGTTGGAAGCGCAGGCAGGGGACTGCCAGCGGGTGGATCTGCGGGGCGGTGCATTGCTGCCCGGCTTCATCGATGCCCATAGTCACTTTTTCCAAGTGGCTTGCTCCTTCATGCAGGCATCGCTGGATGGAGCTGACACCGTGGAAGAGATGGCCCACCGTGTGGGAGAATTTATTCAGGAAAACCAGATTGCCCCTGGTGTCTGGATCAACGCCCGCGACTATGACAACAACCTCATGCCGGGACTGAAAAATCCCACGCTGGCCCAGCTGGACAGCTTTGCCCCCAACAATCCCCTTGTGATTCACCATAAGTCCGGCCATATGGGCCTGATGAACTCTCTGGCCCTCGAAAAGCTGGGAATCACCCCGGAAACGGTAGCGCCGGAGGGTGGCAGAATCGAAATCGTGGATGGAAAACTCACCGGATATCTGGAAGAGAACGCCTTCATTGATTTTCTGAAAAAGATCCCCATGGCAGGACCGGAGCAGTTGCTGCAGTGCATGGCTAAGGCCCAGGAGAAGTATGCCTCCTATGGCATTACCACCTTGCAGGAGGGCATGGTCGTTGAACAGATGCTGCCGCTGTATCGGATGCTGATGGAGCAGAAGATTCTGGATTTGGATATCATGCTGTATCTGGCCCCGGAGGCATGGCCGGCAGCTGGCAAGTTTTTGGGAGAGCTTACACCGCAGGATCATGTCAAGGCAGCCGGATTGAAGATTTTCCTGGATGGTTCACCGCAGGGACGAACGGCTTGGATGCGCCAGCCTTACGAGGGAGCTGAGGACGGCTACTGCGGCTATGGCACCATGACCGATGAGGAGGTGCAGGCTGCCTTTGCGTATGCCGGTGCCAACCATTTGCAGATTCTCTGCCATTGTAACGGTGACGGCGCAGCAGAGCAGTTCCTTCGCTGCCTGGCTGCGGCGGAGGAAAAGTATCCGAATCTGGCCCAGCTGCGCCCGGTATTGATCCACGGCCAGCTGCTGGCACCGGATCAGCTGCCGCGTCTGGCCCAGCTGGGGGCTATGGTGTCCTTCTTTGTGGCACACACCTACCACTGGGGCGACGTCCATCTGCGCAACTTCGGCCCGGAACGCGGCAATCGCATCAGTCCGGCCAAGAGCGCCAAGAAGGCCGGTGTGAAGTTCACCTTCCATCAGGATGCCCCGGTCATTGAGCCGGATATGCTGGAAACGGTGTGGTGTGCGGTGAACCGTATCACCAAAAACGGCGTGGCGCTGACGGCGGATGAGCATTTGCGCGTAGAGGAAGCCTTGCAGGCCGTGACTGCGGACGGTGCCTATCAGTACTTTGCCGAGGAGCAGATCGGTACCATCACGCCGGGGAAGAAGGCAGATCTGGTGGTACTGGACCGCGATCCTTGCGCTGTCGAGCCGATGGAATTGCGGACGATCCGGGTCATGCGCACTTATAAAAACGGAAAATGCGTTTTTTCCCGCACATAATAGATAAAATCGGGAAAAACCGTGCTTTAAGTGAAGTCTGCCGTAGAGGTAGGCTTCCCTTTTTGTGTGGAGCGAAGCGGAAGTATGGGGGCTTTTCTCAACAATAATTGAGAAAAGGTTGACTCTTACTTGATTTTTATCGGCTATACTAAAAGCATAAAATAAGATTGGATTGAAGAAAATCATGGCAATTGCAAAAGAAAGATCGATACCCGCGGCTGCGGCCAGGGTTTGACAGGTGGTGTACCTATGGCAACATTGATTTTAAGCTGTAATACAGGGCAGGGGCATAATTCCTGCGCACAGGCAATTAAGGAGTATTACGACAGTTTGGGGGAGTCCTGCGTTATTGACGATGCACTGAGCTTTGTCTCCCAAAACTTGTCCCGCTTTATCTGCTGGGGACATGTTACGGTATACCGTCACCTGCATGGACTGTTCCGCATCGGGTATCGTTATTCGGAGAAGCATCCCGGGATCTTTTGCCCGGACTCCGGCATTTATCATCTGCTGACACTGGGGACGGAACGCATCCGCAGCTATATCCTGCAGGGCGGCTTTGATACGGTGATCTGCACGCATCCCTTTGCCTCATTGATGATGACGGAAATGCAGAAGCGTGACCCGCTGCCCATTGCCTTGGGCTTGGTGGCTACGGACTATACCTGCAACCCCGGCACGAAAGAGAGCGTTGTGGATATTCATTTTATCCCGGATGCATCCCTGGCGGTGGATTTTGAATGCCCCAATATTGAGGATCATCAGATTTGCGCCAGCGGTATCCCCATCCGCCAGAAGTTCCAAGATACGCTGCCCAAGACGGAGGCTAAGGAGAAGTTTGGCATTGATCCTGCGCATAAGCATCTGCTGATGATGTGCGGCAGTATGGGCTGCGGCCCCATGAAGCGGCTGGCCTGGCTGTTGTCCTTCCGTATGCCGGAAACAGCGGAGATGACCATTGTCTGCGGAACGAATAAGCGTTTGCAGAAAAAGCTGGCCCACCGCTATGCCAACAATCCCCGGATGCACATTCTGGGCTATGTACAGAATATGTCCCAGTTGATGGACAGTGCGGATCTCTACCTGACCAAACCCGGCGGCATCAGTGTGACGGAGGCCTCGATGAAGAGTCTGCCGATGGTGTTTATCGACGCTGTGGCAGGATGTGAAATGTATAATAAAATGCACTTTATCCGCAAAGGCGGTGCTCGTACCGGCGCTTACAGCGGCGAAATTTCCCGGGTCTGCGTTCAACTGTTGGAGAACAGCAAGAAGCTGGATAAAATGCAGGAAAGCCTTGCAGCCATGCCCAAGGGGAATGCTGCTGCCATTATTCATGATGAAATGCAGCGCCTGGCAGCGGAAAAAGGAAAGAAAAAGGAGCAGATGGCTGCAACTGTTTCCTGACAGAGAGCAAGAAAGGAAGTGGGCATAAGATGCGAACCATGCTGTATATTCTGTGCGGCTATCTGTCGGGCAGCGTTTTGTACGCCCGCTTGTGGACACGCCTGTGCGGAAAAGAAGGGGCACTGCTGGACAGTAAAGACGGCAATCCCGGTACAGCGAATGCGTTCGCCTATGGCGGCTTCCTCTGTGGTGTGCTGACGCTGGTGGGGGATCTGCTGAAGGGCTTCCTTCCGGTGTTTTGTTTCGTCCAATGGTCCCCGGTCTCGCCCCGGCCCATCGAATTGGCATTGGTACTGGCGGCGCCGGTATTGGGACACGCTTTTTCGTTCTTTTATCAAGGGCAGGGAGGAAAGGGCATCGCTGTTTCTTTCGGCTGCCTGTTGGGGCTGCTGCCGCACTGCCTGCCGGTGGAGATTCTGGTGGTTTGTTTTCTTGTTTTTTCTCTGGTGGTGAAAATTTTTCCCCACTTTTATCGGACCGCAATCACGTATTTGTGTGCTTTATTGGGTATGCTTGTATTGACAGACCACAGCGGAAGCACGTTGGGATTCCTGCTGATGACGGGCATCGTCTGCCTGCGCCTGCATATGAGCAAGGAAGTGCGTGAAGAAATGAGGGTAGAATTACCATGGATGTTTTGATCTTATCCTGCGGTACTGGCGGCGGACATAATGCCGCCGCTGCTGCGTTAGAAGAAAAGTTATTACAGCAGGGGCACCGTGTTACCCGGTTCAATCCTTACGATCTCCATAGTCAGGAACTGTCCAGCCGGATTGATCAGGCTTATATCGGATTGGTGAAGCGGGCGCCGAAGCTGTTCGGTGCGCTCTACACGATGGGAGCACTCTACCGCCGCCTGCCTTTCCAGTCGCCGGTGTACCATCTCAATGGGAAGATGGCTCCTTTGCTGGAGGAATATCTTCGCCAGCATAAGGTGGATGTTATTCTCATGACGCATATCTTTCCCGGTCAGATCCTCACGCACATACGCAGAAAGGGAATAGCCGTTCCCAAAACGGTGCTGGTAGCTACGGATTATACCTGTATTCCTTTTGCTGAAGAATGTGAATGTGATGCTTATGTGGTGCCGTCTTCGGCGCTGGTGGAGGAGTTTGCCTCTTGGGGGATTCCCCGGGAGCGAATCTATCCATTGGGGATTCCGGTCGCGGCGGCTTTCAGCGGACATATGACCCGGGCGGAAGCCAAGGCACAGCTGGGACTGGACCCTGCCAAGCACTATGTACTGGTTGCCAGCGGCAGTATGGGTGCCGGTCGGCCGGAGAAAACGCTGGAGATGCTCCAGCGCCTGGCGGCAGAGCGGCCTGACGTGCGGATCGTGACCATCTGCGGTAACAACGATGCCATGGCGGACCGTCTGCGCCGGAAGTTCGGTGACCGTATGGACGTGGTTGGACAGACCAACCAGATGGCCCTGTATCTGCGGGCTTGTGAACTGTATTTGACTAAGCCGGGTGGCCTGTCGACCACGGAAGCGGCGGTTAGCGGCGCTGTGCTGGGTCTGCTGGCTACGATTCCGGGGTGCGAGACCCATAATCTCAATTTCTTTGAGAAGAAGGGCATGTGCCGCCGGGTAGAACCGGCAGAGGAGAGTCTGGAGCATTTCCTGGCGCTGCTGGATGACAGCGATGCCAGAGAGCGGATGATTGCCTGCCAGCATAAGCATATTTGTCCAAATGCCGCCGAGCGGATCAGCCATCTGGCCGGTGCGTTGGCACAGGCATATCCTCGCTGCGCCCAGCGGCCTTACAGCGAAGGGCCCATGCCTTTGCATGTGCGGTCCTGGTAAATAAAATGATAATCCCCACTGTCTCTAAGACGGCGGGGATTTTTTCTGTAAAGAGAAGGTAGCGGCCCG
>RCNI01000239.1_pt1 | contig 36431 bp, 61 predicted proteins | sample 2041151 | NCBI WGS metagenome assembly RCNI01 (sample SAMN09708214, study PRJNA481090) | feces metagenome | isolation source: feces | place: Antarctica: Albino Rookery
ATACTTCTGTCAAAACGAATGAGCCTATCAGCGATTTTCCTATCTTGGATAATCCAACATTGGAAAACCCTATCTTGGATAATCAAGGACTAATAAATACTAATAACAATAAATACCAAAATAAAATAAATACTAATAAGAATAATTCTTCTGACAAAGCAGAAGAATTAGAAGAAGGAGTTCCTGTTAATGATTTGATTCTTAAAGGTGGAGAGCTATGGAAACCAACAAAGGCAGAATATGACGTTTATTGTGAAACATATACAGAAGCAGTTGTGGTTGAAGAGTTTAAGAAAATGAATGCGTGGTTAACTGCTAACGCAGATAAAAGAAAAACAAAGCGTGGCATGGGAAGATTCGTAAACGGTTGGTTGAATCGTTCAAAGAATCAACCACAGGCACAGAAACCGTCATGGATAAAAGAAACGGTATTGCCAAAGTATCTTGATGAATTAGAAACAAATCAACAGGAAACAATGAGCAACGAAGAAGAAGAAGCGTTACGCAGAGAGTTATTAGAATTACAGAAAAGTTTATAAAGGAGAATAAAACATGACAACATTTAACAAAGCTATTCTAGTGGGTAGAGCAACAAAGGATTTTGAACTAAAGGCAACACAAAGCGGAAAGCAACTAACAAGATTCACGCTTGCAGTAACAGGCTACAACGATTCCACAAACTTCATCACGTGCATTGCATGGGGCAAGACGGCTGAGTTCCTTTGCAACTATTGCGGAAAAGGTGATTTGATCCTTGTGGAGGGAGAAATCACAACGGGTTCATATGAAAAGCAAGATGGCACAAAAGTATTTACAACGGACATTTCAGTATCAAGGGTGCAAGCGTTGGAATCCAAGGAAGTGGTACAAGCTAGACGCAACCATCAACCACAAGTTACAAGCCAACAATATGCGACACCGCAACAACAATATGCGAATCCATATCAACCACAACAACAACAACAATATGCGACTCCATATCAAGCACAAACGCACAACGATCAAAACGAACAAAGCACAAATATCAGCTTAACCGCAGACGATTTACCGTTCTAAAAAATAAAGCGAAGAAAATTCGCTTTTTTTCTTGCGTTCGGTACGTACTCATGTTATTATATAGACACAAAGGAAAGAGGAACACAAAATGAAAGAATTAAAGGTATTGGAAACAACAAACGTTGCAAAGCCATTCGATGAATGGACAAAGGAAGAAATCGTTGCGATTGTATCAAAGTCGAAACAAATCGCACCGATTGTTAAACCAAGCGAGTTTGACGGTATAAGATTGGAAATCTTAAAAGACTTCTGCTTGTTGCTTGAAAGCGACAACAACGGTATCAAGACATATAAAGTTGGTGAAGACTTCTCATCACTGATAGTTAAAGATTTGTGGGAAGAAGAGTCGATGTATAGATATTATGAAGAAGCAAGAAAGTATCCAAGAAGTAAACCTGTTAAAGTACGCTTTATGTATGCGGATTGGGTTGGAAAACCAAAGCACCTTAAAGCAGTGTTGAAAAAAGGCTATGGAATCCGCAAAGGTGATAGAATCTACTATCTTGATGGCAACCAAGTGAGATACAAGAAAGAAACAGGCAAGTACGTTGAAATCTTAGACAAATACGACAGAGCGCCACGTGGTACTGCCAAAGAGTTTGCAAAGATTGCAAAGGGGGTCAAATAACCTATGACAATATTAGGACGCAATCCACAGTTTGAAACAACAAGCGTAGGCGAATGCAAGAAATGTGGAAAGGAATTGCACGATAGCGACCACTACACACGCATTTATAGCACCAACAACGAATGCGTGTGTGAAGATTGCATAATTGATTATTATGCAGTTTGCAAGCGTTGTGGAAGCCTATACGACTATGAAGAAACAGGTGGAGATTATTGCGAAGATTGCGAGATTGAAATAGCGGAGGAGGAAGAAGAAAAGAATGGTTGAAACAAGCAGATACAGTTTGAAAATGAATAAAGCAATTGATGGTGATGTTATCGAGCGATTGGATCACATTGGAAACGTTCAAGGTTACATCAAAATGCTAGTACGAGCAGACATCGAAAAAGAACGTTCGAGTGGTTCAAAGGTGTATAGCGTAACACCAAGAAAACGATTAAAAGAAGAAAAGTAAGGGGAAAACAAAATGGGAAAACCAAGACCACTGAATCCGTGGGAAGAACACGAGTTCAAACACATGGAAATGCTAAGGTTTGCAAGCAAAAGTGAAATGATTAGTGCAAACAAAGGAATCAACAAAGCAAAGAAACGCAAAAAAATTAAGTTTGATTGTAGAATGGACGATGAATTGAACATGATTATTGTTATGTTTAATGGCTTGCATTTAAGAGTACCTAAAGAAACACGAGAAGAAACATTGAAAGAGTACGGAGAAATTTTCGCAAAAGAACTGCTTGAAAACGGTACGGCAATCATGCCATTTTCAACAGCGAGTTATAGCCACGATGTTGCAGAACACGTAAACGAAGTGTTGAGAAAGACAGGAAAAAAGCACTATTACAGAGTGGCAATCAAAGGTAACGCAAAAAGTTCCTTGATGGTAGTTGGAAAGAAACTAACAAAGGAAGATTTGGTTGAAGATTTTGAAAGCGTGTATGCACACCTAAATACGTACGGAAAAACTATAATCAAGAATGAAACGGTTGATGGATACGGAAAAAAGGCGTGTGAAAACATTCTGACTAAGATGTGCGGTTCAAAAGTAAAGATTGATACCAAAGTTGGCGATGATGGGGAGTTATGGCATTTCCCTAAAATCAAGGAGTTGTACAATGTATAAAATCTCAAAGAACAGGTTCATGGAAATTAAACGAATGAACCAAGACACATTGAACGGATTCTTGAATGTATTCTATGAACAGGCTTTCCTTGATGGCGTAGACCATGCAAACAAGGAGATGGCTAAGGAAGTACGCAAGACGATCAAAGCGGAACAGGCAGAGCAACAACTAACAAAGGACGAATTGTTTAAAGAATTGTGCAAAGTAAGCGGTGTAGGCATGAATCTTGCAAACAAAATAGTGAAACATTTAGAGGAGATTAAAAAATGAATTACATTGAAATCGTGATGGCGTCAAAGCACGACAAACGAAAAATCAAAGCTACAATCAACGGAAAAGAAGAAATCTTGTATTGGGAACTTGAACGGTTGCGATTACAAACGATTGATTTTTACGATTGGTATTTATCAAACCGCTATACAGATTTAGCCATTGCGCAAGCGGAGTTTGAATTTATTGACGAAGAAGAGGGCAAAAGAAAATGGATTTAAGAGGAATCATGAACCAAGCAAACCATGGTGATTTGATTGCAATTGGTAGTGGCGGAACGTTGAGAACCGCCACACTAATTGACAACGGACACCGCAGAGAATTGTTCATAGTGCATTCAAAAGGCTTGCACAGGCTCGCAACAAACGAGATGAGCCTACATGAACTAAGCCAAGCGGAATACGAGATTGTCAAACAGGAAGAAAAGGAGAACACGAAATGAATTTAGTAGAACTAATGAGCCACAACGACCTTGATTGGAAAAGGGTTAAAGGTACAGTAAATGGAAAGGAGTATTTGCTTATTATCATTCAAGACACTTTGTTCCTTGATGAGGGGCAAGGCGGAATCTCATTGTTTGAATTGGCAGGATTGACGGACAAACAGATTGTATTAGGCAAATACGAATTTATCTAAGAACAGGAGAACAGGAAATGAAGAAACAACACACAACAACAACGATCACAACGAAAAGCGGTGAAGCGTACGTACTTGAAGACAGATACAGAGGTGTTTATGAAGCCATGAAAGATATAGACGATTTAAGCGTTTGTTCGTGGATTGAATACAACACAAAAGTTGCAACCGTAGTGATTAAGAAAACGGAAGTTGAAAGTGTCATTGTTCGGGCATGGCACGAAACAGAAGAAGAAAGCTAAAGGAGATTATGATGGAAAAAGAAATGTATGAAATAAAGATAAAGAAGAAAGACGGAACAACGAATGATTGGTTTACCTTTCAGTATGATTGCGACACCACACAGCTTAGTGATTTAATGGGAAGAATTAAAACTTATGAATTTTTGGAGGTGTACGAATGGTCAACTAGAGGTTATTTTGTGCAAGGGTTTGTTAGGACATCTGAAATTATGGAAGTTTACGGTGATGATTTCCATGAAGTTGTACAGATTGAAGAAAGTAGGTAAAATGGCGTTTACAGTTATTAGTCTATGCGTTGTGATTTTAATACAACGCTTTTATATAGTATCGTTGCAACACTTGATTGCACGATTAAGGAACAACCTTGTAGCGGTTGTGTTTGATAAAGATAGAGGAGAAAGAAATGGAAATGAACGAAACAAAGAATTTTGGAAATAGTATCAAAGATAGTGGAGAACGCAGAAAGTTTGAAACAGGTGCGGTGAGGGATATTCAAGTTGGAAAAGGACGTTGTGATTTATTGCCACTTGAAGAAATCTCAAACTATTTCTTGTGGAAGCTAGAATATGGGGTGGTTGAATTGTGCGATTCAAACAAAGGGCATAGAGTAGAAGACAAGCAACAGGCTATGATGGAAGTGTTCGCATTTTTGAATGAATGGAGAACAACCAAGGATAACAACTCAATCAATGACGCCATTGATTCGATGGCAAGGGTTAGCGATTGGGGAACGGAATACGATATGATCCTTGATTTATCCAAGCACTATGAACAGGGTGCATTGAAGTATGGCGAGTTTAATTGGCAAAAGGGCATTCCAACGCATTCATATCTTGATAGCGGAATTAGACATTTGTTGAAGTACATGAACGGGGAAAAGGACGAAAGACACGATTGTGCATTCGTATGGAATATGTTTTGTTTGAAATGGACTATGAACAATAAGCCCGAGTTGGACGATATAAAATAATTGTTGCAAATCTAAAAGCATGAGTTATAATATATGTGTTCTTGCAACGGGGGCTATTGCAAGAATATGCGTGTTTCCTTTTGTGGGTTTCTATGCGATACCTCTTTTGGTTTTAGGTTTTCTTCTTAATCGATAATATATTTATCTCATTGAAAAAAAGAATCGTGATTGGTTCTTTTTTTCATTTATAAAAGATGGTATAATATACAAGACAACGATATATGCAATGCTTCGTAATTATCAACTTCACTTTTTGCATGTGTCAAACAGCGTGTGTCGTTGTCGCCTATATATATGGGAAAAAGGGAATCAAGATTGATTCTTTTTTTCTATCCAAAGTGTGTTATAATATGAAAGTCATCTATTAAGTGGACATAATATGTTCTTCTTGAAAAAGGAATCCGAAAGGGTTCTTTTTTCTATCCAAAGTGTGGTATAATATGAAAGGCGAAAGCCGACTATATATTATATTTTTCCCGAGTAAAAAGGAATCTGTAAGGGTTCTTTTTTACTTTGAACGGTGTTATAATATAAGCGTATACATGGTAATAACAAGTAAAAAGGAATCGTGGGGGGTTCTTTTTTACTTTTACATGTGTTATAATACAGGTGTTCTTGACGGAAGCGTCAAGACGTGATAAATCACTCTCCAAAGTCGAAAAAAAGGATCGTTGTGGTTCTTTTTTTCTTTTGGTTAAGATGGTAGAATGTTGGTGTAGCGTTGATTGCCGTCAACGAAACAATTATGATTCTTTTCGTAGGAAAAAGGAATCACGAGTGGTTCTTTTTTTCTTTTAGGTAAGATGGTAAAATATAAGTGTCCTTTCCCACAAAGGACTTAATTTTAATATCTTCGCTTTAGAAAAAAGGAATCATGATTGGTTCTTTTTTTCTTTTATAACGTATGGTATAATACAAGTGTTCTTGCAGAAGTGAGAACATAGAGCGCACCAACTAAATGTTCTATATCCTTTGTTAATCGAGAATCAGAAATGGTTCTCTTTTATTTATATTTTCGCTTGCGTTGAGTACGTACTCATGATACAATAATATCGTAAGCAAAGGAGATAAGAAAAATGAGCATATTTAGTGAAGTTAATGAATTACAAATTCAATCAATGGAGAAAGCGGTGAAAGCAAAGGAGCAAGAATGGAAAGAGTTGAAAAGATTGGCAAACGCTGATGAATTAAACCCTGACCGCATTCTTGAAATCAAAGCAGAGATTGCCAAGGTGGAAATGAAACAATGGTTGTTGATGATTGAAAAGATGGAACTTGAAATTGAACTTAACAGGGAACAAATCAAAATGGACAAACAATAAAGAACCTTGCGGTTCTTTTTTTTGTTGAAAGTGATATTTTTTATTGCAATTAGTACGTACTAATGTTATTATAATGACGTAGACAAGGAGATACAAAAATGAATTTGATTAGAAAAACGATGTTTGAAATTCGTTCAGCTGAGTTTTCGGTTAATCGTTGCGAAGAAATCAAGAACGAAAGAATATATCGTGGCGAAACAATCCAAGAATGTTTGGATAAAGCAACGGATAAAAAAGAACTAATGATCATATCGCAAGATTTGATTGATACAATCGTAAACGGATACGAAGTGCAAAGATGTTGGCAACTATATCGCAAAGATATGGAATTTGGAAGCGGTGAAGTTGAGATTGTTCGGTTGGGAAAACCAAGGGAATTATCAAACGCACGTGTATTTGAATACATTGATGAAAATGGCATAGATATTGTGGACGAGATGGAAGAGTTCACGTGGAAGAATGGAGCGAAGAGTATAGACGAGTTTATACGAAGCGCAGAGAGCCTACAAGGCACGTTAAAGGGAAACTTGTATATAACATACCTAAACGAATTTAAAGCGTACTACAAGGCTTGTTTCGTGCATATGGAAGAAGAAAGCCTTGATACGGAAGAACTAGCCGATGAATTGATGAGAATCACGTGCAACATTGCAAACGACTTGCAATCAAGGATTGCGGAAGAAATGTTGGAACAAATAACAGGATTGATAGAAAAGGTATAGAGGTAAAAGGATATGGTAATTTTGTTGGCAATTATGGGGTATGTTGCGTGTGTGAATAGCGGAAATGGGCAGTATGCAACATTCACGTTCTTCTTAACTTATGTTGTGGCGAGGGTTCAAGTTGAAGCTATGAAAAAGTATGACATATACATTGAAATGTTTGTGGCGGTGTTAAGTATTCTGTATTTATTGAGCCATAGATAAGCGGAAAAATCGCAAAAAACATGATAACAAAGGCTTTTATTTACTGTCCGATATATGGTATAATAAGTGCAAGGCGGATAGAAAATGGAAACTAAAAAAGAGATAGCGGAGAAAATCAAAGAGTACGAAAAGCAGATACGAGAAACAAAAAGTTATTATCGCAAGAGTGATTTGTACAAGGCTATCAAGAATTTGAAAAGGAAACAGGTGTATGGGTCAAACAACGGTTTATAACTATGGATATAGCACAGGTTACAGTAAGGGTGCTTTCAAAATGACGCAGATGTTACTTGATAGAGTTGTCGAACAAGGCAACGTATTCAGTGATTGCAGAAGTAAAAAGCAGTACGAACAAAGATTGATTGATATACTTACAATCTTTGCAACGAATCAGCGGAAACGTGAAAGGTTCTTGGAAACAGGAACGTTTGTGATTGAAGTTGACGCCAAAGGGAAACTAAAAGATTTACGATAAAGGAGAAGAACATGGAATTGAGAGTGGTTATTGGTATAGTGTGGGTTGGTATGATCGCATGGCTTGCACTAACAGACGTGGCACAAAAGCATATGTTGTTCAAAGCGGAGGAACGTCAAAAGGAACTAGAAGAAGAAAACAAAAAGTTGATGGAGTTGTTGTTGCTTGAAATATACGAACCATTCACAACAGAAGACATCGACAAAATAATCAAGGTTGCAGAAAGTGAGAAAATGAAATGGAATTAAAAAGAGGATACAGATTAGCTTGTTACAATTCAACGTGTGAATGTTTATTCACAAGCGGTCAAACGAGCCTTGGTAAAACGTTGTTACAGTTTAATGAGTTTAAACAACGTGTTGACGATTACACCAAAGAAAAAGGATATGGAGCAGAGTTTGGTTACATAACGTTGGAAACGATTGAATTTATAAATGACGGTGATTTTGGTTCAATCGTAGGCGATGTAATTTGCAAGTGGGAAATTGAAGAAACAGGAACACATTTGCTATTGAAACCTATGGGCATGGAGGAAGAAAACACATGAAACACATTGCGAGTTGCAGTTTTGGTAAAGATAGCATTGCAACAATCATTCTTGCACACGAACATAACGAACCATTAGACGAGATTGTTTTTGCACATGTGATGTATGATAAGAACAAAGGGTGGAGCGGTGAAAATCCTGAACACATTGATTTTATTAACAATGTAGCTATACCAAGATTCGAGAGTTGGGGTTATAAAGTAACCGTGTTAGTCGCAGACATAGATTATAAAACATGGTTTTTAAAAGAGTTTGTTAGAGGAAATAATAAAGGAATACCGCACGGTTATCCTATTCCACGAATGTGTTCAATTAGTGGATACATGAAACAAAAACCGATGAAACAGTATCTAAAAAATGTTGATTGTATTCAATATGTTGGAATTGCAGTTGATGAACCAAAGAGATTGGAATCATTGAAAAAGTATGACAATCGAGTTAGTCTTTTAGAAAAATACGGAATTACAGAAGAACAAGCGTACAAGATGTGTGAGGAATATGGATTGTTAAGCCCTATTTATAACACATCTAGTAGGGGGGGTTGTTGGTTCTGTCCTAATTGCAAAATAGAAGAATTGAAAACGTTCAGAAAAAACAACAAAGAAATGTATTACGATTTATTAGAATTGGACAAAATAGAACCTAAAGGAAGAAATTTGTGGAATTATTCAAAAACGTTGCGACAATTGGAAGAAGAGTTCGTGGCGGAAGAAAATCAAAAAACCTTGTTAGATTATTTGGACGAAGATTAAGTTGAAAGGAGCGGAATTTAAAAATGAAATTAAACGTTGAATATAAAAAGTTGTCGGAGTTAATCCCTTATGCAAATAATGCAAAGGAACACCCACAAGAACAAATCGAACAGATTATTGAAAGCATTGAGCAGTTCGGAATGAATGACCCTATTGCGGTAGATAAACATAACGTTATTATTGAGGGGCATGGAAGATTCGAAGCTTGCAAGCAAATGGGGATTGATGAAGTGCCTGTTATTTCATTAGACCATCTAACAGAAGAACAAAGAAAAGCGTATACGTTGGTTCATAACCAACTAACTATGAACAGTGGTTTTGATTTTGAAATGCTTAAATCAGAACTAGAAGAACTAAGCGACTTCGATATGGAGTATTTCGGCTTTGATTTTGAAGAACTAGAACAAGAGATTGAAAACGAAACAGAAAAATATAAAGAGGGTCAAACAGAAGAAGTGGAAGTGAAACGATTAGAAGACACTTTCATTGTTCCGCCATTTTCGGTATTAGACGGACGCCAAGGATATTGGAGAGAGCGAAAACAGTGGTGGCGAGAAAAAATTGGCGATGATGGGCAAGCAAGGGAGAGCGCACAGGCGTTCAAAGGCACAGATTACTTTGCAAATAGCAAGTATGGTTTTGAAATAAACAGTGCGGGTGGTGTGTCAATATTAGACGGTTGTCTTGCAGAGGTTCTTTTAAAATGGTTCACACCGCAAGAAACAGGAAACAAAACCTTTGATTGCTTTGCAGGCGATACTGTATTTGGTTTCATTAGCGCATACATGGGGAATGAATTCACAGGAATTGAGTTGCGTGAAGAACAGGCAAGCTTCAACAATAAAAGTGTTAAGGGTATGAGTGCGAAGTATATTTGTGATGATGGTCGAAACGTTTTGAAACACTTGGGAGAAGAAAGCCAAGACATGTTATTTTCATGTCCGCCTTATTTTGATTTAGAGGTTTATAGCGACAAAGAGAATGACGCAAGCAACCAAGAAACATATGAAGACTTTATCAAGATACTAGACACCGCCTTTTCAGAGTCTATCAAGGCATTAAAGCAAAACAGGTTTGCAGTTGTTGTGTGTGGCGATATTAGAGATAAACAAGGCAACTACTACAATTTTGTTGGCGATATAAAGAACATCTTTATCAAAAACGGAGTGAAACTCTACAATGACATTGTGTTACTTGACCCTATTGGAACAGCTTGCATTAGGGCAAGGAAAGCAATGGGAAATAGAAAAGTAACAAAAGTACATCAAAATGTACTAGTTTTTTATAAAGGCGATACATCAAAGATAAAACAAGAGTTTTATATGTTTAAGGAAAAGGAGCAAGAGGAATGGAAGCAAAAATGAACAACCGCAGTTGGTGGGAAAGTGAAACAGACAAAAACAAGCTGAACGCAAAATATGACGAGTTATTAAAAAAGAGCGGTTTTAAGATTTTAAAAAAGATAGACCATGACTTTGAACCTTACGGTTACACCGCCTTGTGGCTTTTGTCGGAATCACATTTTGCGGTACACACATTCCCCGAGGAAAACAAAACGTATTGTGAATTAAGTTCTTGTGTAGATAAACCGTTTGAGTTGTTTATCAAAGCGACAAACACACAAAAGGGTATGGAAGTAGAATAATAAAATATAAGTAGTAAAGGCGGTGATTGAATGGCACATGGCAATGCTAAATATGCGGAATGGATAACAGAAGAGGGATTGTTGAAAATTGAAGGTTGGGCAAGAGATGGTGCAACCGATGAAATCATAGCGGAATACATTGGAATTTCTCGTTCAACATTAGGCGAATGGAAGAACAGGTTTCCACAGTTAAAGGACACCTTAAAAAAAGGAAAAGAAGTTGTAGACCGTAAAGTCGAGAATGCTTTGCTTAAAAATGCGTTAGGGTTCGAGTATGAGGAAGTGAACACGTTCATTACACAAGACGAGAACGGAAACACGCAGAAGAAAATTCAAAAGGTTAAGAAATTACAAAAACCCGATACAACCGCTCAGATTTTTTGGCTAAAGAATAGAAAGCCACAGGAATGGAGAGAAAAGCATAATGTGGAAGTAAGTTCAGACGTAGCGGAAAGCGAAAAGATGATTGAACAGATGATTGAAGAATATCAGAATGAGAAAAACGGAAAGCATTAACGAACTAGTTAAGATACTAAGCGATGACCCTGTTTACTATGGAAAACGCTTAGGCTTTTCAAAACTAACGGACTTACATAACGAGTGGTTGAAAATGATGTTGTACAACAAGGAAGACACAACGTTATTAGGACACCGTTCATCATACAAAACAACGTGCCTGTCTATTTCCATAGCTATGCTTATGGTTTTATATCCATCACGATCAATTATATTTATTCGTAAGACGGAAACGGACGTTATAGAAATCGTGGAACAGGTCAAAAAGCTATTGCTAAGTGATGTTATGCAAGGCATATGTTCTATCTTGCACGGTAAAAAGCTAGTACTAACACAAGACAATAGCACGAGAATAGATACGAATTTGCACCACGACAAAAAAGGTTCACCACAGTTACTAGCAATGGGAATTGGTGGTTCGCCAACGGGTAAACACGCACATTATGTGTTCACAGACGATATTGTAAATATCAAAGATAGAAGTTCAAAAGCAGAACGTGAAACAACAAAGAAGTTCTATCAAGAATTGATTAACGTTGTAGACGATGGCGGACGTATCTTCAATACAGGTACGCCATGGCACAAAGAAGATTGTATTTCTGAGTTAATGCCTAACGTTCACAAATATGATGTATATACCACAGGAATCATGAGTGAAGAAACAATACGGAAACGCAAGGCAAGCATGACTAATTCATTGTTTTGTGCGAACTATGAATTGAAACACATTAGTGATGATGATGTTATATTCCCTAACCCTAACGTGAATGCTGATATAGAATTATGCAAAGATGGATTCATGCACATAGACGCAAGTTATGATGGAGCAGACTACACCGCCATGACGATCATTAAGCGGAAAGATGGCAAGTTCTATGTGTTAGGTAAAATGTGGCAAGCAAACGTGATTGATTGCGAAGAACATATCAAAGATTATTACAACGACTTCGATTGCAAGCGTTGTTATAACGAATTGAACGCAGATAAAGGTTTCTTAGCTAAGGACTTAAAACGCAAGTACGGTATGCGAATGGTTACGTATCACGAGAAAATGAACAAATACATCAAGATTACAACGTACCTAAAAGCACAATGGGAAAACGTTTATTTTGTTAAAGGAACAGACCAAGCATATATAAATCAAATTGTTGATTTTAACGAAAATGCAGAACATGATGATAGCGCAGATAGCTTGGCGTGTTGTATTCGTATATATGATAAAATCAAAGAGAATAAAGCAATTCCAACGATGTACATGTAAAGGGGTGATACTATGTTGACTTATCAAGATTTATTAAAGTGTGGAAACAATGAACAATTGCGAAAAGAGTTCATGATGAACGCAATCAACGAACACAAATCAAGTTCAAAATACAAGGTTGCACAGAACGCAGAAATGTATTACAAGAACGTGAATCCAACAATAACACGATACAAAAAAATGCTTACGAAACTAACAGGTGAAAGAGTCGAAGATATTATTAGTGCGAATTATAAATGCGCTAGTAACTTCTTTAGAATTTTCATTACACAAGAGGTTCAATATTTATTGTCGAATGGGGTTAGTTTTCAAAAACAAGAAACCAAAGGCAAAATTGGTGGAGAACGCTTTGATAATGTATTGCAAGAATTGGCGAAGTGGGCAGTAGTTCATGGCGTTTCGTACGGTTTCTTCAATCTTGACCATGTGGAAGTATTGAAAATGACGGAGTTTGTACCATTGTTTGATGAATTTGATGGAGCGTTAAAGAGTGGTATTCGATATTGGCAGATTGATGATTCAAAGCCGTTGAATGTGTCTTTATTTGAATTAGATGGCTACACGGACTATGCCACAGGTGATAAAGACAAGCAGTTGCAGATTGTAAACAACAAACGACCTTACAAGCTAAAGATTGCTAGAACGATCGCAACGGAACAGATTGTGGCAGGCGAAAATTACAACGGTTTCCCTATTGTCGCTATGTATGGGAATGATGTTCATCAAAGTGAACTTGTAGGCAAGCAAGCGAATATTGACGCATACGATTTTGTAAAGAGCGGAATGGCGAACGAGATTGACGATACAAGTTTGATTTATTGGACTATTTCGAACGGTGGAGCGATGGACGATGTAGACCTTGCAACGTTCATTGAAAGAATTAAAACCGTAGGTGCTACAACAGTGGAATCAGAATCACAGGTACAAGCACATGAAGTCAATTTGCAGATTTCAAGCAAGGAACAAATGCTTGAACGTTTGGAACGTGATTTGTACCGAGATTTTATGGCAGTTGATACGAATCTAATCGCAAACGGTGCGGTTACTGCTACACAGATTCGAGCGTGCTATGAATCATTAGACAAAAAGACCGATGGATTCGAATATCAAGTATTGAACTTTATTGATAATCTTCTTGCGTTGGTTGGAGTTGAAGATAGTGCAACCTTTACACGAAACAAGATTGTTAACGAATCAGAAATGACAAGCAACATTCTTGCGTGTGCAGATTATCTTGATGACGAAACAATCCTCAAACATATTCCATTCATTAGTTCGGAAGAAATACCGTTTATCATGAAACGCAAACAGGACGAGATTATGGAACGATACAACGATGTTGATGTTGATGATGAAGATGGTGAGGAAGATGGGGAGTGATTGCACTTCCCTTTTTTGCTAAGGGGTGATAAACAATGAGCGATTATGCACACAGATACACAGACAAAGAAATAATACGAATCGAACGTGATTTAAAAAAGTTCTATGATGAAGTAAACGTTGATAACATGAAGCAGTGGACTGAATACATGGATAAGATGGGCAAGCGTGTTTCTAATGCTTACAACGATTGGCAGAACGCAATCAAATCAAAAGACCTTGAAAGGATAAAGGAAGCAAAGGCGGAGTATCAAAGATTAGTAAAGAACATGACTTTGAAAGATAAACGCTATAAAGAGATGGTTCGTGATATTGCAAAAAGAAACGTGAATGCGAATAAAAGTGCAAATGCGTTTGCGAATGAAAGAATGTTCAAGATTTATGCAAAAAACTACAACTACCAAGCACAACAAATCATGAAGTATAACAAGCAGTTAAAATTTCAGCCGATTGATGAACATATCATTAAAAACATGGTTGCGAATGGAAACGAGTTGTTATTGCCACAACGATCGTTGAACGTGGAAAAGGATATGGAATGGAACGTAAAGTATATAAACAATCAGATGGCGAAAGGAATATACTTAGGCGAAAGCACAGAAGCCATCACGCAACGAATGGCAAACGTGGCTAACATGAATTACGTGCAAGCAAAACGAGCAGTACGGACGCTTGCAACCGCAAATGAGAACAAAGCACGAGAGCAAACCGCAATCGAAGCAGAAGAAAAAGGAACTGAGTTGTACAAATATTGGATTGCACACGATGACCAACTAACACGTGAGGAACACGTACAAGCGGACGTTGATTATTCAAGGGCAAACGCAATACCAAGGGCAGAGCCTTTCATCGTAGGCGGTGAAGAAATGATGTATCCCGCAGACCCTCATGGTAGCGGTTGGAATGTATACAATTGTCGTTGCACGATGGGATATGTTGTAAAAGGCTTTAAGAAAATAAAGAGAGGTGATAGACGTGTTAAATGGGGAAAGAACAAAGATTGAAACAGAAACCCTTGATTTAGAAATCATAGACTATTCAAAGGAAGTTAGTGCAGAAGTGCAACAAGCAATAGAACGAGGACTTGAAGCGTGTGCCATACAAGCGGAGGGGCATGCTAAGGATATTCTGAAAAGTGGATTGACTAAGAACGTGGGGAATTGGGAAACCACAGGAAGACTACTAAACAGTATCAAGGGTGAAGTGTTCGATGGCGATACGTTGGTTGTAGGTGCAAGGGTTGACTATGCTATTTACCACGAAGTTGGAACAGGTATTTATGCGGAAGATGGAAACGGTAGGCAGACGCCTTGGTTCTTTAAGGGCAAGGACGGTTCTATGGTCATGACAAGGGGTGTAAAGCCTAAGCACTACATAAGAGATAGCTTGCAGAACAATGTTAAAGAGTACAAAGAAATTATTGAAAATTCACTTGACAAGGTGAAATAAACACAAAAAAATGCTAGAATATAGGTGTAATAGTTGCGTTCTAAGCACTGAACGCCAAGGCAAGGAGGACTATTCAAGTGGCAGAATTTAAAAGAAGTTTTTTAAAAGCATTAGGACTTGAAACAGAAAAAATTGATTCAATTATTGAACAACATATCGCAGTAACTGACGAGTTGAATGCGAAGATTAAATCTTTGAAAGAAGATAATAAAGAGATTCAAGGACTAAAGGCTAAAATCAACGACCTTGAAAGCAAACAAGGATCACATGAAGAATACGAAAAATTGAAAAAAGAATTTGATGATTACAAAGCGAACGTTGAACACGAAAAGGCACACGAGGCAAAGGCAACCGCTTATCGTAAAACGCTTAAAAAGTTAAACGTTGCAGAAAACGTTATTGATAAGATTCTAGATGTTGACAAAGTCGATGAAGTAGAATTGAACGATGACGGAACAATCAAAGATTCTGAAAACATTGAGAAACGTATTCAAGAAGAGTGGAAAGAATTTATTGTTACAGTCGAAACTAAGGGTGCAAACATTGCGAACCCTAACGGTACAAACGAGCCAAAGACTGTAACCAAAGAAAGCATTTTAGGAATTAAAGACCCTATTGAAAGACAGAAGCTAATTTCTGAAAATGCTGAATTATTTATTGCTAAATAAGAAAGGTGATTTTTATGGCTGAAAACAATCAAACAAATACAGAACAAATCAAAGTCGAACCACGTGCAATTGACTTTGTAACACAATTTTCTAAGAGTCTAAAACAACTAACAGACGTTTTAGGCGTTATCCGACCTATTGAAAAACAGGAAGGAACAAAGCTTGTATCTTACAAGGCTTCTATCACGCTACAAGACGGAAACGTAGCTGAGGGTGAAACAATCCCTGCTTCACAGGCAAAGGTTCAAGAAGTGGCACACAAGGACTTATCACTAAAGAAGTTCCGCAAGGTAGTTACCGCAGAAGCGGTACAAAAGTTCGGTGCTAAGGTTGCAGTTACTAAGACCGATGAAGCATTAAAGAACCAACTACAAAACAACGTTATTGATGAGTTCTATGCAGAACTACAAAAGGGAACACTAACAGACGAAGCAGAAACGCTACAACACGCTATTGCTAAGTCTATTTCTAAGGTTATTGTTTCCTTTGAAAAGCAACAACTAGAAACAGGCGGAGTTGTAACATTCGTTAACACAGAAGATTTCTATGAATATCTTGGTGGCACACCTATCACACTACAAACAAACTTCGGTGTTAAATACGTTGAGGACTTCATGGGTGCTGATGTGATCGTTCTATCTTCAAAGATTCCATCAAAGAAAGTTATTTCCTGTCCTAAGTCAAACATTGATTTGTACTACATCAATCCAACAAGCGCATTCAGTTCTATTGGACTTGTTTATACTTCTGATTCTGAGTTACCTGTCATTGGTTATCATGCAGACGCAGACTTCAAGACTGCTTCGGGCAACACATATGCAACTATGGGCATGGCACTATGGGCAGAACACGCAGATGGCATTTCGGTTATCACAGTAAAGAATAACGTAGGAGCATAATGCGTTACGAAGTCATTAAGTACTTCACCGATTTAGAAGACAATGATTATGCTTACAACGTAGGCGATACATTCCCACGCCTTGGAAAGCAAGTAACAGAAGAACGTGTTGCAATGTTACTGAACGGTAACAACAAGCGACACGAACGTTTGCTAAAGGCAGTTGCGGAAGATGGTGTAATTGGTGAAGAACAAACAAATCATGATAGCGTTCAACCGTTAGAAACGGAAGAACCAAAGACAAAGCGTAAAAAAAGGACGCAAAAATGATGATGATTGCTGAGATGTGCAGAGAAATAAACAATTATTTCACAGACTATTCGGATATGCACTTCGGCAAGTTTGAGATTAGGGAGGGCGTGCTTACACCCTCCCTTAATTTAGTCGAGGGGCAGTATTTCAGAATTATAAACAGTGTTGTAAATGATGGCGTGTATCAATACGGAATTGATAATGACAAATTGATGAATGAAGTATTTGAGGGAGCGGTGTGGTGCATGAAAGTACCACGATCGTTTATTGAATTATCAGAAAAGATTAAGAAGTTTGAGAACGAAAACGAACGAACAACGTATACTTCGGAAAGCTTCGGGGGTTATAGCTATTCTAAGGCTACTAATTCAAACGGAGTTGCAGTTGGGTGGCAAGAAGTATTTGCAAGCGAATTAAATCGTTATAGAAAGCTGAGGGCGTTTTGATGAGTTTACTAAAGGAAGCAATGGAAGACTTTGTTATGATTGACGTTCGGACTGTATCAGACGGTCAAGGCGGATTCATGACACAATATACAGACGGTGCAACGGTCAAATGTGGAATGACCCTTGATAGTTCCATACAAGCTAAGATTGCTATGAAACAAGGCGTTACAAGCGTTTATACCTTGATTACGGATAAGGCAGTCAATTTACCTTTCCATCAAGTTCTAAGACGTGTGAAAGATGGCAAGACGTTCAGAATCACGAGTGATGGAACAGATAGTGCCACACCTGTTTCAGCTAACTTAAACATGAGAAAATACAGTGCGGAAGAGTGGGTGCTTGATAATGAATAAGGCACAGGCTTTGTACAAGTTTTGGGCGCAGTTCGGTTTACCTGTCTATGATGAAAATAGCGTACCCGATAATGCAAAAATGCCTTATATCACGTACGAAACAAAATTTGGTTCGATTGATGACGTGTTGTCGCTTTCAGCTAGTATTTGGACTCGTGGGCAATCATGGCAAACAACAACGACCGTTGCAATGATGATTGAAAACATGATTGATTCAATGCACGCTTATAAACTTGATAACGGTTATTTATACATAACCAAGGGAACGCCATTCCTAAGTCGTATGGGAGATGGCGAAAATTACAACGTGAAAAGAGCATTGTTAAATATCAATGCTGAGTTCTTAACGAACTAGAAAAGGAGTAAAAATGGCAAGATTTACTAAGATTCCGCAAAGCACTTTTGCGGAGTTACAACTTGAAACAGGGGTTTTGTTGAAGAAGTTCAACATTGAAGAACCTAACGCAGATTTTGACAACGATATTATTTGTGCAACCACAGGTGGAATCAACGCAACTTGTATTCCAACTTTCAGTGATTTGGGGGAAGACGTAGACAATTGCCCTAACGGAATGAAAGAACTAAAACATTTAGATTCATGGGAATGCAAAATGTCGTTTACTTCACTTGGTGCAAGTGCAGATTCAATCAAGATGGCGTTAGGTTGTGCAGACAACGCAAGCGGTACAGTAACGCCACGTGCAACGGTAAAAAAGGAAGACTTCAAGGATATTTGGTGGGTAGGCGATCGTGCAGATGGCGGACTTGTTGCAATCAAACTAATGAACGCATTAAGCGTTGGCGGATTAAGTCTACAAACCACTAAAAAGGGCAAAGGGCAGTTTGCAGTTGAATTGATGGGGCATTATTCCGTTGATTCACAGGACGTTGTGCCTATGGAATTTTACGTTAAGAAAGGTTCAGAATAATGAAGTTGACTGAGTTTAAGGGTGAAAAGGCAATTGAAGTGATTGGTGAATTATTAGAACCTATTTCAACAATTGCAGAAGATGAAAAGTTCAAGGAAGTACGCAAAGTAGGAAACAGAGCGGAAATTGTGCAATTCATTTTCAAGAAACACGCAAAAGAGATTCATCACATTCTAGCAATCATGAACGATGTTGATGTAAAGGACTACAATCCAACACTAGTTGAAATGTTTAACGAAGTGAACGAAGCGATGAATGACGAAGAATTGTTGAAACTTTTCAAATAGAATGCACATCAAATGGACTCCTTTGTGCATGCTATAATGATTTCAAATTAAAAACAGTAAAGCAGTTCATGCGGTATGCGGAAGCACGTTTCAAGGAAAATCAGCGTGAAGAAGCTTACCGCATTTATATTTCAGATTGTATGCAACTTATGGTTAAGAACACCGCAAATATTGTAGGTGGTACAATCATAGAAAAGCGATACATTGATATTGTGAATGAGAAATCACAGGTTGAAACAAAAACACAACAAGAAATAATAGATGGTATTAAAAACAAGCTAAGAAAGGGGGGTTGACCTTGAACATATTTAGCGTATACGGAGAATTAAAACTCAAAGACGATGAGTTTAATAAAGGTATGGACGGTGCTGTTGACAAGGCAAAGTCATTCGGTGGTAAAGCTAAGGCGGTATTTGGTGCAGTAGCTAAGACAACCGCAGTTGTTACGGGTGCAGTTACCGCAGTTGGCGGTGCGTTTGTCGGTGCTTCAAACAAAGTTGCGGAGTATGGCGATCATATAGACAAAATGTCGCAGAAAGTCGGAATGAGTGCAGAGGGCTTTCAAAAGTGGGATTATGTATTCCAACGAAACGGAGCAAACATTGATTCCTTACAGATGGGCATGAAAACACTATCTCAGAAAGTCGAAAACGGAAGTGAAGCATTCCAACGGTTAGGATTGTCGCAAGCAGAACTTGCAAACATGAACCAAGAAGAAATATTTGGTGCGGTCGTTGATAAATTGTCGCAGATGGAAGAGGGAACAGAGCGTGCAAGCCTTGCAACGGAGTTGTTAGGAAGAACAGGGGCAGAACTTGCACCTATGCTTAATGCGGGCAGTGAAGAAATCGAACATCAAAAGCAATTAGCGGAAGAACTAGGAATGGTTCTTTCACAAGACGCAGTAACCGCAAGTGCAAACTTTGAAGACTCATTGACGAACCTTAAAGGAGCGTTTGGTGGGGTTCAAAACATGATGGTTGCAACGTTCTTGCCATCGTTAACGGAAGTCATGGACGGTTTGACCATGGTTATCACAGGAAACGATGAGGGAATGGCAAAAATCGAAGAAGGCATTAACAGTTTCGTTGAGAACATGACAAACACGTTGCCTAAGGTGCTTGAGATTGGTACGCATTTAGTTACTTCGTTATCATTAGCAATCATAGACAATTTGCCAACGTTAATGGAAACAGGGGCAAACATGATGTTCCTATTGATTGATAAATTGATTGACGCATTGCCACAGATTCTTGAAACAGGATTGCAAATCATTATTACGCTTGCGGACGGTATCGCAGACAACGTGGACGAATTGATACCAAGACTTGAAAAAGTCATTATGAAACTAATCGAAGTTATTATTGATAACTTGCCTAAAATCATTGAAACAGGTTTACGCTTGATTGGAGCGTTGGCTATTGGTTTGATTAAGGCTATTCCCGATTTAGTCGCTTCTATTCCAAGAATTATTCGGTCAATTCGCAAGGCGTTTTCTGATTTTGATTGGGGTTCTATTGGACGTAACATCATTGATGGAGTAAAGGACGGTATTGTAAACGCAGGGCATAAAGTGATTGACGCTATCACAGGAATTGCAAGTAACGCTTTCAATTCTGTAAAGAACTTCTTCGGCATTGCTTCACCGTCAAAGAAAATGAAAGCACTAGCTAAGTGGATACCGATTGGTATGGCAGATGGTATTGATTCGGAGGGTGATACACCTATACAATCGCTTGCTGATATTTCGAACAAAGCTATTGATGAAGTTGAAAGCATGCAAGACAAGATGAATGGATTAGACGGAGCAACCGCAACAATCAACACAGAGTTCAAGCAAGTTGGTGCTAACGGCAAGAATGGTTCAAGGATTGTGAACGTTGGTGATATTAGCGTGCAAATCGTAGCGGATAAAATCGCAGATGTTGATTCGTTAGCCGATGAAATCGAAAGCAAACTTGCAGAAAGAATTAGAAGAAAGGACGGTGTCTTTGCATGATGGAATATTTCAAAATTGATGATGAAAAAACAAGCAAAGATTACGGAACATATATTTTGTCGCAAACATACGAATCAGCGGAAAAAGATATGGAAGAAATCGAAGTTGACGGAAGAAATGGTTCATTGTTAATTGACAACGGAACTTTCAAAAATAACAAGATTATTTATGAGTGCATAACAAAAAAGATTCTTGTTTTTCCCGCAAGAAAACATTTTGATGAATTGGTTAATTGTTTACAGTCAAAAAAAGGTTATTTCAAATTGGCAGATACAATTAGAAAAGATGAATACAGACTTGCGTATCTTAAAAGTGTGAGTGATGTTGAGGTATACGGAAATGAGTTCATCAAATTCAAATTAGAGTTTGTTACGAAACCGCAACGATATTTGAATAAAGGTGATGTTGCAAAAAACATTGGTATAGGAGTTAGACGTGAGAACAATCCAACGCCATTTACATCAAAACCTTGGATTCACGTTAATGCAGTAAGTGGACGTGGTGGAACGTTAAAGATTAACGACAAACCTATATTTTTCTATGGAAATATTGAAGACGTTTATATTGATAGCGAAACAATGACAGTTATTGATAGAAATGGGCGGAATGTTTACAATCAAATAAAACTACATAACAATGAATTTCCTATATTAACAACAGGCGACAACACGATTGAACACGATGGTGCAATTGATGTTGAAATAAAAACAAGGTGGTGGACGGTATGATACCTTTAATCGTAGACGAAACGTCAATTTACGATTCAAAATATGACGTGATAGGGCATATGAACGGTTGTATTAAATGTAATATAATCGAAGAACGAAACGGAATGTATGAAGCCGAGTTGAAGATTTCATCAAATGCAAAATGTTTTGATTTGTTAAAACTTGATGGCATTCTTGCAATTCAAACAGAAAAAAATGGCGAAAATCAATTGTTCAGAATTTATAAAATCACGAAGCCTAAGAATCAAATAGTAACAATAAATGCGTGCCACATTTCGTATGATTTAAGTGGTATTGTTGTTAAATCGTTCGGCAAGGTTCAAGGGGCGATTGGTGCGGTGAACGCAATCAAAAAAAATATGGTTGGCGACCATACAAGCAAGTGGAATTTCGTTACGAAGTCGGATAATAGCACGAGCCTGTTTCAGAATGTTGAACCGAAAAGTTTTAGAAACGTTTTAGGTGGTTCGCAAGGTTCGTTCTTGTCTATGTTCAAAGGCGAATACACGTTTGATAATTTTACGGTTATTCATGAATTGCACCGAGGAAAAAATCGTGGTGTATCAATTCGATATGGAAAGAATCTAATTGATTTAAATCAAGAAGAAAACATTGAATCAGTTTATTCACACGTATATCCATTCGCAAAATACAACGAAAACGATAATGAAATTGTGGTTGAGGGTGATTTACAAAAGGTAACAGATGGACGTATCAAGATTTTGACGGTCGATGTATCGAGCATGTTTGGACAGGAAGAAAAGGTTACGAAACAAGCGGTAAACGCTAAGGCGAAACGATACATTGAATCGAATAATATTGGTGTTCCTAACATCAATTTACGTGTGAAGTTTATTGATTTAACCGACACAACGGAATATTCGCATTTAAAACAAATCGAACAGGTGAGATTGTGTGATGAAGTAAACGTTGTATTCCCTATGTTGAACGTAGAAGCAACCGCAAAAGTCGTTAGAACTAATTACAACGCTTTGAAAGAACGTTATGATGAGATTGAGTTGGGAAATTCAAGGAACACGTTATCAAGTACGATCGCAGAAATTAAACAATCTACCGATGACAAGTTGAACGAAACGAACGACAAATTGAACGAAACAAAGACGTTCTTGGAAAAGGCTATTGATAAAGCGACAGACCTTATCAAGGGTGGTGGTGATAGCTATGTCGTGTTCGGAACGGATTCGAAAGGCAATAAACAAGAAATATTTGTCATGGATAAACCGACAAAGGAAGAATCAAAAAACGTTTTGCGTATCAATAAAAATGGTATTGGTTTTTCTAAGACAGGTATTAACGGCAATTATGAATCAGCGTGGACGCTTGACGGAACATTCAATGCAAATTTCATCAACGCAGGCATTTTAAAAGGTATTTTGATTGAAGCGGTGCGTGTTGTTGGTTCACAGTTAGAATTTGGGACAGGTGATAAAACAATCACGTTGCGTGATAATGATTCAAAAACAGGTTGTTTGTTTGATGGTAAAGGTGAAGTCGAAATTAAATCGTTAGGGAAACAAGCATTTAGAAACAAAGTCAATGAAGCTGAAAAAGGAAACGAAATAATTCAATTTATAAATGACGATATAAAGGCAATTTCTTTATTGAATTATGGAGAAGATTCACAAAGGAGAAATTTCATTCAATCAAATGTAATGAGAAAAACAGGAAACGCAAATGTACATATAGAAAATTCCGCTAAATCTTCGGCGAAAAATTTATTTACGTTATCTTCGCAAGATAAGCAAGCAAAAGTTTTAATTTATAACAGAAAACCAAAGTGTGGACTAAACAGAATGGAATTTGAAGCGAACGAAAGTGAGTCTAGTATTCGTATGCGAAACTTCGATAAAAACGACCGTTCAGCTAACGCAGTTAGTTGCAGTAGTTATAGCAGTGGCAGTTTAGCAGGTATAAATTCAGTGGGCATGACTAATACAAATAAAGACGGTAAAAATAGTAATTCGATTGGTTTACAAACGTACGACAATAATTTAGATATGAGTCAAATTGATTTGAGCAATTCATATGGTGGTAATTTCAGAAACACAATTACAATGAAAGGAAAAAAGGATAGTTCTGAGATTTCATTACGCAATATTAGACCTAATAATCAAGTCGCAAATATAATTGATTTCAGATGTTCAAATGATGATAGCAACTTGGTATTGCAGAATTTGCAACCATACACAAGAGATATCAATGGGAAAATTGATATAAGCAATTCAATCACATACACATGCCAAAATTGGCACAATTTCACATTTATAGGTGATGACCCTCAATTTAGAGTCGGTGGATATAAAGGGTTCACAGGTGATGTTACCGTGAAAAATTGGGATGGAAACAACATCAAATTGAATTTCAGATATGGAATTTTTGTTGGTTGGGGTTATAAAAACTAGAAAGGAAAATTAAATGATTAACGTTAATGAAAAAATTAAACTTGCACCGAATAATGATTTAATCGAAATAAACGTTTCTCAATACGATTTCAACAGTCGTATTTTGAAGTTCAATTTTTACGATGGAAACAAAATTTTCAAGCCATCAGAAGACACAAAAATCATTGTTTACGGTGTTAAAGCAGACGGTAAAAAATTTGCTTATGAAGCACAAAACAATGACGGAGTGGCGATTTTGCCACTTCAAGAACAAATGACAACAACCGTAGGGATCGTGAATTGTAATATTCAATTGCGATTAAATGATGAAATTCTAACAACGCAACCATTCGTGTTGAATGTAAAGAAAGTTGTTGCGGTTGAGAATGGTTCATTGAGCGAAACAGAAGTACCTATCTTTGTTCAATTAGCTAAAAAGGAAGCAGAAGAAGCAAGAAAAAACGCAATGAGTGCTATGGAAAGTGCAAGCATTGCAACAGAATCCGCAACGATCGCAAAGAACGAATCAGACAAAGCAACGGAAGTTGTTGTTGAAGTCAAGAAGTATGCGGATAGTTCAAAAGCAAATGCTGAAAGCGTGTTGAACGAAGTTGAGAAGATTCAAGAAGTCGCAAATAGTATCAATCAAAACATTGAAGAAGTACGAACAAAGACAGAACAGGTTGCAACACAGGCAACGAACGTACAACGCAATCATGATGAAGTTTCAGAGTGGAAAACGGAAATTGTACAAGTTCGTTCAGACGTTCAAGAAACAAAGAAACAAGTTGATAATGTGAATGTTCATGTTGATGAAGTCAAACGACAAATTGATACATCAGAATCAAACGTGGCGAATATTTCTGAGAACGTTGCTACAAACAAAAAAGCAGTTGAAACAATCAAAGGCGATGTTGAAAAGTTGAAAGAACGAACAAGCGAATTGAATACACAAACAGAACAAACCGCAGTAAACATCAACAAAAAATTTGATGAAATCAAGACAATCACCGCAAGCAATGTCGAACTCAAAAAGAATGTTGAAACCCTTAAAGACGAAACACAAAACATTCGTGATAATGCAAAAGATGTTGTCGATGGTGTTGTTATTGTCAACGATGAAAAAGGTTCTTACATCGCAGTCAACGATAGCACAAACAGAGAATTGAAAGGCTTAAAGGTATACGGTAAATCATGGCAAGACGGAACACCCACGATTGAAGAACCTAAAGAGATTCATTCAGTTGAGAATGCGGAAGTGTTCGTGCGTGGGAAGAATATTTTTTCAAATGATTATTTAGTGAACAAATTGCCAACGTTCTTTGAAAAAGTACCTAATAGCGATACATTAAGATTGAAACAAGCAAGTAATATTGAAGTGCCTAAAGATATTCTTTCGTTGTGTCCTTATGTTGGCGATTTAAGAGAATACAAAATGAATTTGAGAATTAAAAGTCCTAAAAAACAAAAATGGTTCTTTATATTCAGAAACAAAGAAAAAACTTTAATTGCTCAATATGAAGTTGAAACGGTTGCAAATGAATTTGTTGATTTGAAATGCGATTTTAGCAAAATGAAAGAAAAACCTTATTATTTCAACATGGTTGCATGGGGTGGAGCGGTTGTGTTACAAACCGAGTTTAAGGATTGGGAAATAATTCCAAGATTTGAAAAAGATTATTCTGTCAAATCATTAGACGGTGGAACATTAACAATTCCATACAAATTGAACGGTGTTCCTGTACCGAAAGATGGAAACTATACCGATGACAGCGGTCAAGATTGGATTGCGGATTATGTGGATTTTGAAAAGGGTGTGCTTGTTAGAATGGTGAACGAGTATGTCGCAAAACCAAAAAATTGGTTGATACGTTCAGACGGAAAACCGTATGATTCAATAAGAGTACCTGAACACACTTCAATCCCAACTCCGACATTTTGTGTACGTCATGTTTTGTCACCATATGGAGCGTTTGCAACTCCCGATTATCGTGGCAATGGTGTTGTTCAATTAGATTGGAATACGGTGTTTGGGGTTGAACAATTTGAAAATTTGAAAAAGAACATTGGTGATGGTTCGTTTAACTACCTAATAGCAAGTGCATACAAACCATACGAAGAAATCCCACTATCACAAGAAGAATTAAACGCATACAAGCAACTAATGACACAATACCCTTATACTACTATTCTGAATGATAAAGGAGCGTTTATGGACGTTAAATATGTGGCAGATACTAAGAACTACATAGACAATAAGTTTGAAGAATTAAAGAAAGCAATTGTTTTCGAGAAAGGAAGTTTATAACATGAAAAATTTTATGCACGATTTTGTGATGAAAACACTATTAGGAGCGGTTGGAAGTGCGCCTGATTATAGTGTACGGAACACCGCATTAGGGTGGCTTGAGAAAGGCATTCTTGGCGAACAAGATTTGATTACGATTGACAAAGCAATCGAAAAGAAGAATTTAGTTGCAGACGCAACTATTTCTGACGTTGATATGCAAGATGTCGATGAAAATGGTACAATTGAAGAATAGAAAGAGGTGATTTTGTATGCTAAAAGGGATTGATATTTCAAAGTATCAATATGACAATCACATTGATTTGAACAAAATTAAGTTTGATTTCGCAATCGTGAAAGCAACCGAGGGAATTGGATATGTTGACCGTGCGTGTGATAGATTCGTACAACAACTAATTTCCATGGGCAAGCCTTGGGGGTTCTATCATTTTGCAAGAACGGAAAACAACCCTATTGCAGAAGCAAAGAACTTTGTTAAAAACACAAAGAATTATTTTCATCGAGGAATTGTGGCACTTGATTATGAACCGTCAAATGCTAAACAAAGCGATGTGCATTGGTGTTCGCAATGGTTGCAAACAGTCATTGACGAAACAGGTGTGATTCCGTTGTTGTATACGTACGAGGGGTTAGAAAATCGCTTTGATTGGTCGGAAGTCGTAAACATGAACGTTGGTTTGTGGATTGCAAAGTATCCATCAAAATCAACGATTGTATACAATTACGACAATAGCGTTTGTTCAAAGCCAAAGTTGCGGAATTGGAAATCGTGTGCAATGTGGCAGTTTGCAGGCGATAATGGACGATTAGATGGATACTCACATGGTATTGATTGTGATGTTTTCTATGGCGATGTGAGCGCATGGAACGCTTATGCAGGCAAAGACAAAGGAACAGTTGAAACGGCAATTAATGATGGCTTGATTTGTGTAGAACAATCAAATGATTCATACATGACAGTTCTTGGATTTGACGAGCGAAAGAACATGATGGCTTTTGATGGTGTTGGAATAGAAGCACTTATCAATTGCAACTATTTCAACGGAAATACAACGTTAGGTGTTGCACAGGGTGATGACGTTTCAAAAGTTCCACATCAAAAGGAATTTTGCGTGTTGTATCAATTAAACAATGGAGATGTTGGTTCGTGCTTAGCTAGTGATTATTGGTACAATGATTCAGATGTTGATTTTGCGTTTAGTCCGTATTGCGTAACAATGCTTAATAACAATCATTACAACGATTTTAGACCGTTGTTTAAGTCTATTGCTTGTGGAAACAAGGATCATACACCAACGCAAACAACCGCAGTATTCAAGGTGCAAGGCAAATGGAATTTTGTGGTCGGAAAGAGTGAAACGCCATCAACAATTTCAAGAAAGCTATTCAATCGTGGAGCGGATACAATCGCTATTCTTGATGGTGGTGGAAGCACAGGAATGATTGTTAATCACGTATGGAAGTTCAAGACAGATAGACCGATTGTATCGTGCCTTGCGTTTATCAAGTGCGTTGATGACAATGTGAAAGTACCGATTGAAGACTTGCAAGAAAACGAAAAAGATTATAAACAGATGTATGCGGAAGAAGTAGCAAAGAACGATGAATTGAACGAAAGAATCACAAATGCACTCAAAATTCTTGGCGGTGAATAATGAAGTATTTAACAACAGTACCAACAACAAACGAAGTCAATGTTGTGTGGTCATTCATACAAAATTTAGGTGCAATCTTGCTTGTGATCGTTGGCATTATGAAGTCTTGGGAGTACTTGCATAGCAAAACCGCAGTAACGAAAATGCAAAAAGTCATTGATAATCATGAAGAACGATTGATTAAAGACTTCAATCGTTTGAATAAAATTGAACAGAAGATTGATGACACACAGGAGCAGATTAAAGAGGGTAAGGAAGTATCAAGATTGATATTGTATGCCATGCAAGAGTTGTTGCGTTCTAGGATTGATAACAACGACAACAAAAGCGAGATTGAAGAAGTATCACAAAAAATTAGCGAGTATCTAAGGAGCAAAATATGATTTTTAAGAATAATAAGACTTATGATTTTGCAAAGTTCATGACGCAAATCATTTTACCCGCAACCGCAACATTATATTTTGCGATTGCAGAAATTTGGAATCTACCATATGCAAAGGAAGTTGTAGGCACTATTTCAGCAGTAACGGTGTTCATGGGAAGCGTGCTTCAAATTTCAACCAAGGGATATAATAGAATCATAGAGGAAGACAAGAAAAATGAATAACGATCAAAAAGTGAACGTTCCGTTTGTAGCCCACGAGAGCGATATGGTGCGCTTTGAGCGTGCAAACAAACGTTTGTGGGTGTTATGTATCATAATGCTATTATTGTTGATTCTGACGAATTGTGCGTGGTTGTACTATGAATCTCAATTTGAATACTGTACGGAAACGGTGCAAGAAATCACACAAGCAACAAAAGACGGAAATAATTGTGTCATAAAGTGCAATATGCACCATGGAACAGACAGAGTCAAAAGTTGCAGAAAATGACTAACACGGAAATTGACAACCGTATCGAAGAATTAGTTCACGATGAAAAGCACCGAGAAGTATTGAAACGCAGATTCATTGATGGCTTGTGTTACGATCAATTGGCAGACGAGTTCGATTATTCAGTAAGACAGATTCAACGGATAGTTAAAAAATACGAAACTAAGATTTTGAAAGGAATTGCTTAAAAAGAGCAATTCTTTTTGTATTTTCTATTGCATTCAGTACGTACCTATGTTACTATATAGACACAAAGGAAAGGAGAAACGAAAATGAATGACTTATCAATGTTGCTAGGGTTTATGTGCGACACATACCGCCTTGCAGATAAACTTGGTGGTATCGAAGAAGTAGGCGTGTTGATGTGGCTTGTTAACGGACACCTAACTTTGGAAATGACAGGAATGTTTGATGAAGACGAAGTGCAAATTAAATTTGCAAAACGTGAAATCGAAACATTCAACATTTCAGCAGAACGCATGTTTGAAATCATTAAGAAGTTCCGTGAAATGGGATTGCTTACCGTTTACAAGCCTAACAAAAATGGTTCAGCGTTTATCAAGTTGAACATAGACGCAATATGCGAATTGTAATGAAAGAGGAAGTATATGATGTGGCTTACTGATATAGAAAAAAATAAACTTGGAAATTTGATATATTCGTGTTACCACTACACAAAAGATTCCAAAGACGATTTCCGCCATATGTATAACATGAACGGTTTTGAACAACATGAGATTGAAATGATGTTCTATCGTGGCGGAATTGATAACTATTACAAACAGAAAAAATTAGGGAACGCCACACAGAAAATCGAAGTAACTATCCTTAATGAAAACGAGTATAGTTGCAGTGGGTTTGTTGGCGATGAAAAAGAAATGCCAACGCTTTACCTAATAAAGTTCACGATTGTAGAACTTGCAATCAACGGTGTTGATTTAAACGCATTCATTGACAAATTGATTGAAATATTTGGCAAATTGATTAGAGGTGAATGCTTGAAAGAAGAAAAAGAAGAAAAAGGAGAAAAGAAAATGATTAAACTTACAGAACAACAAATCAAGAAGATTGGAGAAATCCAAAGAATGTGTATTGAACATTCGATTGAATCAAACGATGATGTGGACTTTGAATTTGGTTCAGCCGTTGATTTTATTAAGGCGGACGTATACAAAAATGGTTGGTCAAAGAAAGAATGTGGTTATAGGGAAAAAGAATTTAATGATGGTTTATATGGGCTTGACCTTGCACGCTTCGAGGAAACGGACAGAGATGGAGATAAACACGTAAGCCATTGGGTTAAATTGTATATGGAAAATTCGGGTGATGATTTAGACAAAGCACTTGATGAGTTTATCGAAGAACTACAAAAAGTGTTCAATAGCTAAAAGAAAGGCGGAAACGCCTTTTTTATTTATGTCGGTTTATTGTCGTGTTTATGTCCTGTTTATGACGTTCAAAATTTGATCGTTGTGAATCACAATATATATAGAGGTGATAGACGTGTATAACAACTATTTAAACTCCTTTACAAACGGATACGGAAACAATTATGGACGGAATCCATACACTAATCCGTATCAATCACAACAACTACCACAACAAGAGATTATCAAAGTTAACGGTGAAAATGGGGCGCAATCGTTTCAGATGGGTGCGAATAGCAGTGCTTTACTGCTAGATACTTCAAACCCTATTGTTTGGCTTGTGCAAACAGATGGTGCGGGGTATAAGACAGTAACTGCTTTCGATATAGTGCCACACCAAGAGCAACCACAGATTGATTTGAGCATGATTGACGCAAGATTAAAGAAAGTCGAGGAAATAATAAATGAATCCTATAATGAACCAACTAGCGAAACAGGCGTTTAATTCAAGCGGTTTCGGACAGATTAAGCAAATGATGAATTTAGTTAGGAACGCAAACAATCCACAGGCAGTATTCAATCAATTAGTTTCATCGAATCCACAATTGAATCAAGTGATGAATCTAATCAATCAAAATGGGGGAAACCCTAAGAATGCTTTTTACGCAATGGCAAGGCAAAAGGGAATTGACCCTAACGAGATTCTAAAACTATTGAAATAGGTTGAACACGATTTTATAAATCGTTTCAAATATAGGAAAGGGGGCTATTTATTATGGATAGCGGATTAACAACAGGAGATTTAGCTTTGATGGCTGAACGCAACAATGGCGGATTTGGCGGAGATGGACTTGGTTATTTTTGGGTTTTCGCAATCTTAATCATGATGTTTGGTTTTGGTGGATATGGTGGAAATGAATACCGCCCACAGTTCGCAACTCAAGACTTCGTGCAGAATGGATTTAATTTCAACGATTTACAGTCGCAGAATCGTGACACCATGAACGCAATCAACAGTTCCATGCACGACACAATCGCAGTAATCAAGGACACGCAAACCGCATTAGAACGTCAACATGGAGCAATCGAAACATCAGCGCAAGCAATCGCAAGGGCGCAAGCTGAGGGGCAAGCAGAAACGCAAAAGGCAATCATGAACTCAGATATGCTGAACTTGCAGAACACCGCAAGCATTAACGAGCGCATCACTGCTTCTGAAATGAACACGAACGCACAGATTCAAAAGGTTCTTGATCAAATGCAAGCGAACCGCATTGAAGAACTACAAAACAAAGTTAGTGCATTAGAATTGCAGAACGCTATGTGCAACGTGGTGAAGTATCCTAATGCAATGACTTATTGCGGTGGGCAATCACCATTTTGTGGCGGTTGCGGTTGCAATATGTAGCAATTAGAGCGTATTTAGTACGCCATCAAGGAAAGGCGTTAGCTTTTCCTTTTTTAGTAGAAAGTAGGTATATATGTTAGAAGTTTATTCAAAGAATATTACAGTGCCAAGTGGTGCAGATATTCCACTAAATAACGTTGCTTTGATTAAAGGCAATACAGTTGTAAACAGTGGTACAAGTACCATCTCATTCAATCGAAGCGGTATTTACGAAGTGATCGTTTCAGCAACGGTTTCATCGTGTGGAGTTTCGTCAAAGTCGCAAGCGGATATAGCAATTCAACTATACAAAGATGGAGTTGCAGTACCGCAAGCAGTAACAGGAACACAGGAAACAGGATTAGAAAGTGCCTTGTCATTCGCAACGTTGGTACAAGTGCAAGAAAACAATTGTCGTTGTAGTTGTTGCGAATCACCAACAAATATCACAATCAAGAACATCAACGAAGAAGCAACGTTTGAAACAGTTGATGTTGTAGTAACGAAGATTTGTTGATGAAACAGTGGAACACGAACTTAATCGAAACATTGTATTGTTTGTATTTGTTGGTGAAAGTCGAAACGAACGAAAAGCCAAAGGCTAGAAAGGAAACGGAATGTTAGACAAAAGAATTATAGATGGAGAAATTGCGAACCTTGAAAAGGAAAAAATGAGCATGAGCAATTTGCAGAAGTTGGCAATCTTGTATCAGTGTAGGGATCACATCGAAAACGAAGAACACAAGCATGAAGATGTGGCAGTTGTAGAAAAATCATACAACGAACCTAAGCATATGGAAGAAACTAAGATTTTCATGGTTGGAGAACCAAGCAAAAAAGTACGTGAAAGCGAACTAGCAGAAGCAACCAAAGACAAGAACCGAGATGACGTTTTAAAGGTATTAGACGAACATATGGAAATCGTGAAAGAGTTCATGCCAAAGGAACACAAGGCGTTGATGGAAAAGCTAAAATCAATTTGACAGAAACAGGGAATAGGCTATAATAATTATGTGCTTGGTAATTCGTAGGTACTAAGTTTATTCATTTTCTATGATTCCTTTCGTAGGAAGAAAAGGCGGTGTGATGACCGCTTTTTTTATTTTATTGTGATTAAATGTATTTTTTTCTTGCGTTTGGTACGTACTTATGTTACTATAAAGGCGTAAAGAAAAGGAGGAAAAATAGAAAATGAATCTTTACGAAATCAACAATGCAATTCTTGGTTGCGTTGACGATGAAACAGGAGAAGTTCTTGATGTTGAAAAACTCAAGACTTTAGAAATGGAGCAAGTAACAAAGATTGAAAACATCGCTTTGTGGATTAAATCGTTAGACTACGAAGCAGAAGCAATCAAGAAAGAAGAAGAAGTGCTTGCTGAACGCAGAAAAGCGAAAGTGAAAAAGGTGGAACAATTGAAAGAGTATCTTGCTTCTACCATCGCAGGGCAAAAGTATTCAACTCCAAGAATGCAAATTGGTTGGCGAAAAAGTCAATCTTGCAAAATCATTGACGAGAACGCAATCCCTGACAAGTTTGTCAAAGTTGAAGTTGTTAAAACATTAAGCATTGACAAGACCGCAATCAAAAAAGCAATCAACAGTGGCGAAGTTGTTGCAGGTGCAGTTGTTGTGGAAAAGCAAAATGTTCAAATTAAGTGAGGTTAGAAATGGAAACTAAAATCAAAAACGCAGATGGAACACAAACGGAACTCAAACACGAGCCACCGTTTGTGGTTCTCAACAAAATCAATGTAACAGGACACACAGAAAAGCGTGGAGCATTCACATACCTAAGTTGGGTTTATGCTTGGACTGAAATTATGAAGCGTTATCCAAAGTCGTACTCAATCGTTCATGAACGTGAAGATGGAACTAATTATTTCACCGATGGAATGACTGCTTGGGTCAAAGTTGAGTTTGTAATCGTAGATACGGACGAAAACGAAACGGAATACAAGTGCATTGAGTACTACCCTGTTTACAACTTCAACCACAAATCAATTCCATTGGAAAATGTAACATCGCATGACGTAAACAGTGCAATTCAACGTGGAATGACAAAGTGCATTGCACGCCATGGATTGGGGTTGTATATCTATGCGGGCGAAGATTTACCCGAGGAAGAAAAACAGGAAAACCAACGAAAACAACAAGAACAGGTTCAACGCCAAAAACAAATGCAACATGACCAAAACACCAAAGCAAGCCTAAAACAAATCGAACAACTAAGGGCATTGGAAGCAAAGGAACACGATCGTTTCGCAAAAATGCTTGCTTACTTCAAGGTGAATGAAATCGAAGAATTGACGGTGTATCAAGCAAACATTGCGATTGCACGATTAAAAGAAGCAGAAGAACAAGCAACAAACGAATAAAAAAGAGCGGTGAAATACCGCTTTTTGACGTTGGAAAGGAAATATATATGAAATCATTGTTACAAGATGAAAAGGAATGTTATTTGACAAAATGCACCTATGGATTAGATTGCCATCATATTTTCGGGGGCAATAAATACACACGAAAAAAGAGCGAGCAATACGGAATGTTGGTGTGGCTAAGGCATGACGTACACATGAGATTGCACCAACGTGATTATAGCCTTGAACTAAGATTGAAACAGGACGCACAACGAGTGTTCGAGGAAAAGTACGGACACGAAAAGTTTATGGAAGTGTTTAGGAAGAATTATTTATGAAGTGCATGGCAGAGTTTAAACACAGGTATATTGATGAAAACGGTGAACCCTTGATTGTGTTGCAACCAACATCATTGCAAGCATTGGAAGAAATAGAAGAATTAAAGCGTGGCGAAGTTTACGTGTTGGATATACATAAACAAAACAAGCAACGTTCATTACAACAGAATGCGTTGCTTTGGAAGTTGGTTGGGGAAATGTGTATCAAACAGAATGGAACAAGGAACAGTGAAGATGAGTTGAAAATATACATAGACATATTAGAAAAGAGCGGTGCAAAATGTGATTATATCGAAATGATTCCACAAGCGTACCAACGATTCAAAGAATTAACGGACATGCGATATATCACGATTATTCAGAAACGATTTAAGAATGGCGTGGAAACATACATGTGCAAATGTTATTACGGAACAAGTAAAATGAACACAAAAGAAATGAACATCGTGATTGAACAGGCTTTAATCATGGCTGAACGTTATGGAATAGAAACAGATTATTGGAGAGAGGTGCTATTATGACAAAAGAAAAAACACAACTAGAACGCTTGTATGAATACTTATGCGAGTATGGGTCAATCAATCCATTGCAAGCATGGACAGAACTTGGAATTTATAGATTATCAGTTCAAATTTATACGTTGCGGAAGATGGGGTTTGAGATTGATACGGAACGAGAATACGCATTTAATAAATTCGGAGAGCCTGTTAAATTTGCGAAGTATATTTGGCTTGGTGATATGAACGATGACGAAGAAGATTAGTTTTACGATTGATGGCAAATTGCATTCCTTGAATGAGTATATTGGGGCGTGTCGTTGTAACGCTTATAAGGGCGCTTCTATGAAACGAAAAGACCAAAGGTATATAAAAACACGTCTAAACGCTTTTCGTTCAACAGGAACGCTTACAACGCCTTGTAGGGTCATTTACAGATGGTACGAACCTAACAAGCGGAGAGATTTGGACAATATTTCATCATATGGGCGGAAAGTTATTCAAGATACGCTTGTGGAGTGTGGCATACTTTACGATGACGGTTGGAAACAGGTTATAGGATTTAAGGACGAGTTTTATATCGACAAAGACAATCCAAGAATCGAAGTTGACATAATTTTTGAAGAGAGCGAGTAAGCACCGCTCTTTTTTGTTGCATTAAAAAGATAAATATTATACAATAGATACGTGTTAAGGAGGAATAGAAATGAAAAACACATTTTACGTAGACATGAAAACCGCAAGGGATTTGAACATTTCGGGGAATCTTTTGTTGGTTTATTCAATGATTGATTCAATGACAAAGGACGGTGAAACGTTCTCAATGCGAAAGGCTGATATGGCAAGGGCATTGAACACCAAGCCTTTAACGGTACACAAATGCTTGAAGAAGTTAATCGAAAAAGGATTGATTGAACAAGTTGAGTGTGTAAAAGACGGCAAGTATTTATCAACGTTTAAGATTATCAAATAAAGCAAAGTAAGGAGATTAAGATGGAAATCATAAATTTGATCGCTTCGAGTAATTTTGTTACCGTCAACAAAGAGTTGATGAAAATTTTAGGAATGGAAGAAGCGGTGGTGTTTTGCGAATTAGCAAGTGAATTGAAATATTGGAGAGTTCGTGGGGAAGCGTTGGACGGTTGGTTCTTTTCAACGGTTGAGAACATCGAAAGACAAACAACCCTAAACGATTACAAACAACGCAAGGTGTTTAATCGTTTGCAAGAATATGGATTGATTGAAACAGAAAACAGAGGTTTGCCATGCAAACGATATGTTCGAATAAATGAAGAACAAGTTATTAAAATTTTAAGCACCAAGAACTCAAATGATTTAAGAACTAGTTCTTTAAATTTTAAAGAACTAAGTTCTGAAAATTTTAAGGAACTAGATGTTGAAAATTTAAAGGGTAATAATAATAAACTTAACAATAATAAAAAAAATAATAATAATAATAATACTTCTGTCAAAACGAATGAGCCTA
>RCNI01000240.1_pt1 | contig 36306 bp, 35 predicted proteins | sample 2041151 | NCBI WGS metagenome assembly RCNI01 (sample SAMN09708214, study PRJNA481090) | feces metagenome | isolation source: feces | place: Antarctica: Albino Rookery
GGCTTTCTGGTTTGATAGGGAAGGGGTATGATAGAAAGAATATGGCAATATTGGTGGTAAATTATTCCTTTTCCATTGCACGGGTGGCAACCAGGTCAGCGCCTGTACCCAGCAGATCCGGAATGATGACCTGACCGTTTTTTACCGGAGCAGTCAAATCCACTTCATCCAGGCAGGCCATTGCCTGGAACATCATGCCCTTGGGAATGGGCTTGTTGGTCTTTACGGAGATGCGGCGATGCATGCCGCCTTCCACGCACACGGTGCTGGTCAGCACACGGGTGGGATTCTGTAATTCTGTGCGGCCATATTCGGCACCGCGGGGACACTGGTTTCCGGTAACGGTATAGCCGTTTTCATCGTCCACCTTCAGATGGCAGCCGTTGGGGCATACAATGCAAATCAGTTCTTTCATGCCTCATTCACCTCCTGTACACTGATGGTCAGATCGCCCTGTGCTTTACCCAGCAGCACGGCGGGCAGTTCGATGTGTTCCATCTCGCCCGGGGCCAGATGATCCCGCTTGAAGCGTGCAATTACAGCACCGGTGCTGTCGGTGGCCAGAATCTGACTCTTGGCCAGCACCCGGTTTACGCGGAAAAAGACACCGGCGGTCTTTTCAATGCGATCTACACGGATGTGCTGAGGTACAGTGTAACCCACGCCGTCGCCGTTTTTCAGTTCCAGCACAGAACCGTTTTCGGTGGGCAGGGCTTTGGCATAGGCAGCGGCGGCACGTCCGGCACGCTGGCTTTCGGCAGTTACATAGTCTACCAGATCGTGTACGTGCACCACGTTGCCGCAGGCAAAAATACCGGGGATGCTGGTTTCCATGTTTTCATATACAATGGCGCCGTTGGTGCGGCGATCCATCTGGATGCCGGCCTGACGGGTCAGCTCATTTTCGGGAATCAGACCCACTGACAGCAGCAGGGTGTCACAGTCAAAGACCATCTCGGTGCCGGGAATGGGATTGCGGTGCTCATCCACCTTGCTCACCACAACCTGTTCCACACGGTCGTGGCCCTTGATGTCGGTGATGGTGTGGCTCAGATACAGGGGAATATCGTAGTCCTGCAGGCACTGCACAATGTTGCGGGTCAGGCCGCCCGAATAAGGCATCAGTTCCACACAGGCCAGAACTTTGGCGCCTTCCAGCGTCATGCGGCGTGCCATGATCAGGCCGATATCGCCGGAGCCCAGAATTACCACGCGCTTGCCAACCATGTAACCTTCCATGTTTACATAGCGCTGCGCGGCACCGGCGGTGAAGATGCCGGCAGGACGTTCGCCCGGGATGGAGATGGCACCGCGGGTGCGTTCCCGGCAGCCCATAGCCAGCACAATGCTCTTGGTTTCCAGTGCCTGATAGCCCTTCTGTGTGTTGATGCAGTGCACGGTGTGGGGATTGCCCTCTGCACCGGGCTCCAGATCCAGCACCATGGTGTCCAATTGAACTTCCACACGGGTGCTCTTGAGCATTTCAATAAAACGGCCGGCGTACTCCGGACCGGTCAGCTCCTCACCGAAATGATGAAGGCCGAAACCATTGTGGATGCACTGGTTCAGAATGCCGCCCAGTTCCTTGTCACGCTCCAGAATCAGGATGCGCTCCAGACCGCCGTCAAAGGCTTCGCACGCAGCGGCAAGGCCGGCCGGGCCACCGCCGATTACAATCAGATCATACATCCTGTTTGCCCCCTTTGCTCTGTTTGGTTTCACCGGTCAGAATGTAGCTGCCGGCCTGGTCTATCAGGACCTCCTGTTCATCGATGCCCAGTTCGCGGGCGATGATGGCCTGTACGCGGGGACCGCAGAAACCGCCCTGGCAGCGGCCCATGCCTGCGTTGCAGCGCCGCTTGACACCGTTCACCGTGAGCGGAGGAATGGGCGAGTGCAGCGCGGCTACAATTTCACCCTCGGTGATGGTTTCGCACCGGCAGATGACCCGCCCGTATCGAGAATCCTTTTGAATGATGTCATTCTTTTCTTCGGCACTCAGCTCTTTGAATACCAGATGCTCACGCTTGTCGGTAAACTGAGGCTTGGCGGTCAGGGTAAGGCCGGCCTTTTCCAGCAGCTGTACGGCGTATTCGCCAATGGCAGGTGCACTGGAAAGACCCGGCGATTTGATGCCGGCCAGGTCGATGAATCCGGGCGAGGTGGTGCTCTCTTCCAGAATAAAATCGCTGCGGCTGCTGTTGGCGCGCAGACCCGCAAAGTTGCGGATGTTGTCGCGGAAGTTCAGGCCCGGAATGGATTTGAGGGCCATTTCACGCACAAAATTCTGGCCGGAAAGGCTGGTGCCCAGATTCAGCTTATCGTCGATGGTTTCGGCATTGGGGCCGACAATCAGGTTGCCGTGTACGGTGGGGGCAACGAGAACGCCCTTGCCGTTCTCGTTGGGGCACTGGAAAATGACCCGCTTGGCCTGGAAATTCTGACTCTTGTCCATCAGGTAGTATTCGCCGCGGCCCGGGCGGATGGTCCAGCCGGGATCTTCCAGCAGACCATGTACCTGATCGGCAAAAACACCGGCGGCATTGATGACGTAGCGGGCATGATACTGGCCCTTGGGGGTGGTGAGGCAATAACCGCCATCTTCTTTTTCAATGGCAGTAACTGGTGCGCTGCGTACCAGCTCGGTGCCGTTCACTACAGCCACTTCGGCCATGGCCAGGGCGAATTCCCAGGGGCTGATAATGCCCGCACTGGGAGCGTACAGGGCACCCTTTACTTCTTCACTCAGGGTGGGCTCCATTGCACGGGCCTGTTCAGCTGTGAGCAGCTGCTGGTCGGGCACACCGTTTGCCACACCGCGCTGATACAGCTCTTCCAAAGTCTTCAGATCGTTATCAGTGAAGGCCAGCACAAAGCTGCCCACGCGCTGGAAAGGAACATCCAGCTTTGCACAAATCTCTCCGGCCATCTGATTGCCGCGCACATTCAGCTCGGCCATCAAAGTACCGGGTTCCGGGTCGTAGCCTGCGTGGATAATGGCGCTGTTGGCTTTTGTTGTGCCGTTGGCTACATCGTTCTGAGCCTCCAGAATGACTGTGTTCAGCTGATAGCGTGCCAGCTGATAAGCGGTGGCTGCGCCGACCACGCCGCAACCGATGACTGCTACATCATAAGTCATGTAGGTTCGCCTCCTAGTAAAAATTGGACACAAAAAAAGAGCAAAACGGACACACCTCCAGCGAGGATGTATCTGCTTTACTCTCATTACTCGATTGGCAGATTATTAATACGGGCTTATTATAGCAAATGGATTGCAGCTTTTCAATGCTTAAACGCCAGGAAATTTGAATTTGTGAAAGATGTTCAAAAAAGCTGACAAGATTTTATCAATCAGTAATGTTCAGTAATGTAATATATAGGGATGATGTTGTTAAGGTGAACAAAAATAAAATGATTGTGTTGACAGATAATGGGGCTAATGCTATTATGAAAACGCAAAAAGCGGACCTTGGAGCAATGAGTGAGGGCGCAAAAGCGATCACAGAATGGTGATTGCTTTTGCGCTTTTAGTTTTCGGTCATGGCCCGCGGCGGGGAACACTGCATACCTGCCAACTCGGAAAGGAAGCATCCACATCATGTGCAGAGCTGGCTGCCGCTGGGGCAGTGAAGCAGAGCAGCCAGGTGCATATACTGGTAGACAAAAAGGAGTGTCATGTGATGAGCGAACAGAAAACCGGGAATCAGGCCGGATGGCGCAAATGGCTGACTTTGTTCATTGTGGCTGCGGCGGGCGGCTTAATGACCAAGCTTCCATATCTGCGCGAAACGTATATGGACCCGCTGCAGGCGGCAACGGGGGCCAGCAAGGCGCAGCTGGGTATGATCATGAGTGCATACGGCATCATGAATTTCATTTTCTATTTTCCCGGCGGCATTCTTGCGGACAAATTCAGCGCAAAAAAGCTGATTGCATTTTCCTGCTTTGGCACGGCCGCAATCGGCCTGTGGTATTGGACGATGCCCGGCTTTACCAGTCTGCTGGTGATTCATGCGCTGTTTGCAGTGACCACAGTGTTCACATTCTGGAGCGCTATGGTTAAATCTGTCAACAACCTGGGCGGTCCTGAAGAGCAGGGTCGGCTGTTTGGCCTTTTGGAAGGCGGACGCGGCCTGATCGGAACCATTGCAGCATTTGGCTCTGTAGCCGTGTTCTCGATGGCTCCGGATGACATCGGCGGCATGAAAAATGCCATTATGTTCTATTGCGTGACGCTGATTGTGTGCGGCGTACTGGTGATGATCTTCCTGAAGGACAATAAGCCCGTAAAGGTTGAGAAAAAAGAAGAAAATCCCCTCAACGTGAAGGACGTTATGCGCGTTGCTAAAATGCCCCGCATCTGGCTGTGCGGCCTGCTGGCAACCTGCAACTATTCTGCTTTGATTTTCCATGGCTATATTACGGCTTATCTGTCCGAAGCATTCGGAATCAGCAATACAGTGGTAGCCAACCTGTCTGTCATCCGCACCTACTTCCTGATGATGGTGGGCGCTCTGGCTGCCGGTATGCTGGCCGATAAGCTGGGAAGCCGCATTCGCTTCATGCAGTATGCATACGTGGGCATGGCTGTGTTTGCAAGCCTGTATGTGCTTATCCCCACAGGCCCCAAGGCTGTGCCGCTGATCGTTGCCAACTTTGTGGTTTACGGCCTGTGCCTGTACAGCATCAAGGCGCTGTACTTCTCCACCATTGATGAGCTGATGATCCCCAAAAGACTGGCCGGTACTGCATCCGGTGTTATCTCGCTGCTGACCTATGCGCCGGAGATGTTCCTGTACACCGTATCGGGCCAGATGGTCGATAAGTATGCGGGAACGGATACTCCGCTGGCTGGTTACATTCACTGCTTCATCTGGATGGCAGCACTGTCTGTGATCGGTTTTGTAAGTGCCATGGTGCTGCGCCGCCTGAATGCCAAGGCGAAGGCCCGTATGCAGCAGGAAGGCCGCACGGTGGAAGAGTTCTGATATTGTGTCGTTTCGCAGCCGCCGCACAGGCGCTGTATAGTTGATTGTACTATAACGAAAAAGGGGTTCCAAGAGTCCCGCAGGGAGGTAATTTAAATGCTTCTTTCTTCTGTGAACAGTGACTACAATAACGATCGCCATAACTGGGATGACATTGTTCATCAAATTGAAAACATCGCCAAGGCAGGCTTCACCCACACCCAGTGGATTCACGACTGGGAAGGGGAATATATGTACAGCCCCAGCGAATTTTTCCAGGTCAGAGATCTGCTGAACTATTATGGCTTAAAAGCACATACCATCCACGCATCGGAAGGCGGACGCCGCGGCATTATCGTGAACGGACGTGTTTCGTTCCGCAACAGCGAGCGTTTTAAGGACATTCGCAAGGACTATACTTCGGCCAACGAGTACACCCGTCTTGCAGGCGTGGATCTGCTCAAAAACCGCGTGGACCTGTGCAGCCACATCGGTGCCAACGCCATGGTTCTGCATATGCAGCTGCCCTGGAAGTGGTTCTTGGAAAACCCCCAGAATAAAGAAGACTATTTCCGCCAGGTCTGCAAGAGCTTTGATGAACTGCAGCCCTATGCAAAGGCAGCGGGCGTGCGTGTTGCACTGGAAAATCTGATCGGAACTCCCTGGCAGGTTCAGGATGAAGAATTTGAGCGCATGTTTGACCGCTATGATTCGGATTTTATGGGCTTCACCTTTGACTGCGGTCATGCAACGCTGATGTGCAATGACGATCATTATTACTTCCTGCGCAAGTATCACAGCCGTATGTTCGCAACTCATCTGCAGGAAAACCATGGCATTGATCCGGCACTGAACACCGATCCCATCGAAGTGCTGGCTGCTGACAGCCACTGGGTTCCCATGGATCCCAGAGGAGAAGGCATGATGGATTGGGCAGAGATGGCAAAATGGGTTGCCAAGGCACCGCTTGATCTGCCTGCAGATTTTGAGGTAGGCATTTACGGAAAAGACGAAGAGGATGAGCTGCGTCAGCTGGTTGAATGCCGCGAGCGGGCAGAGAAGTTCTATCAGATGGTGCTGGACTGCAAGGCTCAGGGCTGATATGCCGGCAAGGCCCGGACTGTTGAAATCCTGCTGATCTGCCAGGCCGACATTTTGTCGGCCTGGCATTTTTAAACCCGGGGGATTCCGTCCTTCTTTCTTGACACACTGTACAAATCGAAAACCTGAAATTAGGCGAATCTACAAAAAGTGCAAGGTTCGCTTTACAATTCAAACCGGCTCTGTCATAATAAATAAGTCCTATAGAGTGTTGAGCAGGACGAACGAAATACCTGTCGTTCGTTGTGCTCTTTTTTTATTGAAATTTTGCGGGCACTGCAATGGCCCGCGCTGAAAGAGGGATGAGGACGTGGAAGCCGGACTCAAGGACAGAATGGTAGAAAACCCGGTGATTGCCGCAGTAAAGGATGATGAAAGTCTGAAAAAGGCATTGTGCTCAGAATGCAGCACAATTTTCCTTTTATCCAGCACGCTGCTGGAGGTGGGACGCCAGGTGCTTCAGATCAAACAGGCGGGCAAGGTGGCCGTGGTTCATATTGATCTGGTAGAAGGCCTGAGCAACCGTGAAATCGCGGTGGATGTATTGCAGCAAACCTGTCATCCGGATGGTATCATCAGCACGCGGCCGGCGCAGGTACGCCGTGCGCGCCAGCTGGGGCTGCTTACCATCCAGCGGGCTTTTATTCTGGATTCCATGTCCATCACCAGCCTGAAAGGGCAGCTGTCTGTGGGGCATCCGGATTTTATCGAGATTCTGCCCGGAATCATGCCCCGTGTCATTACGGAAATCACGGAATCCACCAATACGCCGGTGATTGCCGGTGGTCTGATCAAGTACAAGGACGAAGTGGTTGCGGCCATCCGTGCCGGGGCCATAGCGGTGTCCAGTACCTGTCAGGCCGTTTGGGAGATGTAAAGCGCTGTATACAGGCAGCGCAGGGATAAAGAACCATCAATAAAAGAGGTGCACGCTTTATGAAACAATATGTGATCGCTTTGGATCAGGGTACTACAAGCAGCCGCTGCATTATCTTTGACAGGCAGCAGAATATCGTCGCACTGGCACAGCGGGAATTTACACAGCACTATCCCAAGCCCGGATGGGTGGAGCATGATCCCATGGAGATCTACTCCAGCCAGTATGGTGTGCTGATCGAGGTTCTGGCCAAGAGCGGTATTGACCCCAGCCAGATTGCCGGTATTGGCATCACCAACCAGCGTGAAACCACGGTCGTGTGGGATAAGGATACCGGCCGGCCGGTATACAATGCCATTGTCTGGCAGTGCCGCCGTACCGCAGCGCTGTGCGAAGAACTGAAACACGATGCAGAGTTTACACGGGAAGTGAAGGAAAAGACTGGCCTGCTGGTGGATGCCTATTTCTCTGCAACCAAAATCAAGTGGATTCTGGACAATGTGGAGGGCGCCCGCGAAAAGGCCGAAGCAGGTAAGCTGCTGTTTGGCACAGTGGACAGCTGGCTGATCTGGAAACTGACCGGCGGCAAGGTGCACGTGACCGATCCGACCAACGCAAGCCGTACCATGCTGTACAACATCCGGGATCTGTGCTGGGATCAGGCAATCTGCGAAAAGCTGGGCATTCCCATGCAGATGCTGCCGGAAGTGCACGATTCCAGTGAAATTTACGGTACACTGAATATTCAGGGCGTGGAAGTGCCCATTGCCGGCATTGCGGGCGATCAGCAGGCGGCACTGTTCGGTCAGACCTGCTTTGATCCCGGCGAAGCCAAGAATACCTATGGTACCGGATGCTTTTTGCTGATGAATACCGGCGATAAGATGTACCACAGCAAGAACGGTCTGCTGACCACCATTGCCATCGGTCTGAACGGCAAGGTTCAGTATGCGCTGGAAGGCAGCGTGTTTGTGGGCGGCGCGGTGATTCAGTGGATTCGGGATGAAATGCGCTTTATCAATGAGGCCCGGGATGCGGAATACTATGCACAGAAGGTGGAGGACACCGGCGGCGTTTATCTGGTTCCGGCCTTTACGGGGCTGGGTGCACCCCATTGGGATATGTATGCACGCGGCTGTCTGGTAGGCCTGACCCGCGGTACCAAGCGGGAGCACATCATCCGTGCCGCGCAGGAGTCCATTGCATATCAGTGCTATGACCTGGTGGAAGCAATGGAAAAGGATACCGGTATCACCCTGACCGAGCTGAATGTGGATGGCGGTGCAAGCCGGGATAAGTTCCTGATGCAGTTCCAGGCAGACGTACTGCATAAGCCGGTGCGCCGCCCCATGATCCGTGAAACTACAGCACTGGGCGCAGCTTATCTGGCGGGCCTTGCTACGGGTGTCTGGTCAGATCTGGACGAAATCCGTAAGCAGTGGACCCTGGACAATCTGTATGAGCCCCTCATGGAGGAGCAGCATCGTCAGAAGCTGCTGCGCGGCTGGCATAAAGCGGTGGGCCGCAGTCTGAACTGGGCCGAGCCGGACGAAGAGTAACTGCACACTTGCATGAAAAAAGCGATCCCCTTCAAACAGGGGATCGCTTTTTGCTTGTTCAGCCCTTTTGGCGGGGATGGGGTTTGCGGGATGGCCGCCGTTTTGCCGGCTTTTTACGCACGCTGTAGCCAAAGGTTCCCAGCACATCCCCCAGAGAGAAGTACTGGCCGTGGGCATAGGCGAGCAGATTGGCCTTGTCCAGCCGCAGCTTGCCGGTGGAGTCCACCAGAGATTCGTCCACCTGAATGGCGGCAACATCTGCCAAAAACAAATCGTGGCTGCCCAGCGGGATGACCTGAAATACCTTGCATTCCAGATTCAGGGGACTTTCCTCCACCAAAGGAGCGCTGACCGCACTGGCCGCAGCCGCAGTCAGACCCATCTCCCTGAACTTGTCATAGTCGCGGCCGCTGCGCACACCGCACCAGTCCACTGCGCGCAGCAATGGAACAGTGGGCAGATTGATGACAAATTCGCCGCTATCCTTAATCAGACCATAGCTGTGGCGTTCAGGCCGGATGGAAATGCCTACGCGGGGTGGCTGGGTATTGATTACGCCGGCCCAGGCTACGGTGAGTACGTTGGGCTGATCCACTGTGCCGCAGCTTACCAGGGTGGGGGGCACAGGGGCCAGCAGGGTGCTGCCCTTCCAGATCTGTTTTGCCATTTAGTCTTTGTCCTCCGGGTTTTCCCAGGTTCGTTCCCCAATGATGAAACGGGGACGGTGTTTGGATTCCATGTAAATTTTGCCGATGTATTCGCCGATTACACCCAGGCACAGCAGCTGGATGCCGCCCATAAAGCACAGAATGCTCACGGTGCTGGCCCAGCCGGATACGGTAGCACCCAGCAGAGCACGCACCACAGCCCAGATCACGCCGATAAAGCTGATCAGCGAAACGCCTACGCCCAGCCCGGTAATCATGCGGATGGGCTTGACCGAAAGGCTGGTGATGCCGTCAAAGGCAAGGGCCAGCATTTTCTTCAGCGGATAGTGGCTTTCGCCTGCAATACGCTCGGCACGATCATAGTAAACGCTGGTGCTCTTAAAGCCCACCAGCGGCACCATGCCGCGCAGGAAAATATTGACCTCCTTGAAATTGGAGAATTCCTGCAAAGCACGGCTGCTCATCAGGCGATAGTCTGCATGGTTGAATACCACCTGAGCGCCCATCCAGTTCATGACCTTGTAGAAGCCCTCGGCGGTAAAGCGCTTGAAGAAGGTGTCGGTATCCCGTCTGGCACGCACACCGTATACAATTTCACATCCATCCAGGTAGGCGTCCACCATACCGTCCATGGCGTTGATGTCATCCTGACCGTCGCAGTCGATGCTGATGGTGATGTCGCACAGATCTTTTGCTTCCATCAAACCGGCCAGAAGTGCGTTCTGATGGCCGCGGTTGCGGGACAGGCAGAGCCCGCGAAAATGCTCATCTTCCTTTGCCAGCTGCTGGATGATCTGCCAGGTGTTATCCTTGCTGCCGTCGTTGACAAACAGGATTCGGCTGTCCGGGCTGATCTTGCCGGCAGCGGACAGGTCGGTAATCTTTTTCAGAAACATCTTGCTGGTGATGGGCAGCACTTCCTGCTCGTTATAGCAGGGAATTACAATATATAAAATGGGATGATCTTTCATTTGTTTAACTCCTTTTCAGCGCCGGGCCTGGCTGGTAATGGCAGGCAGGTCCAGCAGCTTAAAGCTGTTTTGATACACTTCCAAAAGTCCTTCGCTCTGCATACGGCTCAATTCACGCGAAAGGGCACTGCGGTCACAATTCAGATACGCGGCCATGGCAGCCCGGCCAAAGGGCACCGAAAAGGTGGAAGCTCCCGCCTGACGGCACTCATTCAGCAGATAGGCACACAGCTTTGCCCGCAGGCTTTTCAGCAGCAGCAGGTCCAGACGCTTGTCCAGTGCAAAATATTTTTCACTGATGCCGGCAGCCAGATTCTGCACCAGCTTCGCATGGCCCGCAGGCGGCTCACCCTGCGGGGTAATCAGGTTGCGATAGGGCAAAAACAGTATCCGGCTGTATTTCACAGCTGTAATGGTAACCGGGCTTTTTACATGGCCGGCGCTCAGCACGTCGCCGAACACATCTCCGGGACCAAAATGCGACAGGGTAAAACTGGTGCCTGCCGGAGTGAATTTTTCCGCCCGCAGGCGACCCGAAACAACCACACCGATTTCAGATTGTTCGTCACCGGCCAGCAGCACAGTCTGTTCTCTGGGACAGCTGCGGGCGGCAGGTGATAAAAAATCGACCAGTGCAGGCAGTTGGGGGGAGGGGATGCCCTTGAACAGATAAGTGGCACCCAGGAGCTCGAGATCGGTCGGCATAAAGCCGCCTCCCTTCATGGTTGCCGTGGCAACCGCATTCTTGTTTTTATTATAGTAAAATTATCCCCGGAATGCAAATAAAGACGCAGTATTTTAGCGGCTTTTGTTTTACATGAGAGGAGAATTTCAATGAAACGTATTTTAAGCGGTGTTCTTGCTGCTGTTTTGGCCCTGAGCCTGGCTGCCTGCGGCGCAGCACAGAGTGAAGAAACTGTATCGTCCGCACCGGAGGCATCGTCTGCCCCGGCGGTGTCGTCTGTGGCGGATTCCGGTGAGGAGCTCGAGGCTCAGCAGGCCCGGATCGGCGGCCTGAAGGGCCCCACAACAATGGGAATGCTCAAGCTGATGCAGGATGTGCAGACTCAGGCAGATCCGGATCAGTGGCAGGTGGAAATGTACGGCGCACCCGCAGAGGTGCTGCCGCTGATTACCAAGGGCGAACTGGATATGGCTACAGTGCCCGTGAATATGGCGGCCACGCTTTATAACCGCACACAGGGCCAGGTGCAGGTGGCTGCCGTGAATACGCTGGGCGTGTTATATATTGTATCCACAGATGACAGTGTAAAAACCGTTGCGGATCTGGCCGGCCGCACCATTTATTCCAGCGGCAAGAGCACAACCCCCGAGTACGTGCTGCGCTATCTGCTGGAAAAGAATGGCCTGGACCCCGATAAGGACGTAACGCTCGAATTTAAGAGTGAATCCACCGAAGTGCTTGCAGCACTGAAAACGGCATCCGAGCCCGCGGTGGCTCTGCTGCCCCAGCCCTTTGTCACCGCAGCTCAGATGCAGGTGGAAGGGCTGCAGGTTGCACTGGATCTGACACAGGAGTGGAACAAGGTAAATCCCGATTCCCAGATGATTACCGGTGTGCTGGTAGTGCGCAAAGACTTTGCACAGGAGCATCCCGAGGCAGTGGATGCCTTCCTGAAAGATTATCAGGCAAGCATTCAGTACGTGAATGAGCACACCGAAGAAGCAGCCCAGTGGGCAATGGATGCCGGTGTGGTGGCAAAAGCGGAAATTGCAAAAAAGGCACTTCCGGCCTGCAACATCGCCTATGAAGCCGGCGAGAAGATGAAACAGGATGTGAGCGGTTATCTGGCAGTGATGGCTGAACAGGACCCTGAGAGCGTGGGCGGCGCTGTGCCTGCAGATGACTTCTACTATGGCGTCTGAGCAGAAAAAAGAACGATGGCAAAAGCTGCTGGCGCTGGCCTTCTGGCTGATTGTCTGGCAGCTGGCGGCCCAGTGGATCGGGCAGCAGATTCTGCTGGTTGGACCACTGGAAACGCTGAAAGTACTGTTCAGCCTGCTGCCGCAGAATGCATTTTGGGCGCGGATAGTGTACAGTGCGTCCCGTATTGTGCTGGGCTTTGCGCTGGCGCTGTCCGCAGGAACTGTGCTGGCCGCCGCCAGTGCGGTGAGCAGTGTGGTGCGCAGCCTGATTGCAGTTCCCATGCAGCTGGTTAAGGCAGCCCCGGTGGCAAGCTTCATCATTTTGGCATTGATGTGGGTGCGCAGCAAATGGCTGTCGGTACTCATCAGCTTTCTCATTGGCCTGCCCGTGGTTTACAGTGCAGTTCTGCAGGGAATCCGCAGCACCGATCGTCAGCTGCTGGAAATGGCAAAGGTGTTTCGTCTGCCTTTTCCCCGCACACTGCGGGCTATCTGGCTGCCGCAGGTGATGCCTTACTTTGTCCAGAGTGCCTGCACGGCGCTGGGGCTTTGCGTGAAAAGCGGAGTGGCAGCCGAAGTAATCGGCTTGCCGCCCGGCAGCCTTGGCGAGGCTCTCTACAGTGCCAAGGTTACATTGCTCACCGGGGAGCTGTTTGCATGGACGCTGGTGATTATCTGCGTGGGAGCTCTGCTGGAGTTTTTGCTGAAAGCAGTTCTTTCCCGTCTCTCCAGGCACTTTGGATGGGAAGGAGGCGCTGCGAAATGATTATCACGCTGAACCATGTTTGCAAAAGCTATGCCGGGCAGCAGGTGCTCCAGGATGTGAGCCTTCAGCTGCAAGGCCGAGTGGTGCTGACAGGACCCTCCGGCAGCGGCAAGACCACACTTTCCAGGCTGCTTCTGGGTCTGGAATCGCCCGACAGCGGAAGAGTGGAGATGTCGGGCCGTCTGGCAGCGGTTTTTCAGGAGGACCGGCTCTGTCCGGGAATGTCGGCATTTGAAAATGTGGCGCTGGTATGTCCCCGCGGCTTTGACCCGGAGCAGATTCGAACAGGATTTTCTGCGCTGGGCCTTGGCCCGGAGGATTGGCAGAAGCCCTGCGCACAGCTTTCGGGTGGACAAAAGCGCCGGACCGCGATTCTGCGAGCCATGCTGGCCCCGGCAGAAGGAATTTTGCTGGATGAACCCTTTAAAGGTCTGGACCCCAGGACAAAACAGGCAGCCATGAGCTATGTGCTGAAAAAGGCCGGAGAGCGGCTGCTTTTGGTCATCACCCATGATGAAGAGGAAACACAGTTCTTTGGCCCGCACCGGCTGGAGCTGGTTGGGCAAAATCTGGAATGGGGCTGATCTTTATCACGGAATACAAGCATAAAAAACAGAGGGCCAAGCGGTCCTCTGTTTTTATGTACAACGGTTTCGGCTGCCGGCAGATGCCTTTTAAAGAGAATCATCCTCAGCATAGGAAGGGGGCGGTGCCAGCAGTTCACTTTCATTGGCGGCGGCCTGATAACGCTCATAATAGTAGCGCAGGATATCCTGACGTTTAATCAGGCCGATAAAGCTTTGCTTATCATCAATTACAGGAACAAAATTCTGTGTGAAAGAAGTTTGCACCAGTTCATCCATTGTGGTGGTAACCGGTACAGGTTTGTAGTCGTGCCGATGCGGAATAGTGGCTACCGGGATGGATTCAGCTTGTTCAATGGACAGATCAGCAATGTTTTTGATACCCCACAACAAATCCCCCTCGGTGATTGTGCCCACATACGCGCCGTCGCGGCTCAGCACCGGAATCGAAGCGAAGCGGTGGCGTTCCATCTTTTCCAGGGCCTGACGCAGGGTAAAATCCTGATAAATGAAGGTTACGTCCTGTTTGGGCGTGAGAAAGAACAACAGGTTCATAAGCATGCCTCCGTGCAGCATTCTGTTATCTATAATCATTATAGCATGACATTATGAAAAAGATGTTACAGACTCTGCAAGATCAACAAAAACCCTTCATAAAAGCGCAAGACCCGGCCGCCATTGCACAAAGCATGACAGGGGAATCAGATTAGTACTTTTAATATCAAAGCATTTGTGGTACAATGAACCCGCAAAATCTGAAAACACGAAAAGGAGGGCGAGCGCATGGGCGCGAAAGCAATCCGAAGGACAGCCGCAGCGCTGCTGAGCCTTGTGCTGCTGGTTGGCTGCGGCGCAGACGCTTCCCAAAACGAGTCTGCACCCAGCGAGCCGCCTTCGCTTGGGCAGCCTGCCCATCTGGAACATCTGACTCTGGGCTGGCAGCCTTCCGAGGGCTTTAATCCCTATATGACCAACTCCATTCTGGTGGCACAAAATGCAGGGCTGCTGTTTGAAAAGCTGGTGGAGATCGATCCGGATATGCATCTGAATCTGCGTCTGGCACAGGCCATTGACAGCAGCGGCGAGCAGGTGGTAATTCATCCGCGCAGCGGCTGCACCTTTGCCGACGGTCAGCCGATCACCGTTGAGGACGTTGCCGCAAGTTTGCAGGCCGCCAAAGCCAGCGGAATGTACGGCGCCCGCTTTGCCGATGTGCAGGAAATCCGCGTACAGGATAATGCAGTGGTCATCACACTGGCGCGACCGGATAGTCTGTTTGCCTACCTGTGCGACATTCCGGTGCTGAAAGCTGCCGAGGTGGCCAGCACCAAGCCTACCGCCAGCGGCCGCTATACCTACGGCGAAGATCAGCTGGTCAATAATCCGCGAACCGCTTTTCCGGAAGACGGCCCTGACGTGATTGATCTGGTGGAAGTGGCCGGCTATGATGCCATGACCAGCAGCCTGACAGTGGGCAGTCTGAATCTGTACGCCGCAGCAGACGCAGCCGAAGAAGTGCCCAGCATTGTGAGCAAGGAACAGTTTTACAAAACCAATCGGCTGGTTTATCTGGGCATCAACAGCCAGCGCACACAGAATCGGCTGCTTTCAACGCCTCAGGGCCGCAACCTGATCAGCAAGCTCGTCAGTCGGCGGCAGCTGGCCGAAAAGAGCTTTTACGGCCGTGCATATCCTGCAACCGGCGCCATCAACGGATTTTATCCCTGCGTGGAATCCGGGCAGGTGATTCTGGCGGAACAGGATACCGCCAGCAGTGCAGAGCTGTTTGCGGCACTCGGATGCACCCGTGACACCATGAGCGGCTTCTATCAGGATGAGTCCGGAAAACGTCTGGAAGCGCAGCTGCTGGTGTACAGCGGCAGTACATATAAACGATACACCGCCAGTTTGATCAAAGAGCAGCTGGCGGCACAGGGAATTGATATCCAGCTGGTTGAGATCGACGATTTTGAAACCTATCGCCAGATGATTGAGGCCGGGGAATTTGACCTGTACATCGGCGAAGTAAAGATGTATAATAATATGGATATCACACCATTTTTGGCCGGGGGCGTGCTCAGTGTGGGCCTTGCTCAGACCGAAGCTGTGACCCAGGCTTATGCAGCGTTCCGTGCAGACGAGAATGCAGCAAGTGCCTTTGAACAGGCGTTTGCCGCAGATATGCCGTATGTGCCGCTGGTGTGGCGCAACGGTACGGTCATCAGCAGCCGGGGCGTAACGGGTGTGGTGTCCTCTGCCAGCAATGTATTCTATTCCCTGAAGGACCTTGCGGTGAGCAAGGCAACAGAATCTTAAAAGGAGCGATGCGACGTGATTACCTACTTTACCCCCGTGGGCAGCGTAAGTTTGACCGGCGAGTATTTTGCTGAACTGGTAAGTCAGGCAGCTAAGGACTGCTATGGTGTGGCCGATATGTCCAGCGGCAGCACGGCCGACAGCATCAAAACCCTGGTGCTGGGTGACTATGCCGAAAAGGGCGTTCGTGTGACCCAGAAAGACAATAAACTGCAGATTGAGCTGCACATTAAGGTGGGATACGGCTTAAATATCTCCACCATCGTGCACAGCATCACCCACCGCGTCAAGCATGAGGTGGAGAAGGCAACCGGTCTGACGGTGGCCCGCATTGATGTATCTGTAGACGATATCCTTACGGAGTAATAAGCCGCTTTCCAACCATAGAGTAGAGGTGTAAAAAAAGATATGACAATCACTGGTAAGATCCTGCGAGACGCCATCATTTCCGGCGCCAACAATATCTACAACCAGCGCGCCCGCGTTGACGAGCTGAACGTGTTCCCCGTGCCCGATGGCGACACCGGCACAAACATGAGCATGACCGTGGGTGCTGCCGGCCGTGAGCTGGCCGCTTTGGATGATGACTGCACCGTAGGCGAGGCCGCAAAGATCGCAGCCAGTGCCATGCTGCGCGGCGCACGCGGCAACAGTGGTGTAATCACCAGTCTGCTGTTCCGTGGCCTGTCCAAGGCTCTGGAGGGCAAAAAAACTGCCGATGCAGCAGACCTGGTAAGCGCTCTGCAGAAGGGCGTGGAAGGTGCCTACAAGGCTGTGATGAAGCCCACCGAGGGCACCATGCTGACGGTGGCCCGCGTAGCCAGCGAAGAGGCTGCTGCCAGCGATCTGGCAGATCCCGTTGAGCTGTGGCGCCTGGTGCTGTCCGCTGGCCAGCGCGCTCTGGATAATACCCCCAATCAGCTGCCCGTGCTGAAAAAGGCCGGCGTTGTAGACGCCGGCGGCCAGGGCATTCTGGTGATCTTTGAGGGTATGCAGGTTGTCTTTGAGGGCGGCGAGCCCATGCAGAGCGAGGAAGCCACCCAGAACAAGGCAAAGCTGAGCAGCGAAGCCGCCGGCAAGGGTGTGTTTACCGATGAGCTGATGCGTGTTGAGGACATCAAGAACGGCTACTGCACTCAGTTCCTGGTGAACAAGAACGAGGATTGCAGCTGTGCCAAGCTGCGTGCTTTCCTGGAATCCAACGGCGACAGCGTGGTGGTCATCGAGGATGACGAAGTGATCAACTGCCATGTGCACACTGCTGACCCCGGCAAGATTCTGAGCCACGCCATTGGCTATGGCTATCTGACCAACTTCAAGATCGAGAATATGCATGAGCAGTTCCTGGCTCGTCAGAAGCAGGGCAAGGGCCTGGAAAAGCAGAAGGCTGCTGAAAGCACCGCTGCTGTCGGCGAGTTTGTGTATGCCGCAGTGGACCCCGAGCGTAAGTACGGCTTTGTGGGCGTTGCAGCCGGCGAAGGCCTGAAGGCTGTGTTTGCAGATCTGGGTGTGGACGCTGTTGTCAGCGGCGGCCAGACCATGAATCCCAGCACGGAGGACATCGTGGCTGCGGTGCAGAGCGTGCCCGCACAGACCGTGTTCGTGCTGCCCAACAACAAGAACATCATCATGGCTGCCGAGATGGCACAGAAGATTGCGGACCGCCGCATTGTTGTGCTGCCCACCCGCACCATTCCGCAGGGCATCACCGCCATGCTGAACTTCGATCCCGATGCTGAGGTGGATGCCAATACCATCGCCATGATGCAGGCTGCCGATCAGGTAGCTACCGGTCTGGTTACCTTTGCTGCCCGTGATTCCGACTTCGACGGTCACAAGATCAAGAAGGGCGAGATCATGGCTCTGGAGAACGGCAAAATCGTGAACATCGGCAATGATCTGACCAAGATGACCTATCGTCTGGCCCGCAGCATGGTCAAGAAGGACACCAGCTTCATCACCGTGATCAGCGGCTGTGACGTGTCCGAAGAAGAGGCCGAGCGCACCACCGAGATGGTACGTGCCAAGGTGGGCGGCGACATCGAAGTGACCCACATCACCGGCGGCCAGCCTGTTTACTACTACATGATCAGCGTGGAGTAAGCGACTTCATCTGTATTTGCGAACGTATCCTTGGGAGCAGTGCTCCTGAGGGTACGTTCTTTTTTGTGTTTGTTTTTAAAACGGTATGTTATAATAAAAAACAAGAATGATGTATCCAAGGAGGAAGCGGGTATGAAGCTGACAGACCCGGTGCAGTACGTTAAGGGAGTTGGCCCCCGGACGGCTGAAAAATTTGAAAAACTGGGTGTGCAGACTGTCGGTGATCTGCTGGGGCTGTATCCCCGCCGTTACATCGACTATACACAGCCCTATCCGGTGGCACAGGCCCCCTTTGATGTGGATTGTGCTGTGCTGGCCCGGATACACAGCAAAGCAGCGCCAACCCGGCTTTCCGGCGGGCGCACCATGATCCGGGTGCTGGCGGCAGATGACTCAGCAGTGCTCAATCTTACCTGGTTTAATACGCCCTATGCAGCGGATAAATTACAGGTGGGTCAGAGCTATTATTTTGAGGGCCGTGTGAATGGCAATATGACCCGCCGTGAGATGACCAATCCGCTGGTGCGCACGGCCCAGCAGGTGCAGGAAGCTCCGCTGGTGGCCGTTTATCCCCAGACGGAAGGCCTTGGCAGCGGTCAAATTGCCCGCACGGTGGCTCATGTGCTGGATGAACTGGAGGATGCCATCCCGGAGCCGTTGCCGGATGCACTGCTCAGGCAGTACCGGCTGCCCGGCAAGGCGCAGGCTGTGCAGGCGATTCATCGGCCCCACAGCGCGCAGGAAGCCGCTGCCGCCCGCCGCCGTCTGATTTTTGAAGAACTGCTGGTATTGCAGCTGGGAATTACCCTGATGAAGCGCACGGGCCGCCGCGCTGCGGGTGCGCCCATGCACCCGGTGCAGCTGGAACCGTTCTGGGCATCGCTGCCCTTTCAGCCCACAGGGGCCCAGCGCCGCTCGGCACAGGAGATTGCCCAGGACCTGTGCGGCAAAGAGCCCATGAACCGGCTGCTGCAGGGCGATGTGGGCAGCGGTAAAACTTTGGTAGCCGCCGCAGGCGTATACATTGCCGCTCAGAACGGGTACCAAAGTGCATTGCTGGCACCCACCGCCATTCTGGCAGCACAGCACGCCGAGGGCCTTCAGAATCTGCTGGAGCCTTTCGGAATCCGGGTGGCACTGCTGACCGGCGGCCTGCGAGCCAAGGAAAAGCGAGCTACCCTGGAAGCAATCGCATCCGGCGAGGCAGACCTGGTGGTGGGCACCCATGCTGTGCTCACCGAAGGGGTGGAGTTTGCCCGGCTGGGCTTTGCTGTGGTGGATGAACAGCATCGGTTCGGTGTGCGCCAGCGCGGTGTACTGGCAGGCAAGGCCAGCGCACCCCATCTGCTGGTGATGAGTGCAACCCCCATTCCGCGAACATTGGGACTTTTGATGTACGGTGACCTGGATATATCTGTGCTGGATGAGCTGCCGCCCGGACGCAAACCGATCCGAACCCGGGTAGTGCCGGGCGAAAGACGGGAGGGCATGTACGGCTTTTTGCGCGGGCAGATTGAGGCGGGCCACCAGGTGTATATTGTGTGTCCCCGCGTGGAAGGCAGCGAAGAAGACGGCCCGGATGCGGTGAAGGCAGTAACCACGTATTTTGAAGAGGTGGCAAAGCCCATGCTGCCGGGATGCCGGGTAGGGCTGATGCATGGCAAGCTGCGCCCTAAAGAAAAGGATGCTGTAATGGAGGAGTTCCGCACCGGCCAGCTGGATGCATTGGTGTCCACCACCGTTATCGAGGTGGGCGTGGACGTGCCCAACGCCACAGTTATGGTGATTGAGAACGCTGAGCGCTATGGCCTTTCGGCGCTGCATCAGCTGCGCGGTCGTGTGGGCCGTGGTGCGGATGAGAGCTGGTGCTTTTTGCTCAGTGACCATCAAGGGCAAAATGTGCAGGAACGCCTGCATTTTATCAGCAGCACGCAGGATGGCTTTGCCATTGCCCGATATGATCTGGACCACCGAGGGCCCGGTGATTTCTTTGGAGATCGGCAGCACGGTCTGCCCACTCTGAAGATTGCAGATCTTGCCAAGGACACCCGCATTTTGTATGCAGCGCAGGAAATTGCAGGTCGGCTGCTGAAAGAGGACTCGGATCTTATTGCGCCGGAACATCAGGTTCTGGCAAAGCAGGTGGAACATCTGTTTGAGCGCAGCGGTCCGATGAATTAAACAGAAAACGCGCCCTGCGGCATTAGCAGGGCGCGTTTTGAGCTATAACGTATAACAATGGTGAAAGGGCCTATTTTACACAGCGCAGAAGTTCCTCGGGTGAAATGCAAAAGAGCTTTGCCAGGGCCAGCAGATTGGAGGTGCTGGGATCTGCCTTACCCTGTTCCCATTTGCTTACAGCCTGGCGGCTGACACCAAGGCGCTCAGCCACAAATTCCTGAGTCATACCGCAGCGGGTGCGGTGGTCACGGATGACATCACCCAGAGGGCGGAGGGCGGAAGAATCCTCCGGAGCAGGCTTGCTATGGATGGATGAAGCGGAAAGATATTTGCGCAGTGCCCGAATCAGCAAGATCAGCAGATAAATGCCGCCGCCCACGATGAGAACAAAGAACGGAATTGCAAACAGAAGCGTGAAAAGAAAAGTGAATTGCATAAGCATGATCTCCTTTAGTGCTGTTAAAACGGCCGCAAATTGCTGTGCTTATCATAGCAATTTCAGGGGGGAGAGTCCAGCATATATCGCGCAACTTTTGGTTGCATGGAGGAGAGGACTGTGAAAACAAGATAAAATATATTACTGTTTGTATTATTTTGCCACAAAATACGAGCGAACGCATGGAAATGCCGGATGCGACAAAAGTTGATAGAAATTGCTGTGCAGCTTGTATCTTGAAGAGAGAAAGGCAAATTGATATAATCAAACCAACCTGATGGCGTGAAAAAGGAGGACGGTAATATGAGCAAGAACAGCAAAGGTCGTGCATGGTCCGTACTTCGCAAGGCTGGGGCTTTGGCGCTGGCGCTGATGGTGGGAATGGTTGTATTGACAGGCTGTGGAAATTCTGCGGCGCAAACAGAAACAAAATTCCTCACCGCCCTCTTCACCAGCGATACGCTGCCCGAAGGGGAAGTGTGCGATTATACTGCAAATCCCGAACCCTGGAAAAGTGGATGGATGGTGGAGCAGTTCCCCGATGCCACAGAAAATGCGCGCAAATGGCTGGCAGATGAAGGAATTTTTGCGTATGGTCTGTTTCCGGCCTATGAGGGCGAAGAGTTTGTGACCTGGTACAACGCTACCTATCAGTTAAAACCGGAAAAGGTGGAGCTGACAGAGAACGAGCAGAAGGGTGCCGATGAGTACCGTGTTACTCTGAATGTAACCGGGAGCCCGGATTATACCCGCGTGGTCGTAAAAGGGCGGATTCAGCTGAACGATGATGGGAAAGTTGATTTTGTTGCGATTGATGGCATTTACGATGAACAGGGCAGCAAATTGATGTATACGCTGCTGTCGCTGAACAGTGATAAGGCCGAACCTGCCAAATAAAAGCATGAATAAGAACAGCGGCCCTGCCGGAACTGCCCGGCAGGGCCGCTGTATTTTACTCAAGATCCGGGGAGATGATTGTGGCTTTTTGAAAAAGGTTTTCCAGCTGCTGGGCCCAGGGCTCTCCATGAATATGGAGCAGGGTGGATGATGTCTGCGAACAGAGCGAAAGATATTCGCCGCCGAAAATCCGCAGACGCAACGGTTCTTCCTCGTCTGGAAAAGCAACCTCAATTTCGTATACATGCGGATCGTCATATTCCACCATGCCGGAGCCGTGGGTGCGCAGGAACGTGGTATTGGTGAGCAACTGCTTCAATTCGCGGTTGGTCTGCACAGACAGCTGACGGGTCTGGCGGGCGTTGTCTTGCAGATATTCCCAGCGGGTCATGGTAATGGTGCAGGTTTCGTCGATGCGCTGCACGCCGGGAATGCGGCGGCCCGGAATCCGATTATACAAAATCAGACAGAGAATGATTGCAAGCAGCAGAACCGGCAGCAGACACCATTTCAGGATGCATTGAAAGCGTTTCTTTTCCATAGCAGCGTTCCTCCCTGTATGAATCAGTCCAGCAGTCCGCAGAGAATGCTGTTCTGAATGATCAGCCCGGAGGGGGTCAGCTTCAATACGTTGTCATTGAAGGTAGCATATCCGGCCTGACAACATTTTTCTACAAAAAGTAATTGATTCCTATTAAATTCCACACCGTATTTATCTTTCAGGCGGTCGAGATCCAATCCCTTGCTCAGTCTGAGCTGCAAAATCAGAAAATCCTCCACATTGCAGTCACCGTCCGGTACCGGGCGGGCTTTTCCGCTGATGAAGTCGGCGGTGCTGGCAGGCCAGTAAAACCGCTGGTCTCCCATGCAGCTGTGGGCTGCGGGACCAAGACCGAGATAGTCGCCGCAGTCCCAGTAGATCAGATTGTGCCGTCCCTCATAGCCGGGCCGGGCAAAGTTGCTGATTTCATACTGGGCATAGCCTGCCTTTGCAAGCTGATCCACAGCGTAAAGATAAAAGTCGGCGGATTCATCCTCGCCGGGCAGACTCTGCGGGGGATGCTTGCCAAAGTGCGTATTAGGCTCGATTTTCAGCAGGTAAGTCGAGATGTGTGTGCAGCCGCCCTCCGTCAGCAGATCAAGGGTTTCGTCAAATTCGGCGTTGGTGTAATGGGGCAGAGCCAGCATGATATCACCGCTGATATTCTCAAAGCCGGCCTGACGAGCCAGGCGCAAGGCTGTGCGGGCTTCCTGTGCGTTGTGTGGGCGGCCGATGCGGGCCAGACTTTCATCGCGGGCGGTCTGCACGCCAAAGCTGATGCGGTTGACCCCGGCCTGCCGAAATCCGTCCAGCGTCTGGGCTGTTACAGTTTCCGGATTGGCTTCCAGGGTAATTTCGGCGCCGGGCACCGGGCAGGCAGCTGCAATGATCCGCCGCACCTGTGCAGGACTGAGCAGACTGGGTGTTCCGCCTCCGAAATACAGAGTATCCGGCCGCAGGCTGGAACATTCGCAGTTGGCAAAGCCGGCCATTTCACGCAGCAGGGCATCCACATAAGCATCCGGAACCGTCTGGCTGCATCCGGCAGAATAAAAGTCGCAGTAATGGCACTTGGCCAGGCAGTAGGGAATGTGAAGATACAGCCCAAATGCCATGATAAAGCCCCCCTTTTTACACAACGGCACACGGCCATTGCGCGGCGTTCAAAAAAAATCTACATTTCCTTCATTATAAATGATTTCGTTTTTATGGGCAAGGCGCGTATAATAAAGAAAAAAGGAGTAAAACCGTGCGGACAGTCCGCACAGAAAGGTGCGTTCGAACCATGAACGATTATGAAATGAATCACTTCTATGAAGGCCCTGAACAGGGTGAAACCATGGGCCGCTATCTGACCAAAACCTTTGCATGGATGGTGGGCGGCTTGCTGACAACCTTCCTGGTGGGAATGGGGGTTTACCTGTTTGTACCCATTCAGGTGTTTTATCGCATGGCCTATTTTTCGCTGGTGCTGGGCATTGTGGAGGTGCTGATTGCCTGGAATCTGAGCAAGCATCTCTATGATATGAGCCCGGCAACCGCTACCGGCCTGTTTTTTCTGTATGCAGTCCTGAATGGCCTGACATTTTCCGCCCTGTTCTATGCCTATGCCACAACCACATTGATGTTTGCCTTCCTCAGCGCCGGCGTGTATTTTGGTGTGATGGCAGTTTATGGCCTTGTGACCAAGCGGGATTTGAGCAGCTGGGGGCATCGGCTGGGCTGCGGGCTGGTGGCTTTGCTGGTGGTAAACCTGCTGGGGATGCTAATCGGCTTCGGCCGCTTTGAGCTGCTGATCAGCGGGGCAGGTGTGGTGCTGTTCCTGTGCCTCACAGCCTATGATATGAAGCGCATCCAAAGCCTGTATTATAACTTCGGCCACGATGAGCAGATGATGCATAAGGCATCCATTTACGGTGCGCTGGAGCTCTATCTGGACTTCATCAACCTGTTTATGTATCTGCTGCGGATGTTTGCACGCAGCCGGGATGACTGATCCAAAATAACCGACTCGATAAAGAAAAGCCCCGAACGGTTTGCAAGCCGTTCGGGGCACTTTTGTATGCAGAGATAAAATTATTCGTCGCTGCTGTCCAGTTTGAGTACAGCGGTAAAGGCTTCGCTGGGCAGCTGAACAGAACCCAGCTGGCGCATCTTCTTTTTGCCTTCCTTCTGCTTTTCCAGCAGCTTCTTTTTACGGCTGATATCGCCGCCGTAACACTTGGCAAGCACGTCCTTGCGCATGGCCTTTACAGTTTCACGGGCAATGACCTTGCCGCCGATGGCCGCCTGTACGGGAATTTCAAACATCTGACGGGGAATGTTGTCCTTCAGACGTTCTGCCAGCTTGCGGCCCTTTGCATAGGCTTTGTCGGCGTGCACGATCATGGACAGGGCATCCACCATTTCGCCGTTCAGCAGCATATCCAGCTTTACTAGCTTGGACTCCCGGAAGCCTTTCAGCTCGTAATCGTAACTGGCGTAACCGCGGCTGCGGCTCTTGATGGCATCAAAGAAGTCGTACACAATCTCGCCCAAAGGCAGCTCGTAGTGCAGATCCACACGGTCGGCATCCAGATAGTTCATGTTGATCAGGGTGCCGCGGCGGTCCTGACACAGGTCCATCAGGCTGCCCACATAAGCGGTGGGGGTGTACAGGTGCGCATCCACAAACGGTTCTTCCTGCTTGACAATGCGGCCCGGATCGGGGTAATTGGTGGGGTTCTCAATGGTTTCTACCGTACCGTCACTCAGGGTGATGCGATATTCTACGCTGGGGGCAGTGGTGATGATGTCCAGATCAAATTCGCGCTCCAGACGCTGGGTGATAATGTCCAGATGCAGCAGACCCAGGAAGCCGCAGCGGAAACCAAAGCCCAGCGCAACACTGGTTTCAGGGTCAAAGCTGAGGGCTGCGTCGTTCAGCTGCAGCTTTTCCAAAGCATCCTTCAAATCGGGATAATGGGCACCGTCAGCAGGGTAGATGCCGCAGAATACCATGGGGGTAACCTTGCGGTAGCCGGGCAGAGCCTCCGGCGTGGGGTTGGCAGCCAGAGTAACCGTATCACCCACGCGGGTATCACGCACGGTCTTGATGCTGGCGGTCAGATAACCTACTTCGCCGGCCTGCAGCTCCTTGCAGGGCATCAGGCTGGTGGAGCCCATGTGACCCACTTCTACCAGGGTGAACTCGGCACCGGTTGCCATCATGCGCACCGTGTCACCCGGGCGCACAGTGCCCTCAAACACGCGCACATAAACAATAACGCCCTTGTAGCTGTCGTATACGCTGTCAAAAATCAGAGCCTTGAGGGGAGCGGTTTCGTCGCCCACAGGTGCGGGAATATCAGTGATGACCTGTTCCAGCACATCCTCAATGCCGATGCCCATTTTTGCACTGACGCGGGGGGCGTCCAGACAGGGCAGACCGATTACGTCCTCCACTTCCTGAGCAACGCGGTCGGGCTCAGCGCTGGGCAGGTCGATCTTGTTCAGAATGGGAACCAGCTCCAGATCATGCTCCAGTGCCAGATAGGTGTTGGCCAGAGTCTGAGCTTCCACACCCTGGGTGGAGTCCACAACCAGCACAGCACCTTCGCAGGCAGCCAGACTTCGGCTTACTTCGTAGCCGAAGTCCACGTGGCCCGGGGTGTCAATCAGGTTGAATTCGTAGTCTTTGCCGTCTTTGGACTTGTAGTTCAGGGTAACGGCGCGGGCTTTGATGGTAATGCCGCGCTCACGTTCCAGCTCCATGTTGTCCAACAGCTGGTCCTCCATCTGGCGTTCATCCACGCTGTGGGTCTTTTCCAGAATGCGGTCGGCCAGGGTGGACTTACCATGGTCGATGTGTGCGATAATACAGAAATTGCGGATATTCTCTCTTGCCAAGGGGGATCTCCTTTCCGGTGCGCCGGGAGGCGCAGCAGCTTTAAAAATCAGCCGATAGTTTTTATTCGTGATCTGCCGGTTGTGCGGTTAAAGGGCGATCTGCTTCAGATAGTCGGATACGCCCACGCACTGGCCGTCTTTCAGATATACGCGGGGCACACGCAGAGCAAGCCCGCACATGATTTCGTAGGGGATTGTATCAACCTTTGCGGCAACCTGTGCGGTGGTGTCAGCCACACCGCCAGCGCCGTAAATGATGGCCTCATCGCCTTCAGCTACATCGGGAATGTCGGTTACATCCACCATCATCTGATCCATGCAGACCCGGCCTACCACCGGGGCAGGCTTGCCGTGCAGTGCGCAGATGCCCTTACCGGTCATGGCACGGGGGTAGCCGTCGGCATAGCCCACACAGAGTGTGGCTACCCGGCGGGGGACTTGAGCCGTATATTTCAGGCCGTAGCTCAGGGCCTGGCCGGGTTCCAGATCCTTGACCTGGCTTACAGTGGCCTTTAAGGTGAGTGCCTGGCGCAGACCGCTGCAATGCACGTCATCGCTGGGATCATCGCCGTACAGGATGATGCCGGGACGAACCAGGTCCATGCCCCATTCCGGGTGCTCTACCAGCGCGGCAGAGTTGCAGCAGTGTGCAATCTGAATCCGGCGGCCCCGCTCTTCCAGAGCAGCCAGAACAGACAGGAACAGAATGTGCTGCTGTTCGGTGTATGCCATATCCTCGGGAGCGTGACTGTCTGCCACGGCAAAATGCTGGAACAGGCCCGTTACCTCAAGACCTTTCAGGTCAAAGCAGGCGCTGAGAGCATCCGCGCAGGCATCCACATCCTCGGGCTTGCGGGCGATAAAGCCGATGCGGCCCATACCCGTGTCCACCTTCAGATGAACCTTCAGTGTGCCCCGCTGGATGTGGGAAGACAGAGCCTGTGCATATTCCGGGCTGAATACTGCCTGTGTCAGATCGTGCCGAATCAGATGGGGCGCGAAGCTGGGGTCTGTATGCCCCAGAATCAGGATGTTGCCCCGAATGCCGATGGTACGCAGATGGAGCGCCTCAGCCAGGCAGCTCACGGCAAACCATTTGGCACCGGCTTCTTCCAGAGCACGGCAGACAAAGCTGTCACCGTGACCGTAAGCGCCGGATTTTACCACGGCACACACCGTGGCGGGAGCAGAATGGGCCTGAATCAGGGCCAGGTTATGCACCAGAGCATCTAGGTCGATTTCGGCCCAGCAATGCCGTTCAAATTCCATTAAAACAACACCTCATATCCTCGATTAAACCGCACCGGAGCCTCGCCGGCCGGTATGCAAGGGCCCCCATCCGTCAATGCCGCTTTGCTGCAAAGCACCCAGCATTTTCTGGCGGAAGGCCGGATCGCGTTTTGACATACTGTACACAAAGTCCTTCATCTGCTGGCGGCGGGTAGAACCGTCTACCGGGCATACGCTCTTGACCACAGGCAGATCCAGACTGCGCACAGCTTTCTGGACTTCGGCCTCGGTGGCCAGCAGCATGGGACGAATCATGGTAAGCTGCTTGCGGGACAGGTAAGTTACCGGCGAAAAACAGCCGATGCGCCCTTCGCCCCACAGATTCATATAAAAGGTTTCCACAGCGTCATCCAGATGATGGCCCAGGGCTACCTTGTTGCAGCCCAGCTCCAGCGCGGTGTTGTGTAAAAGACCGCGCCGCATCTTGGCGCACAGAGCACAGGGATTGGCTTCTTTGCGCTCATCGAATACAATGCGTCCAATCTGGCTGCGGCGCACCTCGTAGGGGATATCATAGGAAGCAAACAGCTCTTCCAAAGGGGAATAATCGGTGGAGATCCCCCCGAACTGCGCATCCAGACTGACGGCGTGCAGGGTAAAGGGGATTCCCAGATACCGGCGCAGCCGAGCCAGCGCAACGGCCAGTGCGACACTGTCTTTACCGCCGGATACACCAATCAAAATGGAGTCTCCCGGCTGGATCATTTCATAATCCTGAACTGCTTTGCGCACAAGACCTTCCAGGCGCTGCATGGACAACCCTCCCGCGGGGCACAACAGTCCCCTTTTTATATATGAATGTATTATATCATAGTTGCCGGGCAGGTTGCACAAACTTTTACAAATTTTTTAAATTTGGCACGTAAGCAAACAAGAGAAAACATGAGCAAAACGGAGAAAACAAGAGCACGATCAGAACCAATGAAAAAACTTGCAAAAACCGCTTGACTTTGCCCCTTGCCATGGTCTATAATCATGCTTGCGCCCCTGTGGCGCCAAAGGAACGTAATTCCAAATCTTTCTAGGAGGAAATAGATTATGAGCACTACTCTGGCTAAGCCCGCCCAGGTCGAGCGCAAGTGGTACGTGATCGATGCAGCTGGTAAGCCCCTGGGCCGTGTTGCTGCCCAGGTCGCCGTTCTGCTGCGTGGCAAGAACAAGGTTACCTTTACTCCCAACGTTGACTGCGGTGATCACGTCATCGTCATCAACTGCGATAAGGCTGTACTGACCGGCAAGAAGCTGGAAAAGAAGTACTACCGCACCCACTCCGGCTGGATCGGCGGTCTGAAGGAAATTCAGTACAAGACCCTGATGGCTGAGAACTCTGATAAGGCTATGACCATCGCCGTTAAGGGCATGATCCCTGCCAACACTCTGGGTGCCAAGGCTATGACCCGCCTGCACTGCTACAAGACTGCTGAGCACAACCACGCTGCTCAGAAGCCCGAAGTTTTTGAGTTTTAAGAGGAGGCAATAGAATTATGTACGAGACGAAACCTTACTTCTACGGCACCGGTCGTCGTAAGAATTCCGTTGCCCGTGTTCGCGTGTACAACGGTACCGGTAAGATCACCATCAACGATCGTGACATCAACGATTACTTTGGTCTGGAGACCCTGAAGCTGATCGTCCGTCAGCCCCTGGCTGTAGCCGAGGTTGAGGGCAAGTTCGACCTGGTCATCCGCGTAAACGGCGGTGGCGTTGCAGGTCAGGCTGGCGCTATCCGTCACGGCCTGAGCCGCGCTCTGCTGCAGTACGACGAGAACCTGCGTCCTGCTCTGAAGAAGGCTGGCCTGCTGACCCGCGATCCTCGTATGAAGGAACGTAAGAAGTACGGCTTGAAGGGTGCCCGTCGCGCTCCCCAGTTCAGCAAGCGCTAATCTTACGATTATATGCTTATTGAAGAGCACTGCTTTTGCAGTGCTCTTTTTTGTTATGCCACATACATTTTGCAGGTATGCAAGCCCCATTTGTGCTGTATATTGTATAAAAACAAAGTTATGATTTTGCTGGGCATGACTTCAGGCACAAATCAGATTTACCCACAATTTACCCACGGAGCCAAAAAGTGTGGGTAAATTCCAGCGCTGTATACAAAGCGCAAGGAACACCGGGAAAAGCGTTTTTGCGCGGGGTAAGCACCACAGAAGCCGCGGCAAGAAGCAAACAGATAAAATAAAACACGGACAGGATCATAAGCTGCCTGTCCGTGTTTTTGTTTATTTAACCCTGTTCCGCTGCCCAATTAGGATTATAATGCTGAGCTGCTTCAGTTTCTATCTCAACCTCCTTGAGAGTTGCAAGCAGGCTTGCATAATCCGGAACATTTCTGCGGCTCATTTCATATTCATCAGACCGTGCAAGATCATATTGAACTCCTTGTAAACTTGCATAATCTCTTTGCATTAACTCCGACAAGACCTCTATCGTTTCGTCTCCGTAATGCGACTGCATATAGGTTAAAACCTGATCCAGCGGCACATAAACGCCCTGGGCTGCATCAGGCTCCAACGTATACCCGTCATCCATAGTCATGCTGCCATCGGCATGCAGGCCCGGTTCACCCTCCGGCACGATTACCGGGGTAGGCTCGGGTGAGGGTTCCGGGGCAGACTCGGATGCAGGTTCTGAGGATGCAGCTGAGGCGGATTCCGGTGTGGCATCTGTACAGCCGGCAATGCCTGCGGCAAACAGCACAAGGGCGGCAATCAGTGCAAGAGTCTTCTTGTTCATTGGTATTCACACTTTCTATTGGTTTTTAGGGCTTAGCGGTTGTTTTCTGCATATACAGTTTAATGGATAATTCGGAGGATGTAAAGGTAAGCATAAAAACAAAATTGTACGAATCCGAATAAATTTTAGAAGATAATCACAGTAAAATTTTAAAGAGCTGATGCTAAGATATGATTTAAAAATCACCCCAACGGCCGGTGTGTCATTGGAAAGGATGAAACAGAAAGACATCAATTTGTGCAGCAAAATCGGTGCACAGGAGGCTCTTTGAAAGGAGAAGTTTCCTTTTTGATTGTGCAAGTTGTACAGGAAAAGACGACGGATTTAGACAAGATAGACTGGATAAATCGTGCATCGGAACAAGTGATCGCTAACTATAGAGCACATAAAAACGAAGCAAAACGGAGTAAATGTGAGATATACCAAGGTAACGCAAGTATCTGCAAAGCAAATTTGAGAAATCGCCATAATCTTCAAAAAGCCACGGCGACAGGCTGTATTCTGCTGTTTGACGCGAAAAATGCGATCTGGTACAATGCCCAGAGTGCCTAAAACCGGCACTTGATAAGAGCAGGGCGCGGCTGAACCGTGTCCGGGACTTCCTCTGGAAAAGGCAGCGGTCCCGGCAGTCGCAGAATTGCCCATCAGCACGGAACGATTGGAGAATGTATGACAAAATTCACAGAACATCTGCGACGACAGTTTTTTGCTATTCCGGCAAAATTCTGGGCCAGCCTGATTACACTGTGCAGCCTGTCACTCACCCTTTTTGCATTGATGCTGACTTTAAATGTGGTAACGGTATCTGATTCCAACGGTATGCGGCATACGCTTGTCACCTACGAAGAAGATCCGCACCGCCTGATGGAAATGGCCGACATCGTGGCCGAAGAAGACGATGTGTTTTACTACACTGCCTATAATGGAAATCTGGCCAGTCTGTCCATCCAGCGGGCCTTTCCTGTGCCGGTTACGGCAGACGGCGAATTGCACACAGCCCGCCTCAGCGGCGGCACAGTGCAGGATGTGCTCAAACGCTGCGGCATTACTCTGGGCGAGCACGATTACACCGAGCCCAGCCTGCACGAACCGATCAGCCCGGAAACCAACGTTACGGTCCATCGGGTGGAGTACCGCGATACAGTGACTCGTGAAAGTATTCCTTTTGAAACGGAATATCAGTATTCCAGCTTGTTTTATCGCAATAAGCGCCGCACCATGGTGGTTCAGGAAGGCGCTGAGGGCACCAACGAGATCACCAACCGGGAACGCATGGTGGATGGTAAGCTGGAGTCCAGCCAGGTAATCAATGTAGAACAGATTGCCGCCCCCCGTAAACAGATCATCAAGAGCTATCAGGCGGGGGCACCCGTTTCCGATATGACCGGCCCGGAGATTGTCAACGGTGTTCCCAGCAGTTACTCGGCAGTGTATACAGGCCGCGCCACCGGATATTCCTCCAGCCGTGGCCGAGGGGCCAGCGGTCTGGGCCTGCATTACGGCACAGTGGCTGTAAACCCCGCGGTGATTCCCTATGGCACAAAACTGTATATCACCAGCACCGACGGAAAGTTTGTGTATGGTTATGCCATTGCCACCGATACAGGCGGTTCGCTGCTGAATGGCGGTGCGCTGGTGGACCTGTATTATGAGAGTTATGGCGAGGCACTGCTGAACGGAGTGCAGCAGGTCAACGTGTATGTTGTGGGTTAAGCCCAGTAAAAAGATATTTGAATCTAAGAAAAAATCGGAAGCTTTTGAATGTGGGCTTCCGGTTTTTTTATACAAAAAAACAGAACAAATTCACCTGAAATCCAGATACAGGCTACAATCTTCTATGGCCTTGAACGGAACATAAGGGGGTATGGAATGCTTTGTATAAAATGCACAAAAGCAAAAAAGGCGGTACTTTGTTTTTGTCATAATGTGACAGCAAAGTCTTGAAAAAAAACTTTTAATTCGCTATTATATATATATAAAAAGAAAAGGGGCGGGGCCCCTGCGGGGAAGGGAGAAAACATGGAGAGGAAAAAGCATCAGGACCGTGATTTTCCCATATATATTTATAAACAGGGAAACAACTTTGAGTCCTACCGATTCTTTGGCGCGCACTTTACCCAGGAGAATGGGCAGCGCGGTGTGGTATTCCGCACCTGGGCTCCTCATGCCAAAGCCGTATGCGTAGTAGGTGACTTTAACAGCTGGGTGCCCGGCAGCCATCCCATGCTCAACCTGGAAGGAAGCGGTGTGTGGGAGGTATTTATCCCCGGCATTGAGCAGTATGACGTGTACAAGTACTGTATCACTACCCAGAATGATGAGCTGCTGTTTAAGGCGGATCCTTACGCCTTCCACACCGAAACTCGCCCTTCCAACGGCAGCAAGGTGTATGAGCTGGAAGGCTTTACCTGGCAGGATGAAGCCTGGCAGGAGCATCAGAAACGGCAGGATGTAGTCAACAGCCCCATGAACATCTATGAGATGCATATGGGCAGCTGGCGTATGAAGGAAGGGGATATTCCCTATAACTATGCCGAGCTGGCCGATCTGCTCATTCCGTACTTAAAAGATATGGGTTATACACACGTGGAGCTGCTGCCTGTTACCGAACATCCCTTTGACGGCAGCTGGGGCTATCAGGTAACCGGCTACTATGCCCCCACCAGCCGCTATGGCACGCCGCACGACTTTATGGCATTTGTGGACAAGTGCCATCAGGCCGGGATCGGTGTGATTATGGACTGGGTGCCGGCGCATTTCCCCAAGGATGCGTTTGGCCTGTATATGTTCGACGGGGCTCCCTGCTATGAGGACAGCAATCCCAAGCGGGGTGAGCATCGCGAATGGGGCACAATGGTGTTCGACTTCGGCAGACCCGAAGTGCAGAGCTTCCTGATTTCCAGCGCCTTGTTCTGGATGGAGCAGTATCATGTGGATGGTCTGCGCGTGGATGCAGTGGCCAGTATGCTGTATCTGGATTATAACCGTCAGCCCGGCGAGTGGGAACCCAATAAGAACGGCGGCAATGAAAACCTGGAAGCGGTTGATTTTCTGCAAAAGCTGAACAGCACAATTCTGGGCCGCCATCCCCACAAGATGATGATTGCAGAGGAGTCCACAGCTTGGCCGTTGGTTTCCAAGCCGGTGGCCGACGGCGGTCTGGGCTTCAACTTCAAGTGGAACATGGGCTGGATGAACGATATGCTCAGCTACATGAGCACAGATCCGCTGTTCCGCTCCGGCAATCACAACAAGCTTACCTTCAGCTTCTTCTATGCATTCAGTGAGAACTTTGTGCTGCCCCTCAGCCATGATGAGGTGGTGCACGGCAAGTGCAGCCTGATCAACAAGATGCCCGGCGATTACGATGCAAAGTTTGCCAACCTGCGTACCTTCTATGGGTATATGATGGGCCATCCCGGCAAGAAGCTGCTGTTCATGGGCCAGGAATTTGGCCAGTTTATCGAGTGGAACGAGGCCAAACAGCTGGATTGGATGCTGCTGGATTATGATAAGCATCGCCAGCTGCAGGATTACGTCCGTCAGCTGAACCATCTGTATCAAAAGCACAGTGAACTGTGGCAGGTGGATTACAGCTGGGAAGGCTTCCAGTGGATTGTGCCGGATGACAATCAGCAGTCGGTCATCGCGTTCCTGCGGAGAAATGCAAAGGGCGATATGCTGCTGGTGGTCTGCAACTTTAATCCTGTCATGCGCGAAGGGTATCAGATGGGTGCCCCGACTTCCGGTAAGTACACTGAAATTCTGACCAGTGACGATGAGGCATTTGGCGGAACCGGATTCCACAACGGCGCCGTCAAGAGCGAAGCAGGAGCCATGCATGGCTTTGATCAGCACATCACGCTGACGCTGCCGCCCATGAGCACGATGTTCTTTAAAGTGCCCAAGCCCAGAGCACCGCGCAAGAAAAAAACGGTGCAGGAACCGGCACAGAAAAAAACAACGGCCCAGCAAGAGGCCAAGCCTGCGGCAAAGAAGAAAGGCCGCACCAGAACGAAGAAGGCTCCGGCTGCGAAAGAACCAATCCAGCAGCCGGCAAAGCCTGAACCTGCTGCTACCTGAATGCAGCTGAGGGGATTGTTTTGCTACACCGGTGTCATTGGCGCCGGAAGATAAAAAAGGGAGAATCAACCATGAAAGAGTGCATCGCAATGCTTCTGGCAGGCGGTCAGGGTTCGCGTCTGTACGCCCTGACCCAGCGGCTGGCAAAACCGGCCGTACCCTTTGGGGGCAAGTACCGCATTATCGACTTTCCGCTGTCCAACTGTGTGAACTCGGGCATTGACACCGTGGGTATACTGACTCAGTATCAGCCTTTGGTTTTGAACGAGTACATCGGCAATGGTCAGCCTTGGGATCTGGACCGTCTGTATGGCGGTGTCCATGTTCTGCCGCCTTACCAGAAGGCTACCGGTTCTGACTGGTATAAGGGCACAGCAAATGCCATTTACCAGAACATCAACTTTATCGAGCGTTACGAGCCCAGTTACGTGGTGATTCTGTCTGGTGACCATATTTATAAGATGGATTACAGCAAGATGCTGGATTTCCATAAGGCAAAGGGTGCCGATTGCACCATTGCCGTGATGGAAGTGCCCTGGGAGGAAGCAAATCGCTTTGGCATCATGACGGCCGATACAGAGGGCACCATCACCAAGTTTGAGGAAAAGCCCAAGAATCCGCAGTCGAATCTGGCTTCCATGGGCATTTACATTTTCACCTGGGACAAGCTGCGCAAGTTCCTGACCGAGGACGAAGCAGATCCCAACAGTGATAACGATTTTGGCAAGAACATCATTCCCAATATGCTGAACGCGGGCGAAAAGATGGTGGCGTATCCCTTTGAGGGCTACTGGAAGGACGTAGGAACCATCAACAGCCTGTGGGAGGCGAATATGGATCTGCTCAACCCCAAGATGGCTCTGGACGTCTGGGAGGATGAGTGGAAGATCTACAGCCGCAACAGTGGTCTGCCCGGCCATAAGATCGGCGATAAGGCTGTGATCGACAACTCCATGATTACCGAGGGCTGCATGGTGGATGGCACCATCAAGCAGAGCGTTCTGTTCGCCGGTGTTTCGGTGGGCGAGGGCGCTGTGGTTGAGGATTCCATCCTGATGCCCGGTGCGGTGGTTGAAAGCGGTGCCGTTGTGCAGTATTCCATCATCGCTGAAAACGTGACCGTCAAGAGCGGCGCTGTGATCGGTGAGCGCCCTGAGGATATGGAAGATCTGTCCAAATGGGGCGTAGCCGTTGTGGGCGAAGGCATTACCATTGGTAAGAATGCCAAGGTAGGGCCCAAGGCCATGGTGGTCAAAGATGTAAAGGATGGTGAGGAACAATGGTAAACACTAGCATGAACGCCCTGGGCGTGATTTTTCCCAACTCGTATGACACCCTGATCCCCCAGATGGTGACAGAGCGTACCATGGCCTCTATTCCGTTCGCCGGCCGCTACCGCATGGTGGACTTTGTGCTGTCCAGCATGACCAACAGCGGTATTGATAACGTGAGCATTGTGGTCAAGCGCAACTATCATTCGCTGATGGATCACCTAAGCAATGGCCGTGAATGGGATCTGGCCCGCAAGCACGGCGGCCTGAACGTGGTTCCGCCGTATGCCGAAGCCGGTGTTAAAATGTACCGCGGCCGTGTGGAAGCACTGGCCAGCATTGTGGATTATCTGAAGGATCAGAAGGAAAAGTACGTGGTTATGAGTGATTCCAACCTTGCCATGCGCTTTGACTTCCAAAAGCTGATTGAGGCCCACGTGGCCAGCGGCGCGGATGTGACCATGGTCTACCAGCGCAGCCAGATTCCCACCGGTGTGCGTGGCGATAACTACACCTACACCATCAAGCTGGATGGCAACCGCGTTACGGAGCTGCTCTCCAACGATTTCCGTCCGGGTGTACAGAACCTGGCCATGAACATCTATGTCATCGAGCGCGAGGCACTGATTCAGATGGTGCAGGATGCCACCGTTCGCGGCCTGACCTACTTTGAGCGCGACATTCTGGCCCGCAATCTGGAACTGCTGAACGTTCAGGGTTATGAGTTCACCGGATATGTGGCCCGCATTTCGGATATGGGCAGCTACTTCCGTGAGAATATGCGCCTGCTGGATAACGATAACCTGAAGGCACTGTTTGGCCACGGTGGTTTTGTACATACCAAGATCCGCGATGACGCCCCCACCCGCTATGCAATGGATTGCAAAATCAAAAACAGCATGGTGGCTGACGGCTGCATCATTGAGGGCGAAGTGGAAAACTGCGTGCTCTTCCGCGGCGTTCGCATCAAGAAGGGCGCAGTGGTTAAGAACTGCGTGCTGTTGCAGGATACTGTGGTGGAAAGCGGTGCAAACGTGGAGTATGTGATCACCGATAAGAATGTGCAGATCACCGGCGATAAGGCGCTTCACGGCACCGAAACATTCCCGGTCTACGTGGAAAAAAGCCACATTGTTTAAATAGGATCCCAGGGACAGTATTACCTCCCCGGAGCTGTCCTTTCT
>RCNI01000241.1_pt1 | contig 36296 bp, 26 predicted proteins | sample 2041151 | NCBI WGS metagenome assembly RCNI01 (sample SAMN09708214, study PRJNA481090) | feces metagenome | isolation source: feces | place: Antarctica: Albino Rookery
TGCTGTTTCCCAAAGAAGCCGTGTATCAATATTTCAAGAACGATTGACACACAGCTTGCATTTTTCTGAATTCGTCGAACTCACGTTATATTATTATGGCAGAAAAAAATTGATGCGTTCTAAAGAACGTAAGTTGGGAGGAGTTTGCGGAGGTATTGCAAATTACTTCGAATGGGATGTAAACATCGTACGAATCATTTATGCATTGGTTACCATTTTCACCGCTTTCTGTGGAGTACTTATTTATCTTATCTTGTGGCTTATCCTACCTGATGAAAAATAAGATTCTTTCCTCTTAAAATGTTTTCAGAAAAAATAAAGCCGTATCATCAACTCCTTCAAGAGTCTGATAATACGGCTTTGCTTTTATATAGATTTTGTTATTCTGTCACTTCTACCCCTTTCAAGGTCGCTGAACTGGATTCGGTAATGCGTACTTTCACCAATTCACCGATACGATGACTTCCACGGTCGAATACAACAACCTTGTTCTGTTCTGTACGTCCGAACAACTGTTCCTTTGAACGCTTGGAAACACCTTCCACCAACACTTCAAATGTCTTTCCTACATCCTTTGCATTGCTTTCAGCCGACAAATGGTTCTGAAGTTCAATCAACTCGTTCAAACGACGGATCTTCACTTCCTCTGGAATATTATCCGGCATGTGCTTTGAAGCATAAGTACCCTTACGTTCTGAATATTTAAACATGAAAGCAGAATCGTATCCACATTCTCTCATCAAAGAAAGCGACATCTGATGATCTTCTTCCGTTTCACTGTAGTATCCAGAGAAGATATCCGTACTCAATCCGCAATCAGGAACGATTCGGCGAACGGCAGCCACACGGTCCAAATACCATTCACGCGTATATTTACGGTTCATCAGCTTCAAGATACGGCTACTTCCGCTCTGTACCGGCAAGTGAATGTGCTTGCAAACGTTTGGCACTTCAGCAATCACATGCAAAGTCTCGTCACTCATATCTTTCGGGTGAGAAGTAGTGAAACGAACACGCATATTAGGCACAGCTTCGGCTACCTTACGAAGCAACATCGGGAACGTCACATCCTGACCATCTTTTTCGAAATGGTATGAATTGACATTCTGACCCAACAAGGTCACTTCTTTATAACCTTTCTTTTGAAGGTCGAGCACCTCATTCAAGATACTTTCCACATCACGGCTACGTTCACGGCCACGAGTATAAGGAACGATACAGTAATGGCAGAAATTGTTGCAACCACGCATAATTGAAACGAAACCAGAAATATGGTTTCCACAGATACGAGAAGGAATGATGTCGCGATAAGTTTCGGTAGTCGACAATTCCACATTCATAGCCGGGCATCCTGTTTCCGCCTGAGCAATCAAGTCTGGCAAGGTCAAATAAGCATCAGGACCAGCTACCAAATCCACGTGATGATTTTCAATCAAATCCTCCTTCACGTGCTCAGCCATACAGCCCAAGACTCCTACAATGATTTTGCGATGTTTCTTCTTCAAGGAATGGAAGAATTCCAAACGATTGTAAATCTTCTGTTCTGCATTTTCACGGATAGAACATGTATTCATGAATACCGCATCTGCATCATCCAATGATTCACAGACATCATAACCTGCCATCTTCATGATGGATGCAATCACCTCACTATCGGCTACATTCATCTGACAGCCATAAGTTTCAATAAACAATTTCTTGCTTTCGTTTTCAGTCGTAGATTTAAAGTCTACTCCTGCTTTTTCTTTAGTCATATAAAATAAATTAAAATTTGCTGCAAAGATATTAGTTTCTCCGTTATCTTCCATAAGAACATTAGGATATATAAATATTATTCGTATCTTTGAAAGAATCCTTAACATTTTGGTCAATGGAAGATCTTATTCAGATTCTCGTATTCTTCGCGATTATAGGCTTTGCCGTCGCACGTAAAGCAAAGGAGGTGAAAGCCAACCGTCCGGGACAGTCCGTTCCCCAGACGAAAACGAATCACGAACCTTCTCAGCTTCCTGAAGAAGAAGAAGACACAGAATACGTGGAAGAAGTTCTTCAAGCAGAACGGTCTTTCCAGATGAACGAAAAGCAGCCCCAACCGGCATACGCTGATTTTTCCCAAAATCAAAAATCCAATTCCGAGGTTCCCCAAGAGAAGCCAGTACCCCCGATGCAACCCGCTTTTCGTCCTAATCTCCACCCGACCGCATCAACGGAGAAGAGAACTCCTCAGTTCCTTGCCGAATCAGCAAAGGAAACTCCAAATAGCACAGGGAAGAAGAAAAAAGGACTTCACATCCATATCACGACTCGCAGTGAAGCCCGGAAAGCCCTTATCTATTCAGAAATATTCAATAGAAAATACGAATAAGTCCATTCGGGCTCATTCTATCCAATAGACAACCTTTATTAATCCTTTTGTTATTAATTTCTTCTAATAGTATGAGTTACAAGTACATGTCTGCAGCAGCTGCAGCAAGTCTCATCCATGATGGCGAACTTCTAGGTCTCAGCGGTTTCACTCCGGCAGGAAGTCCGAAAGGAATTCTATCCGAACTTGCTCTTTTAGCCGAAAAGAAACATGCTTTGGGAGAGCATTTCCAGGTAGGTGTCATTTCAGGAGCCTCAACGGGAGATTCATGCGACGGCAAATTATCTCGTGCCAAAGCTTTGTCTTTCCGAGCTCCTTACACGACAAATGTCGACTTCCGTAAAGCCGTCAACAACAACGAAATCAATTATACCGATATCCACTTGTCGCAAGTGGCTCAACGCATCCGTTCCGGTTTCTTGGGACGAATCAATACGGCCATCATCGAAGCCTGCGACGTGACGGCTGAAGGACGCATCTACTTGACCGCAGCAGGGGGAATCTCTCCTACCATCGCACGCCTGTCCGACCGGATTTTCATCGAACTCAACGCTGCACACAGCAAAAGTCTCATCGGAATGCACGACCTGTATGAGATGGAGCGTCCTCCTTACCGACAACCGATTCCTATCACAACAGCCAGCGACCGCATCGGCCTACCATACATTCAAGTGGAACCTTCCAAAATCAAGGCCATCGTGGAAGTGGATTTACCAGATGAAGCACGCTCTTTCGTCGAACCCGATGAAGTGACCACACTCATCGGCGAGAATGTAGCCAACTTCCTGATATCGGATATGCATACAGGAACCATTCCCTCTACCTTTCTGCCCCTGCAGTCGGGAGTGGGAAATATAGCCAATGCCGTATTAAGTGCTTTGGGAAAAGACCCTACCATTCCACCTTTTGAAATGTATACAGAAGTAATCCAGAACTCGGTTATCAAGCTGATTAAAGAAGGAAGAATCAAATTTGGAAGCACCTGTTCACTGACTGTGACCAACGACTGTTTGCAAGACATTTACGACAATATGGACTTCTTCCGAAACAAGTTCATCATCCGTCCGTCAGAAATATCCAACAGTCCAGAAGTGGTCCGCCGTCTCGGAGTCATCTCCATGAATACAGCCATTGAAGCAGATATCTATGGAAACGTCAACTCCACCCATATCTGTGGCACTAAGATGATGAACGGAATCGGAGGTTCAGGCGACTTTACCCGCAATGCATACATCTCCATCTTCTCTTGTCCTTCTACTGCCAAAGGCGGGAAAATCAGTTCCATTGTCCCAATGGTTTCCCATCTTGACCACAGTGAACATTCCGTAAATGTCCTCATTACTGAACAAGGAGTAGCCGACCTGAGAGGAAAAAGTCCGATGGAACGTGCCAAAGCCGTCATAGAGAATTGTGCACATCCCGACTATAAGCAACTGCTATGGGATTACCTGAAGATAAGCACCAAGGGGCAAACCAGCCACAACCTCTCTGCAGCCTTCGGCATGCATCAAGTCTTTCTTGAACAAGGAGACATGCACCTCATTGATTGGGGGAAATATACCCATTAAAAGAAGCCGTTCCTTTCATCAAGGCATTCCATAGAAAAAGGGTGTGTCAAAATCATACTTTTTTTAAAAAAAGGTGATTTGACACACCCTCATTATTTCTTGTTCAAGTATTCACAAAGCTTTTCTACAGCACGAGCACGATGACTGATTTTATTTTTTTCATCATTGCCCATCTCTGCAAAAGTTTCCGTATAACCTTCCGGTACAAAAACAGGATCATACCCGAAACCTTCTCCTCCTCGACGGGAACCGATAATTTCACCGTTGACAATACCCTCAAACAAATGTTCTTTTCCCCCTTCTATCAAGCAGATAGCCGTACGGAAACGAGCTTTTCGATTGTCTTTACCTTCCATATTCAGCAACAGCTTGGTCATGTTCGCCTCAGAATCATGACCTTCACCTCCCGCATAACGAGCAGAATAAATACCCGGTGCACCATTCAGCGTCTCCACTTCCAAGCCAGTATCATCAGCGAAGCAGTCCTTACCATAATGATTGAAGACATATTCCGCTTTCAAAGCCGCATTCCCCTCCAGCGTCTCAGCTGTTTCAGGAATGTCCTCATGGCAATTGATGTCATTCAAACTCAAGATATGCATCTTATCGCCCAAGATAGCACGGATTTCCTCCAACTTGTACGCATTGTTCGTTGCAAACACTAATTCTTTCATAAATCTCTATGAATTAGAGAACCTGCCTATAGACAAGTTCTGTTAATGATATTCTTCTTAAAATTAAAATAGACTCCTGCCAATTCCAACAAGAGCCTATTCTGTTTTCCTTCTAAGGAACTTATTTGACCTTCAATTTATCAAAACCTTCCCCGTATACACCAACCACATTACTCTGTGAAATAAATGCATCCGGATCAATATCTTGCACCAAGCGGAAGATATCCAGCGATTCATTCTTTCTGGCCAATACCACTACCACCTTGATGTTCTGGCTGCTGTACCATCCCGTTCCATCCAACAAGGTAACCCCTCGGTTCACCCTTGTAGAGATAGCACCGGCAATTTCATCGTGTTTGCGAGTAAAGATCAAGAACTGAACCGACTGACGGGTACTGTTGATTACATAATCAATGACGATACTCATCACAAACAAAACACAAAATCCGAACACGACCCGCTTCCAGTCATGAAAGATAAAGTAACAAGAAGAAATGATGATGATATCCAAATACATCATCATGCGTCCCAAAGAAACATTCTTGTATTTATTCACAATCCAAGCAATGATATCTGTTCCTCCGGTACTACCGTTATGCGTGAATACCAACCCGATACCAAAGCCCAAAAGACCAGCACCAATCATACAAGCCATAAACTCCTGTCCCGGTCCCATCAATTGCGGAAGGACTCCTTCACTATTCTCCAGCAGGCGCTGGAAGAACCACAACAAGAAGGTCAGCATGAAAATGGCATATATCGTCTTCACCAAGAACTTGGAACCCAATATTTTTAAAGCAAATCCCAAGAATACAGCGTTGATCACCACGTACGACACTTGGATTTCAATACCTGTTGCATAAAAGATAATGGCAGAAATACCCGTTACTCCACCGGTTGTAATCTGATACGGTAAAAGAAAAGCCGCCCATCCCAAAGCATAACATATCAAGCCAAAGGTTATGGACAAGTAGTCATTCCACTCCCGACCAAGTCGTTTCAACAAATGCGATTTCATAAATATATAAAACAAAGGATTAGACTAAATCTGACTACACAATATAAAAATACAATAAACAGCACTCTCCCCACAGATTCTCTCCATGAAAGACAAGCTGTTTATTGTATTAAATCTGATTAAAGAACAATGTTCACAATCTTCTTCGGAACGATAATCACTTTTCTTGGTGTCTTACCTTCAATCCATTTCTGTGACTGCTCATTGCTCATTACTGCAGCCTGGATAGTATCATTGTCGGCATCAGCCGAGAATTCCATTGTGAAACGAGCCTTGCCATTGAACGAAATGGTATACTTGACAGAATCTTCTTTCAAGTATTCTTCGTTGCAAACAGGCCACTGTGCATCACAAACAGAAGTAGTGTTACCCAATACTTCCCACAACTCTTCTGCCATGTGTGGAGCAAAAGGAGCCAACAAAACAATCAAGTCGCCCAATACTTCCTTGTTGCGGCACTTCAAAGAAGAAAGTTCATTCACACAAATCATGAACGCACTGATAGAAGTATTGTAAGAGAATGTTTCAATGTCACCGGTTACTTTCTTGATCAACTTATGAATTGACTTCAAAGCTTCTTTAGTAGCCTCGCCTTCTTCTGGAAGGAACTGTCCGTCGCGGCTGTAGAACAAGCCCCACAATTTCTTCAAGAAACGGTGAACGCCGTCGATACCGTTTGTATCCCAAGGCTTAGACTGTTCAACCGGGCCCAAGAACATTTCGTACATACGCAAGGTATCGGCACCATATTTTTCAACAATCATATCTGGGTTGACCACGTTGTACATAGACTTACTCATCTTTTCAACAGCCCAACCACATACATACTTGCCATCTTCCAAGATGAATTCAGCCGTATTGTATTCTGGACGCCAGTTCTTGAATGCTTCCACGTCCAAGATATCGTTTGAAACGATATTTACATCAACGTGGATAGGAGTTACGTCGTACTGATCTTTCAAGCCCAATGAAACGAATGTATTGGTATCTTTGATACGATAAACGAAGTTTGAACGACCCTGGATCATACCCTGATTAACCAACTTCTGGAATGGTTCTTCCTTCACACTTACACCCAAGTCGAACAAGAACTTGTTCCAGAAACGAGAATAAATCAAGTGACCGGTAGCATGTTCTGTACCCCCTACATAAAGGTCGACATTCTGCCAATAACGGTCAGCTTTTTCAGAAACCAAAGCTTCGGTGTTGTTCGGGTCCATATAACGCAAATAATAAGCACTTGAACCTGCGAAACCTGGCATGGTGTTCAATTCCAATGGGAATACATTGACGTTATCAATCTTAGAGTTTTCAACAACTTCACCTGTTGTAACATCCCAAGCCCATTTTGTAGCGTGACCCAATGGAGGTTCACCTGTTTCTGTAGGCAAGAATTTATCTACTTCTGGAAGTTCCAAAGGCAATTTGCTTTCGTCAATCATATAAGGCATACCGTCCTTGTAATATACAGGGAATGGTTCACCCCAATAACGCTGACGAGAGAAGATAGCATCACGCAAGCGGAAGTTTACCTTCACACGACCCAAGTTGTGTTCTTTTACATATACTTTAGTAGCTGCAATAGCTTCCTTGATGGTCTTACCATTCAAGTTCAAATCGCAATATGGAGTTGTACCCTCTTTTGGAGAGTTGCAAACAATACCCTCTTTTGCATCGAAGCTTTCTTCTGATACATCACAACCTTCCACCAATGGGATGATAGGCAAGTTGAAATGCTTAGCGAAAGCATAGTCACGGCTATCGTGAGCAGGAACGGCCATGATGGCACCTGTACCGTAACCAGCCAATACATAATCACTGATCCAGATAGGAATAGCTTCACCAGTAAATGGATTTACACCGTAAGAACCACTGAATACACCAGTTACACGGCGGTCTGCGATACGTTCACGTTCTGTACGTTTCTTTGTACGATCCAAATAAGCTTCAACTTCTTCTTTCTGTTCAGGAGTAGTCAACTGAGCAACCAATTCACTTTCCGGAGCCAATACCATGAAAGTAACACCGAACATCGTATCTGCACGAGTAGTAAAGATAGTAAATTCCAAATCACTGTCCTTTACCTTGAAACGCACTTCAGTACCTTCAGAGCGACCAATCCAATTGCGTTGAGTTTCTTTCAAAGATTCAGTCCAATCTACGTTGTCCAATCCATCCAACAAACGCTGAGCGTATGCAGAAACACGCAAGCACCACTGACGCATCTTCTTCTGCACCACAGGGAAACCGCCACGTTCTGAAACGCCGTCCACCACTTCATCGTTTGCCAATACAGTACCCAATTCAGGACACCAGTTCACCATTGTTTCGCCCAAGTAAGCGATACGATAGTTCATCAAGATTTCCTGCTGTTCCTTTTCAGATTTAGCCTTCCATTCTTCTGCAGTAAAATGCAAATCTTCACTGCAAGCTACATCCAAGCCTTCTGTACCATTCGTTTCGAATGCCTTCACCAACTTGCAGATGCATTCAGCTTTCTGAGTGGCATTGTTGTAATAGCTCTTGAACATCTTCTGGAATGCCCACTGTGTCCAATGGTAATATCCCGGTTCGCAAGTACGGACTTCACGGTCCCAATCGAAAGAGAAACCAATCTTATCCAACTGTTCGCGGTAACGAGCAATGTTTGTAGCTGTAGTGACAGCAGGATGCTGACCTGTTTGGATAGCATACTGTTCAGCTGGCAAACCGTATGAGTCGTAACCCATCGGATTCAAGACATTGAATCCCTGGAGACGCTTGTAACGAGCATAAATGTCGCTGGCGATGTATCCGAGCGGATGACCTACGTGAAGACCTGCTCCTGATGGATAAGGGAACATGTTCAACACATAGAACTTTTTCTTCGATTCGTCTTCAACAACCTTGTAGGTCTTTCTGTCGACCCAACGCTGCTGCCATTTTTTTTCTATCTCTCTGAAATTATATTCCATTGTGATACGATTTTATATGTTTTATGATTTATGAATATACTGTGATTTCAGTGCAAAGATACAATATTATATGAAAAGCCGGACAAATCACTCTAAGAAAACGAGGTTCCGCCAATCAGCTTTTCTTCCTTACACTGCTCTATGATTGAGCTTATTACTCCTGTCAGACACGTCCTAAAATACCGACCGGATGAGAGGTTCCAATCCCTCCCGTTCATCTTCTTGGAGGAACAACAGGGTATAAAGTCTGGTCCGCTTTATCTACCGGATAACAAGCACCTTCTTTTTCCAAACGCTTCACCATCTTCTTGCAAAGTGAACGAACCTTGCCAGGATACAAGGAAGCCACCTCCTGTTTTTCAAATGGGTCGGCTGCCAGATTATACAATTTGTATGTCGGCTTGCCATCGGTCTGCGGGTTGTAATAATAAATCAATTTCCAATCTCCTTCCCGATATACGGTAAAATAGCTTCCGCGGTGTTCGTGAGGGAAATGCATCAAGAAATCATCCCGATGTTTCTTGTCGGCTTTTCCTTGAAGCAACGTCTTCAAGTCACTGCCATCCAACACATGCCCCTTGGGAACCTCTACACCTGCCACGGACAACACCGTAGGATAAATATCCATGACCGTTCCCATCTGAGTTTGGATACAGTTCTGAGCAATCGGATAAGCCTTTTGGAAAGGATTTGAAGCATCCGGTTTGGCCCAGCTGACAATAAAAGGAACTCGCATTCCTCCCTCATACTCTGCCCCCTTCTTTCCTCTGAATGGAGCGGATGAACCATAATCGCCAGCTTCACCCAACGGAGCATCGCCTCCGTTATCCCCCAAGAAGATAATCAGCGTATTTTCGGCTACGCCCAACTCTTCCAATTTATCCATCAAATCGCCCAGCGACTTATCCATTCCTTCAATCAATGTAGCGAAAGCACGTGCACGGTCATTCTTCACTCCCTTCGGATAATGCGCTATGAAACGCTCATCAGTCTCAAATGGGGCATGTACCGCATAATGCGACAAGTTCAAGTAAAAAGGCTGTCCTGCCTTCACCGCCTTTGTAATTTCAGCTTCCGCCTCCAAGGTCAATGCATCCGTCAAGAACGTATGGCCCCCATGGTACTTATCCAAACCAGGAACCGCACGGCTACGTGTTCCACGGATCCGGCCATAACCATTCTCGGCATGATAACTCCCCGGTTCGCCAATGGATGAGCCAGCCACATTTACATCAAATCCCAAACGAAGAGGGTCTTCTCCCTCACTCTTTCCACAACCGAAGTGCGCCTTTCCTACATGAATACTTTTGTACCCATTTTCACTCAGCACTGCAGGATAAATCTGATCTGTTACCTTCAATCCCTCCCAATTCCAATCATGAGGGCCAAAGGGAGTACGGTTATTGCTCTCAGTATTAATCCAATTGGTCGTACCATGCCGGGCCGCATTCTGTCCCGTCATAATAGAAGTACGTGACGGTGAACTCACACTTTGGGCGTAAAACGTAGAAAAACGAATTCCCTGCGAAGCCAAACGTTCCATATTGGGAGTTCGATACCAATCGTTCAATGGCTGTCGTTGAGGATTTCCAGCCTCATCTACAACAAAAGGAAGAGACGTATCCATCAATCCCATGTCATCTACCAAGAAAACCACAATATTAGGTTTATCTTGAGCCATCATAGAAGCAGCCGAAGCAAAAGCTGTCAATGAGGCGATCGCTATTTTTTTCATCATTTCTTATTTTTCAAGTTTACCTTTATATTCCCTATTCAATCCAGGAGGCAACGGAGCCCCCAACTCCTTCTTCCACCGTTCCAACAAAGCGGACAATTTCTTCACTTGCTTCGGATGAGAAGCCGCAACCTCTCTTTTCTCACTGAGATCGCGGGCCACATTATACAGTTCATACGAATGGTCCTCGTAGTTCAGAATCAATTTCCAATCTCCCTTACGCACCACCGACACTGGCCGGGTACGGAATAAACGATCGGTGGTTTCTTCATTGCCTCCCTCCAAATAAGCAGGGAAATGCCAGAACAGCGGTCGGTTTTCCAGACGCTTGTCTTTCCCATTCTTCAAGACGTGCATCAAACTCTTCCCATCCAACACAAGATTCTTCTTATCTATTCCCGCCACATCCAGCAAAGTAGGGAAAATATCCAATTGAGACACCATCAAGTCAGCAATCGTTTTCTTCTCAAACTTCCCTTGCTGATAAACAATAAAAGGCACACGCAGTCCTCCTTCGTAAAAAGAGCCTTTCCCTGCCCGCAACGGCCATTGACGAGAAATATCATAAACTCCTCCATTATCGGTGGTAAAAATGATAAGCGTATTTTCCCAACGCCCCGATTCACGCAATGCCGTCAAGACTCTTCCCACATTTTCGTCCATGGATTGGATCAAGGCAGCATAAACAGGATTTGAATGAGCCTCCGTATGAGGCTTATGCTTATATTTCTCTATGAGTTCAGCTTTTGCCTGCAAAGGAGTATGGACCGCATAAGGAGCAAAGTACAAGAAAAAAGGACGATTTGCATCCGCTCCCTTGATTAAGGCAGCGGCTTCTTTGCCCAGACGATCGCACAAAAATTCACCTTTTTCACCGTCCGAAAGGTTCGGATTCCGATATGGAGAGAAGTAACTCCGCGGATGTCCCGCATGATTTCCTCCCACATTCACATCTATACCCCCTTGCAACGGATTATCCGTTACATGCCATTTTCCTACATGAAAAGTCTGATAACCGGCATCATGCAAAACCTGAGGCAACAATTGGTATCCTTGGGGAAGCGAAGTACGATTTGGGACCGTCAACAATTTACGGTCGGCTGACTTTCCTCGATCGGAAGTCCCTACTGTAAAAATGCCATGACGCGGCGTATTCTGTCCAGTAAGCATACAAGCCCTACTGGGAGCACTGTTGGGAGCACCGGCATAAGCTTGCTGAAACCACACCCCGGCTTCCCGTAAAGAATCTATGAAAGGTGTCTCATAAAAAGAACTACCATTGCAACTGAGGTCGGTCCATCCCAAATCATCAATATTGATCAAAACGATATTCGGTCGTATATTTTGAGCAGAAACGAAACTCCCCGTACCCAAGCATGGGAGCAACGACGAAAACAAAAAGACTTTATTTTTCATGAATAGACTTATAACACAGGTTATCTCTTACCACTTTTAATTTAAAAGCAAAAAAACGAGGAAACGAAGGAGAAAAGTATGATTCCCAAACCCTTCCCCCTCGTTTCATGTCCAGTCCCTTCCCAACCGAAAGGGTTATTTCAATTGAGCCTTGCCAGCACGAATCTTTCTCAACAAAGTCTGCATTGCAAACACTTCGTCGGGATGCTGAGCAGCGACATCATTCTTTTCTGACAAATCCTCCTCCATACGATAAAGCTGTGGAGTCTTGTTATTGCCCGTTTCAATTTTCGGTCCCCAAGTAATCATTTTCGAACCGTCGTTCGCTTCAATGAATTTCCAATCCTTGGTTCGGATAGAAAGCACATGATTTGACGATTGTTCAACAACCCAAGGACGGTCTGTCGCATCGGTACCCAACAGATTGCCAAGGCGGTTGAAACTGTCGGGAGCACTTCCCTTCGGCATTTTAGCTCCAATCAACGAACCCAAAGAAGCCATCCAGTCAATCTGTGACATCAACACGTTCGATTCACCCGAAGCATGAATACGTTTCGGCCAACGAACGATAGCTGGAACCATGGTTCCTCCCTCGTACGCACTGTATTTATTACCTCTATAAGGACCTGTAGGACGATGTTCACCCAATAACTTTTCAGCTTGGTCATCGTATCCGTCATCTACTACCGGACCATTGTCACTGGAAAGAATCACCAAAGTATTGTCTGCAATACCCAACTCTTCCAAAGTTTTCATGATTTCACCTACACTCCAGTCGAACTGTGCAATGGCATCTCCACGAAATCCCATCGTTGATTTACCACGGAAGCGTTCATGCGGGAAACGAGGGACATGTACATCATTAGGAGCAAAATACATAAAGAACGGAACATCTTTATGTGCCTTGATATAGTCGACAGCATGCGTTGTAATGGAGTCAGCAATATTTTCATCTTTCCAAAGTGCTTTACCTCCCCCTTTCATATAACCGATACGGCCGATACCATTGACAATAGCCATATCGTGTCCATGACTGGACTTCAAATTATAAAGTAATTCGGGATTGTCCTTTCCGGTAGGCTCTCCCGGAAAATTTTCCTTATAACTGACTTCTATCGGAGCCGAGGGGTCATAATTATCTACCATACCATTTTCGATGAAGACACAAGGAACACGGTCGGCTGTAGCAGCCATGATATAGTGATAATCGAATCCCAAGTCCCCCAATGAAGCAGGGAGTGGAGCATTCCAATCTTGTTCACCCGTCTTATCACCCAATCCCAGATGCCACTTTCCAAAAGCAGACGTATGATATCCTGCATGCTTAAACATGTCGGCCATAGTATATTGTCCCGGCTTGATAATCATGCCAGCATTTCCAGCAGCAACGTCGGTACCCGGCTTACGCCAAGCATATTCTCCAGTAAGCAATGAATAACGAGAAGGAGTACTGGTGGCAGCCACCGTATGGGTATTGGTAAAACGAATTCCTTCTGAAGCCAATCGGTTCACATTAGGAGTTTCTACCCCTTTTGCACCATAGCATTCCAAGTCACCGTATCCTAAATCATCGGCATAGATAATGACTACATTGGGTAAATCACGCTCTTGTACTTTTTTATTTTTTTTAGGAGCAGAAGCTCCAGAAGCCATTCCTATAGCTAAAGGAGAGAGACAGGCTAAAGTTAACAGTTGTTTTTTCATCGTCTAGGTCTTTATTCTAATTTCGTGTAAAAATATACCCTTTTTTTTATTTATATAATAATATCCTTCGGTTTTTAGCTTTAAAATAAGCTCACACAAGTCTTTGATTAAGAATGCTATCCTTTTCTTCGAGACACAGAGAAGTTCAAAACGTCTTTGACAGGCTTGAAGCACCCGACCATCGCTCCCCAACCTCGTTCGTTGTGGAAAGACACTCATTTTTTCCGTTCGGGAGAATAAATCAAACCTTCCACCGCCTTCTCACCGTCCAAAGTTACGAATACCGTTGTAAACATCCATTTGACCAAACGTACTTCGGGTAAATGAAAGGTACTTACCGGCAACTTGATAAAGACTTTGTTCCATCCCTTCTGCAAAGTCACCTTTTGAGGAGGTCGAGCCGTAAAGTTTTCATTTCCCAAAGGAATCTCATTACTTTTATTGGAATGAGAGGCAGTCCATAAAGGAGGAAGGATTTCCTCCCCATTTAACCAAATACGGCTTCCCTTATAGTCCCATTTACCTTGCACAGGAGGCAAATCAGACTCAGAGCGGCTGTAATTTTGGAATTCCGCCCACAAGCCAACTTCTTGCATTTTAGGAGAATAAACATACGTATAAGCATAAGCAGTATGGTTCTCCAAAGGATGCTTGTAGAAAGCAGGAACCAAATCTCCCCACACATGACGCAAATAAATTCCAGCCCCTATAGCCGGGTGGACCCCATAAGTCTTCCCTTCATACGTATACGATGCGGAAATACCAGCTTCCGGTGGAAAAACTTTATCCAAGTCGCCTCCATTCGGAAAGGCATCGGTAATATTCCATTTCACATTGGTTTGCTTCACGTAAGTAAAAGGATAGCCTTGAAACCAATGTTGCTTGAAGTACAACAAACGGCGTTCAAAATCGGCAAAATCACGAAAAACCTCCGAACATTCATCGACAGGAAGAATCACACCGTTCTTGTCAAAATATTCACTACCTCCTCCGAGCCAAGCACGTTCCGCCATGGCTAACATATTGGGATAAAAGTTATTCTGCTCCAACATACTGGATTCATCTTCTATTCTACGGTCGTTCCAGATGGCAACAATCACTCCAGTCAAATCATCACTTCCTTGAGATGCATTATAAATGCGGCTGTTGTATAAAGCCACCAAATCACCGAAAGTGTCAAAATGGTTCAAATAATGAAAACGGGAATCAATGGCAGGTATTCCTTTTTGAGCTTTTCCTCGATAACTCCATAACTGAGTCATGTCAATCTCGCCAGGCTGATAAGTCCATCCCGGATTCCACGAAATAACTTTCTTCCCCAGTGACCGGACAAAGGCAACCATCTCCGATACAAAAGAAGGATTCTTGAACTCTACTTCATCAGTGCCAATATGCAGATAAGGAACATCCAAGTAGCTGCAGGCTTCCTCCACCAACAGCTTCAGAATCTTCATTCCTTCCGGACTTTGCATATCATGCCGGAAGCAGCGTTCAAAGGCAGCACTATGTCCCGGCATATCTATTTCCGGTATCAGCATGACCTGACGAGACTTGCAATAGGCCACCAATTCACGTGCTTCGTCCAAAGTATAGAATTTTCCAGGAAGACGCGTCATATTTACCGAATCATTCAACATCGGGAAAATCTTACTCTCCAAGCGCCATGCCTGATTTTCAGTAAGATGCCAATGAAACACATTGACCTTGAAGCGAGAAAGCATGTCAATCTCTCGTTTCAATTCCTCAACAGACAAATACCCACGGCCAATATCCTGCATAAATCCTCGTACACGAAAAGCAGGCCAATCAGTTATCTGGCAACCAGATATATAACCTTTTCTTCCCGATTGATAAACCAATTGACGAAGCGTCTGAAAAGCATAGAAAATGCCTGTCTCGGTTTCAGCCTCAACAACCACACGACGGTAATTGACAGCGAGCCGGTAGGCCTCATTTCTATTGAGAGGTACTTCTGATAAAGAAGGAACCAACTTCACTTCAACGCACGCATTTGCCTGCTCACTCACTATACCACCCCATTCTTCAAGAAACGACTTCAATGTCTCCTGTAAAACGGGAGTTACCAAACGTACCTTGTCCAATTTGAAATCAGAACAGCCCCAAGTCATCCGTTGAGGTTTCGGAAGCAGATTATTTACATTGTTTGCAAAAATAGCAGGAAGAGCCAGCAGACTGATAAACAAACAGAGTGCCATCCGCTTCATCCATGTCAAGTGAGATTTTATTTTTTTCATGTTCAAAGATTATCTCTAACAAAGATAAGGCAATCCTTTGTGTCTACCAAATTATTCCTTTCCAACAAGCACCTTTCTGCTTCAACACAAAACGAACGAAACGAAGAAGAAAGCATATTCACGGTAAAGAGCAGGTCCGTCTCAAACGAAATCAGAAGAAAAGACTTGCAATCTGCATAAAAAAACACGGCATTCGCTTGAAAAAACAAGCGAATGCCGTGATATACTATACAAAAAATGACCTTTATTTCTGTTCGCGATACAAGATCTCTGGAGTCATGACTGTCCAGTTTTTATCAGTAGCCAACTTGAACGAAACATTTCCACTGTTACGATGCTGTGCATTCCATCCACCGATGAAGTTAGAAATCTGTTCCACTTTAATAGGATACAATCCCTTACGCAAAGCAACAGCACGACCACCCTGAGAATGAATCTGTGGCTTGCCATCGTTGTCGACCACAACCTTACCATTCAACCAAACACGAGTATTATCCGATTTGAAGAAGTACACTCCATCAGCAGGAATTTGTACGAATCCATCAGCTACAGCCACATGATATACTACATTGCTGAAGAAATTGGGACGTAAATGGGCAATGGAAGCCATCTTTGTCAAAGTACTGTCTTTCCATTCTTTGATATTTTCCAATTCCTTTACATACAAGCATTTGGCATCAGCAATCTTCAAATTCAAGCCATTGACCAATTTACCTTTCGGTTCCACGGAAGGAGTGCTATACTGCTGGTGTTCTACTTCAATGGTTCTTGTCTTACTCATCTTGCCTGAAGGCAATACACTACGAATCTTAATCTGAGCCGTTTCAGAGAAATGCAAAGGTTCGGTATAAGCAGCAGAATTAACGGTAGGCTCTGTTCCATCCAAGGTATAAACCATCTTAATAGGACGCGTAGAAGTGAAGCTTACAGACAAGGTATCCAAGAATGCCAAATGATTATAGGATCCACCCGGCTGTTCAGGCATTGGGATATGATAATTGATTCCATGATAATCCATACGTACAGCCGCATTGTTCAAACGACGAGCGAAGTCGTCAAAATTCTTCTGTTCAGGACGAGTCCATCCCACTTCAGCAACAGCAAGTATACGTGGATAAGTCTGGTATTCAACCTGACTTTCCGTATACAGACATTCACTCCAAAGGTTAGCCTGAACCCCTAAAATGTATTTTTCCTTGCCCATTGTTTTCAAGGTATCTGCTACCGGCTCGTAAGCATAAGTCTTGCTCACTGGAATGTATGCTCCCCAAGCAAATGGCTCAGCCAAGAAATCCCCTTGATAAAAATCGAAATACATGGCATTATTAGGAGTCATAATAACCTGATGATTCATCAAAGCAGATTCAATGCCCCCTTGAACACCTCGCCAAGACATAACAGTGGCATCTGGAGCCAAACCTCCTTGCAGGATTTCATCCCAACCAATCAACTTCTTACCGTATTTTTTCAAGATTTGTTCACAGCGACGAACGGCATAACTCTGCAGACGTTCTTCTGCCGTATGACGTTTGTCGGCTACCAAATGTTCCTTACGAATTCGGGCCTGACATTGTGGACAAGTTTCCCAAACCTTCTTCGGACATTCATCACCACCAATATGGAAATATTCGCTCGGGAAAATCTGGCTCAACTCAGCAAAAACGCCATCGATAAATTCAAACATATCTTCCTTACCCGGACAGAATACAACAGGGAACGCACCCCAGCGGCTCATCACTTTGTACTGGTCGCCCGTACAAGACAAATTAGGATAAGAAGCTACAGCCCCCAAGCTATGTCCTGGAACGTCAATTTCAGGAATAATGGTAATGAAACGGTCGGCAGCATATTTCACGATATCACGCATTTCATCCTGCGTATAATATCCACTATATTCCTTACCATATTCATCAATACGTTTCGAGCCCACTTCTATCAACTTCGGATATTTCTTAATCTCAATACGCCATCCCTGATAATCAGTCAGATGCAAATGAAGACGGTTAATCTTATAAGTTGCCAACATATCAATGTGTTTCTTCAAACCTTCTACAGAAGTGAAATGACGAGCCACGTCCAACATGAATCCTCGATAAGGGAAACGAGGAGCATCCGCCACATGCACTTCAGGAGCAGTCCAAAGTCCGCGAACCATTTCCGTACTTTCTACTTCAGCAGGAAGCAGCTGCATGAAAGTAGCCATACCATAAAACAACCCTTGAATTGTAGGAGCCGATACAGTCACTTTATTTTCCTTCACATCAAGCAAATATCCTTCTGGATTTTCTGAAGCAGCAACATCAATAATCAATTCAATGCATCCAGAAGCAGGCTTATCCGTTTCTTCAAAAGCAAATCCGGTAGATTTTCTCAGTTTCTCAGCATAAAAAGCAGCGACATCCTTCGCTTCTGGAGAAGAAGTATAAAAAGAGGTTTGGGCATTCAATGTGAATTTGCCACTTCCCTTTTCCATCTCTACAGGAAGAGGCAGAACATTATTCCCCTGATTATAAATATGTTCAGATAAATTTTCTTCTGAGCATCCTGTCAATGCTCCTCCCATCAAAAGAGCAGACAGCACAAATTTCCCTAATTGATTTAATTTCATTTTTGATTATTTGATTTGTTATTTTTCATAGAAAAATCAAACGAAGACCCCTTGTTTTCCACTTTATTCCTCCCCTCTACCACCTTTCGTAAGTTCTTCCTTTCCTCTGCTTTTCTGAATTAAAAAGAAACGAAGCCACTATCCGCCTAAGATTCACCCGATTAAAGAGGATTCTTTGCAAAGATACAATGAAAAAATGAAAAGATGTAAATCCTAATTAGCTAAAGTTTATTACATCCAATGATAAAAAATGATAAGGATAATTTCTTTTGGAATAAATTGATTAATTTAGTGATTCATAAATTATAAATCATGGAAACTTATCAACAAAATTACTCGATAGTAGCTTCTGATATGGATATCACATACCATACTCCAATGCAATCATGCTCTATTTTCAGGACTGTTTTGCACGTTTTCTAAGTTCTAAGCACCTTGCCGCCTTTGATATCATCAAAGACAACTTGATTTGGGTTATATCTGACTTTGAACTGAATTTTGTAAAGGAATGTCCTCTCTAGTCATCGACCATACAAGTAAAGATTCAGTTCCGTGAAATTTCCAATATCCGCATCTATGTAGATTTTTGGATTGCCGACAAAGACAATGAGACTTTTGCTGAAGGCACCAGCACATGGGCTCTCATCAACAGCCAGACCAAACGCCCCTTTGCAGCCACAGAATTGCTGGAAAAAGGTGGAATCGTCGCCCATGGAACTGCCAAGAAGATAGAACAGATACCTCAACCTTTGGAAAAAGAAGTGATAAAGGAAATACAACATTTGGTAAACATAACCGACTTGGATTTCAATGGACACGTCTGCAACCGAAGCTATCTATCCATCAGTATGGGTACTCTCCCTCTTGAATTCATCAAACAATATTCTCCCCGATACATGCATATCCGCTTCGTAAGAGAATCTTTTTTCGGAGAAACACTTACCTGCAAAGTTTCTAAAGGCAATGAACAGACCTACTGGTATGATATATTGAACAGCAAAGGAAAAGATATCTGCAACGTCTATGTAGAATGGAAGGACAACAAAGAAGCTCTTTCAAAGGATGTTTCTGAAATGATAGAAATAGAATAAAAGATTCCAACTTCACGATTTATCGAAGTCGATATTTCCTGGAAAAGCTGGAGAGAGACAGAAATAATCTTATCTTTGCAGCAAGATTATTGATGCAATCCACACATTAATGCTCTGTGTGTTATTACTTACAACAAACTAAAATTCATTACATTTTTAGCTATGAGAAATTGGAAGAAATTGATCGCATGTTTGGCTGGCGTTGCCTTTACATTCGAAATGAATGCTCAGCAAGTACAAGGTTTTGTACATAAGCAATCGGAAGCAAGTGATTATGTTTGGCCAACCGACAAACAGGTATTGGACAAATTGGATAAATGGCAGGATATGAAATTCGGCGTTTTGTTCCATTGGGGATTATACTCTGTTCCTGGCATCGTAGAATCTTGGTCAATCTGTTCAGAAGACGTTGACTGGATTAGACGTACCGGTGACGTCCCTTACGACTACAACAAATATAAAAAATGGTATTTCGGTCTGAAAGATAAATTAAATCCTGTAAATTTCAATCCAGAACAATGGGCGGAAGTAATGAAGGATGCAGGTATGAAATACATGCTTTTCACCACCAAGCATCACGATGGCTTCTGTACTTTCGATTCTAAATATACCGACTTTTCTATTGCCCATGGTGCATTCAAGGACAATCCTCGCAAAAACGTAGCTTATCACGTTTTCGACGCCTTCCGCAAGCAAGGTTTCATGATGGGATGCTACTTCTCTAAACCAGACTGGCATTGTGAATGGTTCTGGAATCCATATTTTGCCACCCCTAATAGAAATCCGAACTACAAGAAAGATCGTCATCCAGATTGGTGGAAAAACTACCAAGACTTCACAGCCAACCAGTTGGACGAACTGATGAGCGATTATGGAAGCTTCGACATTTTGTGGCTCGACGGAGGATGGGTAACAGGAGATGACATCCACTTGGATAATATCCTTGAAAAAGCTCGTAAAAAACACCCAGGTCTGATTTCTGTAGACAGAAGCATCCGCGGCAAAAATGAAAACTACCAGACACCAGAACGCGGTATTCCTACAACTCAGCTGAACTATCCATGGGAAAGCTGCATCACATTGAGCAACGATTGGGGCTGGGTACCTAACGCACCTTACAAATCGGCTCAAAAAGTAATCAACACCTTGGCTGAAATCTGTGCAAAAGGTGGTTGTTACCTGTTGGGAGTTGGTCCTACTGCCGATGGTATCATCGAAAAGCCTGTGGTAGACCGCTTGCATCAAGTAGGTGAATGGTTGCGTGCCAACGGAAAAGCCATCTATAATACACGAAACACTCCTAACTATCACTGTGGAAATACATGGTTTACCGGTGACAAAGACGGCAAGACAATTTATGCTATCTATGCATTGCCTGAAGGAGAAAAATTGCCGGAAACCATCGAATGGACAGGCAATCTTCCTAAAGGTAAGATGACCCTCTTATCAAAGAACAAACGTGTCTCTTACCGATGCGAAGGTGATAAGGTAATCGTCAAATTGCCAAAAGGCTTGAAAGACGAACCTCTTGCATTTGAATTCAAATTGAAGAAATAAGATCCGAATCCCATAAAGAAAAAAGCGGTGAACATGTCAGTATGTTCACCGCTTTTTTTATACTTTACAACACATGTTCCGCAAACAAACGCTGTATTTCCTGGATGTCACTTCCCCTGCCAAAATTAATTTCCAAGGGACTGATCAATCCTTTAATCCAAATCTTCAATTCTGCATCATCATCAAAAGAACCTGCTGTTTCAATTGAAAAACATTCAACAGAATGATAAGGGATAGACAAGAACTCCTTCTTTTTCCCAGTAAGTCCTTGCGTATCTTGGATTATCAATCGTTTGTTGGTAAAAACCCACTTATCACGAATATGTGAAAAGGCACGCTCTATCACCTCATCTTTACATAAGATAGACTCATACAATTTACTGATGGATTGAATATCGGTATCCGATACATTTCCCATAAGTGCATTAAATAATCCCATATCGAAAATTTTAAAACGTTAAACTTTTCATGCATCTGCATTCTCCGACAAAGCCACTTTCTGGAAGTTGTACCCCAAACGTTTCAACTCTATAGCAGCTCCTATATGGTACATAGCCTTTACAGCACGAGCAAAGACATGAAAAGCCATCGGACTCTGGGGTTCAATATTCTCATAACGAATCAAAGAAACAGCTGCTTCCCCGCAACGACGAATCATGTTCTCCAAGTCCTTTGCATCCTGACTATCCAAAGGTACCTCCAACAAATCCTTCACAATATGCTCATCCATATCGTCAAAGCCTTGTTCCCCGTAATAAGCCTGGTAAGGAGCCTTCTCAAAAGTCGGCCAATCCACATCCCAAGCATAGGCAACCGCCAGTCCCAAATATGCAGCCCATGCTACAGAAACAACCGGATAAGCCGCTATCTCTCTTACCGCATCAGCCACGTATTCTGGAGCCAGTTTCTTCCAGTGCTCATTGATGTCATCCGATTCCAACAAGACACCATCCAACATCTTGTAAGAAGTACACAAACGAAGAAGTTCCTTCTGTAACTTACTCTCAAAACGATTCAAATAATCTATATCTATCTGATCCATTCTCAAAAAAATAATTAGGGTTTCTAAAATTAAGGTGGCAATTTATCAAGAATATTCGGAATGACCAAAAAGGAGTTTGAAATATGTATTTCTTCTCTAAAGAAACCTATGGAAAAAATTCCATCCTCTTCCATTGCCTGCTTCTTCCCCTACTCCCCGTTCCCATCTGGAATATCCTCCGAAATGCCAATCTGTTTGAAACAAATAAATAATGTTGTTTCTCAATCTAAACTATTGAAAAACTGTTTGAAAATTCGTATTTTTGTACCATCAATTGAAATTACGTAATTATATCACAATGAATCAAGAATTCGAGCTGATCGCCAAAACATTCCAAGGCCTGGAAGAAGTATTGGCACAAGAACTCACAGAGTTAGGAGCAAGCAACATTGAAATCGGACGCCGTATGGTTTCTTTTACCGGCGATAAAGAAATGATGTACAAAGCAAACTTTTGTTTGCGTACTGCAATCCGCATCCTAAAACCAATTAAACATTTTAAAGCAAATACAGCCGATGAGGTGTACGAAGCTATCAAAGAAATCCATTGGGAAGATTATTTAGACTGCATGCACAGTTTCTCTGTTGATGCTGTAGTATTCTCAACAGAATTCCGTCACTCCAAATTCGTAGCCTATAAGGTGAAAGATGCTATCGTGGACTATTTCCGTGAAAAGACAGGAAACCGTCCTTCTGTACGCATCAACAATCCTGATTTAGCCTTGAATATTCATGTGGCTGAGGATCAATGTACGCTTTCACTTGACAGCTCTGGTGAATCATTGCACCGCCGCGGATACCGTCAGGAACAAGTAGAAGCTCCTTTGAACGAAGTATTGGCTGCCGGTATGATCCTCATGACTGGATGGAGAGGCGAATGCGACTTGATTGACCCGATGTGTGGTTCTGGAACCATTCCTATTGAGGCAGCTTTGATTGCACGCAATATCGCTCCTGGAGTTTTCAGAAAAGAATTCGGTTTCGAGAAATGGAAAGATTTCGATCAAGAACTTTTTGATACCATTTATAACGATGACTCTAAAGAACGTGAATTCGAACATCGCATCTACGGTTATGACAACAACCCGAAAGCCAACGAAATTGCAATTCACAATGTGAAGGCAGCCGGCGTAAGCAAAGATGTCGTTTTGAAGATTCAACCGTTCCAACAATTCGAACAACCTACTGAAAAGAGCATCATCATAACCAATCCTCCTTATGGAGAACGTATCTCTACAGAAGATCTGTTGGGCTTGTATAGTATGATAGGCGAACGCTTGAAACATGCCTTTACAGGAAATGACGCTTGGATTCTAAGCTACCGTGATGAATGTTTCGACCAGATTGGCTTGAAACCTTCTGTAAAAGTTCCTTTGTTTAACGGTGCTTTGGAATGTCAGTTCCGTCAGTATCAGTTATTCGACGGAAAATACAAAGCTTTCCGCAAAGACAACGAAGGAAGTGAGTTCAAACCTCGTCGTTCGGACGATGCCCGTCCTCGCCGCTCTGACGACAAACGCCCAAGACGTTTTGGAGACAAACCTGGATTTGGCAAAGGCGACCGTAAAGAATCACGCAGAGATTGGAAGAAAGAAGACGGCGAAAAGAGAGAATTCAGAGGTAGAGATGACAAGAGAGGTGCATTCGGTAACAGAAGAAAGAACTTCGAAGGCAGAAGAGATTCTTTCGGTGGAAGAAAAGCCGGTGATGGGAAAGAATTCACACGTGAATTCAAAAAAGACTTCAAACGCACAGAAGACTTGAAGCCACGTACTCCTCGTCCAACAACGGATGACGGCAGACCTAAACAAGCTCCAGCTCCGAGATATATGCATGCTCGTCGCAAAGCTGAAGAAGAAGTAAATAATCAGGATTGATAAGTCACCTTATTATATTTACCAAAATTATGAACAAAACTTTTATAACACTGCTTATAAACCTGTTTCTTATCATGGCAGCAACTGTTTCTGCACAAGAAAAGAAAGCATATACCCTAGAAGATGTCATTCCTGGCGGCTCAGAATATTACAACTTGATGCCTAAAAATATGTCAGGCTTAAAATGGTGGGGAGAAGTATGTGTTCAAACAGAACCGAAGACAATCCAAACCATCAATTTGAAGAATGGCACAAAGAAAACATTGGTTAGTCTGGACGAAGTAAATCAGGCAATTGAAAATTCAAACATAGCTTGTGGTGCATTGACTTCTTTAAGCAATGCAACTTTTCCTTGGGCTGAAAGAAATGAATTGAACATAGTCAGCAACGGCTATGTAATCAATTACGACTTCAAGAAAAAGGAAATAACCAGCTCTTTTGAATTATCCAGAGGAGCAGCCAATTTGGATTTCTGTAAAGAAAATGGTTACATGGCCTACACCGTAGGTGACAATCTTTACATTGCCAGTGCAAAGGAAAACAACCGTCCTGTTCATGCTATTCGTCAAATTTGTCCAACCCCAGAAGGTTACGCCCCATTGCATGACATCGTATATGGTCAAGCTGTTCACCGCAATGAGTTTGGAATTTATAAAGGTACATTTTGGGGACCTAAAGGTGAAAACCTTGCGTTCTACCGCATGGACCAAAGTATGGTTACCGATTATCCACAAGTGAATACAACCCAACGTATCGCTACACTGGAACCGGATAAATATCCTATGGCAGGAATGACCAGTCATAAGGTTACTGTTGGTATTTATAATATAGCCACTCAAAAAACAATCTATCTGAAGGCCGGTGATCCAACCAACCGTTATTTCACAAACGTAAGTTGGTCGCCCGACGAGAAACAGATTTACGTCATTGAAGTAAACCGTGACCAGAATCATGCACAGTTGGTTCGTTTCAACGCCATTACCGGTGACCAAGAAGCTGTAATTTACGAAGAGACTCATCCTAAATATGTTGAGCCTCAGCACCCATTGACATTCTTGCCTTGGGATGCCAGCAAGTTCATCTATCAAAGTCAGCGAGATGGTTTTAACCACTTGTATCTATTCGATACCCAAGTGGCTCAAGAACCTGTTGAAAAGAAACTGGCAAATGGAAGTACCATCAAAGAAAGTGTCAAGGTCAGCCAATTGACCCAAGGAGACTGGTTGGTTCAAGACATCCTAGGATTCAACAAATCAAAAAAGGAAGTCATCATCGCTTCTACTGAAGTATCTCCATTGCAGACTAACATTTATAGCTTGAACGTACGTAACGGCAAACGCGTATTGTTAGGTAAAGAAGATGGCACTCACAGTGCTACACTTTCTGCATCGGGCACATACCTTATCGACCACTTCAAATCGTTTGAAGTAGCACGAGAAATCAGCCTATTGCCGACTAATGGCAAGAAGGGATATCTATTGTTCTCTGCTACCGACCCGATGATGGAGCAGTTCAACATGCCTGAAATCACGTTAGGGACCTTGAAGGCAGCTGACGGTAAAACCGATTTATATTATCGCTTAATCAAGCCTGTCAACTTTGACCCTAACAAGAAATATCCAGCCATTATTTATGTATACGGTGGTCCGCACGCCCAACTGATTCATAACAACCGTTTCTATGATGCACGCGGATGGGACTTGTACATGGCCCAAAAGGGATATGTCATGCTTACAGTGGACAGCAGAGGAAGCGATAACCGCGGCCGTGAATTTGAAGACTGCACTTTCCGCCAATTGGGTACTGAAGAAATGAAAGACCAAGTAGAAGGTGCCAAGATGCTTCAATCCCTTCCGTTCGTTGACGCTGAACGTATCGGTGTTCATGGATGGAGCTATGGTGGCTTCATGACCACTAACTTGATGCTTACTTACCCTGAGATATTTAAAGTAGGTGTAGCAGGCGGTCCGGTAATAGACTGGAAATATTACGAAGTGATGTACGGTGAACGCTATATGGACACTCCTCAAACCAATCCAGAAGGCTATAAGAATGCCGACTTGAAACAAAAAGCCGGTAACCTCAAAGGTCGTTTGATGGTCATCATCGGAGGAACCGACCCAACCTGCGTTCCACAGCACAGTTACACGTTCTTACGTGCTTGCATCGATGCAGGAACACATCCCGATTTCTTCATTTATCCAGAAGACGGACATAATATGATAGGAAGAGACCGTGTACACTTGCATCAACACATCACACGTTACTTCGAAGATTTCTTGAAATAAGATAACAGTTTTCAACAGGCTTTCACAGCCTGTTGAAAATACATACAAACTACTCATTTCAAGACAATTACAAATTAAAAACTAACATTATAACCTGAAATATATGAAACTCTTACTTCTTGGATCAGGCGGTCGTGAACATGCATTGGCATGGAAAATTGCTCAGAGTCCGAAAATTGAAAAACTATACATCGCTCCAGGTAATGCTGGTACAAGCGAAGTAGGTGAAAATGTAGCTATAAAAGCTGATGACTTCGAAGCTATCAAACAATTCGTCCTTGCAAACAGCATCGACATGGTGGTAGTCGGTCCAGAAGACCCATTGGTAAAAGGCGTTTATGACTTCTTCAAGAACGATGAAGCACTGAAAAACGTAGCAGTAATCGGTCCTTCAAAAGCGGGTGCCGTTATGGAAGGAAGCAAGGAATTCGCAAAAGAATTTATGCAGCGCCACCACATTCCTACTGCAGGATACAAGAGCATCACAGCCGAAAACTTAGAAGAAGGATTGGCTTTCTTAGAGACATTGGAAGCTCCTTATGTTTTGAAAGCTGATGGTCTATGCGCAGGAAAAGGCGTATTGATTCTGCCAACTCTGGAAGAAGCTAAGAAAGAACTGAAAGAGATGCTGAGCGGTATGTTCGGCAGTGCTTCAGCTACTGTTGTTATCGAAGAATTCTTGAGCGGAATCGAATGTTCAGTATTCGTTCTTACAGACGGAAAGAACTATAAGATTCTCCCGGAAGCAAAAGACTACAAACGCATCGGTGAAGGCGACAAAGGCTTGAATACAGGCGGTATGGGTTCTATTTCTCCTGTTCCATTCGCAGACGAAGCATGGATGAAGAAAGTAGAAGACCGAATTATCCGTCCTACCGTAGAAGGTTTAGCAGAAGAAAACATAGAATACAAAGGATTCATCTTCTTCGGCTTGATTAACGTGAAAGGTGAACCGATGGTTATTGAATACAATGTACGTATGGGTGACCCGGAAACAGAAAGTGTCATGTTACGTATCAAGAGCGACTTGGTAGAACTGTTTGAAGGAGTAGCTGCCGGCAATCTGAATGAAAAGACATTGGAAATCGATCCACGTGCAGCTGTATGCGTCATGCTGGTATCAGGCGGTTATCCACAAGCCTATGAAAAAGGATTCCCTATGACTGGTATCGAAGAAGCAAAAGAAGGTGGAAGCGTCGTATTCCATGCAGGTACAGCCATCAAAGACGGTCAGACCGTAACAGCAGGTGGACGTGTCATAGCAGTCAGCTCTTATGGTGCAAATAAAGAAGAAGCGTTGGCCCTTTCTTTCCAGAATGCTAGTAAAATCCAGTTCGAAAAGAAATACTTCCGTTCGGACATTGGCTTTGACTTATAAGATTATGCGTTACACATTTCAACATCAAATAGCTACGGGAAGAACTACTTTTCCCGTAGCTATTCTTCTTTCATTGGTTCTGTGGATTCTTCCATTCGAAGAAAAGACGGAGCTCTTATCCTTACTGGCTTGTGGACTGACGACGTATCTGCTCATCGAATTAAATACGACTTTTGCCCTGATACACACCCGTACAGAATTGCCTTCCTCCCTTTATGCATTTCTCTATTCATCCACTTTGTTCTTACACCCTTACCAAACGACTTGCTGGATGCAACTTTTGGCAATGGTAACTTTATTCTGCCTATTCAACAGCTATGAATCAAAAAATGGTCCCCTCCATATCTTTCATGCTTTCTTATGTTTAGGAATAAGCAGCATAATGGTACCAGAAATGATTTGGATGATTCCCCTGGGCTATATCAGCATGGGAGCATTAAGATCACTCAATCTGCGGACATTCTTCGCCGGATTGATGGGATACCTGCTTCCTTTCCTGGGAGTATTAGGATACCGTCTATTCAATGGCATCAATCATCCAGAAGCAATAAGAGGTATTGGTTTTCAGGAGGTTGTTCAAGACTATTTCGGAACCGTATTTCCTTTCGGAGTCAGCCTGCAGGAATTGATTGCCGAATACCAGTCCATTCAGCTAATACAAGGTATCTCTTACGGAATTGTTTTGATTTTATCCATTATAGGAAGCATTTACAGTATTTATTATTCATACAATGACAAAGTACGTACACGCTCTTTCTTAAGCGCAATCGTCCCCTTGCAGATAGGAATAACCCTACTTGTTTTCATGCATCCCAGCTTAATCAACACCTTCCTTCCGGTTCTTATGTTATTTGGAGCATTGACATGCAGCTATGTTTTTGCATTGATTTTCAAACGATTCACCGGTTACCTGCTCATGTTCATCACAGCATTGTGTATAGGTAACTGCTTATTCAATTTATGGATACACTTCTTCAGTTTTTAACCGATTGGGGATATTGGGGCATGTTTCTATCTGCTTTTTTAGCGGGTACGGTTCTCCCTTTCAGTTCTGAAGCTGTAATGCTTGCTTGCATCGGACTGGGGCTTGACCCAACACTCTCCGTCTTATTTACGACCGCAGGAAATGCACTGGGTGGACTGACCTGTTACGGAATCGGACACCTTGGAAAAATGGAATGGATTGAACATTATTTGGGAGTCAAACAAAAACAACTGGACAAAGCAGAACGATTTATTCAAGGAAAAGGTTCGTGGATTGCTTTCCTCTCTTTCCTTCCGGTAATAGGCGATGCAATTTTGGTTGTATTAGGCCTAATGAGGGCCAATGTATGGATTGTATCCATTTCCATGACGCTGGGAAAGCTGGCACGGTATGCCATACTTGTAGCCACCACTCTTAAACTTATTTCATTATAAACCTACGACTTATGCAATTAGAAAAAACAGCAGATGGCAGTTATACGTTATTCGTCCCAGAGTTGGACGAACATTATCACTCGGTAAAAGGAGCTTTGACAGAATCGGAACACATCTTTATCAACATGGGATTAAGACATTGTACTGTACCCATGCCTAAAGTATTAGAAATCGGCTTTGGAACAGGACTCAATGCTTTTCTTTCTTTATTGTCGGCAGAACAAGATAAAAGACCAGTACACTTCACTACGATTGAACGCTTTCCGCTGAATATGGACATTATCCACTCCATGAATTATCCAGCTCAGATAGCCCCATCACATGCCGATGCATACGAAGCCATACATACAGCTCCATGGAATGAAGATGTCAATATCACCCCTTTCTTCACACTCCACAAATTGGAAGCCGACTTTACTCACTATGCTTTTTCAAAAGGTTATGATGTGATTTATTTCGATGCTTTTGCTCCTGAGAAACAGCCCGAGATGTGGTCGCAAGAACTATTTGACAACCTGTACTCCATCTTAAACCAAGGAGGTATCTTAACCACCTATTGTGCAAAAGGAGTAGTCCGACGCATGCTGCAAACGGCAGGATTTACCGTAGAACGATTGCCTGGTCCTCCAGGAGGCAAAAGAGAAATTCTCCGTGCAACCAAATTATAAAAAGATGCATGGTAAATGGGGCATTATGCTACATAATTAGGAGAAGTTTCTTATATTTGTCCCTTTAGAAAGAATTAGATTTAATCTAAATTAAACAAATTAATCGTATGAAAAAATATTTGATGCTCCTTTTCAGTATCACATTATTCGCCTCTTGTACGAATAGGACAACTGATACTACTCCCATATTAACAGTCACCATTGAGCCGCTCCGCTACTTCACAGAAACGATAGCCGGAGACAAATTCAAAGTTATCAGCATGGTTCCAGACGGTACCAGTCCGGAAACCTATGACCCGACTCCACAACAGTTGGTGGCACTTGCCAAAAGTAGCGCTTACCTGCAAATCGGACACATCGGATTCGAACAAAGTTGGATTGAGAAGTTGAAAGACAACACGCCTAAACTCCCCTTCTACGACACTTCATCCGGAGTCAATCTGATACATGCTACTTGTTCACACACTCACAAAGATACCGACCATACGCACAATGGAGTAGAACCCCATACATGGAATTCGACCAAGAATGCACATATTATCGCAGAAAACATATACAAAGCTTTATGTGAACTCGATGAGCCCAATAGTACATACTACAAGCATCGATTGGACAGTCTGAACAACATCATCAGTGAAACGAATGAGGAAATTCGTTCTTTACTGACAAATGCCGACAAGACTTTTATGATTTACCATCCGGCACTGACTTACTTTGCACGTGATTACGGACTAACCCAAATCAGCATTGAAGAAGCTGGAAAAGAACCTTCGCCCAGTCACCTGCAAGAATTAATCCGCACTTGTGAAAAAAACAAGATACACATCATCTTCGTACAAAAAGAATTTGATATACATAATGCCAAGATGATTGCCGACGAATTAGGAGTAGAAGTAATTCCCATCAATCCGTTAAGCTATCATTGGAAAGAAGAAATGATCCAGATTGCCAAATCTTTGAACACCTCAAACAAGCGAATATGACAAAAGAACCTATTATCCAACTCAAAGGAGTCTTTGCAGCTTACGACCAAAAGCAGGTGCTTGAAGACGTAAACCTGACTGTTTATGAAAAAGACTTTTTAGGTATTATCGGCCCCAATGGAGGTGGAAAGACAACCCTTATGAAAGTGATTCTCGGGTTGCTGAAACCAACAGCAGGAAGTGTACACTTCTTTTACAAGGGAGAAAAGAAAGAGGAAATCACCATGGGATACCTCCCTCAATATAATTCAATTGACAAGAAGTTCCCCATTTCCGTATACGAAGTAGTCTTATCCGGTTTGAACCACCAAAAGTCTCTGTTCCGTTCCTTCTCAAAAGAACAGCACCAAAAAGTAAAAGAGGTAATCATTCAAATGGGCTTAGAAGGACTGGAAAACCGTGCCATCGGCCAATTGAGTGGCGGACAATTACAACGTGCGCTCTTGGGACGTGCCCTTGTATCCGACCCACAAGTCATTATTTTAGATGAGCCGAATACCTATATCGACAAGCGCTTTGAAGCCAAACTATACTCCTTGCTGGAAGATATCAATAAGGAACGTGCCATCATTTTAGTAAGCCACGATATCGGTACTGTTTTACAAAATGTAAAAAGTATAGCCTGCGTTAACGGAATACTGGATTATCATCCCGACACAGAAGTTTCTGCAGAATGGCTCGAGGAAAAATTCGGTTGTCCGATTGAGTTGCTTGGTCACGGAGAGCTGCCTCACAGAGTTCTAAAGGCCCATCACCATCATCACCCAGAGGGCATATAAAGAAACTTTAATGAAAGCAACGGTACTGATAATGATTTCTTTATTATCTTTGCATTCGTCTACAGCGAAGATAATAAAGAATAAATAATTCATGAAACAGTACAACAAGATTAACAATCTGGTTGGCTGGCTCGCTTTTGCCATTGCAGCCTTCACTTACTGCATGACGATTGAGCCGACTGCCAGTTTCTGGGATTGTCCAGAATTCATTACAACCGGTTATAAACTTGAAGTCGGTCATCCCCCTGGTGCACCTTTCTTCATGCTGACAGCCAACTTCTTCAGTTTGTTTGCCAGTGACCCTTCACAAGTAGCCTACATGGTCAACATCATGAGTGCCTTGATGAGTGCTGCCTGTATCCTTTTCTTATTCTGGAGTATAACCCATCTTACCAAGAAATTAATCTGTCCGAATGACGACGACATGACTACTGGTAAATTAATCAGTATCATGGCATCAGGTCTGGTAGGTGCTCTGGCATATACGTGGAGTGATACGTTCTGGTTCAGTGCAGTAGAAGGTGAAGTATATGCTTATTCCAGTCTCTTTACTGCAGTCGTTTTCTGGCTCATTCTGAAATGGGAAAATCGTGCCGACAAGCCACATAGCGATCGTTGGTTGATTTTAATCGCTTACCTTACCGGTCTGTCTATTGGTGTCCACCTGCTGAATCTTCTTTGCATTCCAGCCATTGTATTGGTTTACTACTACAAGAAAAAGCCAAATGCCAACTTAAAAGGAAGTCTCCTTGCATTGATGGGGTCTGGCCTGATTGTGGCAGCAGTACTGTATGGTATCGTACCAGGTATTGTAAAGGTCGGCGGATTCTTTGAGTTGTTATTTGTCAATACCTTAGGCCTATCGTTCAACAGCGGACTGATTTTTTATCTCTTCCTGTTGGCATGCAGCCTTATTTGGGGTGTGTATGAAAGCTATGTAGTACGCAGCAAGAAACTGATGAACATTTCCTTCTTGACCAGCTTCGGTTTGATTGGTATCCCCTTCTACGGTCATGGATGGAGCAGTTTCTTCATCGGTATCATCGTTTTGGCAATCTTAGCATGCTACCTTTTTGCCAACTTGGATGAGAAGTTCCGTGTCAGTGCACGTACACTTAATACCAGCATGCTGGCACTGATGATGATTCTCGTAGGATATTCTTCTTACGCACTCATTGTCATCCGTTCTTCAGCAAACACTCCAATGGATCAGAATTCACCAGAAGATATCTTTACTCTTGGTGAATACATGGGTCGCGAACAATATGGTTCTTGGCCACTGTTTTACGGACAAACCTATGCATCTCGTCCTGTTCTAAAACAAGTGAACAACAGCTGCATGTACGACGTAAAAGAAGGAGCCCCTGTCTACCAACGTAAAGAAAAAGAAAATCCGAACGAAAAAGACAGCTATGAAATAGTACGTCATAAGACCGAATACGCATACGCTCAAAACATGCTGTTCCCTCGAATGTATAGCGACAGCCATGCCAAAGCATACGAAGAATGGTTGGGCGGAGTCAAAGGCAAACAAGTTCCTTACGATGAATGCGGAGAAACCATTATGGTAAAAATCCCAACACAATGGGACAACATCAAGTTCTTCTTCATTTATCAGTTGAACTTTATGTACTGGCGTTATTTCATGTGGAACTTCGCCGGTCGCCAAAACGACATCCAAAGTCAAGGTGAGATAGAACACGGAAACTGGATTACTGGTATTCCTTTCATCGATAAAGCCTTGGTAGGTGACCAGACGTTCCTTCCAGACGAATTGAAGAACAACAAGGGACACAATGTTTACTTCTGTCTTCCGTTGATTCTGGGTCTCATCGGTCTGTTCTGGCAAGCTTATAAGGGAGAGAAAGGTATCCAGCAATTCTGGGTCGTATTCTTCTTGTTTTTCATGACCGGTTTGGCCATCGTACTTTACTTGAACCAAACTCCATTGCAGCCACGTGAACGTGACTATGCTTATGCCGGTTCATTCTATGCATTCGCCATCTGGATTGGATTAGGTGTAGCAGCTATTGCAGAAAAGTTGCGTAAATACATGGGCGAGACTCCTTCAGCTGCACTTGCAGCGGTAATCTGCCTGTTGGTACCCGTACAGATGGTCAGCCAGACCTGGGATGACCATGACCGCAGCGGAAGATACACTTGTCGCGACTTTGGTCAGAATTACTTGAATTCTGTTCAAGCCGAAGGCGATCCAATCATTTTCACCAACGGTGACAATGACACCTTCCCTTTATGGTACAATCAAGAAGTAGAAGGTTTCCGTACCGACGTGCGTGTATGTAACTTGAGTTACCTGCAAACCGACTGGTACATTGACCAGATGCGTCGTCCTGCTTATGATTCTCCATCTGTACCTATCCACTGGAAACGTATCGACTACGTGTCTGGACACAACGAAGCCGTCCGGATACAGCCTGACATAAAGAATACGCTGCTCACTTTCTACAAGAACAATCCTCAGGATGCCAGAGAAACCTTCGGAGAAAATCCTTTTGAACTGAAGAATATTTTAGAGCATTGGATACGAAACCCGAAAATGGGACAACAGATTATTCCAACAGATAGCATCGTAATCAAATTGGATAAAGAAGCTATCAAACGTTCAGGAATGTTGACTCCCGACTCAATTCCAGAATATATGACCCTTTCCTTGAAAGGTAAAGCGGCCTTATACAAGAGCGAACTCATGCTTCTGGAAATGCTGGCAAATACAAATTGGGAACGTCCAATGTATATGGCTATCACCGTTGGAACTGAAAACCATTTGAACTTGACAAACAACTTCCTTCAGGAAGGTTTGGCTTATCGTATTACTCCTTTCAACCACAAGCAATTGGGCAGTAACATCGATAGTGAAAAGATGTATGACAACTTGATGCACAAGTTCAAATTTGGAGGTATAGACCGAGAAGGCATTTACCTAGACGAAACAGTACTTCGCATGTGTGATACACACCGTAGATTGTTTGTTCTCTTGAGTAGTCAGTTAATCAAGGAGGGTAAAAAAGACAAAGCTGCAGAAGTACTGGAATACTGCGAAAAAGTAATTCCTTCTACAACCGTTCCTCACGACTACATTTACAGTAGCTCAAAGGAAATGTCGGACAACTTCATCAAATTAGGCAAAGCCGAGAAGGCTGAAGACATACTGAAACAGTTGGCTGAAACCTCTTCCCAGTATGTTGCCTGGTATTTGAGCCTTGACGACATGCGCTTCATCACTTCTTACGAGAACTGCATGCGCCACATGTATTGTCTGGATGAAGTTTGCAAGAGTCTGGAGAATATAAAAGACGGCAAAACTGGAGAAATTTGTGAAACGGGTGTCATCTACGCAAAGAAATTCAACGAACTTTATAAATTGTTGGAAACACGCGTAGGACAAGGAAAATAACTAAGTACCATGTTTATAGAACAACCACCGCTATTGGTACGCCTTCTTTATCCACAAGCCATCTGGCGAATGGATAAGAAGGAAAAAGCGGTTTACCTGACTTTTGATGACGGTCCCATTCCCGAAATCACCCCTTGGGTACTTGATTTGCTAGATAAATATCAAATCAAAGCCACTTTCTTTATGGTAGGCGACAACATTCGCAAACATCCTGAAGAATTCAAGATGGTAGTGGAACGAGGACATCGTTTGGGTAACCATACTTTCAACCATATTCGCGGTTCTGAATACCTTAGTGAGAATTACCTCGCTAATACCGACAAAGCCAATGAATACTTGCATACCGACCTCTTCCGGCCTCCGCACGGACACATGCGCTGGCAGCAGTATCAGATACTGAAGCAAAAATATCGCATCATCATGTGGGACTTAGTAACCCGCGATTACAGTAAATGCCTCAACGGTCCGCAAGTCTTGGCGAAAGTCAAAAAATATGTGAGAAACGGTTCCATTATCACGTTTCACGATTCCATAAAATCGGAAAAGAATTTGAAATATGCCCTTCCACGTGCCATAGAATGGCTCAAAGAGCAAGGATATGAATTCAAAGTATTCGATTAAAGACCATCTTTCGTAGATGTCCAACAAAAGACTTAAATAAAAAAGGCCTTTCTAACTTGAAACAGTATAGAAAGGCCTTTTTATATTTTAAGCAAGGTTTATAACTTGATATAGATTTTCTTTCGATAAAGCGGATAACTCAAAGTCCATACAAGAAGAACAAAGATTACAGCATACAAGAAAGAAGCAAAATTCCCTTCCCCAAATCCACTGCAGAGAACTGAATAAATCAACGTATGGACACTATCTCCCTGCAAAGGTAAAGTATCGAACCACACGCTCAGCACCTGACTGAAGACATAACAAAATAAAGGATTCACGCCGAAAACCTCCATCGGAAGAGATAATTGAGTATGCTGCCGTACATCAATAAACCAATACAACAATGCCAACAAAGAGGTAGAGATGCCACAAGACACGCAAACGAAACTCGGTGACCATATCTTTTTGTTCAACGGACAAACATACTGGAGAAGCAGCCCCACCACCAACAAGAAAAAGCCACATAAAAAGAGCTTGTTCAATTTTTCTTCAGGCTGTTGAGCTTCTATACAGATTTTCCCGATGCAAAAGCCTATCAAGACATGAGCTATCGCAGGAATCGTACTCAAGACTCCTTCCGGATCTATGCCATGGTCATTATAAATATGATGAACTCCCAAGACATGCAAATCGACTACCGAAAGGATATTCTCAGGACCATAAACAAACCCGTTTCCCATCAATAAAATCCCCAAGTAAGCAACCAATAATCCGATGATCAACCTTGGAAGATAACGATGATTAACCGTACATAGTCGTCCCTTAAAAAGCCCATTTTTGCGAGATATTGTTCAAGCACAGTATCTCGCATATTTTTTGAAGTATGCCCCAAAGAGCTTT
>RCNI01000243.1_pt1 | contig 36188 bp, 32 predicted proteins | sample 2041151 | NCBI WGS metagenome assembly RCNI01 (sample SAMN09708214, study PRJNA481090) | feces metagenome | isolation source: feces | place: Antarctica: Albino Rookery
GCAGATGAGCACCATCATCATGATGCAGATGAGCACCATCATCATGATGCAGATGAGCACCATCATCATGATGCAGATGAGCACCATCACCATGATGCAGATGAGCACCATCATCATGATGCAGATGAGCACCATCATCATGATGATGAGTATGATGAGCACGTGTGGTTGTCCCTGCCAAGAACTAAGTCTGCTGTACAGGCGATTGCAGAAAAAATTGTTCAGGCTGATCCTGACCATGGCATAATATATAGAGAGAATGCAAAAAAATACTTAGACAAGTTGGAAAAGCTAGATGAGGAGTATCGTCTGACTATTAGTAAGGGTAGTACTGATACTATTGTGTTTGGCGACCGTTTTCCGTTTTTTTATTTAGCAGATGATTATGGTTTGCACTATTACGCAGCCTTTACTGGATGCTCGGCAGATTCTGAGGCTAGCTTTGCAACTGTTGCCTGCTTGGCTCAGAAAATTGATCAGTTGGGGTTAAATTATATTTTTACAATAGAAAATAGCAAACATCGTATTGCAGAAACTGTAGTTGAAAATACACATTCCAAAAACCAGAAAATTTTAGTGATGAATTCACTGCAGTCTGTTACTGAACAGGAAATTGCATCTGGACTGACCTACTTAAGTGTTATGCGGAATAATCTAGAAGCACTAAAAACTGCATTAAAATAGTCTGGGAGGTAGAAAGTGGTATTAATGTCATGTGAGAGACTAACACTTGGGTATGGCTCTAGACGTGTTGTAGAAAATCTATCATTTCAAGTTAGAAAAGGAGACTATTTGTGTATTGTTGGTGAGAATGGTACAGGTAAAAGTACTTTAATACAAACTTGCTTAGGTCTACTGCAGCCACTTGCAGGGAAGCTTGTGTTGGCTGAGGAGCTTAGGCCTAATGAAATAGGGTATTTACCCCAACAGAATGCAATTCGAGAGGATTTTCCGGCTTCTTGTAAAGAAGTAGTACTTTCTGGCTGTCTTAATCGTTGTGGCTGGCGTCCTTTTTACAATCAGCAGGAAAAACAGGCTGCTAGGGAAAATATGCTCAGATTGGGCGTTCTTGATTTAGCAGACCGCTGCTATAGTGAGTTATCTGGAGGGCAAAAGCAGAGGGTTTTATTGGCACGTGCTTTATGTGCGACGAAGAAAATGCTTCTTCTTGATGAACCAGTTACAGGGTTGGATATTCGTGCTACTAAAGAAATGTATAATCTGATCCAACAGCTAAATTCTAATGGTATTACCATTATGATGGTTACACATGATGTTACTACAGCAATTGATAAGGCTAGTCATGTCCTTGACCTTAGTAGTAAGTCTGTTTTTTGGGGTAGTAGACAGGAATATGAATACTTTAGGTCAAATTGTTTTATTAGGGAAGGAAGATAGGATGAGTATTATAGATACTTTGTCTATGTATTTTCAATATACCTTTGTTTGTCGCGCTCTTGTGGTAGGTGTACTAATTGCTCTTTGTGCATCCCTAATAGGGGTTACACTGGTGTTGAAACGCTTTTCTTATATTGGTGATGGCTTGTCCCATGTGGCATTTGGCGTGATGTGTATTGCTGCTATTTTACACTTAAGTAATGATATGTATTTAATTTTGCCGGCAACAATTACTTGTGCAATCTTTTTACTAAGTAGCGGTGACAAGGCTAAAATCAAGGGTGACGCTAGTATTGCCATGATGTCAGTTAGTGCTTTGGCTATTGGTTATTTACTGATGAATGTTTTTTCTGCTTCAGCAAATGTCTCAGGTGATGTTTGTACTACCTTATTTGGTTCAACGTCAATTTTAACATTATCAGAGGAACAGGTGTGGCTAAGTATCTTTCTATCAATATGTGTTATGTTTATTTATATTTTCTTTTACCATAAAATATTTGCAGTAACCTTTGATGAAAATTTTGCGGAGGCTACAGGTCTTATGGTAAAAAAATATAATTTGCTTATAGGTATAGTTATATCTGTAATTGTTGTTTTGACTATGAAGCTAGTAGGCTCCTTGTTAGTTTCAGCTTTAATTATTTTTCCAGCTCTATCGGCTATGCGTATTAATAAAAGTTACCAAGGGGTAATTATTATTTCAGCAGTTTTAGCTGTTATCTGTGCAGCCTTAGGTATTTTAATTGCCATAGTTAGCGGCACACCTGTGGGTTCAACTATTGTGATGATTAATTTATTCATATTTTTCTTTGCTTATATAATGGAGGAAAGATGGAGTAAATATAAATTCAAAATTTAGAATATTAATAATTTATTAATAAAACAAAGAAAGAGGCGTATACTTATGAATAAAAAATTATGTACAGCTGTTTTGGTTATGTTAACATCTAGTGGGGTGATATCTACAGTAGTTACCGCACAAGACATAGAGAATATAAATGCTACTGGTATGACAGGAAATACAAATTCAGCTATAACCCAGGGGGAAGGTGTTGATAATTATGCAGGTAAGCAGACAATATCTATGGGGGTAACTGATTTTGGAGATCTTGGTGATCCTAATGATGATATTAACGGGAATTTAGCAATCTATCACGATAAGGTGTCTGAGAGCGTTGTCGATAGAAATAGTCAAGATGATGCTCAACGCGTCATAGCTAAAGATCCAGATACTAATGGCTTATTTATTGCGGATACAGTGCGTAATACTAATGATCCTGATGTAGAGATTTATACAGAACGTCAGCAAACAAATGATATGCTTACTGAAATTGCAAAAAAAGGTGATAGCTATACTAGCATTGAAACCTCGGCTAATAATGGTATTTTTGTTAAAGACGAAAAAACTGACAACGATAGCCAAAGAAATGGTACTAATATAACGGCATCTGATGTAAGTATTGATGATTTGGAGAATGCTTCTGGTAAGAGGATAAGTTTATCTGATCTTGGTCAAGTGGACAATATTAATAACATTTTGAAAGAAAAAATTGGTAATCAACCGATAACTGTTGTAAAAGCAGTCAATGAAGAAACTAAACAACGTGTAGATAATGATATCGTGAGTGGAAATATTAGTGCTAAAGGAAATGTAACCATGACTAAGGGTGATGGTTCTAAGATTGAAGTTGGCCAACTAAGCGATAGTCGTTTGACTGATGTTGATTTTTCTGCAAGTAGTGGTGAAATGACTTTTACTGTAGATGATAAATATGGTAATAGTACAGAAACCATTAAGGTAAGTGACATTGCCAGCAAGACTGTTTTGGAAAATGAAATTAGCCAGCGTAAGGAGGTCGATAACATAATTAATAACCGTATTGGTAAGCTGGACGGTAAGATGGATAAGATTGGCGCAGGTGCAGCCGCATTGGCAGCGCTCCATCCTATGGATTTTGATGCTGATGATAAATTGTCATTTGCTGCAGGTGTCGGTAATTATGGAGGAGAAACTGTTACTGCATTAGGTGCTTTTTATCGTCCGACTGAAAAGGTTATGTTGAATGCAGCAGGTACCATTGGAAGTGGCGAAAACATGGTTAACATGGGTATTTCTTTTGCTCTTGATAAGCCTAACAATGTAAGTAATACTCGTGTAGCTATGGCACAGGAGATTATTGAACTGCGTGCTATGGTTGCAGAACAGGGTGCACAAATTCAAAAATTACTGATGCTTAACAAGCTGATTGATGCTGAAGAATTAGCAGTTGCTATGTTTCCAGACGTACCGGAGAACCATTGGGCTTATGAATACGTTGAAGGCTTGCGTGAACAAGGTATTCTGAAAGGCTACGAGGATGGCTATTTCCGTGGTGATAGGATGATGACTCGTTACGAATTTGCGACAATGCTTTTCCGTGCGTTGGAAAAAGGTGTTATTCTTGATGAAAGATTGGCCAACGAGTTCAAGCCTGAGCTTGGTCGTATTCGTGTAGATCGTCTAAAAGGTATTGATACTGACCTTGATAAGATAGAACGTGTACGTGTAGTTACTAGTGATAATCATGATGATTATGGTTATAAAGTTGATTTAATTCAATGATAAATGGAAACGAAACAGAATTTAAAAAATAATTTATAATCTGTACTTAAAATAAGAGAAATTCTACTAGTGAAATAGTAGAATTCTCTTATTTTTATATGTGGTTAAAATTACAATTTTTCTTTGGAAATATTTATGAAATACAAAAGTTAAACAAAGGTGATATAATAGTCACATAGACATTAAAGAAATAGAGCATCTATGTGAGTTTGAAAAAATTAAATATTATATAATTAGTCGGTACGGAAAAACACAAGTTTACGACCTGGCAGAAACATATAAAAAAAGAAGCAATCTGATAACCTAGAAGAAGTTATTAAATTTGCTAAAGAAAATGGTTATAAATAAAAGTACATTTCTGAAAAATGGTATAGCTATAAAATGTATGAATAAGTGCGAGTTAAGTTGTATTGTTTTACTATGCATAATATAAAGAATAATATAATTCTTTATATTATTTATAGCTAATCTTTAACTTTTACATTAGGTGGTTGCTTCATTAGTGTATTAATAAGGAAACTCTATTTTTATTATATCTTATATCTTGATGTTATTTTGGAATTTATAATAGCTATCTCTATTTATGATGATGAAGGTTGTTTCCTTATAGCAAATATGGGAGCAACTCTATACATAATATGATTGCCAGTTTCATGAACATAACTAGCTGACCTATTTTTTAGCTAGCATTTTTTCAATACTTAAAAACTGGTGCCTGTAATCAGATTTCTTTTGAGCCTTAAAATGAATAATTGTATTGGGCTTTAACAATAATGATAAGATTTTTTCTTAGCGTTCTTTGAATGCACTTTTTCTCAAGGAAAGAGGAGTGATTGATTATACGGGTAAAGATATCCACATAAGTAATGGCCCTGTGGATAATGTGAATAAGATAGAAAATTTTAGTGAATATCTGTGGGTAATTTTTGCTAGTGTCAGTTAGCGTTTGATTCTACAAACAAGCTGTGCCTTGTAAATAATACCATGTGGGAGGAACAACTAGGGAAGCTTTTCCTCTATTTTACCAGTCAGTCTCAACTGCTGAGTTTGACTAACAAAGCGGGGGGAAGTATTTTAGCCTGGCAATGTGCTACCATGAGAGCTTATCTATATGGAATTTTAATTTACAGCAATGTGAACAAAATGTCTCTGCTTCACATGCGGACTGACGGCAGTGGTGAAGGGAAGCTTATGTGTTAGTAGCTGCACAGCCTGCTCTATACAGCTGCTGACGCATAAAAAAAGCAGTACCCTTCCGCTGGGGAGCATACTGCTGAGGGCTTTAGTAGCCTAGTTTATGCATACCAAAGTAAAAGGCGGTAATGGTGCCGATGAAAAGGGCTACCAGCAGGGAATAGTCTCTGGTGCTGAAGGTACCCAGGTTTTTAGAGACCCGGTACAGCCCCTTGCCCGCTACGGCACACATAAGCCCAAAAAGGAAAAAGCCAAATAAGATGTTAAGCATAGCAATCATTCCTCAATATAATTTGTTGTATATAAGCATTATATTTGCCTGCTTTTAAAAAGTCAAATTGATTTTTTACTTTAAGAAAAAATAATATTTATAAGCTAAACAAATGAAAACAGCAATATACTTTACTCTGAAAAGATAATAATTATTATGCTCGGTAGTTGTTGCTTAGCGAAGGGGCTGCATGGGACGGGAGTAGGGAAAATATTTATTTTACTGAAAAATTTTTCTATAGACCATGTAGCTTTGAGAAAGGGTAAAATTTTTTGAAAAGCTTGACCAATCGGCTATTTATGGTAAGATTTTTCATATCACATTATAGCGGACAGTTTTTTGTGGCAAAGCCTGTTAAGGATAAGGAGTTAACATGTTGAAAAATAAACGATGGTATCTGATAATTTTCGTCTTCCTGCTGCTACTGGTGGGTGGCTATTTTTTCCTCTGCGCCCAGGCGAGCAAAAAGGTGAATGTGCTTTTTGCTGATGCCATGGCTAAGCAGCGGGTCCTGCGGGGGACAGTAACGGTGGAGGAGCTGCAGGCGGATGTCTGGGGCCGGGTTTCCTTTAAAAATTTAACCTGGCTGGACCCGGAGGGGGAGCCGGTTGTTTTCGTACCCCAGGGCAGCTTTAAGGTAAAGACCTGGGACATTCTGACCCGGCAGATTGATCTGGATACTCTGGAGGAGCTGGTGCTGGAAAGGGCACTTTTCAGCCTGGACTTTAATGAGAGGATGCAGCTGGATGTGGTCCGTTATCAGGAGCCTCAGGCAGTGGAGTCTAAGGAGAGTGAGCCTAAGCCCAAGGCCTTTCGCAATGTACAGCTGGACCAGAGAGTGCCCGGCCTGCGTTTGGAATTACAGCACTGCACCCTTAGCGCCCAGTATAAGCAGCGCTATTTTGCCCTGTACGATGTTAATTTACTGCTGGATGCCAGCACTAAGAAGCAGGTGCTGGTGCAGCTGACTACCGGACCCTTGGGCGGGCAGCTGGTAGGTGATAGGCTGAGCCTGAACGGTCAGGTGCTTTTGGCTAAGCAGCCCCAGCTGGAGCTGGACTTTACCATGGAAAAGGTGCTGCCGGAGGCCATGGGCCTGCGCAATGTCCGTAATCTAGCAACGGCTACGGGGCGGGTGCAGGGCAGCTGGCAGGAACCCCAGGTGGAGGGTACCATCAGCTTTGAGGAGCTGGATATTCCCGCTCTGCATTTTAATAATGTTAAGGGTAATTACCATTATCAGGATGGGAAAATCAGCTTTGAGGATGTCCAGGCCGGACTTTTTGGCGGCTATGTTAATGCCTGGGGCGTCTACTATCTGGACAGCAGGGATTATCAGTTGCATGCGGTGGCGAAGAAGGTTATGGCCAGCTTGGCCGCCCGCAGCACAAAAATTAACTGTAAGGTGGACCTGGACCTACATATGGATGCTAAGGGACGGCAGAAGCAGGTGCATACCTATGGCAGCTTTACCGCAGGCAAGGGTAGCTATATGCTGATTCCCTTTGAGGGACTGAGAGGTGAGTTTGACGACCACAATAAGGAGCTTAAATTTACTAATGTAGTAGTCAAGACCTTTTTGGGCGACATTACTACCGATGCCTTCCAGATTGTGGACGGTCAGCTGACCATCAGTAATCTTTCCCTGAAGGATAGGGACGGTAAAAAAATGGAGTTAGACATATATAACAAATAATGCGTGAGTAGAAATTTTGTGGTAAACTAAGTGGGCGATATACATAGGAGGCTTATTATGGAGACTAGGGTTGCTGTTATTTCTTTAATCGTAGCCGACGAGGAGGCTGTTTTACAGCTGAATCTGCTTTTACATGAATATTCTCAATACGTTATTGGACGTATGGGCCTGCCCTATCGAGCAAAAAATGTCAATATTATCTGCATAGCGGTGGATGCCCCCCAGAGCATTATCAGCGCCCTTTCCGGTAAGTTGGGCCGTCTGCCGGGGGTTAATGCCAAGACCGCCTATGCTAGTAGTACGATTACCAGCTGAAAGGCTTGTAATAAATCTAACGAGGAAGCTTTGCTGACTTGAAAGGAATGAGAGAGAAATGTATAACCCCAAATCATTGAAGGCTGAAGAATTCATTAGCCATGAGGAGATTATGGCGACTCTGGCTTATGCTGACGCCAACAAGGACAACAAGGAACTGATTGAAAAAATTCTGGCAAAGGCAGAATTACGTGAAGGCCTGAGCTACCGTGAAGCTTCCGTACTTCTGGCTTGTGAAGACCAGGAGACCGTTGCACGTATCTATGCTTTGGCAGAGCAGATTAAGAAGGACTTTTACGGTAACCGTATCGTTATGTTCGCACCGTTATATTTGTCCAACTACTGCATTAACGGCTGTGTTTATTGCCCATATCATGCCAAGAATAAGCATATTGCCCGTAAAAAGCTGACTCAGGAGGAGGTAGCTGCCGAGGTTATTGCCTTGCAGGATATGGGCCATAAGCGTCTAGCCCTGGAAACCGGTGAGGACCCGGTCAATAACCCCATCGAATATGTTCTGGAATGTATTAAGACCATTTATTCCATTAAGCATAAGAATGGTGCTATCCGCCGTGTTAATGTTAATATTGCTGCTACCACTGTAGAAAATTATCGTAAGCTGAAGGAGGCAGGTATTGGTACCTACATCCTCTTCCAGGAGACCTACCATAAGGAAAGCTATGAGCAGCTCCATCCGGTAGGACCCAAGCATAATTATGCCTACCATACCGAGGCCATGGACAGAGCCATGGAGGGCGGTATTGATGACGTAGGTATTGGCGTGCTCTTCGGCCTGGAGCGTTACCGTTACGAATTTGCCGGCCTGCTGATGCATGCGGAGCATCTGGAGGCTGTCCATGGGGTTGGTCCCCATACTATCAGCGTACCGCGTATCAAGCGTGCTGATGACATTGATCCCTCCGCCTTTTCCAATGGTATTGATGATGATACCTTTGCCAAATTAGTAGCGCTGATCCGTATTGCCGTGCCCTATACCGGGATGATTGTTTCTACCCGTGAAAGCCAGGCTGTACGTGAAAGAGTACTTCATTTAGGTATTTCCCAGATTAGTGGTGCTTCCCGTACCTCCGTTGGCGGCTACACTGCCGAGGAAAGACCTACTGATACGGAGCAGTTTGATGTTTCCGACCAGCGTACCCTGGATGAGGTTGTCAGATGGCTGATGGAGCTGGGCTTCCTGCCCTCCTTCTGCACTGCCTGCTACCGTGCCGGTCGTACTGGTGATAGATTTATGGAATTGTGCAAGTCCAAGCAGATTCAAAACTGCTGCCATCCCAATGCGCTGATGACCCTGAAGGAGTTTTTAGTGGACTATGCTTCTGAGGAAACCAGAGCTATTGGTGAAAAGCTGATTGAAGCAGAATTATTGAATATTCCGAAGGAAAAGGTGCGCGAGGTTTGTGCCGACCATCTGAAGAAGATTGAAGAGGGCATCCGCGATTTCCGTTTCTAAGCTTTAAATTTTCCCTGTCTGACGGCCCAGGCCGTCAGGCATTTTTTTATGGTCAAAAGCAGGGGCTTTTTCGGCTGTTCCCAAGAAAAAGACTTGACTATACAATTACTAAATAGTTTACTATATTGTAGAGTATTGAGTATTGCGGAGGTATGCAGATGTCAGAACATATTTGTACGCTGAGTACAGGTGATAAGGTTTATTTTTATGATAAAAGCATTGTGATTTTTTTCCAGGGGCCGCGTAAGGTGCTGAGCACCTCCGTTTATAATGGCGGCTACCATGAGGATTATAAGGCTGTATATAATTATGATGGTAAGCAGGGCTCCGGAATGCCCTGCGAAATGCTGGCTGATACCTATGTGGGACATATGACCCTAATTTCGGAACGTCTGGCTATTGACCCTAAGCTGGTTACGGGAATGGCTACGGCTGCCAGCATGGAAAATGTGGTGGTGGAAACCATGTCCTACCAGAATTTAACTGTTACGGCTATCGTTACTGGCGGTATTGAAACTAATGGGGGACGTGTAGGTGATCCGGCGACCTATTTCCATCCGGTGGAAAAGCCGGGCAGGTGTGGCACGATTAATATTATGCTGGTGCTGGATACGGATATGCCCCCCGGTACCATGGCCAGGGCTCTGGTGACCTGCACCGAGGCAAAGACGGCGGCCATCCAGGAGCTGCTGGCAGGCAGTAATTATTCCAATGGGCTGGCTACGGGCTCCGGTACAGACCAGACCATTATCGTGGCTAATCCGGAAAGCGAGCTGTATCTGGAGGGTGCGGGTAAGCATGATAAGCTGGGCGAGCTGATTGGCAAAACGGTGAAGAAGGCTGTCAAGGGGGCGCTGAATGAGCAGGCCGGTCTGAATCCCACTAAACAGCATGACGTCTTCAGAAGATTAAAGCGCTTCGGCGTGCTGCCGAACCTGGTCTGGAAGGAGTATCGGGAGCAGCATGGCAATACGATTAAGCCGGTGTACCTACTGGCCATAGAGGAGCTGGGCCGGGAGAAGCTGATGCTGACCTATACCTCCTTATACGTCCATTTACTGGACCAGTTCCTTTGGGAGCTGCTTGATGCGGAGGAGCTGGAGCAGGCCGGTCAAAGCCTGCTGGACCTTTTGGCGGAGCATTATCAGGTGGAAAGAGTGCTGATCCAGGCTGCTACCCTGGAGGGAATGCTCACCAGCTGGAAGCAGCTGTTTAACAGTATTGTGGCGGCTAAGCTGGCCTAAAAAAAGCAAACACACTGTCCACGGACAGTGTGTTTTTTTTAATAGGGCAGATATTTTTCTAAAAATTTGACGGTCGGGGGCAGCAGTAGCAGTTGCAGGAGTACGCCCAGGGAGCCGCGCAGCGTGGCGGCCAGGACATAGGCCCAGGGGCTGAGGCGGATGTGGAGAAAATCGGACAGAAAGAAAAGCATTACCATGGTCATCAGCCTACCGGCTACCAGGGACAGCAGCAGGGAGGGGTAGAGGCCGCTCCGCAGGCGGCGGTAGCAGTAGCCTGCCATTGTACCGTATACGGCCAGCTCTCCCATCATCAGGGGCATGGTGGGCAGGGGTGCGGGCATGCCGGTCAGGAGGCCGCTGATAAGGGGCGTCAGCAGGCCGATGAAAAAGCCGGAGCGGTAGCCCAGCAGGAGCCCGCCCAGAAGTACGGGAATGTGCATGGGCAGGAAGAGGGGGCCACCCATGCCGAAGCTGTGGAAGGCCAGGGGCAGGATGAGGCCCAGGGAGATAAAGAGCGAGGCTAAGACGAGCCTTTGGTTTTGTAGCATAATTTCACCTCAAAAAAATAAACCTACTGTGATGTATAATCTGCATTAATTATAGCATCAGCAGTAGGTTCTAGGTCAAGGGCTTAGTCCTTCAGGGTTTCGGCAATAAATTCTTCAATTTGTGCCTTGGCCTGGGGAGCGATGATGGAGTTGATTTCCTTGCCATCCTTGAAAATCATCATGGTGGGGATGACCTCGATCTGCAGGGCTTGGGCCAGCTCGGGCACCTCGTCCACATTAACCTTGGCCACAATCAGCTTATCGCCGTATTCCTCGGCAACCTTGTCGTAGGCAGGAGCGATACGGGTGCAGTAGCCACACCAGGGAGCCCAGAAATCCACCAGCAGGGGTTTTTCATTTTCTTGGATATATTTATGGAAAAGCTCTAAATTCATATTAATAGCAGACATGGTAACTGCTCCTTTCGTTTCTTGTTGTCTAAAATATAACAAAAAGCAGTCCTTCCTTCCGTGATTTTATCACCTTGCAGTGTTGGGCATGAATAAATTGACGGATGGCGGTTGATGAAATATACTATGGTTGTATAAGGAGGTGCACGATGGAGAAGAAAACAGGCCTGGCAGAATATTTCCCTATCTGGGATAAGCTGACGGTGCAGGAACAGGAATTACTGAACAAATACGCCTACTACCATAAATTTCCCGCAGGTACGGTGGTCCATAATGGTTCGGCCGATTGTCTGGGCATCCTGGTGCTCAGCTCAGGACAGCTGCGCTCCTATATGCTGTCGGACGAGGGTAGGGAGATTACGATTTTTAGGATGTTTGAAATGGATATGTGCTTATTTTCTGCGTCCTGCATGATGAAGAATATCCAGTTTGAAATTGCCATTGCGGCCGAAAAGGATACGGAGGCATGGGTTATTCCTCCCCATATCTATAAGCAGCTGATGGAGCAGTCCGTGGCTGTAGCCAATTATACTAATGAAATTATTACCGGCCGCTTTTCCGAGGTTATGTGGCTGATGGAGCAGGTCATGTGGAAAAGCTTTGATAAGCGTCTGGCCGCCTTTTTGCTGGAGGAATGCAATATTGAGGATAGCCTGATGCTGACCATTACCCATGAAAAGATTGCTAACCATTTGGGTACGGCCCGGGAGGTAGTTACCAGAATGCTGCGCTACTTCCAGGTGGAGGGCATGGTGAAGCTGAAGCGTGGCGGCCTTGAGGTTTTGGATCGTAAAAAATTACAACAGCTGGCAGAATAAAATAAAGCTCCCGTGAAAGCGGGAGCTTTACCTGTTTTAGACAATAAAAAAACACCACAACGAATTGTGGTGTTAGTTTCAATGGTGGCCCTGGCAGGATTCGAACCTGCGACCTTTTGATTCGTAGTCAAACGCTCTATCCAGCTGAGCTACAGAGTCATTGGATTGCTTCATCAGCAACGAGTGTAATTATAAGCTATTGGTAAAAATATGTCAAGCATTTTTTACTCTTTACAGAAAATTTATGAGTAAAATTTTGCGAAAGCTTTTAACAGGTACTCCTGAGGGAAAGCTTGGCAGTGAACTCAAGTGGAGCAATAAAAAACACCACAACGAATTGTGGTGTTAATTTCAATGGTGGCCCTGGCAGGATTCGAACCTGCGACCTTTTGATTCGTAGTCAAACGCTCTATCCAGCTGAGCTACAGAGTCATATGCTGTCTTTCAACAACAAGGATATTATAGCGAATCCTAGGCCGACTGTCAAGAGCTTTTTTATTATTTTTTCCGCTTTTTGGCAGGAGCAGTGCTGGCCTGCTGTTTTTTCTCCACATAGCCACAGTAGAAAAAGCAGGCTAGGGCGATCAGGAAGAAGAGCAGGCTGGTGGCCTGGGCAGATTTTAAGCCGAAGAGGAAGGGCTCCACATAGTCGCCACGGAGCATTTCCAGACCGAAGCGGACAGCGGAGTAGAGCATGGCATAAAGGCAGAGCACATGGCCCTTGGCATGCTTGGTGCAGCGGAAGATGAGCAGCAGGGCGAAGATGATTACGTCTAGCTGTCCCTCCCAAATTTCAGCAGGCCAGAGGGGGGCATCACCATAGGTCCTGCGGGCTAGGGTACCGACAGGATAGAGGATACCGAAGTCGCCGCCGGTGGGAGTACCGAAGGCATCACCGTTCAGCAGGTTGGCCATGCGGCCGATGGCCTGTCCGATGACGATGGAGGGGCAGACGATATCGGCAAAGGCTAGCCAGTCGATATCATGGAGCTTGCAGTAGGCAATCCCGGCCAGAACACCGGCAATAACGCCACCCTGGATGGCCATGCCCCCCTGCCAGACGAAGGGAATTTCTAAAAGATGGTGCTGGTAATAACCCCAGTCAAAGAAGAATACGTCCCAGAGTCGTCCACCGATTAGGCCGGCGAAGCCGCCGTAAATACCAATATCAATGACATGCTTATGCCAGCGACCGTCCTGCTTAGCCAAAAAATAAGCGACGCCGGTGGCGAGAAAAATAGCCGTGCAGAGGGTCAGACCATACATGCGCACGGGAAAATCACCAATGAAAAATAAGTACTGATGCATAAGAGCCTCCTTAGTTACAAAGAAAATACCTCTCCTATTTTAGCATAAGATATCCTCCTAGGAAAAGAAAATCTTGTACTGTAGGGACAGGTTGGTATGGAGAATCTGTGGGAGATTTATATCCCCTTAATTTATTTTATGGTATAATAAAAAGTACACTGTTTGAGAAAATGAGAAAGGGAGAAGCGCAAGTGTTACGTATAGAAAATCTATCTGTTGCCGTTGCAGATAAAGAAATATTACATCATGTGAATCTACATATAGCACCCGGTGAGGTGCATGTGCTTTTTGGTCCCAATGGTACGGGCAAATCCAGCCTGATTGGTACCATTATGGGCTTTGACCGTTTTAAAGTTTTAGAAGGTAAAATTTATTTTAAGGGCCAGGATATTACTGACGCAGCTCCCTATGAAAGAGCCCGTCTGGGTCTGGGTGTGATGATTCAGCGTCCGCCCACTATCCGGGGCCTGAGCCTCCGGCAGATGATCAGCATTTGCGGTGCTACTCCTGCCGAGGTGGAGCAGATGGCCCAATGGATGGGGCTGGCCGAGTTTTTGGACAGAAGCGTCAATGACGGCTTTAGCGGTGGCGAGCTGAAGCGGAGTGAGCTGCTGCAGCTGATGGCCCAGAAGCCGGAGCTGCTGCTGCTGGACGAGCCGGAATCCGGGGTGGATGTGGAGAATATTGCCCTGGTCGGCCGTGCCTCCAACTATATTCTGCACAATGCTCCCTGTGGCGGTGCCGGTTGTGAGCAGCCCTGCTGTGCACAGCATGCTGGTCTACAGGCTGCTGCCAAGGATAATCAGCATAGTGGTCTGATTATTACCCATTTAGGCCATATTTTGAAATATGTACCGGCTACCCATGCCCATATCCTTTATCAGGGTGAGATGCATGACGTGGCAGAAACACCCTTGGAGATTTTGGAGCAGATTAGCCGGGACGGCTACGAAAATTGTGTCAAAGGCAGTAGGAGGGCGGAAGCATGAGTGAGCAGGAAAAATTGCAGGCTGCCCTGCAGAAGCAGGCTGCCTTTGGTAGGGATATTGATTTGACCACCTATGATGATAATGATGTTGCCCATGTCCAGAGTGAGGCGGATATTTCTGCCGGCGGCAAGGAAAAGATGACCAATGTGGGCATGGAGCTGGACGGTGCTAACCGCAGCGGCAGCTTTATCCAGGTGGATAATGTGGTGCTGGAGCCTAAGGTTAAGAAGCAGACGCCGTTGGAGCTGATGAATACCGGGATGGCGGCCAAAAAATATCCGGAGCTGGTTGAAAAATACTGGTGGAAGGCTGTAGCCGCCGATACTGATAAATATACGGCGATTACGGCGCTGGAAAAGGAGAACGGTTATTTTATCCGTGTCAAGGCTGGTCATAAGCTGACCTATCCGGTGCAGGCCTGTGTTTTTCTGAGCCACGAGGAGCAGCTGCAGCGCGTGCATAATGTCATTATTGTGGAGGAGGGTGCTGAGCTGAACGTGGTATCCGGCTGTGCCAGTGATCCCTGTGTTGATAAGGCCGTGCATCTGGGCATCAGTGAATTTTACGTAGGTAAGGATGCAAAGCTGACCTTTACTATGATTCACAACTGGGGTCCCAATGTGTCTGTGCGTCCGCGTAGCGCTACCATTGTCGAGGAGGGCGGCGTGTACATTAATAATTATGTCTGCATTGAGGATGCCAAGGATGTTCAGATGAATCCGAAGGTTATCCTGCAGGGTGAGGGTGCGGTGACCCGCCTCAACTCCATCCTGGCAGCAGCGGAGGGCTCCCATCTGGATGTGGGTGGTACTGTTTATCTGGACGCCAAGGGTACCAGGGCCGAGATTATTGCCCGTTCCCTGTCCTCCGGTGGTGAGATTATCAACCGTGGTCTGCTGTCCGGTAAGGCGGAGGAGGTACGGGCCCATCTAGAATGTAGTGGTCTGATGCTGTCCGATGCAGGCTATATTTCTGCTATTCCTCGGCTGGATGCCTTTGTCAGCAATGCGGATATGACCCATGAGGCAGCGGTGGGACGGATTGCTCCAGAGGAGATTGAATATCTGATGGCCCGTGGCCTGGATGAGGAGGAAGCAACTGCTACCATCGTCCGCGGCTTCCTGAATATTAATATTGAGGGTCTGCCCGATTCCCTGGCTAAAAAGATTACCGATACCCTGGATGCCTTTAGTCTGAACAAGGGAATGTAAAATATTTAATTATTTTTTGCAAAAAGACTTGATTATTTTTTATAAGTGAGCTATAATTGTATCGTTCTTGAAATTGAACACTCCGGGATTGTGTAATGGTAGCACAAGTGACTCTGGATCATTTAGTCTGGGTTCGAATCCTAGTCCCGGAGCCAGATATGGCGCTATGGTCAAGCGGCTAAGACGTCGCCCTCTCAAGGCGAAATCACGGGTTCGATTCCCGTTAGCGCTACCAGATGGTAGTTAAACCACGCAGCACTTGCGTGGTTTTTTTATGTTTTCAGACAGAAAAAAATTCCCCGTTGCCCTTAGGGCAGCGGGGATTTGCTTTTTAGGCAGGTCTTTTAGAAGAAGAGCTGGTTAACGTCAACCTTCTTTTCCATAATTTTAGCTTCTACCAGGAAGTCCTGGGTTTCTTTCAGGTTCTTCTTAGTAGTGTCATTAACTTCCATATTGAAGTCATAGAGGGGATACATGCCTTCCACAGCGGCCTGATCCAGACCGGTTGCCTGAGCGGTCATGGCCATGGCCTCAGCCTTGTGGCTATCCATATAAGCCAGGGTATCCTTTTGGACTTTGAGGAAGGTATCTACTAATTGCTTGTTTTCCTTGTAGAACTTGCTGCTGGTAGCAGTTACGGTCAAACCGGAAACTAGGCCCTCACCATTGGTAATCACATGGAGGCCCTCCTTCTGGGCGGTGTAGGCCAAAGGACCTGCTAAGAGGCAGACATCTACACTACCGCTTTCCAGTGCGCTACGGCCGGCAGGCAGGCCCATGGAAACAAATTCGATATCGTTCATGGTTAAGCCGCCGCTCTTCAGATAAGCAGCCAGGAGCTCGTGAAGGATGGTACCCTTGGGACCGGCTACCTTCTTACCCTTTAAATCGGCAGGGCTGGTGATGCTGGCATCCTTGGAGAAGAGCATAAAGGCCTTGGGCGCATTGGCATAAACACTTAAAATTTTAATATCCGCACCGGCAGCTGCGGAAATCAATACGGAGGAGCCGCCTACGCAGTTTAGAATGTGGATATCACCGGAGGCCAGAGCTGCGGTCTGGTCCGCACCGGAGGTGATGGTGGAATATTCAAAGGGCAGCTGGTAGGCCTTGTAGGCTTCTTCGAAGCTCTTTCTTTCCTTTTCCACGATGCTGGGCACGTTCAGCGGTGCCTGTACATAGGTCATAACTACCTTGTTGACGGCGGGAGTGGCAGGCTTCTGTTCATCCTGGCCGCAGCCGGTAATAACAAAGAGGGTCAGCAGTAGCATACCCAGAGCGACTAAAAGATTTTTCTTCATAAGTATTTCTCCTTTGTATTTTTTTATATGTTGTCGGGAGCGAGCAGGGAGACCAAAATAGACTTTTTGTAGCTGAGATAGGGCTCGCTTAGGAGGTCCCGCTCTTTGGCTACAGGCAGGTCGATTTTTTTCTCAATGCGCCCCTTTTGCATAACGAGGATGGTGTCGGCTATGGTCATAGCCTCATCAATATTGTGGGTTACGAAAATCATGCCCATGTGGGTAAGCTTTTTAATGCACAGCAGCTCCTGCTGTAATTGCAGACGGGTGAAATAATCCAGAGCGGCAAAGGGCTCATCCATGAGAATCAGCTGGCTGTGCTGTGCCAACGTCCTGGCTAGGGCCGTGCGCTGCTGCATGCCGCCGGAGAGCTGCTTGGGATAGGCATCAGCAAAGCTGGTCAGGCCTACGGTTGCCAAAAGCTGGTCCAGCTCCTGCCGGGGCAACTTTTGACCGAAGCTGATATTTTCCCTGCAGGTCAGCCAGGGCATTAATCTGGCCTCCTGGAACATCATGCCGATATTGATGGGGGCGGACAGCTTCAGGGAGCCGCTTTCATAGCCTTCCAGGCCGCAGATGAGCCTGAGCAGGGTAGTTTTGCCACAGCCGCTCTTACCGAGGATGACCGTAATCCTGTCGCAATCCGCAGTCAGGCTCAGCTGACGGAGGACGTGATGGCGGGTACCCTTGATGGTGTAGCTTTTACATAAATCTGTAATTTGTAATGTGGTCATCTACTCTTCCTCCCTATAGGGTAAAAGCTTGTGGCTGAGCCGCTTGAGCAGGGTATCCAGGGCCAGGCCCAGGATGCCGATAAAGATAATGCCGACCAGGGCCTTATCCGTGCGGGACATGGTCTGGGCATCTAAAATCAGATAGCCCAGGCCGCTGCTGGCAGCTACCAGCTCGGCACCGATAATGGCACGCAGGCTGTAGCCCAGACCAATACGCAGTCCTACCAGGATATTGGGGAGGGCATAGGGCAGACGGATCTGCCAGAACTGTTGTCCCGGCGTCAGCCCCAGCACATTGCCCACCTCCAGCAGCTTTTTATCGCAGCCGGACAGACCGGCGTCAATATTCAGCAGGATGGGCGCAAAGGCCGCTAAAACAATAACGATGATTTTGGGGGCCTCGCCAATGCCGGCCCAGAGGATTAACAGAGGGATGAGGCTTAGGGGCGGTACATGGCGGACAAAATCAATCAGATAGCTGTAATAGGGACGGAGCCGGGGAAATCTGCAGCCCACCAGGGCCAGGGCAAAGGAAAGCAGAAAGGCCAGGACAAAGCCGATGGCGATCCGCTGGAGGCTGATGGTAATGGCTGCCGTCAGCTCGCCACTCCTCAGCATGGCTAGGCAGGTGCTGCCCACCCTGGCGGGAGAGGGCAGGATGTAAGGGGTCCAGAGCTGCAACTGGCAGGCCAGGTTCCACAAGAGGATAATCAGGATAAAAATAAGAAAGCGTTTCACTACGCCGACCTCCATAAAAAATAAAGCCACAGTAGCTGCGGCTGACAAGAAATACTCCTGGCTGGAGCAGGAGCAGTATCGTTGCTTACGTCGCAATAAAATTTTAACGCCAGGAACGGAAACTCACATCTTCGTAAATAGTGTATACTAATTATAGCATGGAGGATTATAAAATACTACACTATTCCTAGCTTTTTAAGGGGAATTTCTTCAGACATTGCCAGCCTGCTTCCTGCCCCTGGTGGGTATATGTTACAGGAATGTTTCTTGCTAAGTGATGCAGTTATTATTATAATTAATAGTGGATGATTTTCTGATGCTAGTTGGCAATAAGGTACATTATTAAGAATATTTTTAGAGAAGGGGTGTTAACATGAAGCTTACTTTTCAGGACATAGAACGGAATGAAACAATAAAGACCTATATTCGGAAGGCGGACGAATCCTTAATTGCCCTGGGCTATACGGAGCATAGCTTTAACCATGTGGGCAGGGTAGCCATGACGGCTAAACGGATTCTGTTGGAGCTGGGCTATTCAGAGCGGGAAGCGGAGCTGGCTGCCATTGCCGGGTATATGCATGATATCGGTAATGTTATCAACAGGGTTGACCATGCCCAAAGTGGTGCAGTTATGGCTTTTCGTATTTTGGATAATCTGAAATGCGACCCCGAGGATATTGCTACCATTATTACGGCCATCGGTAATCATGATGAGGGGACGGCCTTTCCCGTTAATCCTGTGGCGGCAGCACTTATTATTGCCGATAAATGTGATGTCCGCAGAAGCAGGGTCAGGGATAAATCCACGGTGGCTCTGGATATTCATGACCGTGTTAATTTTGCGGTTAGCAGGTCCACGGTAACGGTTTTGCCGAAGGAGCAGCTGATTAAGCTGAATCTGGAAATAGATACGGAAATTTGCTCCGTTTTAGAGTATTTTGAAATTTTTACAGAGAGAATGCTGCTGTGTAAGAAGGCTGCTGAAAAGCTGCAGACCAGGTTCTCCCTGATTATTAATGAACAACAGATTTTGTAGAAGGGTGATAGCATGAAGCGACCAATTATGCAGGATGTGTTTTTTTTGAGCCGCCCGTCGGTCAGGGCCACGGCTAAGGACAGGAATGTGACCAAGGATTTACTGGATACCCTGCAGGCCAATGCGGATCGCTGTGTGGGCATGGCGGCAAATATGATTGGCGTGAGCAAGAGAATTATTGTTTTTCATGATGGCAGACATGATATCGTCATGTATAATCCGGTAATCATTGCCAAAAAGGAGCCCTATACTGCGGAGGAGGGCTGTCTCTCCCTGACGGGGACCAGGACTACGACCCGTTATCAGCAGATAACGGTGGCCTATCAGGATGGTCAGCTGCGTTAGCAGCGGGAGGATTTTTCCGGCTTTGTAGCGCAGATTATCCAGCATGAATGTGACCATCTGGAGGGTATTATCATTTAGGGCTAAGTTTTTTGGGTAAATAGCTTGAGAAAGGCTTTCCTTAATGGACAGCTTCGGCCCATTTATGATAAAATTACTAAGATAAGAAGGATGGCAGAACAGCTTAAAGAGCCGTTCCTAAGCAGAAATAAGTGCTGAGCAATCAGCTTCTAGGAGGGCTAAAAGTGTTAGAAGATAAATTAAAGCAGGTACAGGAAAAAGTCCAGTTGGCTCTGGCCAATAGGCGGGAAGCGAAGCAGACTGGTGACCGGGTGACCCTGGTTGCGGTGACTAAGAATCATGGGCCGGAGGTTATTACCCAGTCCCTGGCCCTGGGACTTCAGCATATTGGCGAGAACCGGGTACAGGAGGCCAAGCATAAGCAGGAGCTGCTGCCTCCTGGAGGTATCTGGCATTTGATCGGTCATTTACAGACCAATAAGGCACGTCAGGCCGTGGCGCATTTTACCCTTATCGAATCTGTGGACAGTATGCGTCTGTTGGTGCTGTTGGACCATGAGGCGGCACGTATTAATAAGGTGCAGGAGGTTTTGCTGCAGCTGAACATTGCCCACGAGGAGCAGAAGACCGGCTTTAGGCGGGAGGAATATCTGGAGTTATTACCACAGCTGCCCAGCTATCAGCATATCAGGGTGCGGGGACTGATGGTTATTGCTCCGGCAGCTGCGGACCCGGAGGAGGTAAGGCCTGTTTTTGCAGCAGGCTACCGCTGCTACTGTAGGCTACAGGAGCTTTACCCGCAGATAGATTGCTTATCCATGGGAATGAGCAGTGATTATCCTGTAGCTATTGAAGAGGGAGCCAATATGGTACGCGTAGGTACGGCATTATTTGGACCAAGAGATTATAGTCTGAAGTTTTAAAAGAAAGTGGTGATTTTGTGGGCTTTTTTAAAAACCTTATCCATACAATATTTCCCTCTCCCGATGATGACGATGAAGAGCTGTTAGAGCAGGAGGAGCAGGAGGAAAAAAAGGACCCCCTGCCCAGGGAAAAGAAGAAGACGCTCTCCGTGGAGGAGCAGCTGCGTGCTAAGCCGGGTCAAAGGTTTTTCCAGGAAAAACGCTTTGCCAGGGAGGGGACTCCGCTTAAGGAGAATAAGACACTTTCTATGCCCATGGATGATAAAAGGTTGGGAGCGACAATTTTCTATCCCACTAATTTTGACGATTCCCAGGCTATTGCCGACTGCCTTCGGAGTAAGAAGATGGTTATCCTAAATTTTGAAAAGACTGATAATCTCTTAGCGAAGCGGATGACGGATTTTATTAGCGGTACTACTTATGCTTTAGGTGGTAGTATGAAGAAGATTGGGCATAAGATACTTTTATGTGCCCCTAAAAATATTGATATTGATTCTGAAGCTAGTCTTTATACATGTAAGGGTGACGAGCCATGGAAAAAATAAATGTGCAGAAAATTGCTTTCGTCGGTGGCGGTGCCATGGCGGAGGCGATTATTAAGGGAATTTTAGGTAGCGGCCTGGTGGAGACGCAGCAGATTACCGTGGGTAATCCGGGTGCTCCCAGACGTGAATATTTAGAGAAAACCTATGGGGTGGAGACGTTGGCGGATAATTGTCAGGCTGTGGCTTCTGCGGACCTGGTTATTCTGGCTGTCAAGCCTCAGGTAGCACCGGTAGCACTGAACCAGGAGCTGCTGCAGGCTTTGCATCATGGTGCCTGCCTGCTTTCCATTATGGGGAGCGTCAGCCTGGAGCAGCTGCACGGCTATCTGCCCGGCTTTCCGGTAATCCGGACCATGCCCAATACGCCCCTGGCAGTGGGTGCGGGGATGACGGCTATCTGCTGTGATGAGCAGGTAACACCTGCTATGCTGGCAGCTGCCAAGTCGATTTTCGGCTGCTGTGGTGAGATAGAGGTGGTTGACGAGGGCGCGCTGGAGGCGATTACTGCTATTTCCGGCTGTGGACCGGGCTACGCCTTTGTGATTATTGATGCCCTGGCTGATGCCGGTGTGCGAGCAGGACTGCCCCGTGCTCTGGCTATTAAGCTGGCGGCCCAGACCTTGGCCGGCAGCGGCAGAATGTGTATTGCAACCGGTCAGCATCCGGCGGTATTGCGGGATCAGGTAACCTCTCCCGGTGGTACGACCATTGCGGGTATCCATGCTTTGGAAAATCATGGTGTGCGTGGTGCTTTTTATGATGCAGTACAGGCCGTGCTGCAGCGGAGTAAGGAATTACAGGGTAAATGATAGATGGCAGATAGAGAGAAGATTATCAGATATTTTAGGGCCGGTGGTGATGAACAGCTGGCGGCCAAGCTTTTAGATTTGGCAGAGGCTGCCCATAAGAGCCGCAAATTTAGGGTGAGTGAGTTTTTGGACCCCCATGCCTATAATGTGGCGGAGATTATTGCAGCCAATTTTGACAGCATCAGGCTGGAGGCCGATGGTGGCTTTCAGAATGCAGAGCGGGTCAAGGTGGCCTTTGTAGCGGAGGATTTTTATGGTAAGCCGGATTTTGGCATGGCCTATTTCCTAGCCTCCTGGGATAAACGCTACTATGATTTGTCCCATCGGGATATTTTAGGTGCCTTTATGGGAACGGGCTGCAAGCGTGAGGCTCTGGGTGATATCGTCTTTGTACCGGAGGGTGCGCAGCTGGTGGTGGAAAAGACTCTGGTTAATTATCTGACCAGTAATCTGACCCAGATTGGTGCCGCACCGGTTACCCTAACGCCCCTAAAGCAGGAGGAGCTGCTACAGAAGGAGGAAAAGGTTAAGCTCATTAACGCTACAGTGGCTGATTTGCGTCTGGACGCAGTGGCTGCTGCCGGTTATGGAGTTTCCCGTAGTCGGATGGCGGATGAGATTAAAAGCCTGAATGTCAAGGTCAACTGGAAAGAGGCGAAGAAGGCCGCCCAGCCCGTGGTGGAGGGCGATATTATCTCCTTTCGTGGACGTGGCCGGGTTGAGGTTACGGAGATTAAGGGCACCACAAAGAAGGGTCGTATTAGTGTTACCTTAAAGAGATTTATATAAAGGGGTGAGCTGATGTTAACACCGGTGGATATTAAAAATAAAAAATTCCCAAAGGGATTTCGTGGCTATGAGGCTGAGGCCGTGGATAAATTCATGACAGAGGTTTTGAAGGAATATGAATACCTTTATATGGATAATGCAGAGCTGAAGGAAACAGTGGAAAGGGTAAGCTCCAAGCTGGAGTACTACCAGCAGATGGAGGCCTCCATGCAGAGTACCTTGACCGTGGCCCAGGAGACTGCTGACGAAGTAAAAGCTAATAGCGAGAAGAAGGCGGCCCTGTTGGAGCAGGAAACCCAGGTCAAATGCGTGCAGGCTCTGGATAAGGCCAAGGAGGACGGCAAAAAAATATTGGCGGAGGCAGAAGCTCTGTACGGGCAGACCAAGACCAAAACTGATAATATGCTGCGTGCTACTGAGGATGAGGCGAATAAGTTGCGTGAGGAAGCTAGGAGCTATGCCACTTCTGTTAAAGAAAAAGCAGATCACGAGGTAGCCAGGATTAAATCCACTACGGATGAGCTGTGCAAAAAGAGGATTACCAACGCCGAGGTTGAAGCTAAGAAGCTTTTGGAAAATGCCCGTGTGGAAGCCAATAAGCTGCTGCTGGAAGCAAACACCAACTACCGCAAGCTGATGGGGGATGCAGAGGAGCGTAGTCGTAAGGTGGCTTTTGAGGCGGAAACCAAGGTAACTATGGCTAAGAATGAGTACGAAAACCAGCTTAAGAAGGCCATGATGTTTAAAAATAATATGCAGCATCTGCTGCAGACCCAGATGGATCTTTTGAATGAAATAAAAGACCACACCGAAGAGTAACGGAGGGGTTTTTGATGATTATTTTGGTGCGGCATGGGGAAGCTACCCATCATACGCAGAATTTGACCGGTGGCTGGACGGATTCTGATTTAACTGATACCGGCCGGAGGCAGCTACAGGCCTTGGCCACCAGACTGGCGAAGGATTTTGACCACCGGCAGCTTAAGCTGAGGCTGTTGTCCAGTGATTTGAAAAGAGCACAGGAATCAGCACAGATTATTGCTCAGGCCCTAGGGCGGGGGCTGGAGGTGGAGAGCTATGCCTTTTTACGAGAAAAGAATAATGGCATTGCAGCTGGTTTGACCGAGCTGGAGGCCAAAAAATATTATTGCCGTCCCGCAACGGAACAGGCTTTGAACCATCGTAATTATCCCGGTGGTGAAACCAGAATTGAATTTTACCAGCGCATCGTGGAGGGGCTGCTGGAGCATGCTGACCTGGAAAAGGAAAATCTCATCATCGTGGCCCATAAGGGAACGGTGCAGAATATCATTTTTTATTGGTTGGGGATGAATATGCAGCAGGTAGTGGATTTTAATCTTTCTGTGGATATTCTACCAGCGAGCTTGACGGTCCTAGGAATTAATAAGTGGAGTGAGCACGCACTTTTTCGTTTAAATGACACCTCCCATTTACAAAATAATAGGGGTTTTGGTGTTTTTAATTTCAAATATGGAAAGATTTAAGCGAAATTTGTATTGACGGGAATTAATTCCTGAGATATAATTTAGGTGTTTATATCGTTAACGCGAGGATAAAGACAGTAGGCTGTGGGGACTAGCTCAGCGAGCTGGGGATGGTGCGAGCCCGGACGAAGGACGAAGCAGCTGAAGATCACTTTGGAGCGGACATGCCGAACAGAGTAGGTGTGTACGGGTACGCCCGATACAGCGTAACGAGTGGCAGTCCTAGTAGGCTGTCATGAGGGTGGTACCACGGGTATTTATGTCTCGTCCCTTGTAGGGACGGGGCTTTTTTATTTTACGGAGGTGTTTAGTTTTGGATTATGGTAAGACTTTAAATTTGCCTGAAACCGAGTTCCCGATGCGTGCAGGTCTGCCGCAAAGAGAGCCGGAAATCTTAAAATTTTGGCAGGAAAATGATATTTATGGTAAAAAACAAGCATTGCATGCAGGTCATAAGAAATTCGTTTTACACGATGGACCTCCCTATGCTAATGGTCGCATTCACATGGGCCATGCCCTGAATAAAATTTTGAAAGATATTGTTATGCAATATAAATACGCACAGGGCTATGATACCCCTTATGTTCCCGGCTGGGATACCCACGGTATGCCGATTGAGCATGCTGCCATCAAGGCCATGGCTCTGGACCGCAAGGAGCTAGACCCGCTGACCCTGCGTCGTAAATGCCATGATTACGCTTTGGAATGGATTGACGTACAACGTGAGGATTTCAAGCGCCTGGGTGTTTTAGGTGACTGGGAACATCCCTATGTAACCTTGGACCATGAATTCGAAGCTGAACAGATTCGCGTTTTTGGTAATATGGCTGAAAAGGGCTATATCTACAAGGGCAAGAAAACCGTTTACTGGTGTCCCCATTGCGAAACTGCTTTAGCTGAAGCAGAAATCGAATATGGCGAGCAGAAAACCCCGACCATTTATGTAAAAATGCCCATTATCAAGGATAATGGCATGACCCCTGAGGCAGCTAAGGGCAAACCGGCTTATATGGTTATTTGGACTACTACTCCCTGGACCATGCCGGCTAACGTAGCTGTAGCCCTCAATCCTAACCTGGAATATGCCTGGGTTGAATGTGAAGGCGAAGTACTGTTCCTGGCCAAGGAGCTGCTGGCTACCGTTGGTAAGGCCTGCAATAAGGATTTGAGCAATGTGCTGGGTACCTGCTTAGGTAAGGATATGGAATTTGCTGAATGCAAACACCCCATGCCGGAGCTGGATCGTAAATCCCTAGTTGTTTTAGCTGACTATGTAACCCTGGAAGCTGGTACCGGTTGCGTACATACCGCTCCTGGTCATGGTGATGTCGACTTTGAAACTGGCTTAAGATATAAGCTGCCCATCCTCTGCCCCGTAGATGCTGAGGGTAAATTAACTGCAGAAGCAGGCGAGCGCTTTGCCGGCCTCTTCGTTTTTGATGCTAATATTCCCATCCTGAAATATCTGGCAGAATTGAATATGCTTTTGGGTAAGGCTAATATCCGCCACCAATATGCACACTGCTGGCGTTGTAAAAACCCCATCATCTTCCGTGCTACTGCACAATGGTTTGCTTCTGTAGACGGCTTCCGTGATGATGCTCTGAAAGCAATCAATAATGATGTACAATGGATTCCTGCCTGGGGTCAACAACGTATCAACAATATGGTTGCTGACCGCCATGACTGGTGCATCAGCCGTCAACGTGTCTGGGGCGTGCCCATTCCTGTCTTCTACTGCGACGAATGCGGCGAAACCCTGATTAATGATGCAACTATTAATAATATTGCTGATATTTTTGCCAAGGAGGGCAGTGATGCCTGGTGGGCTCATTCCGCAGAGGAGTTGTTGCCCGCTGGTACTAAATGCCCGAAATGTGGCTGCAGCCATTTCCACAAGGAAAGCGATATCATGGATGTATGGTTCGATAGTGGCTCCACCCATAGATCCGTGGCTGCCCAAAGACCTGAATTAGGCTGGCCCGTAGATATGTATCTGGAAGGTAGTGACCAGCATCGCGGCTGGTTTCAATCCTCCCTTTTGACCTCCGTAGCTGTAACCGGTAAGGCTCCCTATAAATCCGTACTGACTCATGGCTACGTAGTAGATGGTGAAGGCCGTAAGATGTCCAAATCCGTAGGTAACGTAGTTGTGCCTCAGGACGTTATTAAACAATACGGTGCTGATATTATCCGTCTCTGGACCGCTTCCTCCGATTATAAGGGCGATATCCGTATTTCTCCCAAAATCCTGAAGCAGTTGTCCGAGGTATATCGTAAGATTCGTAACACCATCCGTTACATCTTGAGCAATACTAACGATTTTGATTATGAAAAGGATGCAGTTCCCTTCAATGAAATGCTGGAGCTGGACCGTTGGGCTCTGATGCATCTGCAGCTGTTGAAGAAGGAAGTTACTGCGGCTTATGAAAGCTATGATTTCCATGTTCTTTATCATGCCATCCATAATTTCTGCACCGTAGAAATGTCCAGCTTCTATCTGGATATTCTGAAAGACCGTCTCTATGCCTATAAGGCGGACAGCAGAGAACGTCGTAGCGCTCAGACCGCTATGTACGAAATCCTTATGGATTTGATGGTTATGCTGACTCCGGTGCTGACTTTTACCATGGAGGAAGTATGGCAGTTTATGAAGAAACCTGCTAATGCTCCCCTTTCTGTAAAAATGCTGCCCTGGCCGGAAATCAAGGAAGCTTATATTGATGAAGCTTTGGAAGCTAAATGGGATAACTTCATCGGTATCCGTAGCGAAATTACCAAAGTGCTGGAGGTTGCACGCCGTGAAAAGACCATTGGGCACTCTTTGGACGCTAAGGTAGAATTACATGCAACTGGTGAAGCTTTGGCAATCCTGAAATCCGTAGAAGCTGACCTGGATAGACTGCTGATTGTTTCCCAGGCTCACATTGTTGAGGATAATGCAGGTGCTAGTGCTACCGGTCGTAAGGACCTGCAGGTAACCGTACTGCCTGCTGAAGGTCATAAATGCGAACGCTGCTGGATTTATAGTGATGAGGTTGGCAAGGATGTCGAGCATCCCACTCTTTGTGCACGTTGCGCAGCTGCTTTGAAATAAGTGGATTGTTGCGGCCTGCGTAAAGGCTAAAAAATTACACCCTAGGATTTATTCTTGTGTAAATTCTAGGGTGTTTTTTCATAAGTAATATTGCAACAGCAGCTGCTTAGCTGCTATAAGGAAGGGAGTAGAAGATGGATTTACAAGAAAGCAGGCAGAGGATTGCCCAAGCCTTAAATGATTTAACTGCCTTTAATGCAACTCCGGGGCAGGGGGTAACTAGATTTCCCTTTACGGAGGAAGCACGTCAGGCCAGCAGGTATCTAAAAAAGCTGATGGAGGACCTGGGGCTACAGGTTCGTCTGGATAATTCCGGCGCTGTTATCGGCAGGCTGGAGGGTCAGGTTCCGGAAACGATTATGACTGGCTCCCATCTGGATTCTGTGCAGAATGGCGGTGCCTACGATGGTATTGCCGGAGTGGTGACGAGTATTGAAGCTCTGCGTTTGCTGCTGCAACGGGAGAAGCGGCCCCATTATTCCTATGAGGTTATTGCTACTAATGACGAGGAGGGCTCCCGCTTCAGCTCGGGTCTTTTTACTGGGAAGGTGCTGCTGGGGCAGCTATCCGTGGAGGATATTAAGGGCTATAAGGATGCCGCCGGCATCAGTGTGTATGAAGCGATGCAGGCCTATGGACTGCAGCCCGAGGAAATTGACCAGCATGTACGTGAGGACATACGGGCTTTTCTGGAGGTACATATTGAGCAGGGACCCATTTTGGAAATGGAGCAGAAGTCCATCGGCATTGTGGACGCCATTGTCGGTATGAAAAGGGCTCTGATTACTATTAATGGCAGGGCCGACCATTCCGGCACCATGCCCATGCAGCTGCGTAAGGATGCTATGGAGGTGGCGGCCAAGGTAATTGCCAAAATCGGCGACCGGGCCCGGCAGTATCCGCCTGCTGTAGCTACAGTGGGCAATTTGAGCGTGGAGCCCAATATCGTGAATATTGTACCCAGTAGGGTGAAATTTTGCATAGATTTTCGCACTACGGATGCAGAAATTATCAAAAAGATGTACCAGGAGCTGCTCCTGGACCTGGATAGCTGCTGCCAAAAGTACGCTATGAGCTATATGGCTGAAGAGACCCTATGGGTGGAGCCAGTACAGCTACGGCCCCAGCTGCAGGAGTATATTGAGGAAAGCTGTCGGGAACGGGGCTTCTCCCATATGCACCTGATTAGTGGTGCCGGGCATGATGCCCAGGTTTTTGGAGCCCAGCTGCCGGCGGCCATGATTTTTGTGCCCAGTATCGGAGGACGTAGCCATTGTCCAGAGGAAAGGACGGACCCCTTGACCCTGGCCATGGCGGCTCAGGTGGCCTGTGATACTCTCGTGAAGCTGGATACAAGACAGAAGCTTTAAAGCAAAGAGACCCTCCTACCGTGGTAGGAGGGTCCTGTTATTTTTAGGGAAGGGGAACAGCAGTCTGCCTGTCGGAGGCAGTGCTATTCTAGGGCAAAGGTAGCTTCTACCTGTACCTCCATCTGGATAGTCGGCTCAATGGTCGTAGCCTCATTAGCTACGTTCTTGGCATAATAGCGACAAGTATCCACGGAGGGATAATTGTAGACATTCAGATGCAGCAGCCTGCCCAAAGTACGTTTACCGGCAGTAGCAGCCAGACGGCCCCTGTCCTCTGCATTGCGGACAGCCTCCTGCAGCAGGTGGCGGGAAAGCTGCTCCTGGTTTCTGACAGCAAAATTTACACTATCAATCCTGTCCACACCGGCAGCTAAAAGCAGGTCGATGAAAAGGCCGGCCTTGGCGGGATCGGTAACGGCAAATTTAATCTGTCTGGTAGCCTGATAATTATCAATTTTATTTTTATCGTTATAGATAGGGCGCAGATTATAGCTGCTTCTTTCCAGCTCTCCCAGGGGCTGGGCAGCATATTGGCTAAGGGCGGCTTCCACCGCCTGGGCCTTAAGATTGGCCTGGTTGGCAGCTTCCTCGGGGGTTTTCGCTAGACCTGTAAGGGAATAGTACACGTAGGCCGTATCCGGCTGGTATTCGGCAGTCGCGCGACCGTTGACAACAATGTCCTCACTTTTGCCGTCGTAGGCCCAGGCAGGTAGAGCCAAGAATAGAAGCGCGGTCAGGAGGAGAAATACTTTTAGCAGTTTTAACATAAGCAACCCTTCTTTCTTAGATTTTCTGCCTTAAGCATAAACTATTATTATGTCTTTTTCTAGTCATTTTAGAAAAATCTTATTTCGTGCTAGTAAAAGTTTTTTTATGGTATATAATATAAATAAAGAGGCTCATCTACAGAAAGCGTGCACATAATTGTTTATTGTTTTATAACAAAGGAGGAATTTTTATGGCAGAGGATTTTGTAGGTCGTAGTGGTAAATTAGAGGAAGTTTTTGTCGGTGCAGTTAATGATAAGTTGGTTTCTGAGAAATTTGTACCCCTGGAGGTAAGGGCGGCTCAGGAAAAGCCCCAGCTGGTGGCAGGGCTGCAGAAGCTGAAGGCGACTATGGGGAACGAGGTTTTTGACAGGCTAGTCAATTCCCTGCTGAATATTAATCTGGGTGCCGAGGCTATTCTGCTCCTGACTGGTGACGAAAAGGGAAGAACAGAGCTGACAGCCCAATGGGTGCCTGCCATCCAGGAGGCCTTTGGTGTGGAAAATGTACGCATTGTAGGTGGCGGACGTAACGGTATGGATGCTTACTGAGCTAGAGGTAAGAAAAAATAACCAGCCGGAGGGATTTATTCCTTCCGGCTGGTTTCTTTATGTTCAGGACTATTAACGATATTTTTTAAAGAAATTAAGTGCTACCTCGGGGAAGATGGCATAGCTGAGTACGTCCTCTATGGAGGCCTGGGGATAACCGGCCTCTGCCAGCTGCTGCCGGAATTTTTCCAGTTGGGGAGGGATATCATCGGCAGGGCGGTGGTCGATACGGGGCGTGTCACCAATGGCCAGCTTCTGAACCTCCGGAGCGATGGGAGCCGGAGTACGGCCGTATTTACCAAGAATCAGATCCTTTACCTCGCGGGGGATCATTTTATAGCGGCCCAGAATTACGTTCAGCACGGACATGGAGGCGATAATCTGGCTGGTGGGTGTAACCAGGGGTGGATAACCCAGTTCAGCACGGACGCGGGGCATTTCCTCAAGCAGCAGGGGATATTTATCGGCGGTACCCATTTCCTCCATCTGGTGGAGCAGGTTGGACAGCATGCCACCGGGAATCTGGAAGGTGAGGACCTTGGGGTCGATGGAGATATTGGTATTCAGCTTAAAATCTTGGGCCAGGGCTGCCTTGACCTTTTTGAAATGGTCCGCGATTTCGTGGAGGGTGGCCAGCTCAATCTGAGGTGCACGGTCGGTCCCATCCAGGGTTGCCAGCATGGATTCGGTACAGGGCTGGCTGGTGGCCTCGGCAAAGGGAGAGAGCGCGGTATCAATAATATCCACACCGGCTTCTACTGCCTTCAGATAGGTCATGTCGCCCATACCACTGGTAAAGTGGGTATGCAAATCAATGGGCAGGTCGATAGCGGCCTTTAGGCTGCGGACCAGTTTTTCTGCCGTATAGGGACGGAGCAGACCGGCCATATCCTTGATGCAGATGGAATCAGCCCCAATTTCTACCAGCTCCTGACCCAGCTTGACAAAGTCGCTGTCCTGGTGATAGGGACTGATGGTGTAAACAATACAGCCCTGGACATGGGCACCTGCTTCCTTGGCTGCCCTCATGGCACATTCCAGGTTGCGGGTATCATTCAGTGCATCAAAAATACGGATAATGGAAACACCATTGTCCACGGAGCGTTTGACAAATTCAGTTACTATATCGTCAGCATAGTGGTTGTAGCCCAGTACGTTTTGACCACGTAAAAGCATCTGGATAGGAGTTTTGGGTAAGTGCTTCTTTAGGGTACGTAATCTTTCCCAGGGGTCCTCGTCCAGAAAACGGAGGCAAGCATCAAAGGTGGCTCCACCCCAGGCCTCCAATGCATAAAAGCCGGCAGCGTCCAGCTTTTCCAGCATGGGCAGCATATCGCTGATGCGCATTCTTGTTGCGGCTAAGGATTGATGGCCGTCACGTAAAACAGTTTCAACAATTTTTAATGGTTGCTTATTCATAATTATAGCTCCTTTACAGGTTATAGAAGTACATAAAAATAAACCTTGAACTACTATTCTGATTCTAGCATATTTGGAGCAAAAGCGGAAGCAGTTCTACAGCTTCTGTGGAAGTGGGAAAAGAGTGGGAAGAAATTTTAAATAAATAGTTATTGGGACTATAATTATGCTATAATTAAATGTATGTGCAGGGAATTTTCTGAATTTTATTTTAGAAATTTATAGAATGTACATAAATAGTAAAACGAGGAGGTTTTAGTTCAATGACAAAACTTGATGGTCGGTTACGTTTTTTGCTTGTCGCATTGGGTACGTATGTAATTATCCAAAATTTAGTAAGATTGCTTATGTCTGTTTTATCCTGGCAGCAGCTAAGCTGGTCGCCGGGTGAGCTGCTAGCTACCTGGCTGCTGGGGCTGGGCTATGATGTGGCGGCAGGTATCTTTTTTCTTGCCCCCCTGGGATTTTTGCTGTTCCTCCTGCCTACCAGCTGGCTGGTACGTAAGCGAGGCCGTTATTTAGTGGGATTCTTAACAGGCTTCATCAGCTTTTTGACTGTGTTTGCAGCCATTTCCCTCGTACTTTTCTGGCAGGAATTCCATACTAATTTTAATTTTATCGCAGTGGATTATCTGATTTATACGACGGAAATGATTGGTACCATTGTCCAAAGCTTTAATATGGTGCTCGTGGTGCCCTGCATCCTTCTGGGTACCTATTTTGTGACCAGTCTGCAGCTTTCCTTTCTGCCCAGGCAGCTGGACAAATACGCTGATAAGAGCTGGGGTAGTGTGTTGACCGGTCTGGTTGCCCTGGTAGTCCTACCGGTACTGGTAGGTAGTCTGGTGCGGGATGAATGGCGTGAAAATATCAGCAGCAATAATTATAATGTGGAAATTGCCGGTAATGGGGCCGCCTGCTTCATGCATGCTTTTTTTCATAATGAGCTGGACTATAACCGTTTTTATGCCGTGCGGGATGAAAAGCAGGTTCTTAATGATTTACGCAGCTACTTGCAGACTGGCAATGCTACCTTCCATAATGCTGAGGATGTGACCCGTCGTGTGCAGAATCACAGCAGGCTGTCCGTAGACCGTCCCAATGTTGTAATTATTACGGTGGAGAGCCTTAGTGCCAGTTTCTGTGGAGCCTTTGGTGCGGAGCAGAGCTGGACGCCTTCTCTGGATGAATTAACTAAGGAGGCCTATATTTATACCAACATGTATGCGACCGGTACCCGTACCGTACGTGGCCTGGAGGCACTTTCCCTGGCTGTACCACCCACTCCTGGCCAGTCCATTCTACGTAGACCTAATTGTAATGATATGAATAGTTTGGGCAATATTATGAATGGTGCAGGCTATCAAAGCGACTTCATTTATGGCGGCTACGGCTATTTTGATAATATGAACGAATTCTTTAGTACCAATGGCTATACTATCAAGGATAGGGAGAGTATTCCAGAAGAAGAAATCTTTAATGAAACCATCTGGGGTGTTGCCGATGAGATTTTGTTCTCCCAGGTGCTGAAATCTATGGATGAGCATTATCAGGCAGGTCAGCCGGCTTTGGAAATGATTATGACAACAACAAACCACCGTCCCTTTATTTTCCCCGAGGGAAGAATTGATGATAAATACCAGGGGATTAGGGAGGGTGCCTGCCGTTATACCGACTGGGCGATTAGCGACTTTTTAAAGAGAGCTCAGAGTAAGCCCTGGTTTGACGATACGATTTTCGTTATTGTTGCTGACCATCAGGCCAATGTAGCCGGTAAAACCTCTTTGCCCGTCAATAAATATCATATTCCTTGTATCATCTACAGTCCTAAATTAGTTGCTCCTGGTAAAAATGATCGCCTAATCAGTCAGAGTGATCTGGCTCCGACCCTTTTGGGCATGTTGGGTATTTCCTATGATTCCCGCTTTTTGGGAAGGGATATTGCCCAGGTTAAGCCCGGGGACGAGCATGTTTTTATCAGTACCTATCAGAGCATAGGCTATATTCAGGGTGATGAATTAGTTGTTCTGGAGCCTGGTAAAAAGGTCAAGACCTATCATATAGATGATTGGCAGACCAGCAGATATACCCCTGTGGCTAATAAAGAGAATTTAACTAACGCGGCGATTACCTGGTACCAGGGTGCCAGCTATCTGTTTAAAAATGGCCTTTTGAAATCAGTACAGGACTAAATCTGGAAATAGGGTAAATAAAAAAGCATTCCACTGCTTACACTAAGGTAAGCTATGGAATGCTTTTCTTTTTCAATGTTTTATTTGTCCTTGCCTAAAATTTCCTGGACCCTTTCCTTCATGCTACGACGGACGGGCTGGTTGCTGACGATGGGTTTTTCATCGGGGGCGGGTTTTTCGCGGACCTCTTCCTCGTCATCCTTGTCCTTGTCTTTTTTACCGGGAAGGATGCTTTTCAGTTTATCGGTTAGGCTTTTTTTCTTATCCTTATCATCCTGTTTGATTTTAGGCTCTGGGGGAATAACCACACCGGGATTTACAAAATTGGTAACAGGGATGTCCTTATGAGCACTATACATAAAGTCATGCCAGATGGAGAGGGGATAACCACTACCATACATATAATCGATGGTTTTATTATTATCATCGCCTACCCAGACAGCGGTACTTAAATTAGGTGTATAACCTACGAACCAGGCATCAACGAAATTATCGGTGGTACCTGTTTTACCGGCAGCCGGACGACCAATGCCCATGCCACCACCGGTACCACTGATCAGGACGTCCTCCAGCATATTGGTAGTCATATAGGCAGCCTTTTCGTCAATAACATGCTTGGAGCTGGAATGATGCTCGTACAGTACTTCTCCATCAGGAGCAACGATTTTAATTAAGCCATAGGGGGCGCAAAGATTACCATTGGTGGCTAGAACGCCGTAGGCGGAAGCCATTTCCAGGGGGCTGACACCATTGGTCAGACCGCCGATGGCCATAGCCAGGTTCATATCATTATAGGAACCTGAGTCTACCAAGGTACTAATACCCATTTTTTCGGCAGTAGCTACAACCTTGTTGACACCTACTTCCTGGGCCAGCTTAATGGTAGCAACGTTGATGGAGCGCTTCAGAGCAGTACGCAAGCTTACCTTGCCGTAAAATTTCATGCTGGAGTTTTGTGGAATCCAGCCGGGAGCAAATTCTTCCTCTTTATCTTCAATAATGCTGGCCGGGGTAAAGCCGTTGGCCATAGCAGTTACGTAGACGAAGGGCTTAAAGGCGGAGCCGGGTTGACGTACAGCTAGGGTAGCACGGTTGAATTTATCCTCACCACGACCACCAATCATAGCTCTGATTTGACCATTGTTAGGGTCAATTGCTACCAGGGCTACCTGGGGCTGATTCAGCTTATTGCTGTCCTGATAGACACTGGGGAGATGCTTTAAGGCAGCTTCGGCAGCGGACTGCATATCACTGTCCAGGGTAGTATAAATTTTTAAACCACCCTTATAGAGGGCATCGGCACCTAATTCGTCCATAACCTTTTGACTGATCATATCAAGAAAATAGAATTTAGGATGAGTTGTTTTACTTCTGGAGGTTACCAGTGCCAGCTGCTCGGCTTTAGCGGCCTGGCCCTCGGCTTCACTGATAAAACCATATTTTACCATCTGACTGATAACCAGCTCCTGGCGTTTTTTTGCTTCATCAGGGTTTTCGATGGGATTATAGTAGTTAGGACTCTTCGGCATGGCTGCCAGTGTAGCAGATTCTGCAATGCTCAGATTCTGGACATGCTTACCAAAGTAATACATGGAGGCGCTTTCTATGCCGTAGGAGCCCTCACCAAAGTAAATCTGGTTCAAATACATATTGAGGATTTCGTCCTTAGTGTATTTCTTTTCCAGCTCACGGGCAATGAATGCTTCCTTAATCTTACGGGTAATAGTACGCTCTTGGGTCAGAAAGGCATTTTTGGCCAGCTGTTGGGTAATAGTACTACCACCCTGTACCTCGCGTCCACTCAAGGTGGAAATCAAAGCACGGGTAGTACCTAAAAAGTCCACACCACCATGCTCATAAAAGCGTCTATCCTCAATAGCAATAAAAGCTTCCTGCGTATGCTTGGGAATCTTATCTAGTTCAACGGGAATACGACGTTCCTCGGAAAGGGTGGTGTAAATAAGATTTCCTTTAATGTCGTAGAATTGTGAAGCAGCATCAGGCTTTAAATATTCTTCCATATTAGCAGGTGCAAAAAGTCCGGAAAAACCATACCAGACAGAAACACCCATGATAATTATGGAAGAAATACATATGATGAGTGTTTTTAGAATAGCAAACAACATAAATAACCTCACTTTTTAGTAAAATAGTTTAAGGGTAGAATAATAACTCCTAAATATTATAACATCTAGTAAGATGTTTGTCATTTATTTCACTCGAGGTTAGTAGCTAAGCTAAGCAGCTAGGAGCTTCTGCTAGCGTGATTAATTAGTTGTGATAAGCAAAACAGTGGACGGTTCATATATTTTCCCTTCAGAAGCCATTTATATTACAGGAAAAGTTGGCTTTTTAGCAATTTTGACGGAGAAAAAGCGCTAAATCCAGGAAAAATTTTAAACCCTAAAAGCTTGTGCTTATCAGCTGTTTTATTTATACTTATCCTAGTGTATCGTGAAAAAATGGTAAAAAAGTGAAAAATAGGTGTTGACACCCCCTGGAAATAATGCTATTATATACAAGTCGCCGAGATACAGCGACAACATCGGAACCTTGAAAACTGAACATCAA
>RCNI01000528.1_pt1 | contig 36146 bp, 51 predicted proteins | sample 2041151 | NCBI WGS metagenome assembly RCNI01 (sample SAMN09708214, study PRJNA481090) | feces metagenome | isolation source: feces | place: Antarctica: Albino Rookery
CGCAAGGAGCGTGACGAAGCCTATGCCAAGGCAGACAAGTACCGAGCCGAGGCTGACCGTCGGGCGCAGGATCAGCAGCGTCTGGAAGGTCTGGTACAAACCGAGAAGAGCAAGGCTGATCTTGCCGCAAGGAAATCCCAGGAGGCCTGGGAGAAGCTGGCGGCAGAAAAAGAATCTCGTGTCCGGGCACAGCAGGAGATTGAGCAGCTGCAGGCCGACCGGGACGATGCGGATCAGCGTGCATCGGAGGACATCACCAACCTGATGAACCAGAACGACGAAAAGCAGGAGCGCATCAATGATCTGCTGGCTCAGCTGGAAAGCCTGAAGAAACAGCCCATCGAGGCCACCAGTGCCAGCGCGGACGATATTGCCAGGTGGAGGGCACAGGGCGCAGAAGAAGCCCTGGCAGAGCATGAAGAATCCCTGACAGCTTTGGAGGACCGGCTGGCCGACATGGAAGACACCCAGGGTGCTGTGATTGATGCCCTGCAGGAGATGGCCCACCAGATTGCAGAGAACTGCAAGGCACAGCTGATGGCGTGGGAAAACGCCGCGGTCTGCCTGACGGATGAAGATTACCGTAAGGGTGCAAACGAGTTCGAGCCGCTGCGAATTCAGATACTCAAAATCATTATGGGAGGAACCGACGATGAATAAATGTCCTGATCGTCCGTTGGTGCCGCCGACCCGGTCCCGCTGGACGGAGCTTCTCGAAGACGGCGCCGAGCGCTGTGCAAACCGCTTTTGCATCACAGATCCGCTGTGTATCACCTGCAGCGGCAGAGATAAGGAGTGCGACCGTTATGAATGCGAGGACTAAAGTCTGCCGCGTGCCGGATATCACGCATGACGAATGGCTGGCTTATCGCCGCACAGGCATTGGTGGCAGCGATGCAAGTACCATCGCCGGGCTGAATCCATATAGCAGTTTGTATTACCTGTATAACGACAAACTGGGTTTCCTGCCGCGCAAGGAGGAAGTAGAAGCCATGCGTCAAGGACATGACTTTGAGCAGTATGTAGCAGACCGCTGGATGGAGGCTACGGGAAAACGGTGCCAGCGGAACAACTATATGTGGCGCAGTGATGCGCACCCTTGCATGCTGGCCGATATTGACCGTGAGGTCATCGGAGAAAATGCCGGGCTGGAATGCAAGACAACCAGCGTATACAACAAGGCAGATTTGGAAAACGGAGAAATCCCACTCACTTACTATGTCCAGTGCCTGCATTACATGGAAGTCATGGGCTTTGACAAAATGTATCTGGCGGTTCTCGTGCTGAGTAAAGGCTTTTATCATTTTGAAATCCAGCGTGACGAAGCTGAAATACAGCTTTTGATTCAGCAGGAGGAGGATTTCTGGAACAATCATGTGATGAAATGTGACCCACCGCCACTGGATGGTTCAGAGGCAACGATATCCGCACTGAATACGTTGTTTCCATACAGTCAGCCGGAAGGTGCTGTTCCACTCAGTCAGAAAGCTGTTGCGGCACTTGCGGAAGCTGAGGAGTATGCCCAGCAAATCAAGGTCCTGCAGGAAGGTGCTCAAGCGTGCAAAGCCATCGTAATGCAGGAAATGGGGGACTGTCCGCTGGGTCTGGCAAATGCGTATCAGGCCAGTTGGAAAAACCAGTCTTCCACTCGAATTGATGCCAAGCGATTGAAAAAAGAGCATCCCGATATTTATGAAGCCTATTCACACACGACAATCAGCCGTGTTTTCCGAACCAAGAAGATGAAAGGAGAAACTGAAAATGTCTAATGCACCTGTTAATACCACCGGAGCCATCGGCCGCGCGCAGAGCCGGGCAGTATCCGCTCAGAAACCCGAATCGACCATGAAGGCATATATCACCAAGATGGAGGGAGAAATTGCCAAGGCTTTGCCTAGCGTTATCACGCCGGAGCGGTTTACACGCATCGTTATGAGTGCGATTTCCACTACGCCCCAGCTTGCAGAAACGACGCCTCAGTCCTTTCTGGGGGCCATGATGACAGCAGCACAGCTGGGTCTGGAGCCGAATACTCCGCTGGGTCAGGCATACCTGCTGCCGTATAAGAATCACGGCAAGCTGGAGTGCCAGTTCCAGCTTGGTTATAAGGGATTGATTGACCTGGCTTACCGCAGCGGTGAAGTCACCATCATCCAGGCGCATGAGGTCTGCGAAAATGATGATTTCACCTATAGCTTCGGCTTAAACCCTACGTTGGAACATATTCCGGCAAAGACCAATCGTGGTGACGTGATCTTGTATTACGCAATGTTCCGCACCAAGGACGGCGGCTTTGGCTTTGAGGTAATGAGCAAGGAAGACGTCCAGAAACATGCTGCACAATACAGCCAGAGCTATAACAGTAGCTTTAGCCCCTGGAAGTCTAATTTCGATGAGATGGCCAAGAAGACTGTTTTGAAAAAGTGCTTGAAGTACGCACCGCTGAAGTCTGATTTCGTTCGTGGTATGTCCAGCGATGAAACCATCAAGAAGGAGATTGCACCGGATATGAGCATGGTCGCATCCGAAGATGTGGATTTCGTAGTGGATGCAGAGACTGGTGAGATTCTGGAAAGTGATGGTGAATCCCAGTGATTTTTAACACGAAGTCAGGGTGCCAAATTACAGGACCGCTGATTCGAGATCCGGAATTTCGTGATACGGGTAAAGGCACCGTGGTTAAGTTTGCCGTTCGGTATGATTTCGAGGAAGCTGTTGGTGAAAACGGCCGTCGTGCAGGGAAAATTCTGAATGTGGACGCATGGGGTGAGCTTGGAGATAGCTTGATTGGTATGGGCGTACATAAAGGTGACTGTGTGCAGGTAACTGGTGAAATCCAGACCCGGGAATACAACGGTAAAACCTATCGTACGCTGCGTGCAGATGCGGTGCTTCTGGATGTTCGTGTGCTGCATCGTATGCTGTTTGCCGGTCAGCCCTTGTATTCAGGGGAAAACCTAAGTGCCTACAGTAACGAAGCGCACCAGGCGTCAAGGCAAGATGATTTTGTCGTTGTTGAGAACAACGATGATTTACCATTCTGATCATCAGAGAAGGAGAGAATACCATGTATAACAAAGAGGATTTTGTGCGCATCTATCAGGAATCTATCTCACGGCCTGGCGCGGATAAGCTGCTGGCCTGGCTGGAGCAGACGGATTTCTTCGAGGCTCCGGCTTCTACCCGTTTCCATTCCAGTTTTCCCGGTGGCCTGTGCCACCACACAGTGAGTGTGTTTCAGCGTTTGACCATGCTGCTGGACACCATCCCCGATGCACCTGTCTGCACCCCGGAAACCGTAGCCATCGCAGCGCTGCTGCATGATGCCTGTAAGGCAGGCTTCTATGCAGTGGAAATGCGCAACCGGAAGAACGAGCGTGGCCAGTGGGAAAAGTATCCCTTCTACATCGTAGATGAAAAGTTCCCTTACGGCCATGGGGAAAAGAGCGTGTTTTTGATCGAGCGCTTCATGCACCTGACCAACGAGGAGGCGGTGGCCATCCGCTATCACATGGGGGCCTTTGATGATGGCACCCGCCAGAGCTTCTGCCATGCGGTGGAGAAATTTCCGCTGGCGTTCTATCTGCACACGGCTGACATGATGGCCAGCCACTTCGACGAGGGTACAGACACCCCTGAAAAGAAATTGTAAGGAGATCACTGCATGGGCAAAGACACAATCATTCTGCATCTGGACTGGGACGTGTTTTTGGCCCGCCTGACAGATCAGCAGTTGGGACAGTGGACGCGGGCCGTTTTTAACTATATGGCTACTGGAGAGGAACCCTCTGGCCTGGATCAGCCGGTAGAGATCGCCTTTTATGCGACATTTGAGCGCATCGGCCGCGATCAGGCTGCCTGGTCGCGTAAGATCTCTGGGCTGAAGCAGTACCAGGAAAAAACACAGGATCACCGTAAGCCCCCGTACGGTGTCCGTACGGACGGTGTCCCTGTCCCTGTCCCTGATCCTGTACCTGTACCTGTATCATCATCATCTGATGATAGGGACAACGGCTGCGCCGTGACGACGACAACACACAAATTGATGGGAAAGCTGGAAGAGAACTTCGGGAAAGCTACCGGACGCACCGCAGAGCGTTTGCAAAAAGCATTGGACACATTGCCCGAAGAACTGGCAGACACCATCCTGGAGACCTGCCTGGATAACAATGCCCGAACCTACAACTATTTCTTGCAGGCAACGGATAAGGTGATTGCCCAGGGAATCCAGACAGTGGCCGAATACAAGGCCGGCCATAAATCAGGTGGTAGTGGACACAATATCCGTGTAGACCGAACCCAGCCCAGCGGGAACGACTGGATCACCGCCTCTATGGATCGCCCCCGTCAGCTGAAACGAAAGGAAGGCGAGTGATGAACACTGGCAAACGCTTTGAGACTGATTTCAAGGCCAGCGTCCCGCAAGATGCCTGGTTGTATCGTCTGCGGGACAGCCCTGTTACATACGGTGATATGGAAGACAGTGCAATCCGCTTCGCATCAGACAATATCTGTGACTTCATTCTGTACCGCCGTGGCCTGTACCTGCTGGAGCTGAAAACAGTGGGGACACCCAGCGCAGCTCTGACCGCTATGTTCGGCAAGTATAACCTGGAAAAACGGCGCTACAAAAAGCAGAAGCATCTGGAAGATATGCAGGATGCAGCCCAAAGGGACGGTATCCGCTCGCTGGTGATCATCAATTACCAGTCCACACACTGCACCTGGGCTGTGCCCGTGGCAGATGTGCTGGACTTTGTACATACAGCCATCAACGGGGGCCGCAAAAGCATCCCGCAGCCTTGGTGCGCAGAACATGGCATCTTGGTGCAGCAGCGTCAGCTGCGGGTCAATTGGCGGTATGACGTGGATGGGCTGCTGAAAAGATTGGAGGCGTCGGAACATGACGTATGTGCCCTGCTATGAGTGCATCCAGCGTTCGTGCAATTGTCATATCTACTGCCCGGTTTACCGCATCTATGCCATAGAACAGGAGGTCAAGCGGGCCGAGCGCTTCCGCGGATACCAAACCAACGACGATTGTCAGGCGGCCAAGCGCCGGATCATCAGCCTGAATAGGCATCACGGTCGCGGCCGTTAAAAAAGCCATTTTCAAGCCCCGCATGGGGCGTACATATATTGTGGGCGGCATCGCATTATGGATTTAAAAAGTGTGCTTCAGCATCTTTCTCCTCCATGCTAAAGGTGGCCGAAGACCGCCACCTCCACTTTACAAAAGGAAAACAGAAAAATGAACAACAAATGGAAAATGGGTACCGGGTACGAAAAGACCAGGCTTGAAATCCAGAAGCTACTACATCGCCGGAGAATGAAAATCTGGCAGAAAGAAAAGTGCAGTCACTGCAAGTGGACATGTGAAGGCAGACCGTGTGTTTGGCCTTGCGGGATGTGCGCTCGGGAAACGGTGAAAAAAACTGGAACCGGGGAGCGAAATTTGAGAAAAAACAAATTCTTCCCGGCGGGTGGAGACGTTTGAGATAGCATTGCTATTGCGACAATAAAGGAGGAAAACTGTGAAAAAGAAAATCGAAGTCGTTTTTGCTGCAGTGATTGGAGGAACTCTCGCTGCGGTATTGGTCGCCTGGCTGGCGGCCTTTTGCGTTGCACCGTTCGCCCTGTTGCGCTGGTTCGTTGCTGCGCTGGTGTGAAGAGCAAGCTGAAAGTGGGAAAATGTAGGAAAAAACATAACGGGAGGAACAAATGAAAAAACTGATTTGTGTATTGGTAGTGCTGGCAATGGCCTGCTGCATGGTGGGGTGCTCTGAGGCAGAAAAGGTAAACTATAATCTGAACAATCAAGCAGATTATTTTAATTGTGAACGAAAAATCACCGTCTACAATGCTCTGACGGACAATGTAATCTTGGAAGTCGAGGGCTTTATGAGCATTAGTAACAACAATGAGAATGAGCTTGTTGTAACGTGCAAGACCGGGCCTGAAACGTACAAGAAAAATTATGTGTACCTAAACAGCTTTACACTGTATGCCATTGAAGATATAACAGGCACACATACAGATCCGTATCACTATGCAATGTACGTCCACGTGGAACCTCCGATTAAAGTGGAAGGTGTCAAACCGTAACATTTGCAGAAAAAGGGAGAGAAGATACATGGAATATGCAGGAAAGATCGCCTGGCTGCGACGATATCGGGACAGCCAGAAGGTGGAGCGTGAGCTCACTCAGGAGCTGGAACAGTTGCGCAGTCAGGCGGAGAGGATCACACCTGTTTTATCGGCTACACCTGGGGGTGGAGGAAATGGGCAGCAGCTACCTGCCATCGTGGAGCGCATAGAGGACATCCGCAGCCAGATGGCGGAACGCATAGAAAAGGGACTTGCGGCACGTACGGAGATAGCAGCAGTAATCGATCAGCTGACCGATGCACAGGAAATCGAAATCTTACGCCGCCGATATTTACTGGGACAACGCTGGGAACAGATTGCGCAAGAAGTGCACTTGAATCGGCGCTGGACTACAAAGCTACACAAGAAAGCTGTTGAAAAGTTGAAAATCGAAACTGAACAGTGAAAAAAGCCCCTAAAAGCCCTAGAAAGCCCCTATATAAGTATGCTATGCTGTAAATGCGAGATCCGGAAGGAAAAGACACTCTGACGGACGCTCATGGTTTGACACCTCCTTTTTGACAGCCGCCACGGCAGACGGCGGCCTGAGTAGTCTGCCAACATTCGGAAAAAGCCGGAGATCTCTCTCCGGCTTTTGTTATACGTTTCAGCCTGTGCCCTTCGGGGCGCGGGCTTTTTTGTTGCCCGGCGGGAGGTCTGGGCTATGACAGGAGGTGATTGCAACGGCAGCGAACAAGCTTAATCCAAAGCACAAGGCGTTTGCCGAGGCATATCTCTCCAACGGTGCGAATGCCTATCAGGCGGCGCTGGATGCAGGCTATGCGGAAAGCACAGCGAAAAGCCGCAGTTATGAGTTGCTGCGGAACGAGCGGGTGCAGGCGTATATCGCCAGCAGGCGCAAGGAACTGGCCGCCCAGGCCGTGACGCCGGAGCGGGTGCTTCTGGAACTGGCGGATATCGGCTTCGGGCAGCGGGAGTTCCCGGCCTACGATATGTTTGGCGAAGAGCATCAGCGCAAGCCGTCCATGACGGCCCGGCTGAAAGCACTGGAACTGATGGGTAAGAACCTGGGAATGGACAAGCAGAACACGGCGGCAGATGGGGAAGCGGAGGTGGTCATCATTGACGACGTTCCGCCTGAATAATACGATTTCCCCTGCATTCCGGCCAGTGCATCATGCAATCAAGGCAAACCAAGTCAGTGAGGTAGTCCTTCCCGGTGGCCGAGGCTCTACCAAGTCCAGCTTTCTGAGCGTGGAGCTGGTTTTGCAGCTGCTCAAACATCCAGATTGTCACGCTGCTGTTTTCCGTAAGGTGGGCAATACGCTGCGCACCAGCGTATATGCGCAGATCTGCTGGGCCATCACGGAGCTGGGGCTGTACAGTAAATTTCGCTGCACGGTCAGCCCGATGGAATGCACCTACAAACCAACCGGACAGAAGATCCTATTCTTCGGTCTGGATGATCCGGGCAAAGTGAAGTCTATCAAGGTGCCCTTTGGCTATATCGGGATAGGCTGGTTTGAAGAACTGGATCAGTTCAGCGGGCCGGAAGAGATTCGTAATGTGGAGCAGTCGATTTTTCGCGGCGGCTCTTTTTCTTTGTCTCTGAAAAGCTTCAACCCGCCGCCGATGGCTCGCAATTGGGCCAATCGCTATGTGCGGGAGTCGGTCCCGGGCCGAATGGTGGTGCACAGCACCTATCTGACGGTGGACCCGGCGTGGTTGGGACCGCGCTTCCTGGCCGATGCCGAGAACCTGAAGGCCACCAATCCCACCGCCTACCGGCATGAGTATCTGGGCGAAGTCGTCGGCAATGGCACCCAGGTGTTTGAGAACATCCAGGTGCGTCCGCTGACCACCGAAGAACTGAATCGCTTTGAACGGATCTATCACGGTGTGGACTGGGGCTGGTACCCTGACCCGTGGGCCTATAACGGCTGCCGATATGACCCGGCGCACAAAACGCTGTACATCTATGACGAGCTGACCCGCCGGCGCACCTCCAACGAAGACACGGCCAAGCTGCTGATCCAGCGGGGTGTGTGCCGGAACCGCGACTTTGACGAGCTGCTGACGGCGGACAGTGCCGAGCCTAAGAGCTGCGGAGACTACCGAGCCTATGGCCTGCCTTGCCGGGAAGCGGTGAAAGGCCCCGGCAGCGTGAAAGAATCCATGAAGTGGTTACAGAGCCTGAACAGCATCGTCATTGACCAGAACGTCTGCCCGGACACGGTGCAGGAATTTAGCGAGTACGAATATGAGACGGACCCCAAGACCGGCGATGTACTGGCTGGGTATCCTGACATCAACAACCACCACATTGACGCGGTGCGCTATGCGCTCAACCGTGTGTGGCGCAGGAGGGGACAGTAATGCTGGAAAAAGTAAAACAGTGGTTTTACCACAAGTTTCTGCCGGAATACGCCCGGCAGAAGCTGCTGGAAGAAAACGAGCGGCTGCGGCGTGAGCTGGCCCGAAAAGAGCAGCACATCCGGGAGTTGGATCACTACCTGGAAGGGATGCACGATGCGCAGCGGGCCATGCGCAGGATCTCGATTTATAACAACAACGGAAAGGGGGCTGTCTGATGGCCTTGCTCAGTGCGCTGTTCGGTGCAGGAACTGCGAATCATTACAGCCAGGCGTTCCCCGGTGTGCAGGACGTGACCACGCCCCAGATGCAGAAGGCAATCCGGGACTGGTTTGATCTGTACTACAAGGATGAGGTGGAGGGCGAAGAGGACCCGTGCCAGCGTTTGCCGGTGGCTGTGGTATCCAAGCTGTACAAGGCTTGCTTTGGCGAATACAGCGCCCAGATCAGGGCGGTGAGCGGCGGCAACCAGTACATGGAACGCTGCCAGGAAGCATTGGACGCCGTCCGCAAGGATGCGGTGCAGATTGCCATGATCGGCGGCGAAGGCTGGCTGAAGCCCATCCCCGGAAAGGATGGCTTTTCATTCGCGGTGGTACGCCGGGACGCGGTAGTGATTGTCGGCAGAGACGCTGCCAAGCGTGTGACGGACATGATCAGCGCGGAGCGCACCACTACGGCCGCAGGCATGTATACGCTGCTGGAACGCCGCACGGTGGATAACAGCGGCTATTTGACCATTACCAACAAGCTGTACTGGAGCCGGGACGAACACCAGGGGCTGGGCACGCCCACAGCGCTGGACAGTCTGCCCCAATATGCCGGCCTTTTGCCGGAGTACACCTTTCCCAAGCCCGTGGGCAGCATTGGCCTTGTCAGCTTGCGGGTGCCCACTGAAAACACGGTGGACGGCAGCAAGGACGCGGTGAGCATCTTTGCCCCGGCGGCTGCTCTGATCCACCGCATCAATCACAACGAGTGGCTGCTGGACAAAGAGTTTGATCTGGGCGGCATCCGCGTTTTTGCGTCCTCTGACCTCATTGATACGCGTAAGGATATGGATGGCCATGTGATCAAGAAAGACCTGCCCAAGGGCCTGTTTACGGGGCTGGACGGAAACGAAGCGGACATTGGCATCCAGGAGTTTGCCCCGGCTTTGCGTGACCAGAACTTCCTGGCCAGAAAGGGCGAATACCTGCGAAACATCGAGGGCCTGCTGGGCATCAAGCGCGGCCTTTTGTCCAAAGAACCGGACCAGCAGCGCACGGCCACCGAGATTTCCAGCAGCGCCGGGGACTACAGCCTGACCGTGCAGGATCTGCAGGAGGTTTGGGAAAACGCCAACCGGGAAGCGCTGCGGCTTTGTGCCGTGCTGGGCGAGATGTACAACCTTTGCCCGGCGAATGCTTTTGCCCCGGAGGATCTTTCCATCAGTTGGGGAAACGGGGTCCTGTTTGATGCCGACAAGGCGCACGCGGAAAATATGCAGATGGCGGCTGCCGGACTGATTCGCCCGGAGCTGGTGCTGGCGTGGAAATTTGGCCTGCCGTGGGATACCCCGGAAGACCTGGCCAAGATCCGCGAGAAGTACATGCCGCCCATGGAGCAGCTTTTGGACGAAGAGGACGAGGAGACGTAAACGATGGCCCTGAACCCGGAACAGATCGCTACCCTGCGGGATGCTTTTGGACAGATCGCCGTGCCGGTCACAGACTGGCTGCTGCGGGACGCTGCCGAGCGCATCGCCTTGGCGGGCAAGATGACCAGCACCGCCAACTATGAGCTGTACCGGGCAAAGGCTCTGGGCGAAAGCCAGCGGGCGCTGAAAAAGTATCTGAAACGGCAGCTGAAACTCTCCAATAAGGAAATCCGCAAGCTGTTCCAACAGGCGGCCCGCATGTCCCGGGATAACGACGAGGAGCGAGTAGGACTGATCGGTGGCGCCAACATCGAACAAATGACGGCCGCAGCGGTCAAGCTGGCACAGAAGGACTTTTCCAACCTGACCCAGACCCTGGGCATGGTGGGGCCGGACGGGAAAGCCTATCCGCTGCGTACGTTTTACCAGCAGACGATGGATTTCGCCTTTGAACAGATCTTCACCGGCGCGGCGGATTACCAGACCGCCATCCAGCAGGCCACCACCAAGATGGCAGACGCCGGGGTACGCACCATCGACTATGCAAGCGGCCGCTCTATTGATATCGAAGCAGCCGTGCGCCGGAACATGATGGGCGGCATGGGTCTTTTGGACGAGCAGATCACCCAGGCCAACCATGACGCCCTGGGCTGCAACGGCTGGGAAATCAGTGCCCATGCAAACAGCGCCCCAGACCATGAGCCTATTCAGGGCCGCCAATACTCGGATAAAGACTTTGGAGAACTGGAAAGCCGGCTGGTTCGGCGGATTGGAGAGCTCAACTGTGGTCACGTTAAGATGCCCATTATCCTGGGCGTGAACAGCCCCCAGTACACCGAAGCTCAGCTGCGTGCCTTCCGGGAAGACAACGCCAAAGGCATTACATACGAGGGCAAGCACTACACCGGCTATGAAGCCACCCAAAAGCAGCGCCAGCTGGAACGCGCTCAGCGCAAGCAAGAGCGGCGCATTCTGGTAGCCAACACCACCGGCGATACCCTGAAAGAGCAGGCCGCCCAAATCAAGCTGCAAATGCTGCGCCAGCACTATCAAGCGTTCAGCAAGGCGGCGGGGCTGCCCTTGCAGGAGGAACGGGCATGGGTAGCGGGGTTCAAAAAGAGTACACGGAAAGAGAATACGAAGGACTTAATGCGGTGTCAACTTGACGCCCTGACACAGGCCGAAAAGGCGCAGATTACGCAATATACAGGGTTTGATGCAAGTAAAATCAATTTTGCAATAAGGCACAATAAAATCACAGATGCAGTTCGTGAGAAAATAGTATGTTTGGACAGTGCATTACAAAAAGGCGTTGTTCCAAACGCTATAACGTTGTATCGTGAAACATCACTAAGCTTCTTGCGCTTGGATAATGGGCAGGAAGTAACGAAAGATAATATTTTAGATTATATAGGTCAGGATATTGTAAATCCGATATTTAGTTCGTCAAGTTGGAAGAAACTCGACCTTCCTGGTAGAGATACTGTAATCATATTACGAGTTCCAGCCGGTTATCGTGGAGCACTGTATATACAAGACCTTGCGCTACCCCAATATCGAAATCAAGATGAAGTCTTGTTTGCGCGTGGACTGTGTTATCGCATTGAAAAAGTTGATATCGAGGGAGAAAAGGTGTATATTGAAGCCGAGGTGATAAAACATGAAGCTTGGGAACCGTGATGTAGGTGCATCCATGGCAGATATTGAAACTTGTTATGTTGCTTCGACCCCGATGTGTAATGGATGCATTCTTTGGAAAAGAGGAACGCATTCCTGTGAAAAGTATCCAAATGGAATCCCCAAAGCTATCCGTTATGAAAAATACCATGACTGTTCGGATTTTGAGTTGAAGATGGGGACTGTCAACACTGAGAATGTTCGAAAAAATATTGAGAAATATAAAAGTCAAGCATAAACCAAAAAGGCTCACTGCCCACACGGGCGGCGGGCCTTTTTTGTACCCATTTTCGGAACGATTCCACAGAAACAGCGTCTTTTACATCTATTTTTCGGAACGAAGCAGCCGCAGGGCTGCTTTTTTCATATCCATTTTTACGAGCTTCGGCGTATTCCGGGGCGAATCCCTACCGGGGAAAGCCCGGTATACAAACCATTTCAGGAGGATTTATGAAGAACATTACCGAGATCCTGACCGGTCTGGGCATCCAGATCCCGGAGGACAAGAAGGCAGACTTCGACAAGGAGTTTGCCGAAAACTACAAGACGGTGGCGGACTACGACAAGCAGAAGCTGAAGCTGACCCAGGCGCAGGAAAGCCTGCAGCTGGCCCAGGACGGCCTGAAAAAGTTCGACGGCGTGGATGTGGCTGCCTTGCAGAACCAGATAACCAAGCTGCAGAACGATATGGCTGCACAGGAAACAGCCCACACCAAGGAACTGGCCGAACGTGATTTCAGTGCCATGCTGGACACCGCCATCAACGCAAAGCACGGCCGCAGCGTTAAGGCAGTCAAGGCCCTGCTGGATATGGACAGCCTGAGATCCTCCAAGAATCAGCAGGCGGACATCGATGAGGCTCTGGATCAGCTGGCCAAAGACAGCGGCTATCTGTTCGACGATGGCAGCACCCCGCCGCCCTATGCAGGCGGCACCGGAACCAAACCCACCCCCGGCGGCCAGGATGCGGCCCTCCGCGCTGCGTTCGGTTTGCCGGCAGAAAACAACAAGTAACACAAGAAAAGAGGTATTTGATTTATGGCAAATGCAATCGCTTTGGCAAAGCAGTTCATCCCCATGCTGGATGAGGTGTACAAGAATGCGTCCCTGACCGCTAAGCTGGACGGCGCGGCCAATCTGGCGCAGCAGGGCGCCAACGCAAACGAGATGATCATTCCCATGCTGGACATGCAGGGTCTGGCAAACTACTCCCGCAACAGCGGCTATGTGGCGGGCGACGTGACCCTGACCAACGAGACGGTCAAGTGCAACTTTGACCGCGGCCGCATGTTTACGGTGGACACCATGGACAATCTGGAGACTGCCGGCCTGGCCTTTGGCCGTCTGGCTGGTGAGTTCATTCGCACCAAGGTGGTGCCCGAGCTGGACGCCTTCCGTTTTGCCGCTTACTGTGCAGCGGACGGTATCACCAAAAAGCAGGAGACTCTGGCAGACGGCAGCCAGGTGCTGGCAGCGCTGCGCGTGGCAACCACTGCCATGGACGAGGCTGAGGTGCCCATGGAAAACCGCCATCTGTTTATTACGCCCACCCTGTACGGCGCGATCTCGGATCTGGACACCACCAAGAGCCGTGAGGTGCTGGAAAGCTTCGCTTCCATCACCAAGGTGCCGCAGACCCGCTTTTATACCGCAATCCAGCAGGAGGCCGGTGGTGCAGGCGGCTTCAAGAAAACGCCCAGCACCGGCGCAGATCTGAACTTTATGGTGCTGCACAAGGACGCCCTGATCCAGTACGAGAAGCACGTGGCTCCCAAGATCATCTCCCCGGAGCAGAACCAGGATGCAGATGCCTGGAAGTTCGGGTACCGCAATGTAGGTATTGCCCAGGTGTACAAGAACAAGACTGCCGGCGTGTACGTCAGCCACAAAACTGCCGGCTGAGGAGGAGAAACCATGGAATATATCGAGAAGCGCTATACCGAACCCAACGAGGACGGTGTGATCGGCCTGGTGTTTGAGCCGGTCGAGCAGAAGCCCCAGGCTCCCGCTGCGGAGAGCGAGGAAAAGCCTGCTGCATCCAAGAAGGAAAAGAAGGCGTAAGGAAGGTGCCGGGCAGGATGGATTATGCGTTTTATATGACGGTTTACCTGGGCGACAGCATCCCGGAAGGGGAATTTATGCCGCTTGTGCGGCAGGCACAGGCCCAGCTGGCGCGGTATCGGCGCATCTATACCGTGACCGCACCGGCCCCGGACAGTGAAGCCATGGCCCTGTGCGCCATGGCAGACGCGCTCTATTATTTCCAGCAGGTGCAAAGCGGTGCGCTGGGTGGCAGCGTCCACATTGGCAGCGTGTCCAGCAGCGCGCAAACCACCCAGGTGGACGTGTCCCCGGCGGCACAGGAAAAAGAGCTGTACCGCTGTGCCCGGCAGTATCTGGAAATCTATCGCGGACCGATGGGAGGTGCGTAAGATGCTTCGTATGCGGCGAGGTCCCCCTGTGGACTATCGTCTGTGCAATCAGACGGTGACAATTTATCATCAAACGGGTGCGGGCGCGGCTTTCGGCTGTACCCGCACGGTGTTTTGCGGGGCTTTTCTGGATTTTAAGAAAGTCACGGCAACGGACAAAACCGGCACCCGGGAAACCAGCAGCTTTCTGCTGGTATTGCCTTCCGGGTGGGGCGGCCGCCCGGTGTGGATTGCGCCCCGGGATTATGACAGCCGGCCGGCGCAGAACCATGCCGGCTGTTTTACATTGGCCCCCAAAGACAAGGTTCTCTTGGGCGAAGGCCCGGAAATCACCACCCGGGAACAGTGGGCGGCCCTGCTTCCTGCGCAGACGCCTGGGCTCGTGGTGGTGCGGGACGTGGACCCGAAATATTGGCAGGCGGCTGTCTGCCATGTGGAGGCGGCAGGATGAGTAAAAAACAAACGCTGTTTCGCTTGCCGGATGGGACGGTGGCCGAGCTGAAAATGAAAAGTGTGCAGCAGGTGATTCAGGACAAAGGGCTGGACCCCGGCGGCGATGTACAGATGTTTCACACCCAGAACGTGCTGCGCCGCATCGTCAAGTATATGCCCTACAAAACCGGCATGACCATCAAGGTCACGGTGGCTCAGACTGACATCCACAAGCCCCGGATCATTACGAACATGCCCAATGCGCAGTTTTTGTATCGCGGCAAGCTGATGCTGGGAGATCAGACCAACAGCCCCTGGGCGAGAAAAGGCGAGACAAAGCATGTTGTCAATCAGCCGCTGCATTACAACAAAACCAAGAATCCGCTGGCCGGCCCCTACTGGGACCGCAGACTGAATGCGGCAGAGGGCAAGGCGATGGCAGCGGATGTGCAGCGGTATATCAACAGAAAGGGCGGTAAGCAATGAGCGATTTGGAAAAGCTGCGGGCCTGGCTGCAAACCTACCCCGGCGCAGACAAGCTGACGGACTTCCAGGTGGACTACACCGACCGGCTGCCGGGCTGCTTCGGCGTGTTCCCGGCGGGTCTGGTGGAGGTTGCCCGAAAGGAAACCATCCTGGGCGATATTACGGTGCAGAACCAGTATAATTTCGCCTTGTATCTGGTGCTGCCGAAGGCGCCGGGCGATGATGTGGGGGCATCCATCAATGCAGACTGGGTGATGGATTTTCAGCGCTGGGTACAGGCGCAGAGCGTGACCCGCCGCGCCCCCACCTTCGGCAATGTGGACGAAGATAAAGAGACGCTGAGCGCCCAGAACGGTGCGCTCTATGACGCGGACGAGGAGGGAGCGGCCATGTATATGGTTTCTCTGCAGGCCGTTTTCCGGACAGAATACCCCGCCGCGTGAAAGGACAAGGTGATAAACAATGGCAAAAATCGAACGCAAATACATGGCGCACTACATCAATGCCGGTACGTCTGGGGCAGCGGACTATGTGCGTCTGGGCAAGGATCTGGAAGAGTACAGCCCGGAGATGTCTGCCAAGGTGGAAAAGACGCCGAATATTCTGGGCGAGACCCGCGTGAACATCACCGGCTACGAAAAGAGCGGTGCGGTAGAGCCGTACTTCGCCGAAAAGGGTGACAAGCTCTTTGAACGCCTGCAGAAGATCGTGGACGAGCAGCTGGTGCTGGACGATCTGAAAACGGATATGGTGGAGGTCCACCTGTGGGAAGCAGAATCCGCCGGCGCATATCCGGCAATCCAGCAGGAAGTCTATATCGAGGTCACCAGCTATGGCGGTGACACCAACGGCTACCAGATCCCCTTTACAGTCCACTATACCGGCCAGCCGGTCAAGGGCACTTTCAATCCCAAAACCAAAACTTTTACGGCAACCGGCGCAGGTGTATAAGAGAAAGGAGAAAACCATATGGCACAAATCATTCGTTTTGACGACGGCTTTAAGGAATACCAGATCAACAACAGCGGCGTGCTGCGCGTGAACCCCAGCGACCCGAACCTGTACCAGCGCTTTCTGGATTCGCAGGAAAAACTGCTGCAGGTGGAACAGAACATGACGGCCCAGGCCCAGCAGTGGCAGGACCTCCCGGCCGATGCTACCCAGGAAGAACGGATGCATGCAGGAGAAAAAGTGGTGAGACTGCTTTCTGACGCCGACCGGGAAGTAAAGGAGGTCCTTGCCTGGGTATTTCCGGGCAATGACTTTGATCAGCTGCTGGGCGGTGCCAATACCATGGCAGTGGCCAGAAACGGCGAGCGCGTCATTACCAACTTTTTGGCTGCCCTGGTGCCCATCGTCGAAGAGGGCGTCCAGATCTACACCGACAGCAAGGTGCAGCAGGCTGTGAACCGGGTTGCCCCGAACCGCAGCCAGCGCCGAAAGGCCAAGAAGCACCGCAAGGAGCACAGATGACGCCCTGGAGCCTGCCGGACCAGGTGGAGATCCAGAACTGCAGCTACCGCATTCGGGCAGATTACCGGGTAATCCTGGAAATCCTGAAAACGCTGGATGACCCGGAAGAGCCGGAGCTGATCCGCTGGAAAATCGCGCTGGGCCTTTTTTATGAGGATTATCAGCAAATCCCGGCGGCGTGCCAGCGGGAAGCCATGGAACGTCTGGCGGAGTTTATCAACTGCGGGCAGCCGGAAAAAGACCAAAAGCCTGCCCCTAAGCTGCTGGACTGGGAGCAGGACGCTTTGGCCATCGTGGCCGACGTGAACAGGGTGGCCGGATGCGAGATCCGCGCCCAGCCGTTTTTGCATTGGTGGACCTTTATGGCCTTTTTTAATGCCGTGGGTCAGGGACAGCTGTCCATGCTGGTTTCCATCCGGGATAAATTGCGCCGTGGCAAAAAGCTGGAAAAATGGGAGCAGGAGTTTTACCGGGAAAACAAAGACCGGGTGGACCTGCAAACTAAGTACACAGCGGAAGAGCTGGCCGAGCAAGAGCAGCTGAAGAAACTCCTGGGAGAGTGACGCGATCAGAATGCTGACCGTGTTTTTTTATGTCCATTTTTAGAGGAGGTGGTGCGTAACGGCAGCAACGGATGGACGTGTGGTCATTTCTACGGCATTGGATAACAAGGGCCTAAAGAAGGGAATTCGGGCTATCGCTGGTGAGCTGGGCGGCCTGCGCGGCGTACTGGGTAAGCTGGCCGGCGTGATCGGCGGCGCTTTTGCGGTCCACAAGGTGGTGGAGTTCGGCCAAGAGGCCGTGCGCCAGGCCAATGTGATGCGAGATGCACTGGTTGGCCTGCAGAGCGTGCTGGAAGGCCAGGGCCGAGACTTCCGCAAAGCAAAGGCCTTTATCCATGATTACATTGCAGACGGCCTGGTACCAGCCACCAACGCCATAGCGGCCTACAAGAACCTTGCACAGCGCGGCTATAACGATCAGCAGATCGAGCAGGTGCTTGTAGCGCTGAAAGATAGCGCAGCCTTCGGCCGACAGGCCAGTTACACGATGGGCGAAGCCGTCCAGAGCGCTACTGAGGGCCTGAAAAATGAAAACAGCATCCTGGTGGATAATGCCGGCGTGACCAAAAACGTGGCCAAAATGTGGGAGGATTACGCCCGCAGTATTGGCACGACCGCAAACCGGCTGACCCAGCAGCAGAAGATCCAGGCCGAGGTAAACGGCATCCTGGAAGAAAGTAAGTATCAGGCCGGCGACGCCGCAAAGGTGGCCGGAGAATATTCGGGACAGCTGATGCAGCTGTCCTTCAATCTTACCAATCTGCGCATTGCTGTGGGCAATGCCATCATTCCTTTGGCGCAGAAGGTCCTGCCGGTGATCAATACCGTGATTGCGGCCTTTACCCGGTTGGCCAACGCCGTCGCCACAGTGATGGGGGCCATCTTTGGCAAGGCGCAGATGCAGGCCGGGGCCCTGGCGTCGCAAAACGATGCGGTAACGGACAGCGCAGGCGCGGGCGCAGTGGCAGAGGACAAGCTGGCACAAAGTACCAAAAAAGCGGGGAAAGCCGCAAAGGGTGCCCTGGCTGCCTTTGACGAAATCAACGTGCTGCAGCGCAACATGGGCGGCGGGGATGGCGGTGCATCCTCCGGCGGTGCGGGAGTAAGCAGTGCCCCCATCACAGCGGAGATGGAAGTGGAAGACACCCTTTCTCCCCAGCTGCAGGCCATCGTGGACAAGATCCACACGCTGATGGAACCGCTGCAAGCCATTGATTTCGGCCCGGTGGCAGCATCCTTTGAGCGTTTGAAAGAAGCGGCTGCTCCACTGACCCAGGATTTGTTCGCGGGCCTGGAATGGGCCTATTACCACATCTTTGTGCCGTTGGCAGGCTGGACCATTGAGGATGCACTGCCCGCGTTTCTGGATGTGCTTTCCGGCGGCATTCGGGTTTTGACAGCCGTTTTGGAAGCGCTGGCCCCGCAGGGACAATGGCTGTGGGACAACTTCCTGGCCCCGATGGCCTCCTGGACAGGCGGCGTCATTGTGGATGTGCTGAACCTGCTTGCAGATGGCCTGGATCGCGTCGCCGACTGGATCAGTGAGAACCAGGGGGCTGTGCAGGTAGCCGCCGTGACAGTTGCAGCTTTTATGGCAGCTTGGGGCGGTACAGAGCTTGCTATCGCTTTGATTGATCTTGGCGGACTGCCTGGCGCATTGAAAAAGGTAACAGAAGCAATCGAAGCATGCACCATTGCCAAAATTAAGGATGAAATCGAGCTTGCAGGAGTTGTAGGACTTTACATAAAAGATTTTGTAGAAGCCACGGCCGCTGCTGCGGTTAGTATCGCAAAGACGACTGCTGCATGGCTTGCTGAAACGGCAGCAAAAGCAGCCAGCACCGTAGCCACCTGGGCACAAGTTGCGGCGACTGCGGCCTGGAATGGTGTCTGTGCGCTGGCGACAACGGCGACAACGGCACTGGGTGCGGCGGTTGCGTTTTTAACCTCTCCGATTGGATTGGTTATCCTCGCCATCGGTGCGCTGATTGCCATCGTAGTACTGCTTGTGAAGCACTGGAATGAGGTAAAAGAAACTGCATCCAACGTCTGCCATGCGATGGCAGAAGCCTGGCAGGGATTCAAGGCGTCCTTCCTGGAGATATGGGAGGGCATTACAAGCGGCGTGAAAGGCTATATCAACAAAATCGTCGGCTTCATCAACGGCATGATTCAGGCGGTTACCAACGGCATCAATGCTGTGATTGGAGCGCTGAACAGCATCAGCTTTGATATTCCCAGCTGGGTCCCCGGCTTTGGCGGCAAACACTTTGGCATCAATCTGCCGACATTGTCTGCGCCTCAGATCCCGATGCTGGCAAAGGGCGCAGTGCTCCCGGCCAACCATCCGTTCCTGGCCATGGTGGGCGATCAGCGCAGCGGCACCAACATCGAAGCCCCGCTGGATACCATCAAGCAGGCTCTGGCCGAGGTGCTGGCCCAGATTCCCATGCAGGAACGAGAGATCGTCATCAAGTTCGCGGCTAGCGGCGGCCTGGAGCAGCTGATCCGTCTGTTGAAGCCTTACATCGACAAAGAAAACCGCCGTGTAGGTACACGGTTGATTACAGGAGGTGAGATTTGATGCTGATTATTGACGGGGAATCTTTCCCGGCAGATGCCATTGTGGAGTTGGGCCGGGAGGCCGACTTTTTATACAAGTACGCGGAGCGTACGGAAAGCGGCGATTTGGAGTCTGAACTGATTGGCGTTTTTGTCAATCACAGCATGAAGATCTCCAATATCAATGACCCGCTGCTGTATGAAAGGCTGTACAACAAGCTGACCGAGCCGGTGGAGCGGCATTCCATCACCGTGCCGGGTAACAATGGGGCCTGTACTTATGACGCGTATATGGGCAAGGTCAGTGACCGGCTGAAGCTGGCGAGGGATGGTGTATACCACTGGGGCGATTTGACGGTCAACTTCAAGGCAATCAAGCCATCGAGGAGGGGATAGGATGCGTACAAGTACCCGGGTCGAGCTGGGCCTGTATGATGTGACGGCGCGCACCGATAGCTCGCCGTCCAGCGCAGATGCCCAGCCCTGGGCGGACGTTGCTGCGGATCTGCGGCGGGACCGGATACCGACTTTGCCGAAATACGGCACCCTGGAATCTAGGCAGTTTCTTATGGACGGCAGCTTTGACCTTTTCCCGGAACAGCCGCAGGGCGAGTTTTGGGGCCTTTGGTCCCGCCAGCAGAGCGGCCCGGACGGACGCTTTGCGCAGCCGCCAGTGCTGGAGATCCGCTTTGCCAAGCCCCACAGCTCGGCCGGCCTGACCTTCCATTTTTACGCGCCCACGGATGACTGGGCCAGCGAAATGAAAATCGAATGGCTGGACGGCGGCGGTGGCCTGCTGGAAAGCGCGCACTTTTACCCGGACCGGGTGAATTTCTATTGCGAGAAGAAGGTGGGCTCCTACCAGCAGATGCGGATCACCTTCCTGGGCATAAACCATCCCGGGCGGTATCTCAAAATGACCGGCCTGGACTATGGTGCGGCTATGACCTTTGCAGGGGAAGACGTGATCCAGGCCAAAACGTTGGAAGAGGTGGACCCGCTGTCTAACGAGATTTCCATCAACACGCTGGACCTGACGCTGTTCAGCCGGGAAGCACAGTTTTCTTTGCTGAACCCGGACGGCGTGAGCGACATGCTCCAGGACAAGCAGCGCCTGACCGTTTGGGAGGATGTGCAGCCGGATAAGCGCTCTCGTGACGTGGTGAGCCACAACATGGGCACGTTTTACCTGTCCGACTGGGCAAACAAGAGCGATACCGTATCGACCTTTTCGGCGGTGGATACGGTGGGCCTTTTGGACGGCGACCCCTTTGACGGCGGCATTTACGACACCACAGCCAATGTGTTGGCGTCGCAGATCCTGGCCGGGTATGAGTACACCCTGGACCCGTCTCTGACAAGAGAACGGGTGAGGGGCTTTATCCCGGCGGGCACTCGCCGCACGGCATTGCAGCAGCTGGCGTTTGCACTGGGCGCCGTGGTGGACTGCAGCCGCAGCGCGCAGATCAAAATCTACCCGCCGCCGGACCGGCCCAGCAGTCTGATCGGCTGTGAGCGCAAGTTTACCGGCGGTAGCGTGAGCATGCGGCCGCTGATCACCGGCGTGTCGGTGACGGCCCACCAGTATCGACTCCAGACGGCCATCGAAGAGCTGTACAAAACCGAGCTGCCCGCAGGCACCCATAAGGTGACCTTTCGAGGCCCGGTGCAGGTGGGCCAGGTGTCCGGCGCTGCGCTGGTAGAAAGCGGCAATACCTTTGCCGTGGTGCGGGTAGTCACACCCGGGGAAGTGACGATCACCGGCCGGAACTACGAGGACGCCTGTACCGTGCTGCACAAGCTAGCGGCTGACCTGCCGCCCAACGCGCAGCCCAACGAGCTGCAGGTGCAGGAGGCCACGCTGGTCAGCCCGGACCGGGCCGCAGCGGTAGCCGACCGTTTGCTTGCTACCTATGCCAACCGGATCGAGCAAACCTTCCGGATGCGGGCGGGCAGCGAGATGCTGGCGGACATGCTGCTGGTAGAAAGCACCAAAGGCGGCATGGTGCGCGGTCAGCTGCTGCGCATGGAGTTTGACCTGACCGGCGGTTTTCTGGCAGACGTGCGGGTCGTGGGCCGCTGTACCGACAAGCCCGCAGCCTTGTACTGCGGCGAGACCTACGCCGGGGGAGGTGAGCTGTTGTGATAGAGTGGCAAACCCCTGTTTTTGACCGCACGGCCGCCGATGCAGCGGCGCGGGCAGACAAGTGCTTTTTCAGCCCTGCTCTGCTGAACCGCATCGAAGGGAATACCGCGTACCTGGCCCAGCTGGCCGGTATAACAGTCCCGCCCCGCACCTGGTCGTCCACGGACTTCCTGACGGCATCTGAGATGCGGCGCATTTTGGACAACCTGGCCCGGGTGCGCACCGCCCTGAAGGCCGACAGCGTGGGCCAGATCCCGCAGCTGCCGGCAACGGGCTGGTGGGATGTAAATAACATCGAAAAGACACAGGCCCTGCTGATGGACTCCTGGCAGAAAGAACAGCAGTCGGTCAGTTATGCCGGTGAGCGCTATGCCGGCGAAACGATTGGAGTGATATAAATGGCGTTTTTTGCAAAAAAGCTGTGGAAGGACCGCAAGAGCGAATATCCCAACCGGCGGAAGCAGACGTCGGTCTACGGCAAACCTAACACCTATGATATTTCCCGCGACGAAGGTTTGGTCTCGGAAGCGGGCACCCCGCTGAATGCGGAAAGCTTCAATGACTTGGAGGGCCGCGTGGCAACGGCATTCAACAGCGTGAACAGCTCGCTGAATGATAAGGCATCAAGCTACCAGGTCCAGCAGGCCCAGACTACCGCCAACAACGCGATGCCCAAAACCGGCGGAGCGTTTTCCGGGGTTGTAACGGCGTCTACAGCGCCGCGCAGCATTGCTTACTCAGACGGCGAGTTAGTCAATGTTAGTATCCGTGAGCCATCAGGCTTATCGGCAGCAACGTCTAAGCTGCTGGTGTTTGTGAGGCGGTGATAGTAATGCCAATCCACGATTATGACGTCCGCGGCGACTATCCCACAGCGACTATCCATGATTGGGATGGCACGGCAAATCACCCTATCCAGCACATTTATGACTGGGACGGCACAGCAGGACATGACATCTGGAGCGCAGGTCCTGATGTAGCGACGGAAACTCTGGAGGTTTCTGGCCCGCAGGACAACAACTGGCGCTATAGGGAGTATACCGTCCGGGGATTTACCTCGGCCCATCTGGATAGCTACACCCCGGCTCAGAGCTATGGCAGGGCATCTACCTGCCTGGAAATCTATCGCGGAGGAAATCTGATCCATACATTTGTCGATTTGACCCGTACGTACACAGGCTCAGGTTTCGGCGATACCTGGTGGGATCCTTACAGTGACGCTTGCGCAGGCTTGCAGGATGGGGACGTGGTTAGGCTGGGTATGCAGGCGTCATTTGATCCAAATGTGTCCGGACAAAATACCAGTACCGCTAGAGCGGTTATCACATTCAGGCGCTAAAATGAAAGGAGAAACAATGAAAAAAGTAACTTTTTCGGACTTGGCCAAAACCAAGCTGACCTATCTGACTGCACTCGAGACGGAGGAGTTTTACGACAATGCCTATCGTCGGCGCGTGCTCCGACTGGAATTGGATGCAGCTGGGCACAGTCTGGATGCTCTGCATCAGCTGCTGTGCGAGGAAGAAAATGTGAAGCATATCATACTGGAGGGTGAGCCGGATCCGGTGTACAAGACCACCGTTGTGACCCAGGAGGTACAGGATGCAGAGGGCAAAACCGGCACGGTGCAGCAGGAGATTACGCTGCTGGACGAACAGGGACAGCCGGTGGTGGACCACTACGTGACCCCGACCAACGTATACGATGACTATACCATCCTGATGTCCATTGGTATCGAGAAAAAGCAGGTCAGCCCGGAAACCAGCGAGGCTCCGGCTAAGTATGCGGATTGTCTGGTCGCCAAGCTGGGCAAGCCCACCTATCGTGAGAGACAGATGGCGCAGCTGGTCAAACAGGGTCTCCTGGCGCAGTAACCGTGTTGCGGCAGAAAGGATGTGAGAGGATGATCATTAACGTCGAGGACCCTACTGCCCGGATTGCGCTGGGTATGCAGGGTGAGCACTTGGCATGCCCGGTGAGCTTTGACGTATCGGCCTGGGCGTCAGAGTATGGCCTTGGCGCGGTGCAGCTGCTGGTGCAGCGCAACCGAGATACTGTGCCGTATCCTGTGGAGACTCGTGCAGAGGGCACGTTGATCCACTGGGATGTGACCCGGTATGACACTGCGGCTGCCGGCCTTGGCGCGGTGCAGCTGTTGTACCTGGTAGATGGTAAGGTGGCCAAGAGCCGCCGTATCGGGATGTACGTAGGGGCCAGCCTGGGCGCCGACCCGCCCAATCCGGATATGCTGCCGGGCTGGGCCGACCAGGTGCTGCAGGCGAGTGCTGACGCCAAACAGGCTGCCAGTCAGGCAGAGACAGCTAAGCAGGCAGCGGAGGCCGCGACTGTCCATATGCCCCAAATCCAGGCGGGCACCTGGCATGTGTGGGATATGGACCAGGGTAAGTATGTGGATACCGGCGTGGCGGCTACGGAGCCGGGCCCACAGGGCGAGGTTGGCCCGCAGGGCAAAACCGGCAAGGCCCCGGTGCGCGGCGTGGACTACTGGACAGAGCAGGATAAGCAGCAGCTGGTGAAGGACACGCTGGCGGCGCTGCCTAAATGGGACGGCACCTATGTTGTCACGCCGAAAGCGGAGCAGGCAAGCGTATTGCAGACCAGTGGCAAGGTCATGGCCGGGGATGTCGTAGTCGAAAAAGTACCGTACTATGACACGTCCAACGCATACGGAAATACAATCTATATTGCAAGTGAGGTGCAACAATAATGGCAATCAACAAAATCATTTACGGGGATCAGACGCTGATTGACTTGACGGGCGATACGGCGACGCCTGACAAGGTTGCAATGGGTCTTACCTTCCACGACAAGTCCGGCGCGCAGGTGACCGGCACCAGCACGTTGGACTCCGACACGCAGGATGCAACTGCGAGTGTGGCGGAACTGTTGGAAGGAAAAACCGCCTATGTTCGTGGTGCAAAGGTCACCGGCACCATGAAAAACAACGGCTCTGTGGCCGGCGAAATCGCAACCAAAGACGGCGAGTATACGGTGCCGCAGGGCTTCCACGATGGCGCGGGCAAAGTGCGTCTGGCGGCGGCCGAAAAGGCCAAGATGCTCCCGGCCAATATCCGCAAGGGTGTCACGATCCTCGGTGTTGTCGGTACAATGTCCGGCAGTGAAAACGTCAAGGCACAGGCCAAGACGGTTACGCCGACTACTGCAGAGCAGGTCGTCGCGCCTGACGAAGGCTTTAACAGCCTGACCAGCGTGACGGTCAAGGCAATCCCTTACGTGGAGAGCTCCAACGCGGCCGGAGGTAAAACGGCAACGATCGGCTGATGAGGTGAGAGTGTATGGCAATCAACAAAGTAGAGTATGGCGGCCGCAGCCTGATTGATCTCACGACGGACACCGTCACGCCCGACACGCTCCTGGAGGGAGAAACCGCGCATAACAAAGCCGGTGAGCCGATCGTTGGGGCCGCAAAGCCAGGTGGTAGTGTTGCGCCGTTTGAAAAAGTAGAAATCCTGGAATGGACCCCGGCAGCCAACACAAAGGATTATCCTCTTGTGAGAGCTGACGCGAAATATTGCGCCATTTCTGATAAGTCCGCAAATGGCCGGCCCAATTCGTCGGTCGTGTCCCTGGTGATGACCAACGCTGAGTTCTTTGCAGGGTTTAAGCCTATTACCGAGCTTAAGACTGGTTTCCAGGGCGGTCTGGAACAGACGGTAAACTACTATGGCAAAGACGTAAGGGCCACGTCCATTACGGCATCTGCCAATTTTGCCGCCGGCAGAACCTATGACGTGATCCTGGTGTATTGAGGAGGTTACGATGCGATATTATGCCATTTATGATGCACAGGGTGTGCTTACTGGCTTATCCAGGAGCGACTGCTACATCGCAGAAGCCGCAGAAATTACGCAGGAGGAGTACGGGAGCCTCCTGGCGGACATCCGCGCGAAGGCAGCATACGTAGATCGCGTATACCGTGGGGATATGTCTATGGATCAGGTCCCCACGGAATGGCGTGCAGAGATCCGTGAGCGTGTGGACAAATGCAAAGCCGAGGACGCGTTGGCCATGCAGGCTGCCGCAACCAATGGGTAAGGGCCGCCGAAGAAGCGGCCGGAAAGGACAAAACTATGAACAGTAACATCATCGACATTTCCCGGCACCAGCATTCTTTTGATGCTGCCAAGGCAAAAGCTGCCGGCGTGCGCGGCGTGATTCTGCGCAATGCTTACGCTGCCAAGCCGGACACCCTGGCACTGAGCTGGGCGCCCAGCATCCTGGCACAGGGTATGCCCCTGGGCGGTTATGGCTTTGCAACCTGGCATTACAAGAGCCGCAACGGCGGCAGTGTGGACACGGCCCGCGCCCTGATGCATCAGCAGGTGGGCGCCTGGATCGATACCGCCAAGCAGAGCGGCTGCAATTACTGGTTTGCCGTGGACCAGGAACTGGAAGCGGGGGAGACCATGGGCCTGGGCAAGGCAACCAATACCGCTTTGCTGAACGAGGCCTGCGAGATGCTGGAAAAGGCCGGCCTGCACGCCTGCGTGTATTGCAGCGTAGCCTGGGACTCTAACTACATCCGCACCGCAGAGCTGCGCTATCCGTACTGGATGGCCCGCTATGTGGATGGCAAGGCGGATTTTGGCAGCGCCGGCGCAGATCTGGACCGGCTGCCGGACAGCAAGTACACCCGCTGGATGCGTCAGCTGCGTGATGCTGGCCGCCTGGTGGGCTGGCAGTTTGCCTCCACCGGTTACGGTGCCAAGTACGGTGCTGGCAGTGCCAATATCGACCGCAACGTATTTTATCTGGTCCCGGCCGCAGACAAGCCGGAGCGGGGTGAGGTGAATCCCCAGTCTGATGCACAGTACATCGCCATCGGCCCGCTGTCTGTTGGTGACTTGGCAACCGTGCAGGCACAGCTTGACAAGCTGCAGGTGGATACCCGCACCGAGGACGGTGTGATCTACACCGAGGCTGCACTGTCCACCGGTGATCAGGTCGCCATGATCCAGCTGGCCACGAAGCTGCAGGTGCCTATCCGCATGCAGGAGGTGCCTTTTGCTACGGACCTGCCTGCGCCTGCGGAGCCCGAAAAGCCTGCAGAGCAGTACAGCGTGGTCTATCTCGCGGCCGTGGTTAAGGGCGGCTTTGAGACCCAGGCTGACGCTGTGGAGTACATTGAGGCTGTCCTGGGCAAGGACGCCATGGAGCGCCTGGGCGTCAGCGTCGCAGTCGCGTAAAAATAAGGAGGTCATATGACGATGGAAGTAAGTGCATTTTTCAAGGGCTACGCACAGGCCCTGTACGGTAATCTGTTTGTTTGGATGGTGTTGATCTGCGTGGCAGCGGACACACTGTTTGGCTGTCTGCGCGCAGTGCGCTACCGCAGTTGGAATTCGTCCGTCGGCATCGATGGCGGTATTCGCAAGGTGACCATGGTCCTGTCCGTGGTGTTCTTGGCCCTGGTGGACCAGCTGGTTGGCATTGACCTGATCAGTTGGCTGCCCGAGGGCACGGCATCTTTTTTGGGCACGATTGGTATCACGGCCATTGGTCTGGCGGAATTTTTTGCAATTGTATATATCATGTATGAGGCGTCCTCGATCCTCAAAAATCTGCTGCTGTGTGGCGTCCCTCTGTGGGCAGGTATGCAGGACAAGGTAGCCCAGTGGGTAGACAATATGACCGACGAGAGCAGCGTGTCCATTGTGGACACGCGTGCCACTGGCAACATGGTCCAGATCCCTAAGCATAAAAATGAGTAATACATAAGAGGCCCCCAACTATCCGGATGTTTTCCTGGACAGTTGGGGGCTTTTTTGTTTTATTCTTACATAGTATTTTGACCACACTATTGACCACACTTCACACTACATAAGCATGAGAAATAGACATACAGGTGCGTGGAAGCGGCGCAAATGCTACAAAAATGCCTGTATATGGCGATATAGATTTCCTGTATAGTTTTATTCTATTTGTTCAAATCCCCTCCTTCGCACCAAAGAAACCCCTGAAAGATCAATGTCTTTCAGGGTTTTTCTTTTTTCTTGACCACACTTTTGACCACACTTGTTTTCACACGAGCGTGCAGAAGATGCTTCTCAGATGTTATTTTGCCTGCAAAAGCTCGATGAAAATATCTTCCACAGCAGCTGCGGTCTGATCTGCATCGGTCTCCAAGAAATGACTGTAAGTGCCGTAGGTGTCCATGCTTTTGCTGTGTCCAACAAGTTGCTTTAACTGACCTTCTGGCAGGCTCTTGGTTGCACTAACAAAAGTGTGCCGCATTTCATACAAGGAGATAGGCGGTGTGATGCCGTTCGCCTCTTGATACTTGCGCCAGCGGACGTAATAGTGATTCTGGCAAGGCATGGGGAAAACCTCCTGAAAGTCGCCGCTTTCTTTTCGTTGGGCTTCCAAAACTTGGACCGCCAAGGGGATTAGCTTAAAGCTGCGTAGAGCATTTTCGTTTTTACCCAGCGTTTCTACCTCATCGCTGTTGATACTGCGGTGGATCTGTACGACATCCCCCTTGATGTCATCCCAGCGGAGGCCGTGCAGCTCTCCTGGGCGTAATCCGGTGAGCACCTGGAAGCGGTAGTAGTTGATATAATCATCGTGGACACGTTTCCCGCGATACAAAGTGGTATCGATGTTCATCAATTTCACCAGATCCTGGATCTGCAGTATATGTTTGCCGCAATAACGCGCGGCCGCCGGGACTTTGAGATCTTCGGGGAATAGGGAAATCCAACCGGATTTGCGGCAAAACTTGATAAATTGCATCTCATAATTCCGGAAATTGTTCAGGCTCTTTCGACTTAGTTGTTTGGCCTTGTTCGTGTCGGCCGGATGGCGGAAAGCATAGTCAATGAGCTGTTGTAAGTCCTGTTCCCGGATTTTACTAAGTTTTTTGTGCCCAAGAGCAGGTAAGAAGTAATTTCGCCCAAAGCACTCGATTTTTTTGTATTCCACTTCCGAGAGGTCCTGGCGGTAAGCCAAAAAATGTTCCCAGGCCTGAGACACACGCAGATCATCCAGAACCATAATATCAGAATCAAGCCAGGCATCTGCCTTAGAATTGGCTTCGCGTTGCCCGGAGCGTCCAGGTTTGCTGCTGTAAAAGCTTTTTCTATGCCCGTCCTTTTGCACATTGATTTTCCAACGCTTGCCGTCCCAACGGGCTGTGTTCGTTCTTCTTCCCATAAAAAATACCTCCTTTAGGGTGCACTTTGACAAGCCCGCCCTAAAAGAGGTATAATCGCAACGTACAACTGAGCGATGACCCCGAAAGGGAGAGCCGGTTATTTTAACGCCTTCGGTGCTCCAACACCGGGGGCGTTTTTTTATTTTGTTAGAGCAGAATAAATTTAGTTGTCATCCAGGGAAGAGGAATCGGCGCTTTCTATAATCTCTCCGGTGGCCGCATTGACAAAGTCCACATGGATATTATCCACATCTTCCTGACTGAAGAGACCATACATGCCGCCGTACACATAGAAGTTCAGCACAGAAAAGGACTCCTGGATGCTAAGCTCTTGCGAAGAAGTGGTCACAGTAAAGACTGTGAAGCCCTTATTGGCTTCTACCTTGGTGACATTGGGGAGTTGTTCGCTGCCCGGCATTTTATCCAGCTCATCCTGAATAGACGCCGCCAGCTCTTTCAGCAGTTCTTTGTGCTGGCTCTTGCTCATCACGAAGGTAACACTGCCATCTTCGTTCAGCGTAGCAGAATGAAAGTGATCAGACTCCGCGTCCAGCTCTTCCTGAGTGATTTCGCCAACCACGTCTGCAGGCAGGGTAACCTTTACATCGAACAACTCTTTTTCCACTTCGATGCTTTGCTGCGACTCGGTGGCGGCGGAGGTCGAAGCGTCATTGTTCACAGAGCTATCCGATGGAACTGTGCCGCAGGCTACTAACCCCATCGCCAGAATCATGGCCAGAGCGGTTGCAATTGCTTTTTTCATGGGTACTTCCTCCATTTTCATAAAGATTTATAAAGCATAGGTCAACGACTTTGTCTTTGTTATATGCGTTGTATATAGCAGTTTTAATCTTCATCATTTAGACCGATATCGTCCGAATCATCGTCATCGTTTTCCTCGATATTAGAATCAGAGACCTTATCAATAGACAAACTCTGTCGATACTGTTCGGCCAAAGCAGTGCGTTTGAATTCTGCGGTCGGTGCCACTTCCGCAACCATGGCTTCCAGCTCATCCAGCGAGATGTGGAAGAACTCCTTGCGCAGATTGACCTTGTTTACGCGGCGGTCATTCAGAAGATGATGCAGGTGCGTTTCCAATGCGGGCGCATCATCAGAGAAAATCATAGAGTGAACATCAAAGGGGAAGGGGACGCTAGCGCTGCCAAGCTCGTCCACGCGTTCCTGAGGCTCCAGCCGCCGTGTCATACCAACCTTAAAGACATCTTCGCCAAAGGAACCAATGTTACTGATGATGTAAACATTGCCGGCTTTACCATTTTGCAAGTTGGCGATTCGATCTTTCTTTTCAGCCACAGCGGCCAATTGCAGTTGCAATTCGGCTATGCGGTCTTCCAGCAGACGAGATTTCTCATTGTCTGCCCGAGACAGTTGTTCTTGCAGTTGCTGAATCTGATCATGAAACTTGCTTTCTTCCTTTTCAACCTGTTTCTGCTGACGTTCCAGTTCTCTTTGCTCAGCAGCCTCTTGCCGCATCTGTTCGCGGATGGCACGCTGCTCTTCACGCGCCCGCTCTTTTTGTACATAGTACTCGTATTCAATGCGAATTGCCTCGATAAACAGGTACTCGATTTCACCAATGAACTTCTTCAGGGTTGGTGCAATGTTTTGGTTTCCATCCGCAGCAATGGTGTAGTATTTTGCGGTAACCTTTTTGACGTCGGTTAAAGCGTCCTCAAGCTTGCCGAAACGAATGTTGTAAAGAATGTTTTGCAATTCAGCACGCAGGGCGATGACCATCAGCTTATAAATAGCAACGTTTGCCTTTGTAGTATAGCGGCCCTCGTAACGCTGAAGCGTTTCTTCAATACGCTTTTCATTTTCGCGATAGCGTTTGCGAAGATCTCGCATGGTTAGGCATTGGAGATCCAGCTCTACCGTAGGCTGCAGAAAGTCTGAGATTTCTTTCAGTAAGGGGGTTGCATTAATGGCATTTACGCTGCAATCGGCGCTATTAAACATATCTAAAGCATATTGAATAGCCTTAACAATTTCCTTGCTGCGTTGAACTTTGCGTATAGCAGCCTGAGCCGATTTTTCGCGATTGTTGGCTTCCTCGCGGGCCAGCTGGGCCTTGGCGTTCATTTCCAACAGTTCGGCTTCAGCTGTGCTGCGGCGCAGTTCGATATCTTGTAAGGATTGTTGCGCTTGTTCTAAGGCGTCTGCAAGCGCGTTTTCTTTTAATTCATTATAGGTTTTCTGTTTGTTGCTGAGGGCCTGTTCTAGGTCAGCTAATTTCTCTAACACATTTTCGTGCGTTTGCGCTACTTCGGCTGCACAAGATTTACACAGGCCATTGCGGTCGAGCCTTCGCAAGAAACCTCCACGACCACAGCGAGCACATACTTTTTTTGCAGGAGGCATTGAATTGCCACAGGATGACATCGGTTCGCGACTTGCGCTGGAAGGGACATAAGATTCTGTCAAATCGCCAGATTGGGCACAAGTGCTATCGGTTGACAAATCTTTTTGCTCTCGCGGTTTGATGATGCCAAACCAAATGAAAGACACAAGCAGAATGCAAGCAGAGAGAGGCACTCCCAGAAATAAGAGAACAAAAAGAATAGTGAATATTGGATTGTTCGTAAGAGTGGGGAAAGCAATGATCAGTGTAAGAGCTAACGCAAAGCCAACGGAACAACCACAAAGCAGGCGCAGGGGCTTCAATAGCTTTTGTTTTAAGTCTTGATGGGGAAAGTTCATAATTGTGCCTCCATTTCATTCACCACGACGGGATCCTGATTATAAAAGTGATCCAGCTTGATATGGCGGACCTCATGCATGGTAGCTTCTTTCTGTGCCTCAGGGCTTAAGCAGGAATTGATAAATACGAAAAAGTCATCCTGCATCATAACCGTTACACCTCGGACGCTACCCGGCATTTCAATACCACGTATAAATATTTGATTCATACGGCCTCACTTCCCTAAAGCAGCCTCCACGATACGTACGGCTCGTTCGACTTCTTCTTTAGTAGCGCCTTTTGTCAAACTGAATAACATACGCATTTCAGGTCGGTTCTTTAATTGTTCTAGGTATTCGCTCAGCTCGTCGTCCTCTGTGACAGCGGGCTTTTCTTTTTCCAGTAGATAGTCAGTGGATACGTCAAAATAGTCGGCAACCTTTTGTAAAGTAGCTCCGCTAGGGGTGCGCCCTTCCGATTTCCACGCAGAAACAGTACCTCTACCAATGCCAATTTCTAAGGCAACGGCAGTAGGGGACTTTCCAACTTTATCACAAAGCGACTTATACACATCAAAAAACACAACAATTCCTCCTAATAGTTGTGCAAAAGCACAAAGTTCATAAAAATGAACTAAATCGCTTGAAAAGTTCGCTTTTGTGAATTATACTGTGGTCGTTGGGTTCGCTAAAGTGAACGTATCAAGCAGCGGTATTGGATTCGACACCTAGAATATACTGCATTCGTTCACTTTTGTAAACACTCGACCTGACATTATAGTTCAAGGAGGTGAATTTTGTATGATTGCACAATGGACGGCTGAAGTTGTAGGACAAATGCATATTCACAATATTACACAGCAAGAGCTGGCAGAGGAGCTTGGATGCACCCGTGAGTATGTAAACATCATTTTAAACGGAAAACGCAGCCCTGCAGGAATAGAAGAAAAAGTTCGTGTAGCATTGCACAATGCTGTTTCTAAAAAGTCTACTGCGGGCCGTGTCCGATAAATAGGATTTCAAGGTGGTGAAAAGCATGAAACTTACTGTAAAACACGATGGAGTCTGGCTGGACGAACAGAAAATTCAGAACTGCACACAGATGATAGATATTAAAAACATCAGCCCCATCAACCGGATGGAGGTGGTGCTCCATGTGCACGTTGACGAGGCTGATGTTCGGTGGAATCCACTCATGTACCAAAGAAAGTCCAAAAGGCAGCATTGGTGAAGCAGAAGTGCAAGTTCTGCTTCAGGTTGCCGAGTTGCTGGAGGATAACATGAAGTGTAAAAGAAACAAGAAAAAACAGGACATAGGAATCCTGAAAGCTGTACTTCTTTGGATTGGGGTTTATATCGTGATTCCGCTGATTGTAAGTGTTGCTGCGTGTATCGCTACTTGTTTGGGCTTTCTTTCCATCATGCGAATACTCGCGCAGTAAGCAGACTCGTAATCCAGCAAGTCAAGAGACTAACAAAAACGGGGACGAGTATACTTTTAAACCAAAAATCAAGAGAACCCAAAGTCATGAACTGAAACCAGTGCGAACCTTTCCAAGTAGGTTCATACCCACAGTTGACTGGAACGAAAGCGTTAACCGTGTAGGCCTTAACATAACCAGACTGAATCAAAAATTCTAAACAACGATGGCAATCATCAGAAGAAAGATTCAGATCTTTTTCGATGGTATCCATGGTGACGAGTTTGTCTGCTGGTCGTTTAGAAACTTGGCGATAGTTCCTATTCAAACAGCACAAAATGCGTATTCCTGTAATATCTAACAACTTATACACCTCCTTTCTGTGCCCATTGTAGCACGGGGAGGAAAAACAAGAAAGGAGATAAACCATGAGACCTTGTTTGAAATTACGTCAGCGTTGCCTGGAGATGGACTATTCCATTGACCAGTTGGCAAAAGCAATTGGAAGATCGGCCAGCTATACAGGCCAGATTTTCCGCTGCAAAAGTATTCCGGATATTGCTGACTGCTACGGAATTGCGAAGGCACTGAAGATTCCGCCTGAAGAGTGGGAAGCGTATTTTTTCCCGCCAGAAATCCGTAAGAAGCTGGATCAGAAAATTCGTGAGAGAAAGGGGACGGTATGGAATTGAAACTTCTGCGTGAAGCCAGCTATGCAGGTAGCTGCATCTGTGCCCTGGCGGCAGGGCAGTGCGCCTGCATTATCGCAGAGCACCCGGAGTGCTGGATTGAATCGTTGGTACTTACGGTCGCCTTTGGAACACTGGCCACTGGCCTGTATCGGCTGGCGGAAAGAATCGACCGCGCTTTACACATGACCCGCCTGCAGATTTTGCAGGCAGCCCAAGCATCAAAAAAAGAAATGCCCGCCCGTAGCAGCAACTACGGACAGGCAAAGGTTGCGAATTGAACTCGCAACCTAAGTGTAACACAACTTAGGAGGATTGCAACTATGACGAGAAAAAAGTATATCAAGCGCGTTCAGGCAATGGGTTTCACCGATGCCCGTGGCGCCCGACAACTGGCGGCCAAGGCAAACCAGGCAGGTTTTTCTTATCGGGATGCCTTTATGGTCGCAGTGAAAGTCTACGGAACAATTTTGCTTTCCGAGCTGATCTCCCAGCTAGACACGAAAGCAGTGCAGGAGGCAGACCATGAAAGCAATTGAGATTTGCCCTGGCCAAAAGCCGCGTGTGGCGGAAATCCAGAACACGTGTGACTGCCTGAAGAAGATTGTGGATGGATCAGTTGAGGGCCACATGTTGGGAGATACCGGCCTGGTTGTCATCCTGAACCGGGATGGCCGCAAGAATGGTATGTCCCCCACAGGCTGCCTGCGCATCTGGCCGATTCAGGACGATATTCTGTACGGTACGGTGATCATCGTCCGTGCGGCGAAGGACGCCTTAACCTCTGTGCGTGAAGGGGATATGGAGCTGGTGCGGTCCATGTGGCGGGAGGTAATGTTCTATGACTGAAAAGATTTATAAGGATGTCAAGGGCGTCCTGTACCGTGTAGGAGAGACCGGCGAGCTGGGCAATGCAGACCGGTGCCGCCTGACCATCCAGCAGCTGGGCATCACACCCGGTGCACAGTGGCGCAAGAAGTCCATGGCGCCCAACTGGTCCATGGCAGCCAGAAAGGACGCTATGCAGGCACTGGAAATCATGGCCGAGGAAAATGGCTGGAAGGAAGCCACTGAAGCCGAGGTCCAGTACAACCTGACCGAGCGTGCTGCTTTGCTGGATGATAACCTGTACGTTACGGCGCTGTATTCGCTGGACCTGAGCGAGCGAACAATCCGTTGTCTGGAACGTGCTGGTATTGACACAGTGGAAGAACTGGCCGCTATGTCAGACGAAGAAATCATGCGTATCCGAGATATGGGGCGAAGTGGTATGGATGAGATTCAGCGTGAGCTGAAAGAATGGAAATCTAAAACCAATCCCCCGGCGGTTTCTACTGAGCCCGAAGGTGACCAGGAAGAAGACTCTCTGCAGTCCTTGGGCCTGAGTGAGCAGGTGATCGGCTATCTGGAGGATGCAGGTGTTGATACGGCCGAAGAGTTGGAGGGGTTGCTGGAATGCGAGAAAGAAGACATTCGGAGCATGAATCCGGCCGATATGGAAAAGATCAGTGCATACCTGCAGAAGGACAATCCTACCCCGGCGGACGACTTGCCTTGGTCAGCTGCTGCCACTGCTGCGGAAGACGAACCTGCGGAAAGCCCGGCACCTGCGGCTTTGACGTCTACGACCGAGACTGCTGCCGCCGTCAGCGAGCAAAAGGAAAGTGCAGCCACATCCATTCCTGCTTCATCCAATACACCGACAGCCTTTGATTATTCGGGGCTGGATGAACAGACGGTCGTGGACCTGCATCTGGCAGAACATGAATACACCAGCGGTAAAAAGATGGCAGAAGTTGGCTTCCGACGCATGGTGGAAGGTGTTGCAATCGCTCATGATGCCCTGTGCGGACCAGTTGTCCACCAAGTGGACAACTCCAAGCATGGGAATCGCGGAGAAGATTCCTTCCGGGCATGGTGTGCCAGCATTGGTATTGGCAAAACAACCGCCTACAAGATGCTGCAGGTCGCTGATGCCTTTATGACCAGCCCCCCGAACCAACAGAAGGTGCTGGAACAGCTGCCGTCTACGCTGCTGTACGATTTTGCAAAACCGTCCACTACCGAGGAAGAAAAGAAAGCTATCCTTTCGGGCGATATCACCACCCACAAGCAGTATCAGGAAGTTGTGGCACGCAACAAGCAGCTGGAGAAAGAAGCCGAACTGGACCGCAAGGAGCGTGACGAAGCCTATGCCAAGGCAGACAAGTACCGAGCCGAGGCTGACCGTCGGGCGCAGGATCAGCA
>RCNI01000245.1_pt1 | contig 35832 bp, 28 predicted proteins | sample 2041151 | NCBI WGS metagenome assembly RCNI01 (sample SAMN09708214, study PRJNA481090) | feces metagenome | isolation source: feces | place: Antarctica: Albino Rookery
GGATTTAACATGGCAAACATTACTGCAGCTCAGGTTAAAGAGCTCCGTGATATGACCGACTCTCCTATGATGGAGTGCAAGAAGGCTCTCGTTGAGGCTGACGGCGATATCCAGAAGGCTGTTGACGTTCTTCGTAAGATGGGTGTAGCTAAGGCTGTTAAGAAGGCTGGACGTGACACCAATGAGGGAACCGTTTCTACTTTCGTATCTGAGGATGGAAAGAAGGCTGGTATCCTCGAGCTTTTCTGCGAGACTGACTTCGTAGGAACCAACCCTAAGTTCACCGCTTTTGCAGCTGAGCTCGCTAAGGCAGTTGCTGAGAATCAGCCTGCAGACGTAGATGCTCTCAAGGCAGCTTCTATGGGCAATGAGACCGTAGACGAGGCTCTCACTGAGATGATCCACGTTATGGGTGAGAACATGAACATTGGTCGTTTTGCTGCTCACTCTATCGAGAATGGTGCATTCTCTCAGTACGTACACTTCAACGGACGTCTTGCAGTTTTGGTTGAGTTCGCATTCAACAATCCTGCAACCGCACAGGCTCCTGAGTTCAAGGAGTTCGGTCTTGACGTTGCAATGCAGGTAGCTGCTGGTGGCTGCGAGGTAACTCGCCGCGACGAGGTTCCTGCAGACGTTGTAGAGCACGAGCGTAACCTTTACCTCGATCAGGTAAAGGATTCTGGTAAGCCTGAGAACATTCAGGAGAAGATGGTAGAGGGACGTCTCGAGAAGTTCTTCGCAGAGACCGTTCTTACCGAGCAGAAGTCCATCAAGGACAACAAGGTTACCATCAACCAGCTCGCATCACAGCTCAGCAAGTCTCTCAATGACGAGATCACTATTGTTGGCTTTGATCGCTACACCATTGGTGAGTAATTACAATTAAGTAATTTTTAATAGGAGTCCTTCGGGGCTCCTATTTTTGTAGCGATGAAGTGGGTACACTGGCGACAGCCATATATACTAAATTCTTTGATAGAATAAATGGGATATATAGATAAAACAAATTAGGTTTTACCTACGAGGAGGCTCCAGTTGGCTGATTATAAATATAAGCGCGTTTTGCTTAAGCTTTCAGGCGAAGCTTTGATGGGAGAGAAGAACTTCGGCATTGATTCTGCAATGCTTGACAAACTCGCAGACGAGCTTTCAGTTCCTTATAACGACGGTATTCAGATTGCAATCGTTGTTGGCGGAGGAAACATCTTCCGCGGTGTTTCAGGTGCTGCAGATGGCATGGATCGCGTACAGGCAGATTACATGGGCATGCTTGCAACCGTTATGAATGCACTTGCTCTTCAGCAGGCATTTGAACACAAGGGTATGGATTGCCGCGTTATGACTGCTTTAGACATGCAGCAGATTGCAGAGCCTTACCTTCGCTCTCGTGCAGTAAAGCACCTCGAGAAGGGCCGCATTACCATTTATGCAGCTGGTACAGGAAATCCTTACTTCACTACTGATACTGCAGCTGCACTTCGTGCATGTGAAATTGACGCTGAGTGCCTTATGAAGGCAACTAAGGTCGATGGAATCTACGATAAGGACCCTGTTGTATATCCTGATGCTGTTAAGTTCGACACCATTTCCTACATGGATGTTCTTACCCGTGGTCTTAAGGTAATGGATGCAACAGCAACTGCACTTTGCAACGACAATGCAATGCCAATTTTGGTATTTAATATTGATCAGAAAAATGTATTTACCGATGCTCTCCAGGGCAAGCAAGTAGGTACAACCGTAGTTAAAGAGGAGAACTAAAATGAGTGAATATACTGAGCTTGCAGAGAGCTTGATGGATGATTCTATTAATGCTCTTGTAAATAATTTTGCAAAGGTTCGTACAGGACGCGCAAATCCTCGCGTTCTCGATCCTATTGTTATTGACTACTACGGAGTACCAACTCCAATTACTCAGGTTGCAGGTGTTAGCGTTCCTGAGGCATCTATGATTCAGATTACTCCATGGGATGCAACTACACTCAACATGATTGAGCATGCAATTATGGAAAGCGATCTTGGAATTACTCCAAGCAATGATGGTAAATCAATCCGTCTTCCTTTCCCTCGTCCAACAGAGGAGCGCCGTCGTGAGCTCGCTAAGGACTGCCGCGAGATTGCAGAGCAGGCTCGCGTATCTGTGCGTAATGCTCGTCGTGAGGCTATCAGCAGCGTAGAGGCTGTAGAGGATATGCCTGAGGATGATGCACGTCGTGAGAAAGATGCTATCCAGAAGGTAACCGATAGCTACATTAAGAAAATTGACGACATGCTTAAGCATAAAGAAGCAGAGGTAATGGAGATTTAAGTGCAACGAGATATCGAAAAGCTCATAGAGTTCTACAAAGATGCTCCAAGCGACATATCGCTCGATGACATTGATCTAGATGCTCTTCCGCACCATATTTCATTCATCATGGATGGAAATGGTCGTTGGGCACAAGCTCGTGGACTCGATCGTACTAAGGGTCACCAGGCTGGTGTTGATTCTCTACGTGAGATCATCACTACCTGCGTGCGACTTGGTATTGATGAGGTGAGTGCGTATGCCTTCTCAACTGAGAACTGGAAGCGCCCTCAATACGAAGTCAATATGCTCATGAAGCTTTTCGGTACCACACTTCTTAAAGAATTACCTTTGTTTAAGGCAGAAAATGTTCGTCTGAAATTCTTAGGGGATCTTTCCGCCTTGCCTGATAATGTTCAGGAAGTATTCCAGCGTGGTTTGGATGAAACTGCTCATCACACTGGCATGACACTGGCACTCGCCGTAAATTATGGCTCTCGTGCTGAGATGGTTCGTGCAGCTAAGAATATTGCCCTTGAACTTGCAGCAGGGGAGATTTCTGAAGATGAGATTGACGATGAGGTATTTGCAAGTCATTTATATACCTCTGACATGCACGATCCAGAGCTTCTTATTAGAACATCAGGAGAGTTCAGACTCTCAAACTTCTTGCTTTGGCAATGTGCTTATACCGAGTTCTACATAACCGATACCTACTGGCCGGACTTCGATCGTTATGGTGTTTTGCGCGCAATAGCTGCATACCAACATCGCGACCGTCGCTTCGGAGGAGTGAAGTAATATGGACAAGACTCAGAACCGAGAAATCGACCAAGAGCCAGAAAAGTCTGAAGTACAAGAAACATTTATTTATAAGAAGATGACAGCATATGAGGAGAAACGCCAGTCTGGCAGCCTCAAGTCACAGGCTATGCGTGGTATGACTGAGAAGTTCTTGCTACGTGTAATGTCAGGTGCAATTTATGCTGTCGTCATCACTGCTACTTTGTTTTTCGGAACACTTCCAACAGGCGTGATGATTGCCATTATGGGTTGGCTATGCTGTTCTGAATTCTTCCATATGACCTCAATTTCAGGCTACGAAGCATCTGAGATGATTGGACTTTCAGCTGCTGTGCTCTTTCCTATAGTCGGACTTTTGCCTGCTATTTGGACAGGTGCAACTTTATTTGCTCTGGTGCTTGCATGTGGAATTTGGTACATCATCACTCCTAATGCAACGATTGCGGATGTTGCTCTTACGCTTTTTGGACCACTCTATACAAGCTTGCTCCTCTCATCCATTGTTCATATTCGTATGAGTGTTGCAGGCTATGAAGGCGCACTTTTGACCTTTGGTGTTATGGGAAGCGTTTGGCTTACAGACTGCTTTGCTTACTTTGTAGGCTCTCGTTTAGGTAAGCACAAACTTGCACCAAGCATTAGCCCTAACAAAACCTGGGAGGGATTCTATGGTGGAATCTTAGGCTCAGTTGTTGCGTGGGTTGCTCTTTGGCTTATCGGAGTCATTGATATTAGCTTAATCTATGCTATTTTCTGCGCAGTATGTGTTGCGCTTTTCGCCGTTATTGGTGACTTATTTGAATCGCGCCTCAAGCGTGGTGCGAATGTAAAGGACTCAGGCGACCTTATGCCTGGTCATGGAGGAATGCTCGATAGAACCGACTCCCTTTTATTCGGTGTTATGGCAGCTGACTTCCTCCTGCATATCGGAGGTGTTTTGTGAGTATCTTCGAATCATTCGATTCAGCGATAGAGCAAACATATCCTCTTAAAGTTGTAATTCTTGGATCTACAGGATCTGTTGGAACGCAAGCAATTGACGTTTGTCGCAATCATCCAGATAAGCTCAAGGTAGTAGGTCTTGCTGCGCAGTCTAGTGCAAAGAAGATTGTTGAGCAGGCTCGTGAGTTCGACGTTAAGCACATAGCTCTAGCAGATGAAGCTACACGCCATGATGCAAATCTTTCTGACCTTGCTTCTGATACTGAAGTTCACTTCGGACAAGAAAGTGTCTTTGAACTTGCTGGACTCGAAGAGGCAGATGTCATCTTGATTTCTGTTGTAGGTGCTATTGGTATGCGTGCATGCTATGAGGCGCTTAAGCAGGGAAAGAAGATCGCTGTTGCCAATAAAGAACCTCTTGTAGTTGCAGGAGATCTTTTGATGCCTATGGCAAAGCCTGGAATGTTTTTACCAGTAGATTCTGAGCATTCTGCAATCTACCAGTGCATTTTAGGTGAGAAGCAATCAGATATCTATAAGATTTGGCTTACCTGCTCAGGTGGTCCTTTCTTCGGAAAGACTAAAGAACAGCTTGAGCATGTAACTGTTGAGCAAGCGCTTAAACATCCAAGCTGGTCTATGGGATCTAAGATTACTATTGATTCAGCTACACTTATGAATAAGGGTTTTGAGATTATTGAAGCCCAACAGCTTTTTGACGTAAGTGTTGACGACGTTGAAGTGTTAGTACATAGAGAGTCAAAAGTTCATTCTATGGTTGAATTTAAAGATGGACAGGTTAAGGCTCTCTTAGGTGCAAGTGATATGCGCGGTGCTATTCAATATGCATTTTCCTATCCTGAGAGGTGGGAGTCATCTATTGAGCATTTGGATTATCGCTTCGAACCTACCATGAGTTTCGCTGCTGCTGACGAGAAAGCATTTGGTTGTCTTGCTCTTGCACGCGAAGCTGGACGCGTTGGAGGAACTCTTCCTTGCGCTATGAATGCAGCAAATGAAATTGCTAATGAGGCGTTCAGACAAGATCTTTGTTCTTTCCTCGCAATTGAACGAACTATTGCACACGTAATGGATCAATGTAAGGTCGAACGTGTAGAATCGCTCGAGCAAATCGAGCAAGTAGATGCACTAGCCAGAAGACAGGCTCGTGCATATTTGCATATTTAACAGATAGGTGAAACATGGGATTTCTAAAGGCAGTATTTTGGGGACTTATCTCTTTGAGCCTTCTTGTGTTTGTACACGAGGCGGGTCATTTCTTTGCTGCTCGTATATATCATTTTCGAGTTACAGAGTTCTTCTTAGGACTTCCATGTCGCTATAATCTGTCAAGAAGGTCCAAAAAATATGGAACCGTATACGGTGTAACTCCTATCTTATTAGGTGGCTACAATAGAATTTGTGGTATGAACACCAACCTTAATGACAGCTTGTCTGCTACCTTGGAATACATCATGCGCCACGGTAAAGCTGATGTTAAGGATATGATTGAAGATATGGGCCTTGAAGAGGATGAGATTTTCACTAATATATCCGTTCTCGAAGATTGGGCTTCTATCGAGGCTATCTATCCTGATGGGGAACAAAAGAAAAACGAGTATGCGCCCGTATATGCAACTGTTGCTCGTGATAAGAACTTCCTTACCATATATGACAAGGGTAATCATGCTTCTGATAACCCAGCTTATCCTGCTGGTTCAGTTCAGATTCCTCATGAGTCATTCCAAAAGTTCTTCGAATTCGAGAAGAAGCACACCTATGTAGGTGGTAATTTCTGGAAACGTGTATCAACTATTCTTGCTGGTCCTTTCATCAATATTCTTCTTGCTCTCGTAATGATTACAGGAGCATTTTATGCCCGAGGCCTGAGTGTACCTGTAAATGAGCCAACCGTAGGAAATGTTATACAGGGTAGCTTAGCTGAAGAAGCAGGTCTTCAGAAGGGTGATTTGATTACCAGCGTTAATGGAGTACAGGTTCAGTCCTTTGAGGAGCTTGTTGCTCTTATTAACAATGTTAAGACTAATGGTGAAAATCTCGATCTCACTGTTGAGCGCAACGGTCAGATTTCACAAGTTGAGATTAACAAGGACGAAATAGCTAAAGCACAGATGGTAGGTGTGGCACCAGAAGTTAATGTTGTACCTATCACAATTGGACAAGCTTGGGCTGGAGCATGGAGCTTCTTCATTACATCAATGGGATATGTCATTCAGATTCTCAATCCTATGCAGTTCTTTGAGATTTTGAACCAATCCTCATCAATTGTCGGTATTTCTTCCATGGCAAGCAATGCTGCTTCAAATGGTTTGTATACCTATATTTTGTTCTTAGCAATGATTTCAATGAGCTTGGGTCTTATGAACTTGCTTCCAATCCCACCCCTCGATGGAGGTAGGATCTTACTTGAAATTATTGAGGCTATCCGCAAAAAACCGGCAAGTGAGCGTGCTCAAAATATTATTGCGATGGTAGGTATTGCTTACTTGTTCTTTATCTTTGTCTATACTATGGGCCACGATATTATTCGTTTGGTTTTCTAACGTAAGGTAGTGATTCTTTGTTAGATATAGATACATCATCTTTAGATACGACCAATCAAGGTGTGCAGAGCGCTCCTTGTATTAAAGATGCACCTCGCAACAATACTCATCAAGTCCATGTTGGCGATGTTGCTTTGGGCGGAGGTGCTCCTGTTGTCGTGCAGTCTATGTGCAATACTCAGACTGAAGATACCTACGGCACACTCGAACAAATTCACAAGCTAGCAGACTTGGGCTGCGAGCTTGTTCGTGTAGCAGTGCCCCGTGTGGGTGCTGTTGAGAGTTTTGGAGAGATATGCTCCAAGAGTCCACTACCGGTTATTGCTGATATACATTTTGATCATCGCTTGGCTCTTGAAGCCGTTGCTAAGGGTGCATCAGCTATTCGTATTAATCCTGGCAATATCGGAAGTATGGATAGGGTAGACGAGGTCATCAAAGCTTGTCGTGCAGCTCAAATTCCTATTCGTATTGGCGTAAATGCTGGTAGTTTGGATAAGGATATTGATGCACGAGAAGACTTTACTATTGAAGACAAGCTCGTCGCATCTGCTCAAAGCTTCGTTGAATACTTCAGAGATAAAGACTTTAATGACATTGTTCTTTCGGCTAAAGTTCATTCTCCATACGAAACTATTGCGGTCAATAGAAGACTCTCTCAGACGATTCCGGATGTCCCTCTTCACATTGGAGTGACAGAAGCTGGTACTTATCTCCAAGGTACAGTCAAAAGCGCGTTTGCGCTTGGTACACTTCTTGCAGAAGGCATAGGAGATACAATGCGCGTTAGCTTAACTGATGAGCCTACACGCGAGATTAAGGTTTGTTGGGAAATTTTGCAAACTGTTGGCATTCGCAGAAGACGACCCGAGTTGGTAAGTTGTCCTACCTGCGGTAGATGTCAGGTAAATCTTATTGAGATTGCCAAGCAGGTTGATGAAAGACTCGATTCAATCCAAAAGCCTATCTCCGTTGCATGCATGGGATGCGTTGTAAATGGTCCTGGCGAGGCAAAAGGTGCAGACATTGGAATCGCTTGTGGTAAAGGTCAAGGAATCTTATTTGCCCAAGGCGAAACCATTCGCACTATTGCTGAAAAAGACATCGTAGATGAGCTTTTTAAAGAGATTGAAGAGAGATTCTAATCTTTTAGTCGTGATATAAGAAATTAAATTTATATAACATTTAGTTATTTCTATAAGGAGACTTTAATGTCCTATCAAAAGATGAGCAGACTCTATGCTCCAACACTTAAAGAAGACCCAACTGAAGCACAGGTTGCAAGCCACCGCTTGCTTCTTCGTGCTGGTATGATTCGCAAGACTGCATCAGGTTTATATAGTTATCTTCCGTTTGCATGGCGCTCTATTCTCAAGATTGAGCAAATCATTCGTGAAGAGCTTGAAGCTATTGGATCTCTTGAGATGATGACACCTCACATCACTCCAGCTGAGCTTTGGCACAAAAGTGGTCGTTGGGATGTATATGGACCTGAGCTTATGCGTCTTGAAGATCGTCACGAGCGCGAGTTTGCACTAGGACCTACCCACGAGGAGACATTTACTGACCTCATTTCTAGTGAGCTTCGCTCTTATAAGCAGCTTCCTGTAACACTTTGGCAGATTCAGGATAAGTTCCGCGATGAGCTTCGTCCTCGATTTGGTTTAATGCGTGGTCGTGAATTCATCATGGAAGATTCTTACTCTTTCTGCGCTACTCAGGAATCTCTCCAGGAGTGCTATGACGAGTATAAAGAGGCTTACAGCAAGATCTTTGCTCGCTGTGGCTTGAAGTGCTTGCCTGTAGTTGCAGACTCCGGACAAATCGGCGGAGATACCTCTGTTGAGTTCATGGCTCTTGCTGATGCTGGTGAGGCATCTTTGGTATGGTGTGATTGTGGTTTTGCTGCAAATGATGAAGCTGCTCTTTGCAAGATCAATGTTGTTGAAGGACCTGGATCTGAGATGGAGAAGATCGAAACTCCATGCGAGGGTTCAATTGAAGCACTCGCTGAATTTATGGGCGTAGAACCTGCAGCTTGCCGCAAGTCAGTGGCTCTTGTAGCTGAGGATGGAACCTACGTTCTTGCTATTGTTCCTGGCGATCATGAGCTCAATGAAGTAAAGGCTGAACATCTCTTTGGTGAATATACCCTTATGAATGAAGAGCAGTTAAAAGAAGCTGGTCTTGTTGAGGGATATATGGGACCTGTTGGTGCTGCATCATCTGTGCGCATTGTTGCTGATGAGTCTCTTAAAGATTCTAAGAGCTGGCTCGTTGGTGCAAATGAAGCTGGATATCACATCAAGGGTGCATGTCCTGGACGTGACTTTAAGGTTGACGAGTTTGCAGACATCATCGTAGCTAAGCCAGGTGACACATGCTGTGAGTGTGGTCGTGAACTTAAGGGTGCTCGTGGTATTGAGGTAGGACAGGTATTCCAGCTTGGTACTAAGTACTCTGAGGCAATGGGTGCTACCTTTATGGATGAGAATGGACGTGAAAAGCCATTTATTATGGGCTGCTATGGTATCGGTGTATCTCGTACTCTAGCTGCAGTAGTTGAGCAGGCTAACGATGAGGCTGGAATTGTTTGGCCTGTAAGCGTAGCTCCATATGAGGTTGAAGTACTTGCTCTTGATATTAAGGGCGAGGAGTGCATGGCAGCATCTGATAAGATTGCTCGTGAGCTTTCTGCATGTGGTCTTGAAGTTGTTTTGGATGACCGTAAAGAGCGTCCTGGAATTAAGTTCAATGATGCTGATCTTTATGGATTCCCAGTTCAGATTATCTGTTCTAAGCGTTCTGTTGCAGATGGTAAGTGTGAGGTAAAGGTTCGAAAGACAGGCGAGCGCTTTGAGATGAGTCTCGAGGAAGTAGTAGCCTGGACTGCAGCATTTATCCAGGGTGAAAAGGTTGCTCTCAACACTCTTTAAGTGTGTTCTATTATGTCGCTTTCCTGCTATTTAGCTTAAAATATTGAGTAATACATATCGTTTCCTATACTATAAGAGGGTTAGTTCAAACCCCTTATGTATAGGGAGCGATATTTATATATAAAATTGGGAGACCTTAAATGAATCCATTGCGCAGATGGCATCACAATAAGAATGATAGAATGAGGCGCAGATTTGCTAAAGCCTATGCAAGTCTTATGACCTTTAGAATTAATAGAAGTTCTTCTATCAACTTTCCTAAGTTAGATACAAATCAAAAGAAGCAAGTAGATAGCGTATTTTCAAAATACTATGGAAAGAAGATACCTTATACAGAACATGAAATGTATACAGGCATTGCAGGTAAATTTGATCCTTACTATATTCCTCGTACTGTCTATTATTCTGATATAGAGTTTCTTCTTAATAGTAACGTTGAATATGCTCACGTACTTGAAGATAAAAATATACTTCCCGAATTTGCAAAAGGTGTGGGAATCGCAACACCAAAGACTATTTGGTCTAACTCACGAGGTATCGACTATTTACCTGGTGTAAAAATACTTAGTCAAGATGAAATTATTGATATTCTTTCATCGTACGATAAAGTATTTGTTAAACCTTCCGTGGGCACTTCTGGAGGTAAGGGCTGTAAGCTCTATACTAATATTTCCAGTAATTTCAACACTATTACAGATCTGGTAAACCAGATTTATGCAGATTTCAATAATAATTTTGTAGTCCAAGAAGCACTGACAAACAGCGATTCTCTTAGAAGGTTGCATCCAGCATCCTTAAATACATTTCGCGTTATAACATATATTGTTGAAAATGAGATCAAAGTTGCACCTGTAACGATGAGAATGGGACGTTCTGGAGCCGTTATAGATAATGCTTCAGCTGGTGGTATTGTAATCGGTCTCGATCATGAGGGTAATCTCATGGATCAAGCCCAGGCTACATCTGCCGGTGATTCTGGTGAAGGGTTATCGTTCAAATGTAGTGAGCATCCAGATACTCATATTGTGTTCAAGGGATATGCGATTCCTGAACTTCCACTTGTTATTCAAGCTGCTAAGAAGATGCATTCAGCTATCCCACAATTGGGTATCGTAAATTGGGATTTTACTGTAACCGAGGATGGTCAACCTTGTCTTATTGAGGCAAATTGTGAATTCTGCGGAGGCTATGATCTTATTCAAACCGTACATGGCCAAGGTATTTTTGGAGAGGATACTCCATATATATTGTCCTATACTAATTTCTTAAGATCAAAAACCAAACTCGAAAGAGATGCACTTCAGCGTAGTGATTTTAAATTTGAGGGCTAATATCTTTTGAGTTACTAGGTTTAGAGAGACTTACTAAAGGCTAATAGATTCTTTCGTAAGTATTTAATAAACAAGATAGGTGTTTATGAAAAACGTTAAAGCGTCATTTTTGCAGTCAGGTTATAAGTTCAATCGTATCTTTATCATCATGCTTACTGATATCTGCATGATGGCATTGGCTTATTTCATTGCATTAATTGCACGATTCAATTTCACATTATCTCAGGTACCAGCACTCTATATGAGTCGCTATTTCACCTGTCTTATTGCAATTGCAATCTCAGGTGTTTTCTCACTTTGGGTTACAAAAGGTTATCGTGTAATCTGGCGCTTCGCATCAGCAATTGATTTAAAGAACCTGGTAAAAGCATTTATTATTCAACAGATAATTCTGTTTGTTATTGCTATTATTGGAGCCCAGCTTACGAACGATGCGTTTTATTACATGCCTCGTACCTTCTGGATTATTGGGGCGGCACTTGAGTTCGCTGGTCTTTCTATGCTTCGATTCTCATATCGTTTTGTTAGGGACCTAACCATTGCAGATTACCGTATAAACACCAAAGATGAGGATGTTAAACGTGTCCTTATTATTGGAGCAGGATCTGCAGGACGTTTGCTTATTCGTGAGCTGCAAGAGAATGCTTCTTTGCATCTTAAGCCAGTTTGTATCGTTGATGACAATCCACACATTCAGTCTAAGTACATCAATAACGTTCAGGTTCAGGGTACCCGCGACGACATTCCTGAGCTAGTAAAGAAGAATAAAATCAATAGCATCATCTTGGCTATTCCTTCTATTTCAAATAAAGAAAAGCAGAAGATTTTGGCAATTTGCCAGGAGACATCTTGCAAGATAAGTATTCTTCCTAACATTACAGATCTTGTAAAGGGTGGAAAGCCATCACTTGGTCTTAAAGATGTATCCCTGGTTGATCTTCTTGGACGAGATCCTGTTCAAATTGATAATGCCGCTATCCATAGCTTCATTACAGGCAAGCGTGTTCTTGTAACCGGTGGAGGAGGATCTATTGGATCTGAGCTTTGCCGCCAGATTGCTCAAGATGAGCCTGAGCAGCTTATCATCTTTGATATCTACGAGAATAATGCATATGCTATCGAGCAAGAACTTAAGCGTCAGTATCCAAACCTTAATCTCTTGACCCTTATTGGATCTGTTAGGGATAAAGAAAAGGTTGATAAGATCTTTGAGACTTACAAGCCTGATATGGTTTATCATGCAGCGGCTCACAAACATGTTCCTCTCATGCAGACAAGTCCTCATGAGGCAATCAAGAATAATGTGTTTGGAACATATAATGTGGCTGAAGCTGCGCTTCGTTACGGTACTAAGCGTTTCTTGCTTATTAGTACTGATAAGGCGGTAAATCCTACCAACATTATGGGTGCATCTAAGCGTTTATGCGAGATGATCGTTCAGATGATGGATAGACGTTCCCAGAAAGATGAGCATGGATATGTAACTAAGTATTCTGCAGTTCGCTTTGGTAATGTCTTGGGATCTAACGGTTCCGTTGTTCCATTATTTAAACGTCAAATTGCTGAAGGTGGCCCTGTTACAGTTACGGATAAGCGTATCGTTCGTTACTTCATGACTATCCCTGAAGCAGTGAGTCTTGTACTGCAGTCATCTTACTATGCTCGAGGTGGAGAAATCTTCGTACTGGACATGGGTGATCCAGTCAAGATTGACGATATGGCTCGCAACTTGATCCGTCTGAGTGGCTTTGAGCCAGACGTTGATATCAAGATTGTATACACAGGTCTTCGTCCTGGTGAGAAACTCTATGAGGAGATGCTCATGAGTGAAGAAGGTCTACGTGATACCGATAACAATCTTATCCATATCGGAGAGCCAATCTCCATGGATGATGAGCGCTTTATGGACAGCTTAACTAAGCTTAAGGCTGTGGCATATGATGAGGATAGCGATATTATTGCATTCGTAGATGATATGCTTCCTACATACCATCCTGAGATGGGTGCATAGAGCTTATATTTAGATTTATATCTCTACTACAACAGGTGAAATTATGGCATTGAAGAAACTTGAGAAAAAGGTCTGGCTGGCTTCTCCTACCATGCATGGGGAAGAGAAGACATACATGCTAGAGGCATATGATACTAACTGGATGAGTACAGTTGGTAAGAATATTGATGTCTCTGAAGAGCTCATCGCAGATTATATTGGCAGCAAATATGCTGTAGGTCTATCAAGCGGTACAGCTGCCCTTCATGTATCCATGAAGCTTGCAGGAGAGGAGCTGTATGGACAGCCTGCACAGGGCAAGGGTGCTCTTGAGGGAAAATATGTCTTTTGTACTGACATGACCTTCAGTGCAACAGTAAATCCTGTTGTGTATGAGGGAGGCATTCCGGTATTTATTGATTCTGAAGAAGATACTTGGAATATGGATCCTAAGGCACTTGAGAAGGCATTTGAACTTTATCCAGATTGTCGACTCATTGTTGTAGCACATCTTTACGGAACACCAGCTAAGATGGACGAGATTCGTGCTATCGCAAAGAAGCATAATGCTCTCATTGTTGAAGATGCGGCTGAGTCTTTGGGTGCCACATACAAGGGTGTTGAGACGGGTAATCTTGGTGATTTCTCAATCATTTCTTTCAATGGAAATAAGATTATTACGGGTACTTCCGGAGGAATGTTTCTCACTAACAATCTTCATGACGCTGAGAAAGTTCGTAAATGGTCTACTCAGTCACGTGAATCTGCTGCTTGGTATCAGCATGAGGAGCTTGGCTTTAACTATCGCATGAGCAATCTCATTGCAGGTGTTGTTCGAGGACAGATTCCTCATCTTGATGAGCATATTGCTCGCAAAAAGGAAATCTACAGGTGTTATGAGCGTGAACTTGCTGATCTTCCTATTAAGATGAATCCATATCTTCCAGAAAGCGAGCCTAACTTCTGGTTATCATGCATGACTATCAATCCTGAAGCTATGGCTAAACAAGTTCGCAGTGATAATGATGTTTTGTATGTTCAGGAGGCTGGAAAGACTACACCTTCTGAGATTTTGGATACAATTGCATCAATTAATGCAGAAGGTCGTCCTATCTGGAAACCTATGCACGATCAGCCATATTATCGTATGAATCCTTTTGTAACAGCACAGGGCAACGGTCGTGCTTCTACAAATGCGTATATTGCTGGTGGAGTTCGTGCAGTTAACGAAGATATCTTCGAGCGTGGCCTTTGCCTTCCTTCAGATATCAATATGACCGAAGATGAGCAAATGGCTATCATTGAAGCTATTAAATCTTGCTTCGCATAAAGAATATTACAATTAATATGTTCAGAGTGACTCATGTAATGTGAGTCACTTTTTGTATGTGTATAGAAGATGTCAAAAGTAGGGGATAACTAGCTACATTCAAGCACTATAATCCGTATGAAACTCTGTGATATTAGTGTAATGAGGTGCGTATTTAGATAACGTAATCTCTTAGAGTTTATAATAATAAGATATGTTCATGCATGTTTGAAAGTCTCAAGACTTTAACTTAAAGGAGAGGACTTGAGCGAAACTCTATCAACCCGAAGAAGCCTCAAATCTATCTTATCGTTGATAATTTTAGGTATTGGCGGAAAGATTTTTGGCCTTCTTCGTAACATACTTATGGCAAAAAGCTTCGGATTAACTAAAGAAACTGATGCTTTTATTTCAGCTTTATCCGGTGTAATTATCTTTACATCTTTGTCTTTAGCGATTACTAATGCCATTGTTATTATTTATAACAAGATGGATGGATCTGATGATGACAAGCTTAATTCAGTTAATACAATCCTTAACTGTGTTGTCATTTTCTCGGTTTTATTAAGCATTATTGTATTCATCTTTACACCTCAAATCATGGATTTGTTTGGTAAAGGATTTACACCAGATCAGTACGAATTTTCTATCTATCTTTTTAGATTAGGCATTCCTGTAATCATCGTTCTTAATGTATGTGGTGTATTCAGAGGCTATCTTAATACACAGGGTAGCTTTGTTGAGCTTGGAATTTTCCCTTTCGTGCTCAACATGACAATGATTGTATATCTGATTTTTTATGCTGATACATACGGCATTGTTGGATTGATGATTGCTCAGGTAATTGGAACATCTCTACAGCTTTTTGTTCAATTACCATACCTAAAGAAGTTTAGGTTTAAATATTCTCCAATTATGAACTTAAGCGATAGGCATCTACGCGAGCTTATCATTATTCTTTTGCCAATCTTTTTGAGCAATCTCATTGAAGATCTAAATGTAATTGTTGATAAGACCATGGCCAGTGAATTGGCTGTGGGAAGCATCACAGCTCTTGACTATGGTAGTCGAATTACTGCAATGTTTTTCTCTATCATCTTTATTCCGGTTACACGTGTTTTGATGCCTAAGATGTCGAGAGCTTATAACGACAGCAATATGCATGCAGTTACCAAGTCTTATCATGCTATGACGATCTTTAGCTATCTCTTTACAATTCCACTAACTGTAGGACTTGTATTGATGGCCGACCCAATTATTGATGTGTTGTTTGGACATGGTGAGTTTGGTGCAGAAGCTGTTCATATGAGCGCTATTGCTATGATTTGCTATGCGGTAGGTTTTACAGCTGAGGCTGGAGGATTGATTGCAAACCGTGTTTTTTATTCTATGAATAACACGAAGTCGCCATTCCATTACACAATCTCAACTGTAGTGCTCAATATTGTATTCAATATCATTTTGGTAAAGCCTTTGGACTTTGGTGGATTGGCGCTATCGACATCGTTGACCTCTTGGATAATGTTCATATTGAAACATCATCGCCTGAAGAAGGAAATGGATTACTCCTTTGCAAAGAAAGACCGTTGGTGTTTTGTAGCATCAATTATTTCATCTGCGATTATGGGTCTTGGTGTTTATCACCTTTCCCAGTTTATGATTGCAGCAGGATACAGTGTTGCTCTTGAGGTTATTGCCTGCACGCTTGCAGGTATGGGTATCTACTTTGTACTCGTTCTCATTCTTATGAGAAAACAATTCTTTGAGGTTTTGGCCGTTTTTAGAAAGGCAAAATAACATGGACATTTATTTCGAACCAGCATATGGGGAAGTAAATGAATTTATAGAACCTGGTATAGCAGAAACGTTTGAGTTTGTGTCAGAAAACGGCCGTGTTACTCACATGTTTATGAAGCGTCCGATTGATGCTGATATCGATGGTGTGAATTACTTCGATCTCGCAACTCCTTATGGTTATGGTGGACCTATCATTCGTGACGTAACAGGAGATAAGGCTCAGTTAATAGCTGGATTTGAAGAAGCTTTTCAGAAGTATTGCATCGATAATAATATTGTAAGTGAGTTTGTTCGTTTTTCTCCGAACGAGAACAATGCCGATGATTTTGACGATTTCTACGAGGTGATTCCTCTTCGTCAGACCATAGCTACTTACTTTAAAGATGGGGAGAATGTTGTAGATGCAGAGTTTCATAAGAGTGCTCGAAAGGTAATTCGTCGTGCTCTTAAGCAGGGAGTTGAATATACTGTCATCGAGCATCCTGATAATCTCGACACCTTCATGGATATCTACTATGACACTATGGATCGCAATGAGGCTCAGGACAATTATTATTTCTCCCGCGAATACTTTCAGGGATTGATCGATAACTTTCGCGATAATCTTATGAGTGTTCAGGTTATGTATGAGGGAAAATGCATAGCATGTGGCCTCTACTTCTTGTACGAAGATAAGATGCATGCTCATCTATCAGGTACTCGACATGAGTATTTAAGCTTGAGTCCAGCATATGTTCTTAAATATGCAACAGCTCTTTATGGTCAAGAACATGGATATTCATTCATCCATTACGGTGGAGGAACTTCCAATGATCCAGAAAATCCACTCTTTCAATTCAAGAGTAAATTTACAAAGTCAGAACCTCTGTGGTTTAAGATTGGTAAGAAAATTTATAACCAAGAGGTATATGACAAGCTGGTAGAGAAAACCGGCACACAGCAATTGTCGTTCTTCCCTCAATATAGAGGTTAATATTATGTATCGTCATTTTTTTAAACGAGTTATCGACTTCATCATCGCCTTGGTGTTGATTATACTCTCGCTTCCTTTCTTGCTTATTGGAGCGATTGCAATCAAGGCTGACGATAGAGGGCCTGTATTCTTTAATCAGGAGCGTGTAGGTAAGGATAATAAAATCTTTACTATCTATAAGCTCAGGTCAATGAAAATGCAGACACACGATCCTGTTACCGGCCGAAAGCTTCGTGATAAGGAGCGCGTAACTCGTGCAGGTCGTTTCGTACGCAAGACTAGTATTGATGAGCTACCACAGCTATTTAATGTTCTTAAGGGAGATATGAGTTTTGTTGGACCTCGTCCTTTGTTGGTTAAATATCTACCTTATTACACTAATGAAGAGCTTCATCGTCATGATGTAAGACCGGGAATTACGGGTCTTGCTCAAGTTAATGGACGTAGTAATCTTCCTTGGGAAGAGCGCTTTGCCTACGATCTTGAATATGTGAAGCACATTACTTTCCTTGGAGATCTTTCAATCTGGTGGAAGACTATCCAGAAGGTCTTCAAGGGTAGTGATACCTCAGTAAATGAGCGTCCAAAGGGATTTGTTTCTCTTAACTTGCAGCGTGAAGGCAGAACGTGGAATGATCAATTTACACCTTCAGATATCTCCTGCAAAGTTAAAAACGTTGTTATATCAGGAGCAACCGGTGCGCTTGGACAGGCGGTTGTGGCTAACCTCCTTGATCACAATGTGAATGTTGTTGCACTTCAGTCACCAGCCTCAACAGTACGTTTTCCTGATAGTGTCCATGTAATTGGATACGAGGAATTTTTTGCTATTGACGTTAATGAGTTCAACGATTTCTCTCAGTTTAAAAACGAGGGCTTCGACACTATTCATCTTGCATTTCCTCGCTCCAGTACAGTAGAGGCATGCATGAGTGGTAATGAGTTTACTCGAAGGTTTATTAGCAAGGTATTGGAGCTTGGTACAGATCGAATCATCAATGCATCAAGTCAATCTGTATATATTTCAACTCGTGAAAATCCAGCAGTTGAAACAGATGATATGACTCCTTCTAACTTATACGATTTGTGCAAATCATACAATGAATTCTGGATTGCTGATAAGGCCAGCAGCTACAAGGTACCTGTTTGTACCTTACGTATTGCTTCGCTTGTTGGTAAGGAATATGAGGCTCGTATTATCCCGCGCTTTATCAAGAGCGCATTGGCAGGCGAGACGGTTGTCATAAATGATGCAGACGTCATGTCTTTCTTAGATGTTCACGATTGTGCTAATGCTATTGTCCGAGTACTCAACCATCCTCTCATTGGAGGAATCTATAACCTCGGTACTGAAGAGAGTTTCTCTCTCGTTGAAATTTGCGAGTGCATTAGTGATCAGCTTGTTAAGAATGGTAAGCAACCACTTCAGTATGAAGTTGAACACAAGGAAGAAGAAGGCATGAACCGTTCTTTGAATATTGAGAAGTTTACTCATACATTCGGTTGGACGGCTAAAAAGACTCTCAATGATTTTGTGAGTGATTCTATTAAACAGGTGATTTAAGTGTCTAATGTATTAGTGCTAGGTGCAGGTCCATCTCAGCTCGATCTTATTAAGAGTGCACGAGAAATGGGATGTAATGTGTATGCTTGCGGGCAAACAGCAAAGCCTGACGTGCTCGATCTTCTCGATGGATTTAAAGCAATCAATATTATCGATGATGATGCTGTATATGAGTATGCTCAAGAGATTGAGGCTGATTGCATCTTTACCATGGGTCTTGAAATCGCTCTCCCAACAATTGCTCGTGTTTCTGAGCGTTTAGGGTTGCCTCATTTCTTTACTCCAGAATGCCTTGACCAGCTCAAAAATAAGGCTATGTGGCGTGATATTTTAGGTAACATTGACGGTAACTTAGCATTCATGTCAGGATCTTGCCTTGAGGATTTTAAAAATTGGGATACCTATCCTGCATTTTTAAAACCAGCAGATGGTTCTGGACAGCGTGGAGTTCATAAGGTCGATAATCCTGAAGAGCTCGCTGAAGTGTTTGATCATGCTTTGTCAAATTCACGTAATGGTATTTTGATTCTTGAGGAATTTGCTGATGGAGAGGAAATCTCCGTTAACTCATTCATGTACAACAATGAACTTGTTGCATGCATTCCTTCAGATCGTATCTCCTATACTGAATATCCGGGTGGAATCATCAAAGAGCATCACATTCCATCTAAGCTCGTTGATGAGCAGTGTGAAAAACGCATTCATGAACTTGTTGAAAATGTTAATCGCAAGATGGGATTTAAAAACGGACACGTTTATTTCCAGATTAAGATAAAAGATGGCATTCCTAAGCTTATTGAATTTACTCCACGTTTCGATGGTTGTCATATGTGGCGTCTTGTTCGCTTTGCGACGGGAATAGATTTGCTCAAGGCTTCATTAGAGTGGCTATTAAACGATGGGGTAGTTGAGGAATTCAAAGATAGGTCACAAGACGTCTGTACTCCTGGTGTATATAAGACAAAGTTTATCTCTGATAAACCAGGTACTATTGTTAAGCGTTCTAACTATCAACTACCAGATAGCACACTTTGTACCGTTTGGTATTACGAAGATGCTGACAGTGTAAAGAAAGTTACAGGCTTTCTTGAGAAGGTTGGCTACATTATGGTGAGGGAAGATGAATCAAAATAACTTTAAAGAAGTTTTTAAGTCATGGGGCTTAGATATTAATGATATCTGCTTCATCGCTTTCTTTACTTCACGCTTGTTTACTGCTTTGTTTACTCTTGTGTTTGGTATGCGCGGAGTAGTAATCAGCATGGCTGCATTGTGTCTCTTGTATCTTGTAGCTCTCATTTATAACATCAAGCACAAGAAATACCATTTCCTAACAGCATTTGCAGTGTTCTTTACAATTTTGGCACTGACATTTGCAACGGCGTATTTCAATCCTGCTACACGTTTTTGGTTGGGCGATTACGAATGGGGATTTCTTGTTCGAGTGCTCGATGTTAGAAAAGCGCTTTTTGCTGTATGGGTAGTTTTGCTTGTATTCAACAAAAAGAAACTATTGCGCGACTTTAACATCAGTGCGTGGATCTTTAGTTTTTACGTTGTGTTACAGGTTATTTTATATTTTGTAAACGGTAACTGGAATGCATACTTTAACTGGTCATCTACAGTAGGTATTGAACCTTTGTACAACATGAATTTGGGCTATGAGCTCATTTTCTCAGCCGTTGTTATTCTTCTAGATGGCTTTAAAAGATCCAATAAAGGTGAATTTGCATACGGAATCTTCCTTACATCACTTGCATTTTTGGTAGGTTCTCGCGGCTTGTTCATTATTACAATCTGTTTTGTTGTTTTCCTCTTCTTCTTGAAGGCACGTGGTAAAGAGCAAAAGAAGAAGGCATTCGTATATATTTGCGTCTTATTAGTTTCTTCATTCGCACTTCTAAGTGTCGAAAACGTCGGAGCTAGCTATATCTCTGAAGTCTTTAACAGACAGGAGATGAGTCAGGAAGATGAATTTGATAAGCGATCTGCAGAAAGCCGCAACGCAGAAATGCTTTCAAGTGGCGGACTCACTACCAGCAACGGTCGATTCCAGATTTGGAAGCTTAGTGCCGATGGCGCAGTAAAATACGTAAGCGAAGGCCATATCTTTGGTGGCGGTGTTTATGGCGATAGACCATTTGTTGGTCATGAATTCGAATGGGGATATTCTCACAACATCTTCCTCGAGATGTTTGCCTCATTTGGCATCTTAGGTATCGCGATAATTGTTTATCTGGCTTATATGGCATTTAAGATCATTCTGGATAAGGATGAGCCGGAGTATTCAGATCTTGCATTTATTTCGCTGACATTATCGACCAAATTGCTTATTAGCGATTCGTTTTGGTTCCTGAGCTATTTCTGGGTGTTCCTAACTGTCATTTATCTCTATGTAACAAGGGATAAGAAATACAATGTTGGAGGAGCAGTTAGAAATATCATTATTAGCGCCGTTGCATGTGCTGTAGCTTTTGGATTTTTCTTTAATGATGATTTTGAAAAACAAGATTTTAAGGCTATTAAATTTGATGAACCAACCTGCTGTGTTGTAGTGTCTAATGCACTTAACTCCACCCAGATCCAAAAGGCTGAGCTTTTGACGGATGAGGGAGTGCCTTATACTGCATGCTTAAGATTTGAGGACTTCACGAAGGATCCTACAAATGCACAGGAGAGATTTGAAAACTATAAATCTCAAGATAAGGTTGACCTTGAAGACGGTGCTGTAGAAGAAATCATGTACTGGGGTCTTTCATACTCAGATATGCTTTCGAATGTAAATGTAGCAAATAATTTCTTTGCTGAGTCTGGACTTGAGAATCCTGTCGTTCTTTGTCCTCCTTATGGAAAGACTGCTAAACAGACCGCTTATAACCTTGATGGTATGCGTAAGTTTGTTCTCATCAACGATAATTCAGATGATGCAGTTATTAAGAACCTCAATAAGAGTACTTCTTTGAATCTTCCTTCTATCGTTATTAACGATAAGATGAGCAAAAAGAAGTTTGAAAAGGTTAAAGAGATAATCAATGATGCCTATGATTCAAATGCATTCATTACTGTTGTATTCGAAACAAATATAGGTGCCGATCCTGGTGATAAAGTTAATCTTCAGTATGTTCAGGAAATTGTGGACTTGTTAGAATCAAAGGGATTCAAGTTTACTAACTTCAGAGATATTGCAGCTGAGACAGATATGTCTCCTGAAGATATAACAATGAGAAACTACCTTAACAACAGTACTATTTCACAATATATTAAATAGGGAAGTGTCTAAATGAGTGATAGGAAACTAAAAAACGTAATGTGGACTGGTGGGTTCGACTCCACATTCAGAATGTGTCAGCTTGCTAAAGAAGATATCGATATTCAGCCATATTACTTCTATAACAAGGCACGTAAGAGTGCTGATATTGAGCTTCAGAAGCTCGATGAGATTGCAACAGCACTGAGGGCAAAAGATACAACTAAAGCTAATATTCTTCCATTGATCGTTCATGATGTTGATGAATACAAGCCAATTAGCGACAAGTATAAAAAAGCCTTCAAGAATATTCGCAAGACCGAACACCGCGGAGAGCAATATGTTTGGATGGCTCAGATGTCAGAGTCTATCCCTGGTCTTGAGATGTCTCTTGAGGCTGAAGAAGGTGCTGAGGAGGGTTGCTTTGTACTCCAAAGCATTCCTAAGTCATCGAATGTTGATAAGCACGAAGAAGGTACTTTAGCATATTACACACTCTCTGAAGATGTTCGTCCTGGATATGAGGATTGGTACACCTTGCTTTCTAAATTTGCTTTCCCATATGAGATTGCTCATATGACTAAGCGTGAATGTTTAGAAAAGTTTAAAGAGATGGGCGATGAGGACATCATGAAGATGACCTGGTTCTGCCAACTTCCTTACAAAGGCGATGCATGTGGCTACTGTGGCCCTTGCCGTCAGGTGGTTGAAGAGGGAATGGAGTTTAGACTCTCTGAGGAGGCGCAAAAGCGCTATAAGCATCGTTGGTGGTACTTACTCAAGCATAAGGTACGCAAGGGAACTCGTCTTCTCTTTGGACTCGAGCCTTAAGCAGTAATTCATAGCATCCATATGGTTTCATATGGATGCTTTTTTATATTGACCGTGATGCAGATTCTATTTATTAAGGTTATAAGCTGCTATGTAATATAAATATTCTTATTATTCTTCATTTGATATTAAATTTCACATACAGATAGTATAAAATGAATAAATGTATGTCTAATTTTTTGATATACATAACTATCGAGATGCAACTATTTGATAGATAGACCCATCTTAAGGGTCGTTTCATCTTGATATTTGGTACGTTTTATCGTTCTGTAAGGACTAGGATTTTAGAGGAAAGGCAAGCTGTGAAATTACGTAAATTTTCTCATGCTCTTTTCAGCACACTCTTAGCAGGTTGTATGCTAAGTGTAGCTGCGCCTGTGAATGCCTATGCTGATTCGAATCTCGTTAATGTCGATGAAGCAAATCTCAAAGCTCGTCCAACCATCGCTATTGATGCGGGACATGGTGGCTTTGATTCTGGCGCTTGCAGTGGTGGTTTGCGTGAGGCAGACATTACGCTCAAGATTGCAAAGTATCTCAGACAAGAACTTATTAATGATGACTTTAACGTTGTCATGATTCGTAACTCTGATACATCTTTGACTAACAACACTCCTGATGAGCTTAAAGCTCGTCCAGAGTATGCAAAGGACCATGGAGCTGATGTATATGTGTCTCTTCATATCAATTCAAATGGTGGACACGGTGCAGAGGTTTGGATTCCAAACCAAAGCTCATACAAGTATAAAGAAACTGTAGTTCCTGCTCGTGCAGCTGCTCGAGATACTCTTGATGCGATTGTAGGACTTGGATTCAACGATCGTGGCCTCAAGCACAGGATTTATCCTCAAGACGGATCAGATGAGTCAATTTATCCAGATAACTCACCAGCTGATTATCTCGGAGTAATTCGTTATGCTCGTCGCCTTGGTATGCCAGCATATCTCGTAGAGCATGGATTTATCGATCACTCAGCAGACAACTGGAAGTTCTCTTCAGATTCATATTTGCGCAAGCTTGCACATGCTGATGCAATCGGAATCAAGAATAACTTCAAGAACGCACCTGCTTATTGGCCAACACGTTCTGGTGGAGATGTTCGTATTACCAATGGTAAGAACTACCTCAAGAACGGAATGGTAACCATCAATGGTGATACCTACTACGTAGACTCCAACGGTTATGCCCTTCGTAATACTATGAAGAAGGTAAACGGTAATACTTATTACTTCGATAATGATGGCGAGAGATATCGCGGTCTTAAGACTATCGACGGTAAGCAGTATTACTTTGACTGGAATAACTACAGCATGCGCCATGATGGATGGATCTGGTTCTGGAGGGATAAGGCATATCGTTATGCTGACCTTAACACCGGTGAGCTCCTTCGCGGATATCAAAACATCGATGGAAAGACCTATCTCTTTAATTCCAATGGTCTTTCAGATGGAAAGCCAGTTAAGGCAGTCGTTTCACTCGTTAATGATGGCGGAAAGCTCCATATTAAGCAGGGTGATAAGTACCTTAAGAATCAGTGGTGCGAGTACAATGATGAGCGCTATTATGCTGATGAAAATGGCAATTGCTACAATAATGGTCCTCAGGTAATTAAGGGTGAGCAGTACTTCTTCTATAAGGATGGAACTGCAGCTCACGGGCTTGTAACTTATAACAACAAGCAGTATTACTATGATTGGAGTACCTATAAGCTCCGTCATGATGGCTGGATTTACTTCTGGGCTAATGAGAACTATCGCTTTGCTGATCTTAAGACCGGTGAGCTTGTTCGTGGTTTGCAAAACATTAATGGTGATACTTATTACTTCGATAAGAATGGTTTCCAGACTCGTGGTCTTCTAACTATTGACGGCAAAGAGTATTACTTCGATTGGAGTAGCTATAAGCTCCGTCATGATGGTTGGATTTACTTCTGGAAGGATGATAACTATCGCTTCGCAGACCTTAAGACCGGCGAGCTTTTGCGCGGCGTTCATAAGATTGATGGCGATACCTACTTCTTTGATAAGAACGGCCTTCGCGACCGTGGTCTCATTGAGGTAAACGGTAAGGAATATTACTACGACTGGTCCACCTATAAACTCCGCAAGGACGGATGGATTTGGTTCTGGCGTGAGGACGGCTATCGTTTCGCAGATCAGAATACCGGTGAGCTCCTTCGTGGATATCAGACCATTGATGGCAAGGAATATTACTTCGATGAGAAGGGAATCTCTTCTGGTAAGGATATTTCTGACTCTACAGAGTTTGTTGTAGAGGATGGCGTCGCTCGTCTAAGACGTGGTAGAAACTATGTTAAGAATAGCTGGTGCTCACACAAGGATGAGTACTACTATCTCGATAGCAATGGTTATGCTTTGCATCATGGTCCTGCGGTTATTGACGGTCAGAAGTATTTCTTCTATAAGGATGGAACACTTGCTCGTGGTCTTGTAACTTACAACGGTAAGCAATACTACTACGACTGGAGCACCTATCAACTGCGCCAAGACGGTTGGATTTGGTTCTGGCGCAACGAGGCATATCGCTATGCAGATCGCAACACCGGAGAGCTGTACACTGGCATTAAGTCAATCGATGGAAAGTACTATAAGTTCGACAAGAATGGTCTTTCTAACAAGGTTGCACTTCCAAAGGAAGCTGTTACAGCTAAGGATCCTAATGTAAAGCAAGAGCCTATTATGGGATCTAGCAAGGTTACCCAGCGTCAGATGGTTAACTACTTCAATAAGACTGCTGGTACTCGTAAATATCCTACTGAAGAGCTTGCAAAGCTCGGAGCTCCAACAATCGAAGAGTTCGTAAAGCAGGTTTACGAGGAGGCTACAGCTGAGGGTGTACGTGCTGAGGTTCTCTTCGCACAGGTTATCCATGAGACCGGATATCTTCAGTCTGATTACGCAAAGAAGCAGGCTAACTTCGGAGGCCTCGGTGTAACTGGACCGGATGTTAAGGGTGAGGAATTCACTACTGCACGCGAAGGACTTCGCGCACAGGCTCAGCATCTTAAGGCATATGCTTCTACCGCTTCTTGCAATGGTACTGTTGTAGATAAGCGCTTTAATAATGTTAAGCGTGGATCTTGCACCAACGTTAATGACTTGGGTGGCGGAAAATGGGCTGCATCTCCTGTAGATAAATATTCTGGAGCTGTTTTAAAGTTCATGAATGGAATGTATAATTCTTAATTGATACTCTAGGACTTTAATCTACTAAGGAGACAACATGTCTAAAGAAAGAAAAACGCTTAAGGTACTTAGCCTTTTGCTTTGGGTATTGAGTGTAGTTATGATTGGTGCTTCTATTCATGGCTTCACCAAGGGAATTGTAGGAGTAGCACTTTCACTACTCGTTGTTGGCATTGCTGGACTTTTTTACGGAAAGAAAGGCATTGTCGGAGCTAATACACCTTCTAAGGTTAATCTGCTTCCTACAATGAGTGTATGGTTGGGAATCATTGTTGTAGTTTGGCTTGTCCTTGTTGCAATTGGATTTGTTCCTACACCTCCTCATCCAAGAATGATGGCTACAATTTTGTTCGTAATTGCTGCTATTATCTTGTTTGCTATGAGTCATTTCTCAAAGCGCGTTTCAGAACAAGTTAGTCTCTAAACGATTATGTTTAGTCAAACAGGCTTCTCTTATGAGGAGCCTGTTTTTGTATATATAGCTCCTAAAAAGTCTGATACTTTAGTTAAGTTATACAATGCGGTGTTCTGCTTAACTTGAACAAGGTAAACTAGAAACTGAAAATAAAAAAACTAACGATATATAGGTTTATATGATTGTAGTTGCAGATAAGATAGAAAAATCATTCGCAGGAAATACCCTTTATAATCAGGTAACTCTTCAGCTTAATGCTGGAGAGCGCTGGGCGTTGGTTGGACCTAATGGTGCGGGTAAAACAACTCTCCTACGCATTATTATGGGTCTTGAAACTCCTGATTCAGGCTCTGTATCCTTTGCCCGTGGTATGTCATTGGGTTATCTTGAGCAGGCAGCTACGAACGATCCTAACCTCAGTGCGCTCGATGCCGTGGTTCAATCTGCTAATGAAATAATTGATTTACAGAAGAGGATAGAAGAGCTCCATGAGCTTATCTCTACTGCTGAAGGAGCTGAACTTGAGGCACTTCTAGAAGAGTATGGACGTGCGCAAGATCGTTTTGAATCGGCTGAAGGATATGCACTAGAGAGTAAAGCTCGTGCTATTCTGTCTGGCCTCGGCTTTAAAGTAGAAGATCTTGATAAGCCAACTTCTGAATTTTCAGGTGGATGGCAGATGCGTATTTCCTTAGCAAAACTACTGCTTAAACATCCAGATCTACTTTTGCTCGATGAGCCTACAAACCACCTTGACCTCGAAAGTGTTGCTTGGTTGGAGAGCTTTATCTCATCATACGATGGTGCAGTTTTGCTTGTTAGCCACGACCGTGCCTTTATGAATGCATGTGTAAGTCATGTTGCATCACTGGAGAATAAACGCCTTTATACCTATACCGGTAACTACTCAAGCTATCTTAAGCAACGAGAAGATAATCTCGAACAGCTTCGCAGTAAACGTGCTGCTCAAGAACGAGATATGGCTCATATCCAGACTTTCATTGATAAGTTCCGCTACAAGCCTACTAAGGCAAAGCAAGTTCAAGAACGTGTTCGTAAGCTTGAAGCCATCAAAGAAGAACTTGTTGTTTTGCCAGATCAGGCTAAAAAGGTCCATTTTAAGTTTCCAGAACCACCTCGTACTGGAGATAATGTCGTAAAGCTTGAAGATGTTCGTATGAGCTTTGAGGACAAAGAAGTCTACCGCGATGTTAATTTGAATCTTTATCGTGGCGACCATGTTGTTATTTATGGTCCTAACGGTGCTGGTAAATCAACACTTTTGAAGCTTATATCAAAACATTTGGAACCAACTGAAGGACATGTTGAGTTTGGACAGAATGTAACAGAGTCCTACTATGCACAGCACCAACTAGAGACCCTAAATCCTTCCAATACAGTAATGGAGGAGATGAATCAGGCTGCACAAGGTTGGACAACCTCAGAAGAGCGTAAGCTTCTTGGAGCTTTCCTATTCCATGGTGATGATGTAGATAAGCCTATTTCCGTTCTTAGTGGAGGAGAGAAGGCACGTTTGGCTCTTGCAAAAATGCTTGTAAAGCCAGACTCACTCTTGTGTCTCGATGAGCCTACAAACCATCTTGATATCGACTCCGTAGAAGTCCTTGAATCTGCGTTAAAATCCTTTGAAGGAACTCTCGTATTAGTAAGTCATGATGAGCATCTTGTACGTGCCGTAGCTAATAAGGTCATTGATGTTCGCGATGGATCTGTTCAGGTATATGAAGGAGATTACGATTATTTCCTCTACAAGCGCGCACAGCTCATGGATGGTACGAGTGATATGCCTGTGTTTAATGTGTCTGAAGAAGAGCTTGTCAAAAAACCAACTCAACCAGCACATCGCAATGTAAAGACTAAAGAGCAAAAACGCCAAGAAGCTGAAGCTCGAAAGGCACTTAACCAGAGACTTAAAAAGACTAAACAGCGTATTAAAGAGATTGAAGATGAGCTGTTCCCAGCTCAAGAGCGCCATGCTGAACTTGAGCGTATGATGGCAGATGATTCTTTGTATGCAGATACGAAAAAGTTCGATGCATGCATGGATGAATATACTGAGCTTACACGCAAGATTGGACCACTGGAAGAAGAGTGGCTTGAGCTTCAAGAGAAGGTAGAAGAGGAGACCAAAGCATATGCAGGATAACGTCTATCTTCATAAGATTTTACGTGTCATAGCTCGTCTTATGAGTGTCATTGGGATAGCTTATATTGTTGCAGCTATCGTTATATTCTTTATGCCTGGAGCTTATCGTATATATGCCTTCGATATACAACGTTTCTTCTCAGCATTAATACCATTTGCTTTGAGAGGTAGCTTCGTATACGCCCTTCCTTTTGGAGGAGGTTTGCGAGGGGATTTTATTCTGTATGGAATAGCCCTTAAGCTCTTAGGAAAATTTCTTCGAAAAGCTGCAGATAAATACTAATTGTAATAATAGAAAGGAGGCGTCTGTATGTTAGAGACTATTGTTCGTTTTGTTGTAATTATCATGTCCATCGTTATCCATGAGATGGCTCATGGATATACGGCATATCTTCTGGGAGATAAGACGGCAGCCAATGCAGGACGCCTTTCTTTTAATCCACTGCGCCATTTGGATCCTTTTGGAAGTATTATTTTGCCATTTCTTATGGTTGCCTTCGGAGGGCCAATGATTGGCTATGCAAAGCCTGTTCCTTACAATCCAAACAATCTCAAGAATCCTAAACGAGATGAGGTTTTGGTTGCATTGGCGGGTCCTTTGTCTAACTTTATACTTGCTTTTGTAGGATGTGGATTGCTGGTAGCGTTTGATTTCTCCAGTACAGCATTGCTTATCTTGCAACCTGTAATGTTGATTAATCTTTCGCTGATGTTTTTTAATCTTATACCTTTTCCACCGCTTGACGGAAGCAGCATTATTTCGCTTTTCCTACCCAAAAAGGCAATGCAGACCTATTACAAGATCCAATATTACTCAATGCCAATATTATTGGGTGTTTTATATGTTCTACCTGCATTTTTTCATATTGATATAATAAGCGTGTATCTCAGTTATACAATTAGAGAGACAGTTAAATTTATGATGGGTTTCTTCGTATGAGTTATAGGGTAAAAACACAGTTATATTCAGGTCCTTTTGATCTACTTTTATCTCTTGTTATGAGGCAGAAAGTAGATATTGGAGCGTTATCTCTCACTCAGCTCACAGATCAATATTTAGAAGAGCTCGAGCGTATGGGAGAGATTGATCTTGAGATAGCAAGTGACTTTGTTCTTATTGCGTCTACCTTGCTTGATATTAAAGCGAAGAGTTTGATTCCTCGAGATCAACCCCAATTGGATGATGAAGACATCGATGATGAGCTTGAGAACCTTACAGCTGATGAAGCACGAGAGGTCTTAATTGCCCGCTTGATTGCATATAAGCAATTTAGAAACGCAGCGGCTTCTCTTGGCGCCCGCATGGAAATGGAAGGGAAGTATTACTACCGCTCTGCTGGACCAGATCAGGAATACCTCAATGTTATGCCTGATTATCTCGAAGGCATCACCTTGAGGTCATTAGCTGTAATATGTGCAGACCTTGATGGAAAACGTCAATCACTTCTTCTTGAAGCTGAGCATATTGCTCCAAGACGTATTCCTCTTGCCTATACTGTCCTTTCATTGGATCGTATGACTATGAATCGCAAGAAATGTACATTCATGGATCTTCTAGGTGAACAGAGAGACCCAGAAGCAGTTGTAGTTACATTCCTTGCATTACTTGAACTATTTAAACGAGGATCTATTGATGTATATCAAGAAGACCTCTTTGGAACTATTGAAATTAACCGTAGAGATGATGCTATCGCTATAGATGAGGCAGACTATCGCGCATTGTCAGAGGAGCTCTAATGAATGAATTAGAACAGATTGAAGAGAATAGTCTCAAAGGTGCTCTAGAAGCCCTTTTGCTTGTCTCAAGCGATCCTGTGCCTGCTGCAGCTTTTGCACGCATACTCAATGTTACTCCATCAGCTGCTAGCGAGGCCCTCGCGGATCTCTCACGTGAATATCGTGAGGGAGAGCGCGGTATACAGCTGCGTGAAGTAGCTGGAGGATGGCGCCTTTCAACTCATCCGGGATATGCGCAGTATATTGAAGAGTATGTTCTTAGTTGGGATACACGCAAGCTCTCTCAGGCTGCGCTTGAAACTCTAGCAGTCATTGCTTATCACCAGCCTGTTACACGTGAGGGTGTCAAGGCTATCCGTGGTGTTAATTCTGAAGGTGTAATTTCAAGTCTTATTGAAAAGGGCCTTGTTAAGGAAGCAGGACGCGATAAGGATCGCGGACAAGCTATTCTATACGGAACGACTCAAGCATTTCTTGAGCGTTTTGGACTCAAAAGCCTCAAGGACCTGCCTGATCTTGAACAATTTGCCCCGGATGAGAAAGCGAAGCAGTTCATTCGTGAACGACTTAGTGGTCGCGCCATTAATGCAACGCTTGAAGACCAGCTTCAGGATGCACAGGAGCAGGCTCAGGCTACTGAGGAAGCGGCAGCTCGTCTGTTAAATGAGAATCAACCGAAGCAGGAAACAAACAATGTAGTTCTTGCAATGGATTTAGATTTTGATTTTGATGATGATTCAAATGTAGACGATGACATGCTTGATTTCGTTTTTGGAACATCGGAAGATGAATAATATGACTAACAATAATCAATCTTCAGGTGAGACACCTGAACGTATCGTACCTTTGAGATTACAGAAGTTTCTCAGCAGGGCAGGTGTAGCCAGCCGACGTGGTTCCGAAACACTTATGAGTGCAGGTCGCGTTAGAGTTAACGGTCAAGTTGTCACTGAGCTTGGATCTAAGGTTGACCCACGCGTCGATCATGTGTTTGTAGATGACAGGGAAGTGTTCATACAAGATCAGCCTGTATACATTATGCTTTACAAGCCTGAGGGTTATATAACCACTATGTACGACCCTCACGGTAGACCTTGTGTTAAAGAATTAGTGCCAACGGACCGCTATCCTGCATTATTTCCTGTTGGAAGGCTTGATATGGATACAACAGGTCTTTTGTTCTTTACTACAGATGGTGAATTGGCACAGAAGTGTCTCCATCCATCTCGCCATGTTGATAAACATTATGTTGCACTCACAAAAGGAAAAGTGACCCCAAAGAATTTGGAAGCTTTGCGCAAGGGTGTAATGCTCGAAGATGGAATGACTCAACCATGCAAGGCTGACCTTATTCCATGGAGTAGTAAAAAGGCTCAACCTGTACTTAATGTTGAAGCTTTTGAAAAGAAGCAATCTATTGTTGAACTTACAATTCATGAGGGAAGAAAACGACAGGTTAAACGCATGCTTGATTTCGTTGGAAACCCTGTAGTTCGACTTCACCGTGATAGTTTTGGACCTCTTAAGCTATCAGGTATAGAAGAGGGACAATGGAGACATCTAACAGATTCAGAAGTAGAACTTCTTAAGGCAGACGCATACAAATAAGAAAGGCCACGTATGATTATCGCTATTGATGGTCCAGCAGGTTCTGGTAAGTCTACATTAGCTCAGGCACTCGCAAAGAAACTCGATTTTGATTACCTTGATACAGGAGCTATGTATCGATGTGTTGCTCTCAATGCACTCGATAATTCCGTATCAATTAATGATCCAGTTGCTTTGGGAGATGTTGCAGACAGCATAAACATTCAGTTTAAAAATGTAGATGGCAACAACGAGGTTTTCTTAGATGGAGTAAACGTCACAAAAGACATTAGAACTCCTCGTATCGACAATGCTGTATCTGTAGTAGCAGCAGATCCTCTTGTTCGTAAAGCTATGGTAAAACTTCAAAGAGCTTACGCACAGGAGAACAACGTTGTATGTGAAGGCCGAGACATGGGGACTGTAGTATTTCCTCATGCTCAAATTAAAGTATTTCTAACAGCTGATGCTGAAGCTCGAGCTGATCGTCGCTATGCTCAGCAAGTTAAAGCACATGATGCTGTAGATGAGGCAAACCCAGAGGTAGGAAAGGCTGAAGTTCTCAAGGGCCTACTTCGACGTGACGAGATTGATTCATCACGTTCAACAGCACCTCTTAAACCGGCAGATGATGCCGTTCATCTTGATACAACCAACATGACTGTTGACCAGGAAGTTGATTTTATTTGTCAGCTTATCGTCAAGCGCACAAGTGAGATTGATAAGCTTATTCAGAAGCCAGAAAACATTACCAATATGCAATCATCAGATGATTCACAATCTGCAGCTGCTGCAGACAATTCATCTGACGATATAAAGGTTGCAGCTAAGTCTCAAGCACAGGCTGAGGTCAATGCAAAGGAGCAGCCTGGGGTTGGACAGACGGACAAGAAGAAATCTAAAGATGAGAAATCGGAGGTCAATATGACAAAGCGCGCCCCTAAGCCTCGTCCCGGATCTATTCCAATGAAGTTTTTTGGTAATACCCACAAAGATTACCTGAATCATCAGGTAAAAGACTATCCAATTCATGCTCGTATCTGGCAAGGATTTGCTTGCTGCCTCGCAGGAACTGTCCTAAAGATTGTTTGGCATTGGAAAATCGAGAACTTTGACAACTTCATTGACGATGCTAAAAAGCAAGGCGTTGTTGTCATTATGAACCACACAAGCCACCTCGATCCTCTATTCCCAATTATCTCTGCTTACTTTAGGGGAGTAACACTTCGTCCTATTTATAAGTCAGAGTTTACCGAGAATAAATTGCTTAAGTGGATCTTTATGCGTGCTGGAGGAATTCCAATCCACCGCCACACTGCAGATCTTACTGCAATTCGTACAGCTCAAAGAGCACTTGAAGCGGGAGAATCCATCCTTATCTTCCCAGAAGGAACACGTGTCAAGGCAGGCGAGGAATCTGTAATTCATAGAGGATTTGCCCTCATGGCTCAGCTTGCAAACGCAGATGTTGTGCCTATGGCAATCGTTGGAGCACGTGATATTACTCCTAAACGCGGTGGTCATTTCCACAAGCCAGGTTTCGTATATCTCGATACGGCAAAGCCATTGAAGATGGATGACTTTAAGTGTGAAAATCGTAAAGAGCAGCTTGCTAAAGTAGAAGAAGTCGCTATTAAAGAAGTGTTTGATATGCGAGATGAACTTCGCAAAGCACATCCAGGAAAGATGTAGGATGGACGTAACCATTGCTGAATTTGCAGGTGCATGCTTCGGCGTAGAGCGTGCACTTGATATCGTTCTTAAATATGCAGATCAAAGAGATAATGTTGTAACTTTAGGTCCTCTTATTCATAACCCTAAAGTCGTTGCAGATCTTGATTCAAAGGGCGTGCGTGTTGTCGATAAACCTTCTGATGTAGATGATGCAACTCTCATCGTCAGAACTCATGGTGTTGTACCTGAAGTGATTGATCAGGCTAAGAAGCTCGGACATGATGTAGTTGATGCAACATGCCCATATGTTAAGAAAGTGCATCTAGCTGCATCTCGCTTAGAAGATGAAGGATATCAAGTCGTTATCGTAGGCGAAGATGCTCATCCTGAGGTTGATGGTATTGTAGGCCATGCCAAAGGTGCGTGGGTTATCGGATCTGTTTCAGAGCTTGAGAAAAGACAGCTTCCTAAGAAGATTGGAGTTGTAGTTCAAACAACTCAATCACAAGAGCTTCTTAAAGAGATAGTTTCTTACCTTTGTACGCATTGTGAAAACCTCAAGGTTATCAATACAATTTGCCAGGCTACATCCGAGCGCCAGGCAGCTGCAAAGAGTCTAGCTGCGCAATGTGATTGTATGATTGTCATTGGTGGTAAAAATTCTGCAAATACTACTCGTTTATATGAAATTTGTTTGCAAGACTGCACAAATACTCATCATATCGAAACATCTGACGAACTTAGGGTAGAGTGGTTTAAAGGATGTAATCACATCGGCATTACTGCCGGTGCATCAACTCCCCAAAAACATATTCAGATTGTTAAGTCTGCTATCGATAATCTCGTAGCGTAAATGTCAAATTTAGGTAAGGCATTCATTCGGTAGCGTATATTCCATAGAAGGAGTCAGCAATGTCAAAACCTATCGTAGCGGTAGTTGGAAGGCCAAATGTTGGTAAGTCCACACTCGTAAACCGCATCTGTATGAGTCGTGAGGCTATCGTTCACGAGTCAGTTGGTGTAACTCGCGATCGCTCATATCACGATGCTGAGTGGGCAGGTCATGATTTTACTCTCGTAGATACGGGTGGAATTGAGCCTCAGAGATCTAAGGATACTTTCGCTCCATTCATCCGCAAACAAGCAATTATGGCTTGTGATGAAGCTGACGTTATCATCTTTGTGACTGATGGCGCAGTTGGAGTAACCTCTGAAGATCAAGAAGTTGCATCCATTCTTCGCAAGACCAAAAAACCTGTATTCTTGGTAGTTAATAAGATTGATAATCCGCAGGACGAAAAGGACATTTGGGACTTCTACAGTCTTGGACTCGGTGAGCCTTTTGCAATCAGTGCTTCTCATGGTACATCTACCGGAGATCTTCTTGATAAGGTTGTAGCTGCACTTCCTGAGCAGAAGGAAGAAGAGCCTGAGTATACTGATGATATGCTCAACATTGCTATCATCGGACGTCCAAATGTTGGAAAGAGCTCTCTTACCAACCGTCTTGCAGGTGAGGACCGCACCATCGTAAGTGATGTATCTGGTACTACACGTGATTCTATCGATATGGTTATTGAACAAGACGGCAATAAATACCGCATTGTAGATACAGCAGGTATTCGTAAGAAAAACGTTGAGAAAGAAGATGTTGAGTACTACTCATATGTACGCGGTCTTCGCTCAATGGAGACTGCAGATGTCTGCTTGCTTATCATCGATGCTTCTGAGGGAGTAACTGAGCAAGATCAGAAGGTTGCAGGAATGGCTCTCGATCGCGGCTGTGGTCTTGTTGTACTTTTGAATAAGTGGGATCTTCTTAAGGATGAGAACGCTCGCGAAGAGTGCATGAATAGTATCGCAATGCGCTTGAGCTTTGCTAAATGGGCTCCTGTATATCGTATTTCCGCACTTACTGGTCGTGGTATCGATAACGTTTTGAAGCTCGCTGCTGTTGCTGCTGCAAACCGTGCACAGAAGATTTCTACCTCACGTCTTAACCGTACTTTGGCTGAGATTAAGGAAACTGGACACAGCGTATCTGACGGTAAGCGTCGCTTGAAGATGAACTATGTAACTCAGACAGGCGAGAAGCCTCCTGTATTTACCTTCTTCGTCAACTCACCAGAGCTTGTAGACGATAACTTCCGTCGCTTCCTCGAGAATCGTCTTCGTGCTGATTTCGACTTTGCAGGAACTCCTATCCGACTTCGCTTCAAGAGCAAGTCCGGTGACTAAACTGAATACCATCTGAATTTAGATGCTTATAGTTGGCCGGAGTTGTATGCTCCGGCCTTTTTATCCTCAAAGAGAGACGTTTTACCTCAAGAATACATGGTGAGTTTATAACCTTTATTTTGTCGAGGTGAAAGCGTAATTTCTTTAGTATGCTTAAGATATTACTTAGTACTCACGCTAAACGTAAGGGATTTATAAATGAATACAATCAAAGTTGCACCATCAGT
>RCNI01000246.1_pt1 | contig 35825 bp, 40 predicted proteins | sample 2041151 | NCBI WGS metagenome assembly RCNI01 (sample SAMN09708214, study PRJNA481090) | feces metagenome | isolation source: feces | place: Antarctica: Albino Rookery
AAATCTTCTTCATTTGTATCTGCAGGTAAAATATGTGGCGTGGCTACAATAGTGACTATTCCGTCATCTCTAGCCGTCTTAATAGCCCTGATCGCATCTTCTTCTGATGGCATACCGTCATCAATCTGCCAGGCACTATGATTGTGAATGTCTATATACTTCATCATTATGCCTCTCTATATGGAATGCTTGCAAGAACTGGAATTCCAAGATAGCTTTCTGTTTCTTCCTTGGTTCTCAATCTCTTATCTGTAATTACTTTGATTGCTATAAGCCCAAGTGCTATAATCAGTCCGGCTATTACACCAAGCACAGTGTTTTTACTGATACTTGGTGAAACCGGTTTCTTACTCTTGGATGCTTTATCAATAACAAGGATATTCTTTACGTTAAGCGCACCTTTAACCTGTACAGAGAATTCATCAAGAGTATGCTTAACAATCATCTGTGATAGAGCCGGATCTTCAGTAACCGCAGAAAGTGTAATAATTTCCGTATTGACTTCATTAGATACTGTTAAAACATTCTTTACGTAGTCCTTGCTCAAATTTATTTCTTCTTCTTTTGTTTGTGCTGCATATTCTTTTTCAACAGTATTGGCAACTTTCTTCATCAGGGTGTCACCCTTCATCATAACCATATAGTTATTGACCATCATAGCATTTGCGCTGATGGAGGATGAATCTATTCCTGTAGAATCTTCTCTCATTTCAGGTTTTAAATAGACCTTAGCCTTACTCTCATACATCGGTGTCATAATAAAAGCGGAGACAATAAGCATAATGAGCCCACAGACAACAGCAGTTCCTATAATAAACTTCCAATATTTTTTTAGTTCAAAAAGAATTCTCCCTAAGTCAATAACGATTTCATCATCGTCCTTTTGATTTGCATTTGCAATCTGATTAAAATTTTCCAAATGTTTTCTCCTTCCGATATGTTTTATAACTATGTTTTTTATTCTTACACATAAACACCTTTAATTTTCATTACAGTAAAGAGTGCATAAATTTTGACTATGTATGCCTTACCCTCTTTTCTTAAATCAAACTCTGATATGCTTTTCATCCGTGAATGCTATTCCTGACTTTAATATAAAGCAATCAGAAGTATATAGTTTATAAGATAAAGAAATATTCACCTTTTCACCTATAAATCCTGTATCTCTAAACTATAAAATCACCTTTTGTAACATATAGCCAGCATATCAGTTCCTTATAGTTTGATCAACATTAACCAAAAGTTCCATTTTTTCATCTATCTTCTGTAAATTTGCATATAAAAATAATCCATGTGCAATATAATACCACAAAATTATGTATAAAAGTATAGTTTTTCCCATTTTTTGTTAATGTCCGTCGATTGTGTAAATAATTTCCCAAGATGGCATTTTTTTATATTTTTTTCTATATTTGTGCAACTTTTTCAGTTCTTACCTCTTCAGATACAATAACCGCCTGTCCATTTGAAAGTCCTGTAATTGCTTCTTTGACTCCTTCTGAATCAGCCGGATCCATCACAAGCTCAAATCGAACATTACTCTCATATACCTCATTTATTATTCGTATTTTTTGTTCAAAGTTAAAAGTCCGAATACGGTTAAATACCGAATAATCCACTTTGTAAGTAATTACACTCATCTCTTTTACATCACAGATTCCGGCAGCTTCAATACCAAGCTTTGCACTGCTCGTATATGCCCTTACAAGACCACCTGTTCCAAGCTTGATGCCGCCAAAGTATCTGGTCACAACTAAGGCAACATTGGTAATACCCTCTTTTACCAGCATCTGTACAATCGGTGCTCCTGAAGTTCCCTGGGGTTCTCCATCATCACTGCCCCACTGAATCTGCATCTTGTCGCCGATTATCATAGCAGGAACATTGTGAGTTGCATCTTTATATTCTCTTCTGATACTGGCGAAAAATTCGTCCGCCTCTTCTTTTGATTCTACAGGCATTACATGAGTGATAAATCTGGACTTGTCAATAATCTGTTCAGCTTTCCCTGTGCCTGCAACTGTACTATAAAGCTTCATAGTTCTTTAACCTCATATAATCATCCTGATTAAGTTCAACATCAAACAGTGTGCCGTCTTCCACATATTCCATCGACCTTACCAGTGCTTTTTCGCATAAATAGGAAGATAAATCTCCTCTTGTGTAAGGAATGAGTAACTTCGCATTTACCTTATCTTTGAAAATCTTCTCTTTTATTTTTTCTATAAGTTCATCAATATGAATATTTTCTTTTGCTGATACAAAAAGTGTATCTTCTGTACCTTTTGCTTCAAGAAGTTCCGGTACAAGATCCGCTTTGTTATAGACCATAAGCTTTTCTTTATCCGATGCGCCAATTTCAGCAAGTACTTTTTCCGTAACCTCGATATGGAAATCGTTATCTTCATAGGAAGCATCCACAATGTGAAGCAGAAGGTCTGCATAACACACTTCTTCAAGAGTTGCCTTAAAGGCCTCAACAAGACTGTGAGGAAGTCTGCTTACAAAACCTACTGTATCGATAAGAATAAATTCGTGGTTCGTATCCAGTCTTACATTTCTCTGCTGCGTATCCAGTGTGGCAAAAAGCATATCCTTTTCCATAACCACCTTGTCTTCCTTATCCGTTATGGAAAGCAGTCTGTTCATCATTGCTGATTTTCCGGAGTTTGTATATCCTACAAGTGCGACTACCGGGATACCGGACTTTTCACGTTTCTGGCGCTGAACATTTCTCGTCTTTCTCAGTTCTGCAAGTTCACGCCTGATATCATCTATTCTGCGTTCAATATGTCTTCTGTCTGTTTCCAGCTTCTTTTCACCCGGACCTCTTGTTCCTATACCTCCACCCTGACGTGACAGGGATTTACCGAACCCTAAAAGTCTTGGCAGTCTGTATCTCAGCTGAGCAAGTTCAACCTGGAGTTTACCCTCTTTAGATGATGCTCTTGCCGCAAAGATATCAAGAATAAGAATGGTACGGTCAATAACACGTACACCGATTGCATCTTCAAGATTACGAATCTGCATTCCTGTCAGTTCATCGTTAAAAATAATCATATCTGCTTCCATGTTGGCAGCAAGTTCCCGTATTTCCTCAACCTTCCCCTTTCCAATTAAGGTTGCTGTATTCGGTTTCTCTAAAGACTGAATCACCGTGCCTAATACTTCCGTATTTACGGCTTCAGCGAGACCTTTTAGTTCCTCCATCGAATAGGAAATATCTTCTTTTCTCTGCAGACCCACAAGGATAGCCTTATATCGCTCTTCCGTTATAACTTCGTTATTCTCATTAAATCTTAGCATTTTTTCAGTATATCATAAAATCATTATTCTTACCACTTATTTTCCGTCAAGGAGATCCTCTTCGGGTACTGAAACATAGCTTTCCGGAACATCTCCAAGAATTACGACTTCTGAAAGGAGTATTCTGTTTTTTACTTTAAAACTGTCAGAAGTAAAGGGTTCGAGTACTTTAACATTACTTTCCACAACAATAAAAATTCTGTATTTTGTCTGATTGATTCCCTGCGTCTGAAACTCCGATTCAAAATCACAGCTTGCAACTGACAAAGGAAGAAGTCTTACTTTAATTCCTGCATCGAGTTGTGATAACAGTTTACTTCCCAGTAACGTTCCGTATTTAAGTTTTACTTTCTTCGCTTCAATTCTGTCATACTTTTCCTGCAGAGTTTCTGTAAAACCTGATGCCAGTTCATTTAACAGTCTGGTGTTTGACTGAACCATAAGGATTTTTCCATCGTTATCCTTTTCTATAATAAAAAGCTCCTTTTCGTAAGCTTCTCCCGAAAACTTTTCCCTTACGGTTTCATTAAGAATTTCCGTAATCATTCCTCTGGCCTTCAATCTGCAGACACCGTCAATATTAGGTTCCATATACTGATGCACAAACATAAAGAGTATAAAGCAACCCATGAGGATTAAAAGTACCGCAATGAGTATTCTTCTAAAATCATCTCTGTTCCTTCGCCTGTTTCTGCCCATAAAAAAGCCTCCTGCTACAGCATATGCTATGCAGGAGGCTTTCAACACTATTTTAATAAATCTGCAAGATAGCCTTCATCAGTCTTATGTTTACCCTTAAGCTGTTTATATCTTCGTATAACCTCAACAAGTAAGTCTATACGATGATCAAAATACTCATAAAAAAATTCAGTACTATTATTGTATTTCTTACGATTATATTTAATATTTTTCTTACTAAAGGTTTTAGGATTCATTGAAGATTTTACTTTCTCATAATCCTTCTCCAAATGTTCTGATATAATTAGTAACATTTCTAATTCAGGTTTAGTACAAAATTTTGATACTTTTACAATCTGCTGTTCATATTCCTTGGGAATTTTTAAAGTATCACTAAGTTTGTCACCAATTCGAATAATTTCCACCTCATCATGATACAAATTCAAAGCATTTTTTACTATAGAAGAAGTTTTAATTTGTCTTGCATGATAAGGGGTTAAATTTAGTAAATCATCACTTGTGAATTTCAGTTTGTCATGTTTAAGAAGCATTCTGATGATCGCAAGTTCATTTGGTCCCTCACACATAATCAAATACTTCATATAAGCATCTCCTTTTTAAGAGCCATAAGGTCATCGTAATTAACAGCTGTATCAAATGTATTATTATAGAATTGACGGCTTTTAATTAGTTCCGGACGAATGTTATATGCATTATACATATTCTCAAGAAAAACTTTATCTTCTGATTTTGTAATCCATATATTATCCTGCCTGTTGAACAAATCCAGAATTTCACAATAATGAGTAGTAAAAATTAATGTAGATGAATATTTGTTTATCATTTTTTCCTTAAATAAACTAATCATATTCTCAACTAATGCTTTATGAAAGTGGTTTTCAACTTCGTCAATTAAAAGGTCGAAACCGTTTTCAAGTGCTGCTACTACAAATACATATAACAGAACACCTTTTGTGGTACCACTGGAAAGCATATATACAAGTTCAGTGTCTGATAATTCCTGTACCTTATTCTGATAAACCAAGCGATAATGCTTATCGTCAATCATATCCAGACTTTGAATATTTGTATCAAATATTTTAATAATTTTTGTTAAAACATTTCCTGAAATCTCATATTGCTGCATAGCTTGGAATAATAAGCGATAAGTGTCAACGCCCTTACCATTGCAATTAAAATATACAGCCCTTGTAGCTCTTTTTTTTAGTACAAAGAAAATTATAGAGGTATCTTCCGGTAGTTCACCTAAATCCAGTAATTCTTCAAAGCCGTCTTCTGAATAAATATCTTTAACTTTAGTTTTGTAATATTTTTTTACGTAGATATGCTGATCACTAAAACTTGCTTTATCGCCAGTAATATTATCTGTTTTTAGTACCGTCTTATAACGATAAATATTTCCATCATTATAGAAAAAAAGGTCAAGTTTAACATTATTGTAATTATAGTGCTTTCCTTCTATGCGAAACTCACTCAAAATAGAATAGCAACTATCCAGTAACTCTATAGCTGATGTTTTGCCCGAAGCATTCTTTCCAACAAAAGCCATTGTATTATATACATATAAATCTTCCGCTACTTCCTGTAACTCATACTCTTTATCCTCACTTGTTTTTTTAGATTTAGCTACAAAATCAATTGTAAAATCATCACAACAGTTTTTATAATTTGTTGCAGATACTTTTAACAGTTTCATATAGCCCACCTCCTTTTTAATCTCAGTTATATATGTATATATAGTATATACGCATATTTATTTTAAAACAAGTGTTTTGTTTATTATAAATTATTCGTTTCGTTTTTTAATTATTATTTTACATATATACATAAATTATGTATATCACTTCTATTTATCACAATAATTCTCAAAAAAGTAGAAAACACCCTGGCATATAGCCAGGGTATCTGTCTGCTTTTCATTACATTTCCTGTTTTTCAATTTCTTCACGTAAGAATTCGTTTGTAATCTTGATTCTTGTTCCCTTCATACCTAAAGAACGTGATTCGATTACACCTGCACTTTCTAATTTTCTAAGTGCATTTACAATAACAGAACGTGTGATTCCGAACTTGTCCGCAATTTTGCTTGCAACAAGAAGACCTTCGTCTCCATCAAGTTCAGCAAAGATCTTGATAACTGCATCCATTTCTGAATATGAAAGTGTGGAAAGTGCCATTTCAACTGCTTCTTTCAGTCTGTTTTCTTCTTCTTCATCAAGAGCAATTCCTCTTGCCACTTCGATACCTACAACAGTAGCACCGTATTCACAAATTGCAACATCACCATCATCATAAGCTTTTTCAGGTCTTGCAAGAAGCATTGTTGCAATTCTCTTTCCACCGAAGATAATTGGTACAATAATATGGTATTTTGAAGCCATTTTATAGTCATCACCATAATAGAACTTAATGCTATCATAGATAAGATTTTCTTTTGTTTCATTTACCATTAAGAACTTATTGTTATATTTTGACGGAAGCATAACTTTATTTGTTGCCTCATCGCAAACTAATGGAGCTTCCTCTCCCTTTTCATATTTAGCTGCAAGAACTTTACCTCTTCTGTTCAGAATATAGATATTGGATTCAAGCAGTTCACCCATAATATCACATAAATCATCAAAAGATACATATCCTGTAGTACTTTCTGTTAACGCCCAATTTAATCTTCTTACTTTCATTAATAAACTATCGCTCATATTACACCTTTTCCTTTATCTCAATATTAACTATAAAATATATCTGTCGATATCATCCTTATGGATTGTATCTCCAAACTTGCCCTGTACATATTCTCTGTCAATTACAATTTCTTCTTCTTCCATTTCCGGTATATTGAAAGAGATGTCTTCAAGTAATTTTTCCAGAATAGTATACAGTCTTCGAGCACCGATATTTTCAGTCTGCTCATTCATAAGATACGCCATTGTGGCGATTTCGTCAATAGAATCTTCAGAAAATTCTACTTTAATTCCTTCAGTTTCTAATAAAGCCTTATGCTGTTTGATAATTGCATTCTCCGGAACAGTAAGAATCTGAACAAAAGATTCTTTTGTCAGATTTTCTAATTCTACACGAATCGGAAATCTACCCTGAAGTTCAGGAATTAAATCTGTCGGTTTTGATGTATGGAATGCACCTGCACCGATAAACAGAATATGATCTGTCTTTACCGGACCGTATTTTGTGTTTACAACGCTCCCTTCCACAATAGGTAAAATGTCTCTCTGTACACCTTCCCTTGAAACATCAGCCCCTGAGTTATAACTGGAGTTTGAAGCAATCTTATCGATTTCGTCAATAAAAATAATTCCATTCTGTTCTGCATTTTCAATTGTTTCATCCGTAACCTGATCCATATCAAGAAGATTCTGTGCTTCCTGCTCTCTCAGAATTTTTCTTGCATCTTTAACTCTTACTCTCTTGTTCTTTGTTTTCTTAGGCATCATATCGCCGAAAATATTTCCGATTGCAATACTCATACCTTCGTTACTCATATCCAGCTGATTTCCCTTTGGCGTGTCTTCAACTTCAATTTCAATGAACTGTTCTTCCAGCAGGCCGTCACGTAACTGCTGTTTTACCTGTTCTCTTGCCATTTCCGTATCTGTCTGCTCAGGTTCATTACTCTGCTCCTGCTGCTGACTTTCTTCATAAAGCTGCTTCTGGCTTGGATATCCTCCACTGTTCAGGATAAAATCAAAAGGACTCTTCTGCTTGTTCGCATTGGAATTCTTTTTCTTTTTACCCGGTACCAAAGCCTCAACAATCTTTTCTTCAGCAATATTATCTGCAATATCATACTTTTCTTTCAGCTTTGACTGTTTTGTAATACGCATTGATGCTTCTACCAGATCTCTGACCATAGAATCCACATCTCTGCCTACATAACCTACTTCTGTAAACTTTGTTGCTTCAACCTTTACAAAAGGAGCTTTCATAAGTTTTGCCAGTCTTCTGGCAATCTCCGTCTTACCACATCCTGTAGGTCCCATCATTAAAATGTTCTTTGGGGTGATTTCTTCTCTCATTTCATCAGATAAAAGACTTCTTCTATAGCGGTTACGTAACGCAATTGCAACAGATTTTTTTGCGTTATCCTGTCCGATAATATATTTATCAAGTTCAGCTACAATCTCCTTAGGAGTCATACTTTGAATTCTCTCTGCCATTTTAAATTCCCCCTTACAGTTTTTCTACACTGATATTGTCATTAGTATAAACACAGATTGAAGATGCAATCTTTAAGGATTCTCTTACAATCTCTTCCGCATTCATATCTGTATGATTAAAAAGTGCATTTGCTGCGGAATATGCATAATTTCCTCCTGATCCGATAGCTACAAAATCCTGATCCGGTACAATAACCTCGCCATTACCTGAAATAACAAGTAAATCATCTTTATCAAGTACAATCATAAGTGCTTCAAGACTTCTCATACCCTGATCGGATCTCCACATCTGTGCAAGATCAACTGCAGCTCTCTTCAGATTTCCTCCATGTTCTTCCAGCTTTTTCTCGAATTTCTCCGTTAAAGCAAATGCATCTGCTACGGAACCTGCAAATCCGGTAAGTACTTTTCCGTTAAAGATTTTCTTTACTTTCTTTGCTCCGTTTTTCATAATTGCAGTTTCACCCATAGTAACCTGTCCGTCTCCACCGATAGCTACGTCATCAGGTCCTCTTCTTACTGCACATATTGTCGTTGCATGAAATTGTATCATTAGTTATACCTCCAAATTCTATTCTTTATAGTCACATTCCGGATTGGAACAGCTCAAAGTGCTTCCTTTCAATTTTCTTTCAACAAGAAGTGCGCCGCACTTTGGACAGGGCTTATTTACCGGTTTGTACCAGTATGACTGGTCACATTCCGGATATCCACTGCATCCATAAAATAATTTTCCGCGTTTGCTTTTTCTTGCCACAATATCCTTACCGCACTTTGGACATTTTACATCAATCTTTTTGACTATTGGTTTTGTATTTTTACATTCCGGATATCCACTGCAGGCAATGAAGTCTCCAAAACGTCCGTTTTTAATAACCATAGGTTTTCCACACAATTCACAGATTTCACCTGTAGTCTGATCTTCGATTTCCACTTTTTCGATTACATCATCAGCAACCTTCAGTTCTTTCTCAAAAGGACCGTAGAAATCACGGATAACGTTTTTCCAGTCTTCATGTTTAAGTTCAACATCGTCAAGACGGTCTTCCATACCTGCTGTAAAGTTAACGTCGACAATTTCTTTAAAATATTCTTCCATAAGCCCTGTAACAAGGAAACCCAGTTCAGTAGGAACTAAAGATTTCTTTTCTCTTGTTACATACTTTCTTTCTGTCAGCGTACCTACAATCGGTGCATACGTACTCGGTCTTCCGATATTCTTTTCTTCCAGTGTCTTAACAAGACTTGCTTCTGTATATCTTGATGGAGGCTGTGTAAAGTTCTGTTCACCCTTTATTGCCTTAAGATTAAGTTCTTCCGAAACTTCAAGAGCCGGAAGTACTTTATCCTTTTCTACATCAAGACTGCTTTTATAGACTCTCTGGTAACCATCAAATAACAGTTTTGAACCTGTAGTCTTAAAAGTATAGTCTCCATTAATAATTTCTACCTGCATGTTATCGAATTTTGCTGACTGCATCTGGCTGGCCATAAATCTCTGCCAGATTAAACGATAAAGTTTGTACTGATCATTTGTCAGAGAATCTTTGATTGCATCAGGTTCTAAATTTATGTCACTCGGTCTGATTGCTTCGTGAGCATCCTGAATATCTTTCTTCTTGTTTGAAAAAACATGGTTTCCAAGATATTCCTTACCGTATTTTTCCTGAATATATGAAGCTGCCACTACTTTAGCTTCTGCTGAGATTCTGACAGAGTCTGTTCTCAGATAAGTAATAAGGCCGACCGTTCCTTTTCCCTTAATGTCAACCCCCTCATAAAGCTGCTGTGCAACCATCATGGTTTTTTTTGTATTAAAATTAAGTTTCGTTGAAGCTTCCTGCTGCATACTGCTTGTTGTAAAAGGTGCTGCGGGTTTCTTTGATCTCTCTTTTCTGTTAAGACTGCTAACCGTATAAATTCCTTTTTTGAGTTCAGCAAGAATCTTTTCATTTTCTTCCTTATTATTAATAACAAGTTTCTTCTTTTTGTATTCTGCAAGTTGTGCAGAGAAAGTCTTTCCTTTAGTAAAATCTGCCGTAATTGTCCAGTATTCTTTAGGATCGAAATCCATAATTTCTTTTTCTCTGTCACAAAGTATTTTTAAAGCTGCTGATTGAACACGACCTGCAGAAAGTCCTTTTCTTACTTTTCTCCAAAGTAACGGGCTGATCTGATAGCCCACAAGTCTGTCCAGTACACGTCTTGCCTGCTGTGCATCAACAAGGCTGAGATCAACAGGTCTTGGATGTTTGATTGCGTCCTTTATTGTGTCTTTTGTAATTTCATTAAATACGATTCGGCATGGTGTCTCAGGCTCTATGCCCAGTAAATATGCTAAATGCCACGAAATTGCCTCTCCCTCACGGTCCGGGTCGGTTGCCAGTAAAACATGAGACGCTTTCTTGGCTTCTTTTTTTAATTCTTTAATTAAATCACCTTTACCACGAATATTAATATACTGAGGTTCAAAATCATTTTCAATGTCGATTCCCAGTTTGCTTTTAGGTAAATCTCTCACATGGCCTACAGATGCAATAACCTTATATCTTGCACCAAGGTACTTGCCAATAGTTTTAGCTTTGGAAGGTGATTCCACAATAACTAATGTTTTTTTCGCATTTGCCATTTTTTATTCAGTTCCCTCTCATTATTTAATTCATCGTTTCATTGAACTATTGTACCTCATTATCTGAATTTTGCAACATAAAATTTTCCTAAAGACGAAAAAATTACCCCTTTCATCTCCAATATTGTAATAATACCATTTATTTTGGAAGGATTTATGTTCGTTTTGTGATATATTTCTTCAACTGTCATTTCACCGTTTCTACATAATGTTTCATAAATAAGTTTCTCATCTTCACCCAATATATGGGAAGTATCTTCATTTTCAGCAGGTTTTATTCCTATATCCATTAAAACATCATCTATGAGGATAAGTGGCGTTACACTTTCCCTGATTAACTTGTTTGTACCGAAGCTATAATAACTTGTGATATTCCCGGGAACTGCATAAAGTCTTTTCCCCTGCTCTGCGGCAAGTTCTGCTGTAATAAGGGCACCACTTCCATCTGAAGCCTCGACAATTACAACGCTTTCTGAAATCCCGCTGATCAGCCGGTTACGCATAGGAAAACGATAAGGCATAGGCTTTGTTCCTTCCGGATATTCCGAAAGAAGCAGTCCCTCTTCACTGATATTCTTCTGAAGATTTCTGTTTTCTCCCGGATAAAAGACATCTGTTCCGTTTCCTAACACAGCAATGGTATTCCCCCCGCCTTCCATTGCGCCAAGATGCGCTGCCGTATCAATTCCGCTGGCAAGTCCGCTTACAAGTACTGCTCCGCTTTCGGAGACTCTTTTTCCGATTGCTTTTGCAACGGTTTTCCCGTATTCTGTACATCTTCTGCTTCCTACAACCGCAATGCAGGGTTTCTCCAGAAGTTCAGTATTACCATGATAATGCAGTCGCTTTATATTGGAAACCGATTGTCGCAATCTAAAAGGGAAATTTTTTTCTTCGCGTTCAATTATTCCTTTCATTATACCATCTCCCTGTACTGAAGTGCTTCTGCAATATGCTCCGCTTCTATTTTTTCCACGCCTTTCAGGTCAGCAATGGTTCTTGCTACTTTCTTTACTTTTCCTACTGTTCTTGGACTGAGATTAAGTCTTACATATGCTTCTTTAAGAAGATTTTCTCCCTCTCTGTCTACTCTGCAAAACAGAGGAAGATTATGGGCATCAAGCTTTCCATTAACTTCAATGTCCGTTCCCTCATATCTGTCTTTCTGTATCGCTCTTGCATTTTCAATTTTCTTTTTGATATTCTCCGTACTTTCTTCTTCCTTATCGTTCATCAAAGTATTATAGTCAATAGGCTGAAGACTTATATGCAGATCAATCCGCTCAAGTATCGGTCCTGAAAGCTTTGCACGGTACTGCCTTATCTCTCCATCTGTACAATGACATTTTCCCGATGGTTCTCCATAGAATCCGCATTTACAGGGATTAGCCGCTGCCACAAGAAGAAAATCAGCCGGAAAAGCGTAACTTTCTCCATGCCGTACTATAGAAATACTTTTCTTTTCCAGAGGTATACGTAAACTGTCAATTACATGGCGGTCAAACTCCCCGACTTCATCAAGAAAAAGAACACCTTTATGTGCAAGTGAAATTTCTCCAGGAAAGGGCTCCGTTCCTCCTCCTAACAATCCTGCTCTTGTTATCCTGTGATGAGGCTGCCTGAAAGGTCTTGTTGCAATACAAGGCATGTCTTCATCAAGTAGCCCTGATACAGAATAAATCTGCGTTATCTCCACAATTTCATCATAAGTCATTTCCGGCATAATTCCCGGTATTCTTTCTGCAATCATGGTCTTTCCCGTCGATGGACTTCCTATCATTAAAATCCCGTGTCCTCCTGCTACGGCAATCATTACTGCACGTTTCGCCATATTTTGACCTCTTACATCCAGAAAGTCAGGAATTTTAATTGAATTTTCCTGCTTTACTTTATTTTTCCTACTATTTTCCGCAATGAATTTTTCTCCAGTCAAATGCAGAATGACTTCCTTTATATTTTTCGCCGGATAAATTTTTATTCCCTTTACGAGCTGTGCTTCTTCAGCGTTTTCAAAAGGCACAATAACCTTTAAAATTCCTTCTTTTCTCAGTTCCATAACCATTGGGAGAATTCCCCTGCATCGGTTAAGAGAGCCGTCAAGAGAAAGCTCACCGATAATCCCGTATTCCGATACCCTCTCAGTCTTTAGCTGACCTGAAGAAATCAGTATACCTATAGCCATGGGAAGATCAAAGTGGCTTCCTCTTTTCCTGATATTTGCAGGAGATAAATTCACCGTAATTCTTTTAACAGGATATGCTTTTCCTCCATGATTAATCGCTGATCTTATACGGTCTTTTGCTTCCTTTACCATAGTATCTGCAAGGCCCACCACAGTAAGACCTGGAAGCCCGTTTCCTATATCCGTTTCGATAATAATTTTTTTCCCTGAAGTGCCTTTTGTAACTGCTGTAATAACTTTTGATAACATATTTTCCCCCCTCTAAAATGCATATCTTATCTGATTAACCGTTATTCCTATTACCTGAAATTCAACTTCTCTGTTTTCCATCCGGTGAGTGCTGATATAGTATGCAGCAGTGTTTCTTATGTGACTTTTCTTGTTCCGGTCAATCGCTTCCTCCGGAGTGCCGTAAGCATCTGTTCGCCTTGTTTTTACCTCCACAAACAAAAGACAGTCTTCCTTCTCACAGATAAGATCTACTTCCCCATACCTGCACAGAAAATTTCTCTCTAAAATATGAAACCCTTCATTTTTCAGAATAACAGCCGCCAGGTCTTCACCGGATTTTCCAAAATTCTTTTTGTCCATATCCTCTCCTTCCTTTATTTTATGCAAACAAAAAAACGGACCTCTGAAGATCCGCTCTTAATTTCAAATTATTTTAAAATAAATTTTTCAATAGCCTTTGCTACACCATCATTGCTGTTACTCTCCGTTATATAATCTGCAATTTCTTTAACGGCATCTGTAGCATTTCCCATAGCTACGCCTAAACCTGCAAATTTAATCATTTCACTATCATTAGGACTGTCTCCGCAGGCCATGAGTTCTTCTCTTGAAACACCAAGTCTGTTCATTAGAAAACGTAGCGCCTCTGCCTTGCTGGTCGTACTTCCGCCTATTTCATAATTGTGGGAAAAAGATGTCGTTAATGTACTGTCCGGTATCTTAATCAGCTTTTTTCTCCACTCTTCTTTTTCTTCGAGATTCTCAAAGATTATATTGATGTTTTCAATCTTATTCCTGTTCTCCATCATATAGTCAAAGAGGTTTTTAACAGGCGTTCTTGTTGAAATAACATAATTTACATCTCTGTAACCTGATCCGTTTACCGTTATTTCATCATATTCGTCTTGATCAATATAGGTAACTCTGTCAATCACCGCTTCTACAGAAAGTCCGCTGTCCCTAAGCAGTTCAATGGCCGCAAGAACAGCACTCTCTTCAATATGATTGGTATAGATACACTTCCTATTGGGAACTTCCGAAATGTCTGCACCATTTGAGTTAATAAGGTATTCAAGGCCGGTTACATTAAGTACCTGTTCCGGAATTGCATCGAAAGATCTTCCTGTCGACACAACAATATGAACACCTCTGTTCATTGCTGCCTGCAGGGCATCTCGTGTTCTATCTGTAATCTGTGAATTCTGATCTAATGTTGTTCCATCCAAATCGAGAGCAACCATTTTTATTTTTCTATTTTCCATTTTTATTATCGCAGAAATCTCTGCTTACCCTCTTCTTAAATGTAATTTTATTCTACATTATCTTACCATAGAATAAAAAGCATTTAAATCCATTCTTAGAATTTTCTCTGAATTTCTTTGCCGCTATACCTGATTCTGCTTTCTTATTCTTTTCCACATACAAAAAAAGAGGACCCTTACGGTTCCTCTTTTGTGACTTATTTGCTTTTAATCTTAGCAGCCTTTCCTGTTCTTCCACGCATGTAGTGAAGTCTGGCTCTTCTAACAGATCCTTTTCTGATTACGTCAATCTTTTCAACCCATGGTGAATGAATTGGGAATGTCTTTTCTACTCCTACGCCAGAAGAAATTCTTCTAACTGTGAAAGTTTCAGCGATTCCGCCGTTCTGTCTCTTAAGAACAAAACCTTCGAACATCTGAATTCTTTCTCTATTTCCTTCTTTAATTTTAACGTGTACTCTTACAGTATCTCCAACGTTAAATGCAGGGACATCCTTTTTTAAGTATTCCTGTGCAACTGAATCTAAAATATTCATTGTATAGTATCCTCCTTCCCTCCAAGACGTTCGTGCATATCTTTCTCTTTGCAGAGGACCGCCCGTAAATTACAACACGAATAGTGTATCATAGATAAAACTCTATTGCAAGTCCTTTTTTGTTGTATTTTATGCTCTCGGATGCGTTCTATCATACACATCTTTGATTCTGTTCTTTGTTACAGAAAGATAAATCTGTGTAGCCATAATATCTTCATTTCCCATAAGTTCCTGTAGTGATTTTAAGTCGGCTCCGTTCTGCACCATATGTACGGCAAAAGTTGTTCTGAGAATATGAGGCGTAAGCCTTTCCTCCAGTCCTGCTTCCCTGCCGTACTGTTTCAAAACTTTCCAGAATCCCTGTCGTGAAAATGCACCACCTGTATAATTTACAAAGAACGGGCTTTCCGGGTCATCCGGATTTCCGTCACGCATAAGTGCTTTTCTGCTGTTCAGGATATATTCTTCAACAGCCTTCTTTGCCATAGTTCCCATAGGAATAATTCTTGCCCTCCCATGTTCACCGTTGCATGTAATAAATCCGATTCTTAAATTCACGTCTTTAAGCTTCAGTTCTATAATTTCACTTACACGGATACCTGTAGCATAGAGGACTTCCAGCATCGCTCTGTCACGGACTCCCTTTATGGAATTATCCGGCATAGTAAGCAGTTTTTCCACTTCTTCTATGCTAAGATACTCCAGCTCTTTTCTCTCAATCTTTGGCGCTTTAATTTCCTCCGCCGGATTTTCCTCAATGAGTCCTTTTTTTATCAGAAACTTGTAATAAGCTCTTATTGAAGAAAGTTTCCGGTTTGCTGTTGCCCTTGATTTTCCACTGTTTTTCAATTCAAGCATATAGGATGCCACATCTGTTTCCCCTGCCTGATCAAGGTCACTTATTCCGCGCATACCAAGAAAATCCGCAAAAGCTTTAATATCACGATAATAAGCCTCCACGGTATTCTTTGATGTCTTTTTTTCTATTTCAAGATAAGTCAAAAAATCTTTTACTACCATTACCTTCTCCATATCTATTGTAATAAATTTAATTTGTATTGCATATTCTTCCTATGAAAGGAAGGTTGTCTATGTTTAAAAAAGAAAATTATTTTTTATGTGTATTTATCATATTCTGCTTTTCCGCAGGAATTTTTACTGAGATTGCAATGCCCTGCGATCAGTGTGTTTTAAAAGATGTTCTTCCTCCACTGATATCAAGCCTCTCCGATTACATAAAAAACGATATCCTCACTGTATTTGTCGTAATGCTCTTCAGCGCATCGGTATTTCTTTTTCCTGTGGCCCTTTTTATGCTCTCAGCCAAAATATTTTCGCTGGGATTTACTGCTGCATATCTTCTCTCCCATATGGAGAGTACCGGAAAAATGCTTCTTTTTTCTGTGCTTTTTCCCAGAGCATTGTTTAAGATACCTGCATATATCTTTCTCTTATATCTCGGACTGAAAACGCTGCTCTTTGTAAAAGAAACTGCACATCATCATTCCAAAATTAAATCGCTGCGTCCGTATATCCATGGTTATATTGCTGCTTTTGCTGCACTGGTTATTTCAAGTCTGATTGAAGTTCTCCTTCTTCATACAGTGCTTTAGTCATCAGAATGGCTACCTGTGTTTTGGCGTCTTCAATTTCGCCATGCATAATCATACTGTACAGTTGATCCAGTGAAATCTTCTCAACATCAAGTGCCTCATTTTCATCAGGATCCATTTCTCCCGGTGTAAGTCCCCGGCATAAATAAAGATACAGGACTTCTTCTGAATATCCTACAGAAGGATACATTTTTGTAAGAAATCTGATGTTTTCTGCTGTATAACCTGTTTCTTCTTTTAATTCGCGTATTGCAGTAGTCAGAGGTTCTTCTCCCTGATCAATTTTACCTGCAGGAACTTCAAGTACAACACGTTCAGCAGGTTTGCGATACTGCCTTACCATAATCACTTCGTTATCCTCAGTAACAGGAACAATGACAGCTCCACCATTGTGTTCAATAATTTCTCTCTTTGATTCTCCTGTCTGAACTGTAACGGTATCTCTTCTCAGATTAAGAATATGACCTTCGTATATTCTTTCACTGTTTATTGTCTTCTCTTCAAATGTCAATGGTCTAATCCCCCTTAAATTCACATGAAGTAATTATACCATTTTACTATACCAAATTAAAGAGGGAACTCGAAAAATTCAAGTCCCCTCTATGTAATCACTTTATTTATCTCGGTTCGACAATTAGCTTAATTGCTGTTCTTTCTTCCCCCTCGATTTCAATGTCCGTAAAAGCCGGAATACACACAAGATTAATACCGCTTGGCGCTACAAAACCTCTTGCAATTGCGATTCCCTTTACCGCCTGATTCAATGCGCCTGCACCGATTGCCTGAATCTCCGCATCACCTTTTTCTCTTAAGACACCTGCTAAAGCACCTGCTACTGAGTTTGGGTTTGATCTGGCTGAAACTTTTAATATTTCCATTTTTATTCCTCCTTGAATTTGTTGTTATCACTATTATATATGCTGTTTTTCCCTTATAGTCGGCCAATCGTACGACATTTTTTTACGTTTTTCATTTTTTTCTTTTTTCTACTTGCATTTTACGACTCTATTAGTTATAATAAATTTGAGGTTGTCCCCCTGATAACCTCATTAATCTCTAATCCCAATACCCCTTTTGAACAAAGTAGACTGCTCCCCTGCGGTCTATTTTGTTATATACGGTTTTTTGAGGTGATATTTATGAAAATAATAGAAGATAATATTTTAATTGAACCATTTTTTTCAAAGACATTACAAATGTATTTCGGCGACAGTTCTTTTGCCGTCTTTGACATTGAAACAACCGGTCTCAACCCTGCCTACTGCCAGCTTATGCTTTCCGGTATACTAAAAGTACAAGGGAACTCCGGGACAGTTATTCAGTACTTTGCTGAAAGTTTAGAAGACGAAAAAGAGATTATAGAAAAAACAATAGAATACATTTCCGCTGTAGATTATGTCCTTACTTATAACGGCAGGCATTTTGACCTTCCTTTTGTAAAAAAACGTGCGGAACGCTACAATCTTGACGTTTCCTGTCTGCCATATACACTGGATCTGTATCTTGTCTTAAACGGTTATTCTCCGTTTAAAAACTTTCTGCCTAACCTTAAACAGAAAACCATCGAAGTTTTTATGGGACTTTCAGACAGCCGTGACGATGAAATCTCCGGTAAAGAAAATATAAAGCTTTACGAACATTACCTGCAGACAAAATCCAAAGATGCAGAAGAAAAAATTCTTCTGCATAATCACGACGACCTGATTCAGCTGTACAAGCTTCTTCCGGTCATCCATCAGACAGATTTTCACAGAGCAATGTTCTCTCTTGGCTATCCGCTGAAAGATTACAGAATCACTAAAGTTTATACTACAGGTCATGATCTTAAAGTTCTTGCTCTGCAAACAGGAAAAGCGGTGGACTATATTTCTTTTCCTACTGAAGAACAGCCTTATAATCTTGTTATGGACAGTAAAAGCCGCCAGCTTGAACTTACAATACCGGGATTTACGGAAAACGGCTTTATTATCTGTGATGCTTATGCAATATTAGGAGACAAAACAGAATCTCTGAAGAAATATCCTAATATAGTAAACGGTTATCTGATTATAAGCGACGCCAATGGTCTTAATCATATGGAAATTAACGCCCTTATTTCCACATTCTTTAAGGAAATTCTTCCGGACGTTCTGTAATGTACAATGAAAATATATTAACAACCTATTCGCACTAACATAAAATATCGTTAGTGCGATATTTTTTTAATATAGAAAATATCATTTTTACTGTAAAGACATTTCCGTATATTTCAAAGAAAATTCCTTGATGAATGTCACCTCATGCAGGTGATATCAGAAAATATTTACTGTACATAAACTTTACATCTGCAATCACATTAAGCGCATAAAAAAAGACTTATCTCCCCAGAATTACACTGATGAGACAGCCTTTTTACATTTTTTTACAGTACAAGTTTATCACAGTTTTTGTTCCCCGTCAATGTATAAACGATGACTAATTACATAAAGTAAAACAAAAACGGAGGAACCTATATGACAGTAAAAGAGCTTATGACTACGAACGTTATTTTTATAAAAAAGGAAGCAGACCTCAATCAGGCTGTTCATCTAATGAAACAACACAATATCGGTATGCTTCTCGTCTGTGATAATTTAGGTAAACCAGAAGGTATTCTTACTGACCGGGATATTCTGCTATATCTTTCCAATGATAAGGGTACATTAGAAGAGATACCTGTCTCCGATGTCATGAGTAAAAACCTTATAACCCTTAATAGTGAAATGAACATTCATGACGCGGCCTGCCTCTTTTCCAAGCACAGGCTAAGACGTCTTCCTGTCGTTGAAAACAGCAGGCTTATCGGCGTTCTATCCATCTCGGATCTTGCTAGAAAAAGAATTTTTCTTGCTGAGGTCGGAGAAATTATGGGTGCAGTTAATTCACAAAGATAAAATCAATTTGTCTTTCTTCTGCACTTGCACGAATACATTTTACTTTAACTTCGTCTCCTAATGCGTAGATTCTATGGGTCTGTCTTCCGATGACTCTGTATTTGCCCTCTTCATAATCATAAAAATCATCTTTTAAGCTGTCGAGTCGTACCATTCCTTCAATTGTATCCGGCAGCTCTACATATATACCGAAATTAGTAACACCGCTTACAATTCCGTTAAATGTGACACCTACCTGACTTTCCATATACTGGGCCTTCTTCATTTTCTCCACTTCACGTTCAACTTCCTGTGCCTTACGTTCCGTTACAGAAGAAATCTCCGCTGCATTCCGTGCTTTTTTCTTAAACTTTTTCAGCTTACCTTCAGTTGCAGTTCCATTAAGATTTGCCTTGATAATTCTGTGAATCATCAGATCAGGATAACGACGAATCGGAGATGTAAAATGGCAGTAATACTTAAAAGCCAGACCGAAGTGTCCTTCACAATCCGTACTGTAATAGGCTTTTTTCATCGTACGAAGCATTACTGTGCTGATAACATTTTCATAGTTTTTCCCTTTCACTTCATTAAGAATATTATTTAAACTTTTCGGATGTATGTTATCCGGATTACCCGGAAGATTGATTCCAAATCCCTGTAAAAAAGCCTTCAGTTCCATAATCCTGTCCGTCTCAGGTTTTTCATGAACACGATATATAAACGGATAATTCATCCAGAAAAAGTGCTCTGCCACCGTCTGATTTGCGGCAAGCATAAATTCCTCAATAATGCGGTTTGCAACACGTCTTTCTTCAAGGCCTATATTTATCGGAACTTCGTTTTCATCAAGTTCAATTTCCGCTTCGTCAAAATCAAAGTCAAGACTTCCCTTATCTTTTCTTTTTTTTCTGAGTATTTCTGCAAGATGCTCCATATCTTTAAGTTCTTCATAGAAGGCGCTGTATTTCTCCTTCAGGAAAGCATCATCATTTTCCAGTAAATCCGATACATCATCATAAACCATTCTTGCCTTGGAATTAATTACACTTTCAAATATATCATAGTTTACAACTTTTCCATCTTCATTGATTTCCATTTCACAGCTCAGAGTCAGTCTGTCTTCCCCTTCATTAAGACTGCAGATTCCATTAGACAGTACCTTAGGTAGCATTGGCACCACATGATTGAGTAAATACACGCTATTACCTCTTTTTAAGGCTTCCTCGTCTAAATATCCGCCCATGTCCACATAATGGCTTACATCCGCAATATGGACACCTAAAAGGTAGTTGCCGTTTTCGGTTCTTTCAACAGAAACACCATCGTCAAGATCCTTTGATGATGCTCCGTCTATAGTGATGATTTTTTTTGTTCTCAGATCTTTACGTCCCTTCAGAATATTTTTATCAATAAGCTCCCTGCTCCTTGCTTTTGCTTCTGCATTAACCCTGCTTGGAAAAGTTTCAAACAGTCCGTTTGCACGAATAAGAGCTTTGATTTCTCCACCTTTTTCACCTTTTTTCGAGATAATCTCAGTAATTTTCCCTTCCGGGCTCTGATTTTTTGACGGGTACTTTGTAAGTTTAACGACAACTTTATCCCCGTTCTTCGCATGATGAAAATCTGCTTTTCTCACAAAAATATCATCTGTATTTCTCTTATTATCCGATACTACAAAACCGAATCGCTTATTCGCCTGTAAAGTTCCTACAACTTCCACAGTATTTCTTTCGATGATGTGATCTATCATCCCCTCTTTGTTTCTTTCCCAAAGATATTCAGGAAGAAGATCGACACTTACCATATCCCCATGCATTGCACCATGCATATTATTTTTGGAAATAAAAATATCTCCATTTTCCTGTCTGACAAATCCGAATCCGGATTTATGTTTTTCTATTATACCTGTAATTTTTTCTCTATCCATATGATTATCTCTCACCTTCTAGCTTAAAATGAAAAGCAGCGAATACACGCTGCTTACTTCTATTCTTCATCAGACATATCATCATAGTCGTCATCATCCTGTCCCGCAGCAAAAGACGGTGCATATCCATTCTCAAGGTCCATTTCGTCCAGAAAATCCTTTGCTGCGCTTTTTAAGCCTTCTAAAAAGCCTGCTCCTCCGAGAAATGCCATTCCTTTGGATTCACTATGATGGTCACTTTTTATTCTATTATCACTTTCAATATGATTTCTTGAAATATCATCCCTGAATTCGCTTAACTTCTTTGGATGAAGTCCTTTCGGTCTGCCCTTTGCTGTCGTGTCCCTCTGCACATCTGCCGGTACATAACCGGCTATGGAACGACACACGTTAGTATATGCTTCTGTAAGCTGCGCAATCTTGCGTTTTGCATATTCCGGTTCATCGTAAAAATCAGCTGTTTTGTACTTTTTCTTCCAATATTCGTAAGCTTCTTTTGCGTTTTCTAATGTTGCATCTTCTCTAAGTCCTAAAAGCGTATAATTATAGTCCATAACACACCTCTTCTCTTACTGCAATACCGATTCTCTTGATTTAGTTCATTATACAATAACAGAAGTGGTTTTTCAATATGTATACTTCCGCTGTCTGTCGCATTTGAAACAGCAGAAGTATTGGGCTATTTTATATCTTTATCCGCAGCAGGTCCGGCTGCACCATTATAATCAGGATTTGTTTTTTCCATCATATCGTCAGCATTATCTTTTACATCTTCTGCACCATCTCTGATGTCATCTCCCAAGTCCTCCGCATCGTCTTTAATATCGTCTCCAATATCTTTAACGCCGTCTTTTACATCTTCCATGCCGTCTCTTGTATCTTGTTCAACACTGTCTCTGTCATCATCATATACAGGCTGGTTATCTTTTTTACCACATCCTGTAAACATCATGGAAATCATTAAACAAAATGCAAGTAAAAGTACACTTACTTTTTTCATAATTTTCCTCCTTTCTTTCTATACTACTTTTAGTATTTAAAATTTTGAAGAAAATTATATACGGTATTATATGTAAAAAAATATCTTTGCAGCAAAATGCAAATTTCCTTTATTATAAAAAAAAGCAGAATCGAAAGTAACTCGATTCTGCCGAAATTTTTAGCCGATAAATTTTCCGGTTTTTATGGCCTTGATAATCAAACCGATTATAATTCCAACGATTGCAGGAATTACCCAGCCGATTCCAAGATTAAACCAAGGTATGAATTTTGAAGCAATAGTAATTGTAGCTTCATTTAGAATGCCTGCTGTCTTAAGGCCGTCAAACACTCCTACAACTAATGCTAAAAACATTGCGCATATATATGGTGCTGAACTATTACCAAAAGCTTTTTTACCAAATGACATTATTGTAAGAACAATAATTGGAGGATAAACCATAACAAGTATAGGTAATACAATATTTATCATCTGAGTAAGTCCGATATTTGCAAGCGCAAAGCTGAACAGACATACTACTGTTAATACAGCTTTATAGGAAAACTTAGGGAAAGTTGTACTGAAAAAGTCAGCAAACGAAGATGCCAGACCGATTGATGTTGTCAGACATGCAAATAATACTGCAACTCCTAATACCAGATTTCCGCTGCTTCCAAGTAATGTATGTACTACATTAGTTAATAAAGTTCCACCATTGTCATAAGTAAAGTTTGCAGAAGTCTGTGCACCTACATAACCAAGTGCAAGATATACAATACCTAATGCCACGCCGGCAAATACACCTGAAAACATTGTGTATTTAACGATTTCCTTAGGTTCCTCGATACCTTTGTCTTTAATTGCATCGATAACCACAATAGCAAATGCTAAAGCCGCAAAACCGTCAAGCGCAAGATATCCTTCAACTACACCTTTAAAGAAAGGCATATCTACATAATTTCCTTTAGGCTCACCAATAGGTCCAACAGGGTTTATAAGGCTTACCACAAAAATTACTGCAATAGAAATAAGTAATACCGGTGTAAGAATTCTACCTACAATGTCTACCATCTTTGATGGATTTAAACACAGGATATATGTTACACCAAAGAAAATTGCTGAAAATATAACGGAGCAGATAAAACTTGCATCTTCGCCGATAAATGGTGTAATTGCCATTGCATAAGATACACTTCCTGTTCTTGGCAGAGCAAAGAGTGGTCCAATCAGCAGGTATACTACTACACCTAGAAAAACTGCAAATTTCGGTCCGATTAAATTTCCTAAATCACTGATTTGGCTTCCTACTAATACAATTGCTGCAATACCTAAAATAGAAAGTCCTGCATCAGTTAAAATAAATCCCAAAGTTCCAGCAAAAAAGCTTGTACCGCCTAAGTGTCCCAACATAGGTGGGAATATCATGTTCCCTGCACCAAAGAACATTGCAAACAGCATTAATGCTATTGATATAACCTGTTTGGTCTTTTTCTGTTCATTCATAAAGATAACTCCTCTGTATATAATTTGAAATAATCATTAAAGATTTCACGATATTTAAGATAACATATATGAACAAAAAAATCAATATTTTTTTGTAAAACAGAACAATTATTGTTATATTTCACATAAAAAAAGCAGGATGACTATGCATCCTGCGTGTTTTTTACTGATTAAAGAATTATTCAGCATCTTCTTCAAAAACGTCTTCCGGTTCTAAAGTTTCTTTAATGCTTAAGCTGATTCTCTTTCTTTCTGTATCGATTTCAAGAATCTTTGCATTAACTTCCTGTCCGATAGAAAGTTCATCTGCAATATTTGTAACTCTCTTATGAGCTACTTCTGAAATATGTACAAGTCCGTCTAAGCCAGGTTCTAATTCTACGAATGCACCGTAGTTCTGAATCTGGACAACTTTACCGGAAACAACCTGTCCAACTTCATATTTTTCATCAATTACAGACCATGGTTCTGGCATTGTCTGTTTAAGACCTAAAGAAATCTTTCCTTTTTCTTCATTCATTGAAAGAATCTTAACCTTTACCGTTTCGCCAATTTCAAGAACTTCCTGTGGGTGTTTCAGTTTACCCCATGAAATTTCGGAAATATGTAATAATCCGTCAATTCCACCAAGATCGATAAATGCACCGTAATCCGTAAATCTCATTACTGTACCTTCTACGATGTCATCTACATGCAGACCTTCCCAAATTGCAGCAATCTTCTGCTGCTTTTCTTCGTTAAGAACAGCTTTGTGTGAGAATACAACTCTGCCTCTCTTCTGATCAACTCTTGTTACTTTAACAGCAAGAGTCTGTCCCATAAATTCATCTGCACTTTCTACATACTTATCTGAAAGCTGTGAAAGAGGAATGAATCCTGTAACTTCCTTGTAAGCAGCGATAACTCCGCCGTTTACCTGTCTTGTAACTTTAATGTCAATTACTGATTTATTTTCAAGAGCTTCGTTAATTTCGTTCCAGTGCTCATTAATTTCTAATTTTTTCTTAGAAAGTAAGATACCACCGTCGCCGTCATCTGTCTTGATAACTTTTGCCTGAATATCGTCGCCTTCCTTGAATAAATCAATCAGTGTCTGTCCTTCTTCTAAAGTTACTTCTTCCGCTGGAAGAATTCCGTCCTTTTTGCAACCCATGTTAACAATTACTTCTTTTTCAGTTACCTGATGAACTTTTCCGTCAACGATTTCGCCAGTGCGTGGTAGTCTTAAAGACGCATCGATTTCATCCATGAAATCTGCCATTGAATTTTTTTCGTTAGTGATAATTTCACTCATGTTAGCAATAACCTCCTTAATAACGCATTCAGGTGTCGATGCACCTGCTGCCACACCTATTTTATTACATTTTTCCAATTCTTTCAATGGTAAATCGTGAATATTTTCAACAAAATAGGAATATTTGCAGTTATTTTTTGAGATTTCATACAATTTCCTCGTATTAGAGCTATTTTTACCTCCGATAATTACCATGGCATCTGTCTTTTTAGATAAATCTTCACATGCTTCCTGTCGCTCTTTTGTTGCATTACATATAGTATTATTAATTTCTACTTCGATATGATTACATTTTAACACAGATATAATTTTATCCAGCAGTTCTTTTTTTATGGTAGTCTGACAGACCAAAAATACCGGGCTTCTTTTAACCTTTGCTGCTTTTTCTTCAGAATCAAGAATGATTGCGGAATTCTCGCACCAGCCGTTTATGCCTATTACTTCAGGATGTTTTTCATCGCCTACAATGACTATACACTTATTTTGAAGATATGCTTCATAAACAAGTGTATGTATCTTATTGACGAAGGGACAGGTCGCATCAATAACCTCAAGTCCCTGTTTAGAAGCCTTGTCAAAAAATGCCTTTGTCTCTCCGTGGGAACGGACAATAACAATATCACCCTTACCGGCTTCTTCGGCTTTATAAATAATGCCTACGCCTCTTTTCTTCAAATCCTCTATAACATTCGGATTGTGTATAAGGGGACCACAGGTAAATATTTTTTTACCTGTGTTTTTTGTGATTTGTTCCTCTGTTTTTTCCATTGCTCTCTTTACACCAAAACAAAACCCGGAATTCTTTGCTCTAATTGTTTCTGCCATATCTTACCTCTAAGTCTTCTAAGAAATTTTTAAATGATTTTTCTGAGCCGTTTGCCGTAGGTTTATAATACTTTACACCCTGGCGATAAAGATTATCCGGTAAATATTGCTGTTTTACATATCCACCAAATGCATGAGGATATAAATAATCCTGACCGATGCCCAGCTTCTTTGCCCCTTGATAATGCGCATCCTTAAGATGTGCCGGAATATCGTCAATTCTCTTCTGTCTTATATCTGCAATAGCATTTTGATATGCCATATAAGATGCATTTGATTTAGGAGATGACGCAAGTAAAATTACCGCCTGTGCCAGATTAATTGCCGCCTCCGGATATCCTATCATTTGTGCTGCCTGTACACAGGATGTGACAATAGAAATAGCAGAAGGATATGCCATGCCTATATCTTCACTTGCTATTACCATAAGTCGTCTTCCTATCATCATAATATCTGCTCCACCATCTACAAGTCTTGCATAATAATGAATCGCGGCATCCGGGTCACTTCCTCGAATAGATTTCTGTAATGCTGATAACAGATTATATTTGTCATCTTCTTTATCATAAAACCCTATTTTTCTCTGCATTGCTTCAGCAACCATTTCTTTTGTAAGGATTTTTTCAAGATCAAGATTATCTATAATAAATCCAAGCGTATCAAGAGCTACTCTTGCATCACCATTTGCTAAAGACGCAAGAATAGAAAGCGCCTCTTCATCATACCTGATATTCAGATTTCCGAAACCCTTTTCTTTATCCTTTATTGCTCTTGTCAAAAGCTCCAATAACGTTTCTTTGGAATGTCTTTTAAATTCATAGATATTTCTTACCCGGCTTAAAATTGCGTTATTAATGGAAAAGTACGGATTTTCTGTAGTACTTCCTATAAATTTAATTACACCTTCTTCAATTGCTTTTAATAATGCATCCTGCTGTAGCTTATTCCAACGATGGAGCTCGTCTATGTATACATATGTTGTCTTCTGTTCCAGTCCATAAAATCTGGTTTCTGCTTCTTCGATTATTTCTTTCAGTTCTTTAGTTCCTGTGCGTGAAGCATTAATTTCTTTGAATCTGCTGTCCATTTCTTTTGCAATAATTCTTGCAAGGGTAGTCTTTCCTGTTCCTGAGGGTCCAAAAAAAATAGCAGAATCAAAAGTCTTGTTTTTAATTGAATTATAAAATAAAGAACCTTTGTATAAAAAATGTTCCTGACCTTTGAAATCATCTAAGGTCTCCGGTCTCATTCTTGTTGATAATGGTATCATGGTAATCCCCTTTTCTATGGAATTACAGTTACAAATACATCTGCCGCTGCCTGAGTCTTAAGTTCCTTCAGTGCTTTCATAGCTTTTTCTTTTGAAGCATAAGTTTCTCCAAAGACTTTGTAATTTCCGTCTACTTCTTTTACATAAGCTTCTTTTCCCTCATTTCTAAGTTCAGATACAAGCTTATCAGCACTATCCTGAGATGAGAATACTCCATATTGTAAAGTAAAACTCTTATTGCTCTCATCCTCACTATCATCCTTCTCCCGATTAAGCATTGCCTCAAATTCACCTGTAAAATCAGGTTTCAGAACTTCTGTATTGTAGCCTAAAAACGGTGCAATAAGATACCTTGCGGTCAGATATCCACATATAACTGCTATAATTATTATAGCAAAAAAACCTGCGAATTTCATCCCGAAATTTCTTCCGCCTCGATTGTACCTTCTCAAATTTCTTCTTTTCACTTTTGCATCCCCCATCATATCTTTTTATTAAAGATATGCGTAAACAGAAAAAAGTAGACATCCTTATCATTATTTTATTCCGCAAAGATATATTTCACGATTCAGATTACATATATACCGATACAACGTAGAATCTCCCGGCTGATTCTCTTCTATAAAACTTTTTATCCGGAAAATATATTCTCTGCCTTCCTCACTCATCTTTCCTTCTATCAGATTTGCAAAGTCTATAATCTTGTCATTAATAGATTTACCGTCTGTAGAAGGTAAAAAACACACTCTGACTTCTGAACATGTTCTATCAACATAAATATAATTTTCATCAATATTGTAGTCGTTACAAAATATATAATGTTTTTCGGCCTCATTTACAGCTCTGAAAAAAGACAATAGCAAATCCATTGCCTCTTCTGCAGAAAGCTGTTTAATCATTTTAAGCGGTCTTATTTCTTCAATTCTATGCTGTACTGTTATGCTATCATTTTCAAAAATGAAATTTACCGGTAAAAATAATCTGACCTCTTCACCTGAAAGAATATCCATAATATATTTTTTCATATTCTTCTTTTCTGTTCTTAATTCCAAATTGCCATTCATTATATTCCTCCACACTTTGAACATGGTGTGTACCCTTTTTTTACCGCATCTTCTCTATCAATCTCAATATAATAACGCTTTACAGATTTACAATTTCCCAGATGATACACCTTTCCATTTTTACTGAAGCAAAACACCGGAGTCCCTATGCCTGCTTTTGATGCTTTGCATTTTTTACACGGTTTATATTTTCGCTTAACTTCTCTGTTAAGATAAATCATATTGCATTCAGCCTTTATATATGTACAGTCTTTTTTATGATATTTTTTGCCTGCGTCAGGAAAAATATAAACTGGTTCTGCCTGTTTATTTTTTTCAAATTCTTCTCGAGAAAGTGAATTATTTTCTCTTGCGTTGCCAGTAAATGCCCTTCCTGTTATTTTAAAAGCAAAATCAACACGGTTAAATAAACCGAAAGGATTCTTTTCTTCAAAAACAATGTTTCCTTTTAACGTAATTAAATCCCGGATACCACCCTTTCTGTATCCATACATCAGACTATTTATATTACAGTCTGTAATCTTATCATTTTCAGAAGTAATCCTTTTAGCTACACGAGACTGCAACCGAACAGGATTAATAGTAAATGCAGAGTTTACTGATTCTATTTTCATTTCATCTGCTGCTGCAAATATTGTATTTTCACATGTTGCCATAATAGGAATAATAGAAATTAACGCAAGAACAGACAGAATAAAAACCGGCATAATCAATACTGCCTCTACAATGTAACTACCTTTTTTAGTACTCTTTGCTGACTTCATAAGTTTTTCCGTTCACTCCTAAAGAAAGTTTTACTCCGGCATTATAGTCTCTTAAAAGAAAGTCTTCATAGAATAGATATCTCATATTAATCTGAATAAGATCCATCATTCTCAAAAGAAGAACATTTTCATCTATGCCATAAAGTAACAGGTTCAAATAATCTTCATATCCTTCTCCCTTATCTATCCCTGTATAAATGCAATCATTATCTTTATTATTAATTACAGAATCAAGATCCACAGCCCATTGCTTTTCTGTTTTCCAGATTGGAACATTATAATTATTTCTAAGAAGTTTATAGTCATTTACACTTTCTGCTAAAGCCCATGCCGCAGTAATTGCCTGATATGTTGCTGTAGCTGCCGGCCCCGGTGTAATCGCCTGTGCAGCTGCCAATGCTTCTGCACATTTTATTGAGTCCGTTTTTAAATAAGCAAAATTAAGCATTTCTCTAAGTCCTATAATTCTACTTCTCGTTCCTTGAAGATTACTTCTATCAGAATACTTTCCACAGATGAGATATTCGGTCTCATTTTGAAAAAAGGTATTTCCTATACTTTTATCTGTATTTGCAGTTTTAAAAAAAGTTGAAATATATTTATTTAAATAGATTCTGTCTTTCCCATCAGAAACAAGTTCTTTAATACTTTGGTTTTCCTGTACTTTTTCTGCTAAGGAGATGATAGATAATCCTGCCTTTGCCCCTTTTGACGGAAGATAATCCGTAATGCCTCTGTTTCTGATAATTCCCTGCGGTTGTTCCTGTTCTGTTTCACCCGGATTTTTATTTTCATTTTTACCTGCAAATGAAAATTTTCCGGCTTCAACTATCTGCTTCTTAAAAATTTGCGGGTGAGCAAGTGAATACTCTGTAAGATTACTTTGACAGCCTTTATAGTCTATGTATTTCTTTTTTCCAAAAGCTTCCTTTGCATAAAAGTCAGCCTTTCTGTTAACATCTTTATTAAGGCCATAAAATCCGAAGAGATTGTATTTCTTCTGCAGATTTAAATCATATTCAGCTAATATAGCCTGCGTAATAACATCACCTATAGCATCAACACTCCCTTTTATTGCAATTTGTTTTGATGCCTCAATAAAGGTAAACAGAGCCGAAACAATTGCCACAAAGAAAATCGCAAGAAACACCATAAGTGATCCTTTCTTATTTTTAATCATAAAATTTTTTCTCCTGTCCTGATTAGAAATGACTCTCTGAACGCATGAACTTTCGCTATACATTCCTTATGTAAGATAATGTTTACCAGGCCACCTGTATCTTTAGAGGTTTCTTCTTTATTTTGTATTACTTTACAGGTATATTCCTGTTGTCTTATCTCCATAAGAAGCTTCTGGTGCAAATCCACCTGCTTATTCAGACAGGAGAAAAAATATATTAAAAGCATAAGCATGCTTATAATCGTAAGTATAACTATTGGAAAAATCAAAGCTGCTTCAACAAGTTCTTCGCCTTTCCTATTCTTCATCAGTATCCGTTCAGACTGTCAAAAGTCTTCATTACAAAAGATGTAATTTCCGTTTTAAAAATAAGTCCAATTGTAACAGCAAGTGCAATAAGAATTGCAACCTGAACCATTTCCATTCCTTTTTTATTTTTTAGCATTTTTATCCCCCTCTCTTTACATTGTCAAAAGTGCCGGTCCTGCCGTAATCATAATCAGCACAATTAACAGAATTGCAAGTGGAAAACTGAGCTTGGTTTCACCGATTTTCCCCTGTATTTCAGCATCCTTTTTCCTTGACTCCCATAAAATATCACTTTGCATTTGCAGCTTTTCTCTTAAATCGCTCCCCTTATATTCGTGCTCTGTAATAATAGATACAAGACGGGAAAACTCTCTTTGACCTAAAGTTATACAATATTCGTTCATTACCTTTGCTATACTGTTTATCCCTTCTTTCGATTCACTGTATATATCAACAATGAGTTTTTTAAAGGGATCTCTTTGATATTCTGTAGCTTTATAACTTAAAGCAATTCTCCTGTATGCATCGGAAAAAACAAGACCACTATTTATCAGTAAAAGCAATTGATGATTAAACTGCGGTAACGCCTGTTTAATTTTTTTCTTATATTCTCTTTCTTCTTTTCTTACTCTTTCTTTCTCTGCATAAAAATACAAGTACACAACTGCTGGGAAAATAATAGGTAAAAGCAAAGGTCTGTAGTTTATCTTTCTTGACCATATAAGTTTCATTCCTTTTCCCGTTTTTTTTGGTAAATAGATTGTTTTACCCTTTTTTTCTTCAATGGAATGAACAATTCGTCGAAGTTCTGTATCAAAATTCTGTTCCTGATTAACCTTCTGCTTCTCCGTAGTTTTTTTCTTTGATCTAAAGTGAAGTATCATTTCCTGCTTCTTAAGTTTTCCATCCTTTTCTATTTGTAAACAAATAGGCACATTACATTCTCCTTCTTTTACAATTCCAATAATCTGTCCACTGTCATTATAAAGATATGGAGTATTTATTTGTGTTTTAATATAATAAACAAGAATAAGAAGAACTAATATTATGACAGCCGAAATAAACTTACTTTTTCTTTCTTTAATAAAAGTTATAAATTCCTCTTTTCCACTATCTTTAGATTTCAATTTTAACAATCCTTTCGATAATCCTATATGCAAAAATTATCAAGATAAGTGCAATCAGCATAACACCTCTTCCTATTATCGTTTCATACATCGGCGTCATATAATCAGGTGATGAAATACGTAGAAAAAGTATAATGATAAAAGGCATTACTGCTATGATGTTTCCTTCAATTCTTTTCTGAATAATCATCGCTCTGATATCATTTTCAATGAGAATTTTCTCACCTATGAGCTTGGCCGCATAATTAAGTACCTGGATAAAATCCCCACCGGTTTCCCTACATACACGAAAAACAATAACAAAATCTTCTATATCAGGAAGATGACTTCTCTCTGCAAAATTTTCCCACACATTGAGTTCTGTTTCTCCACTGTTTATGCAGTCCAGCATAAGCCTTACTTCTCTTAATATATCGGTATCCTCTTCATAAATCATTTTCAGTTTGTCGAAACTCTCTTTTAAACTTTCTTCCATATGTCGTCCTGCTGAAAAGGATGATGCCAGTTCGTATAAAAGATCCCTGTATTGAATCAGAAGATTCTTTTTTCTCTTCTCGATAACATAATGCATATATAAATTTTTACTTTTACCAATTAGTACTGGAAAAAATAATAAGAACAGTCCGGTTCTAAAAAACAGATTTCCGATTAAAAGAAGGAAAACAATCAAGACAAATGAAAGCACTATCATTTCTTTTTTCTCAAGGATATATTCGTTATAGTCCTGATTTTTCATATCCGTTCCTTATTAATTTCATTCTTTTCATCAGTTTATTTCCCGTAGCATTAAGCTCCCCTTCCTCGCTCAGTATAAAAAGAGGATTTAGAACATATTTGTTTCCTTCAAAATCACAGAGTTCTGCAATTTCGGTTATTTTTCGACTGCCATCGGCAAATCTTCCAAGATGAATCATAATGTCGATGCCCTCAACAATCTGTGCTCTGATTGCATCAATAGGTATCCTCGCTGACATGAGATACATAGCTTCCAGTCTTCGAAGCATACCATTTATTGAGTTACCGTGACCTGTTGACATACTTCCATCATGCCCTGTATTCATAGCCTGTAACATATCTGCCACTTCACTTCCTCGTACTTCGCCGACGATAATCCTGTCCGGTCGCATACGCAGACTTGATTTAATCAGCATTTCCATGGTTACCCTTCCTTTTCCCGCTGAATTTGCATTTCGACATTCCAGTTGCACCAGATTTTCAATATTATGCAACTGTAATTCTGTAGAATCTTCTATAACAATTACCCTTTTTTCCGATGGAATAAAATCTGAAAGAGCATTGAGGAAGGTGGTTTTTCCTGAAGATGTACCTCCGCTGATAAAAATATTATAGCCACACTGAACAAGAAGTTTAAGAAAGGATGCACACTCTGCTGATAATGTCTTACCTCCTATCATTTTTTCTATAGTAATATGATTTCTTGCAAACTTTCTAATGGTCAGTACAGGTCCGCCTACTGCTACATTTTTATAAACAGCATTTACTCTGGAGCCATCCTCCAGTCTTGCATCAAGGATTGGATGCATTTCATTGATTTCTCTATGTACAGCCGCAGCAATGTTTCGGATAATTTCCTCCAGTTCTTCAGTAGAGCAGAATTCATTTTTCCGATGAAACATCTGTCCCTGCTCTTCAAAGAAAAGGTTTCCACTTCCATTAACCATAATTTCATTTATATTTTCTTCATCAAGATATTGATTTAAAATGCCTAATTTACCGGAAAACCTCGCATAAATCTTTCGAATTTTTGTTTCACATTGAGCAAGAGTATTTTCTTCTCCTGATGTAAAAACATAGTCTTCTATGCATTTCTTAATCTGCTCACTATCTCCATTTTCTCCCGACTGTATTAGTCTTCTTTTTACTTCTGCAACATCTTTTTCAAGATCTTCATTCTGCCTTTTCATATCCGATATTTTCTCCAATCCATTTTACAATTCTCCCTATTTCAGTACCGTAATTTTCATTTAGATTAAAAGAATTTGTAACAGATATATTAAAACTGCTAACCGTTTCTTCACTTTCTTCTGATATGGAAAAAATCTGACATACATTCCCCCTTTCTTGCCATTTTGCAATTTCCCGGGAAAACTGAGGGAAATATTTCTCAATTTCCCTCTGATTTTTTTCACAAATAAACAAAATGCCTTCCGAAACTTCCAACAACGCAATGGTCTCTTTTGTAAAATGATTCCCAATGTCCAGCATAAGGAAATCATATTTCCCTTCTGCATCAATTCTTTTTAGAAGAGAAATAAGGAATTCGAGATTAAATTGCCCATAATGCGAATTAAAAATCCCTGCCGCCAGATAGTCCACATCTTCCGTTTCTGTTATAAAACTCCTTATAGGAAAATCCTGTCCTTCCTTAAGATAATATAAAAGTTTCAGGAAGGAACCCGGTTTAACTGCATCTTCGCCATAAATTACAGTATTGAAAGGAGTAAGGCTTAAATAAAGGCACTTGCTTCCATAGGTACGATAAAGCATCTTTGCTGTTGAAATCAGAGTCATTGTTGTTCCTGTTCCACCGGAAAGAGAAATTCCTTCAATTAAATGACAGTGACTCTGTCCACGCAGACTGATGATATTACCTGTAAGCTTAAAATAACAATAATAAATTGCATCCGTCATTGCGACACTATCTGTATATCGATATATAGAGTATGGGCCGTCCTGTATATAAATCTCATCCTCCTTATCCTGAGACAGATAAACAGTATTCTTCCTGTCATTTTTCTGATCAGATAATATGAGATCCATCGCATTCTCATCAGTCTCCTGCTGTAAAAGATGAATCTCAATCTTTCTTCCTGTCATTGAAATCCCTTTTGCAAGTGCAACACCGAAATCCTTATCCATAACAAGGATACCTATTTTAACGTTTTCCATTTTTTACCACCTTCCTTGCATACAAAGTATCATTTTTGGAAGAAAATGTCAACCATTATTTTACAGTTTTACTATCTTCTATTAATTTTTTCAATTTTTTAAGTGCTGTACTTAATCCTCCGATTTCATCAATAAGCCCCATTTTTACAGCATCCGGACCGAATAAAACAGTACCTACATCATTTGACATATTTCCCGTTCGGTTCATACACTTTATTATTTCTTCCTTCTTTGCATGTGAATGCTCCGCAATATAGTCCACCACGCGTTCCTGAGTTTTTCGCATATAGGCAAAAGTAGAATCTGCAGTAATCAGCGTCCCGCTTGTGCGAATAGGATGCATGGTCATCGTCGCCGTTTTGGCCACAAAAGAATAATCCGTTGAAACAGCCAGAGGAATACCAATGCTGTGTCCTCCTCCCAGGACAAGAGACACCGTAGGTTTGGAAAGCGATGAAATAAGTTCCGCAAGCGCAAGTCCCGCTTCAACATCGCCACCTACAGTATTTAAAACAATAAGAAGTCCTTTGATATCCGGATTTTCTTCTACACCTATAAGCTGAGGAATCAAATGTTCATATTTTGTTGTTTTGTTGTCGCTTGATAAAACCGTATGCCCCTCTATACTTCCAATAATAGGAATATATTGATAATCACTTTTAAATGTATTTGTACCTGTTATAATTCCCAATTCCTTAATAAGCTCAACAGAGTCCTGTGTCTGCTCTTCATTTTTTGTCTTTTCTTTACTCATAAAAATCCACCTTTCATCGTAAAATCTATATATCATAAGTATTTGCAAAGGAGATGAGCTTTATGCGACTAAGTGAAATCGGGGATAAGGAAATCATAGATCTGACAAAAGGAAGTCGTCATGGTGCTGTTTGGGATGCAGAAATGCTTTTCAATCAGAAAGATGGAAAAATCACAGCACTTATTGTTCCGGAATTTCAAGGAAAAAGTCGTTTTTCACAACTTCGCGGCACAACTGAACTTCCCTGGGATTCAATCATAAACATCGGTGACGATCTTATCATTTTTAAATCCTGAAAAAAATGATTGTCAAGCGTTTTTGAAAATGTCCTAAAAAAAGTTTAACATTAGCACCGAGTAAGTCGGTGCTTTTAAATTGCCCAATCCAGTTCATGC
>RCNI01000308.1_pt1 | contig 35818 bp, 30 predicted proteins | sample 2041151 | NCBI WGS metagenome assembly RCNI01 (sample SAMN09708214, study PRJNA481090) | feces metagenome | isolation source: feces | place: Antarctica: Albino Rookery
AGAAAATTTTCTACTGAAAGCCCCGTCTGTCTCTGCTAGAGTTAGAGGATTATCTTTTCAGATAGAGGATTCGTTGATTACTGCTGCCTCTGAATTCCAGATAAGGAGAATACAGTTCTTGAACGAATCTTCCGTCCACCAACACATCAATATAAGAAAGAAGTTCCTTTCGTATCGGATCAGCCAAAAGTTCTTCGTACGTATATCCAGTATAGCACCAGATATCCAGTCCTGAAGTTCTGCTGGTTATTGCTTCAAGGAGCAGCTTGAACTCTTCCGGATTGTAAAAGGGGTCTCCTCCCGAAAAAGTCACTCCGTCCAAAAGGGGATTTGCATTGATTTCATCTATAATTTCATCCAAACGTTCCGAGGTGAGCTGTTTCCCTGCTTTGGGATTCCACGACTCAGGATTATGGCATCCTTTGCAGTGATGCGCACATCCGGCTAAATAAATGGAATACCGGATTCCCTCCCCGTCGACAATTGTTTCTGGATATGTATATAAATAATTCATCAATACTTCTTTCGTTTGTTAGATGCCGTGTTTTACACGGTCACGTTCTTCTGCACGTTTTGCTGAGTTCCAACTGCTCAAATCGCCAGTCAAATAGCCGGTGATTCGACGCATACGAAGGATGTTGTCGCTGTTACAGATAGGACATCTGCTATAGATGACCCCATGATAGCCACAATTATGACAAGTATCCACCGGATGGTTAATAGAACCATAGCCGATACCTTCATCATGCATTACTTTGACAATCTTCGCAATAGCTTTTACATTCTTCTTGGCTTCACCGTCTAATTCCACGTAAGTGATATGTCCGCCTAATGTAAGAGCATGGAACGGTGCTTCACATTTTATCTTTTCTACAATACTGATAGGTTCCTTTACATCTACATGGAAGGAATTTATGTAATAATCACGGTCGTTCACTCCTTCAATGACACCATACTTACGGCGGTCCATACGAGTGAATCTGCCTGAAAGTCCTTCAGCAGGTGTAGCCAGCACTGAATAATTCAGATGATATTTCTGCTTGTATTCTTCTACTACCTTGTTCATGTTCTGAACAGCTTCGTACAAGGTATCCCAAGCTTTCTTACAATGACCATGGCCCTTACCATAAATAGCAACCATCGCATTGTGACCGCCAATGAATCCGATACCCAACGTACCTTGGTTCAAGACATCGCCCACTTCATCGTTCGGTTTCAATTTCGCTCCACCTTTCCATACGTCATTACCCATCATGAACGGGAACTGACGTGCCAGAGCAGAACGCTGATATTGATAGCGTGCATACAACTGGTCAGCTACGAATCTTGCCATCTCGGTTACTGATTCCAAGAACACTTCTTTTGCCACGCGTTCCACTTCATCCTGATTATTCGGATCAACCGCTGTATTTTCAGCTTTGATGCGAGCTTCGATAGCCAAACGAGGCATATTCATGGTAGTGAACGAAAGGTTTCCTCTACCTAAAGAAGTTCTTTCTCCATTCAAATTTTCATATACACGTGTTCGGCAGCCCATGGTAGCCAACTCGTATTTATAGCGTTTCGGGTCATCAGCTCTCCACAAATCATTTGAGTTATAAGGAGTATCCAAGAACATGAAATTCGGGAACAACGCCTTAGCGGTAGTATGACAAGCTTTCAGGAACAAGTCAAAGTTAGGAGCCTCAAATTTCATATTTCCACTCATGGCAGCTTCAAAATCTGTCATCGCCAGACGATAGTCGGCTTCTGTATAGGATACACCGTCCTTTATCTTGAAAATCTGAATAGGGAACACAGGCACTTCACCATGAATACCCAATCCCTCAATAGTGGCTTTCAGCAATTCTTCAATCACCATTCGACCTTCTGCAGAGGTATCGGTACCATAATTAATTGAGCTGAACACTACCTGATTACCACCACGTGAATGCATGGTATTCAAATTGTGTATAAAGCCTTCCATCGCTTGGTGAGTATCTTTACGCGTACGATCAAATGCCTTGTTCAAAATGTGTTCCAATTCATCAGGAGTAACCGCTGCGTTACGCATAGACAACTTCTGAATCAGTTCATTCTTCGCCTTATCTGACGGAAGAATAGACAAGACACAAGCACGAATGTCTTCCAACAAGATCTTTTCATCAATCATGATACCTTTCATTTCCAAGAAGAAAGAAAGAGTGGTAGCTACTATTTTCTGATAAGTCTTCAGTACCCCTTTGGCCATGAAGAAATCAAAAGCTGGAATAGCTTGTCCTCCGTGCTGTTCATTCTGATTGGTCTGGAAGATGATGGTAGCAAGAGTTGCATAGCTCTGTATAGACTGTGGAGTACGAATGCTGCCGTTTTTCGTGTGAAAACCACGTTCAAACAAATCGTCCAAATCATATTGAATGCAGGTAGTCGTTTTAGTAGGATAATAATCCAAATCGTGGATATGGATATCGCCCAACTGGTGTGCTTCTGAAAACTTTTTAGGCAGCAAGTATTTATAAGTATAATCTTTTGTAATCTCTGAGGCAAATGTCATCATCTGACCAGCCGGAGTATGGCTAGACATATTTGCATTGCTCAAGTTGACGTCGTTCTTATCAATGGAAACGATGCCGTCCATAATATGCTTGATCTTAGTCTTGCGGTCGCGTTCCGTATTTCTCCATTGACGATAGATAATATACTTCTTTGCAACTTCAGGCTGCACCTTCATCAATTCTTTCTCTACAAGGTCCTGAATTTCTTCTACACCGATTGTATCTGATGCGAAATGAGCAACAACTCTATTCGTAATTTCCTCAATAAGCGATTCCTGGTCATTGAGTTCTGTAGCTTCAAAAGCTTTACGAATAGCATTTGATATTTTCGAGAAGGAAAATGCTTCACGTTTTCCGTCTCGCTTTATGATACAGATTTGTTCTGGATTCATGATAAGATTGATTATTCTTAATTTATATATATTATATACTGAATTGTTCTAAGTCGGACCCTCCTATTTCAACGTCCAATCACCTGAAACAGGATTGATTTTTCAAGAATTCGATTTCTTTTCGTACATCAGCAATTCCTCTTCTTATTCCATTCTAAAGAGGTTGACTATAACGTCATATCTGTTCCTTTAAATGTTGATGCAAAGATATGAAATAAAACAACAGGTCAAAATAAATAAATTCAATAGTTTCTAAATATAGACAACTTCTAAAGTCAAAATATACCCTACAAAGGCTACAGAGGCATGTTTTGAACAACTTAATTTATAATTGATTTTTATTTTTGGCAATTTCCTTTTTATTTATATTTTTATCTTTTAATAGTGGAGAATGCCGTTGGAAAGGAATTCCAAACGAAAGAATCAGTGGGATTACAACAAGAACCAAAGAAGAACAACCAGCCTCTGCCAGCATTTTATAGGTTCGTTCCAGAATCCAATGCAAAGATAGCTATTTTATTCAAAAGCGGTAGCAAAAAACAGAAAGATTCATTCTTTCCTCACAGGCCTCCGACTTATTCTCTATATATAAATAGGAGTGCCAAAACTTTCCGGCTGAAGGAATACCAAGCATTCTTTTATTGCTTTCCACAAATGACCAACATGAAAAAAGGGCAAAATGTAACCTCTTGTTTGCAAAATAGAGTATGGGCGTATAAAAATAGTGAAATTTTTCCGTAATTAAACTTAAAGCACCGCTTTTGCATCATTTTTAGGGTTCCAATCGTTGCAATTTTCATCAGAACTTTCCTATCTTTGCATCAAAGAAAAGAAAAAAACTATTTATACATAATTAAAACAACAAGTATTATGGAATTTGTAACAAACGAAAAACTTACTATCGTTGGTGCAGCCGGCATGATCGGTTCTAACATGGCTCAGACAGCTATCATGATGGGCTTGACTCCAAACATCTGTTTGTACGACCCTTACGCTCCGGGTCTTGAAGGCGTAGCAGAAGAATTGTTCCATTGCGGTTTTGAAGAAGGCGTGAACATCACTTTCACTTCTGATATCAAAGAAGCTTTAACTGGTGCAAAATACATCGTTAACTCAGGTGGTGCTGCTCGTAAAGCTGGCATGACTCGTGAAGACTTGTTGAAAGGTAATGCTGCAATCGCTGAAGAATTCGGTAAGAACGTAAAAATGTACTGCCCAGATGTTAAACACATCGTTGTTATCTTCAATCCTGCAGATATCACTGGTTTGATCACCTTATTGTATTCAGGTTTGAAACCAGGTCAGGTTACAACTTTGGCCGGTTTGGACTCTACTCGCTTGCGCAGCGAATTGGCTAAGCACTTTGGCGTAGCTTTGGACGCTGTTGAAAACTGTCGTACTTATGGTGGCCACGGCGAACAGATGGCTGTATTTGCTTCTACTGCAAAAGTTAACGGCAAACCTTTGACTGAAATCATCGGTACTGAAGCTTTGTCTCACGAACAGTGGGCAGAAATCCAGCAGAAGGTTACTAAAGGTGGTGCAAACATAATCAACCTCCGCGGACGTTCATCTTTCCAGAGCCCTTCATACGTTTCTATCGAAATGATCGCTGCTGCTATGGGTGGCAAGGCATTCCGTTGGCCAGCTGGAACTTATGTTTCTAACGATAAGTTCGACCACATCATGATGGCTTGGGAAACTTCAATCGATAACGAAGGTTGCCACTGCGCTGAATTGAACGGTACTGCTGAAGAAGAAGCAGCTCTTGAAAGCAGCTACAAACACTTGTGCGCTTTGCGTGACGAAGTTATCAGCATGGGCGTTCTTCCTGCAGTTTCTGAATGGAACAAATTGAACCCGAACATTAAGTAATTAATAGTCCGAAATAATTTAAAAAAGGGGGTGTACTGTATGGTACATCCCTTTTTTCTTTGGAAGAAACGCTCTATAAGAGAGAAATGAACAGGAAATGAATCAGTTGAAGTGCCGCAAAGAAGAAGCAAAAAATAGTGGCAAGCAATTCATGTTTTTTTTCTATCTTTGTAGTTTAACAGAAACAGTATGATTGACCAAGCCACCATAGACCGTATCTTAGATGCCGCACAGATTGTTGATGTGGTATCAGAATTTGTTACACTTCGCAAAAGAGGTGTCAACTATATTGGTCTGTGCCCTTTCCACAACGAAAAGACTCCTTCATTCAGCGTATCCCCCAGTAAAGGATTATGCAAATGCTTCAGTTGCGGCAAAGGAGGAAATGTAGTCCATTTCATTATGGAGCATGAGCAGCTTACTTATTATGAAGCGCTCAAATGGCTGGCCAGAAAGTACAACATTGAAATCAAAGAAAGAGAACTGACTGCAGAAGAGAAACAATCACAGAACTTACGTGAAAGCCTCTTCATTGTCAACCAGTTTGCTGCCGAATATTTCCAGAATACACTATACAACAGTGTGGACGGACAGCGAATAGCCATGACTTATTTCCGCCAACGTGGATTCCGAGACGATACGATAAAAAAGTTCCAGCTAGGATTCTGTACAGACAATCCCCATGCCTTTGCTGATACAGCCATCAAAAAGGGACATAAAGAAGAGTTTCTCGTGAAAACAGGACTCTGCTACCGAAAAGACGATGGCAGTTTGAGAGATCGTTTTTGGGGACGTGTCATCTTTCCTGTACACACAATTTCTGGAAAGGTAGTTGCTTTTGGAGGCCGTGTGCTCAGTGCTGCCACCAAAAACGTCCAGATGAAATATGTCAATTCTCCTGAATCTGAAATTTATCACAAGAGTCGTGAACTCTATGGCATCTACTTTGCCAAGCAGGCTATCGTACGCCAGGACCGGTGTTTCCTTGTAGAAGGTTATACCGATGTGATTTCTATGCACCAAAGCGGCGTGGAGAATGTGGTATCCTCATCTGGTACAGCACTTACCTATGACCAGATTCGTCTGATTCATCGATTCACCAACAACATTACCGTACTTTATGACGGAGACGGAGCGGGTATCAAAGCCAGCATCCGAGGCATTGACATGCTGTTGGAGGAAGGAATGAATATCAAAGTCTGCCTGCTTCCCGACGGTGATGACCCAGACAGTTTTGCACGCAAGCATAATGCCACCGATTTTCAAGCATATATCAACGACCATGAAGTCGATTTTATCCGCTTCAAGACCAATCTTTTGATGGAGGAAGCAGGAAAAGATCCTATCAAACGAGCTGAACTGATTACGAGCATTGTACGAAGCATTTCAGTCATTCCTGACGCCATCATTCGTTCAGTATATATCCGTGAATGCAGCCAACTCTTGAAAATGGAGGAAAAGATTCTGGTTGAAGCTACAGCAAAGCTGATTGATAAGGCCAGAGAGGAAAAGGAAAAAGAGGCACAACGGAAGAAACACCGCGAAAGCCTGCAACAGCAAGCCAATCGGCAGAAGGGGTATAATCAGAATTATCAACAGCCCTCTACCCCCGTTCCACCGGCTCCAGATAGGAATGTCCCTCTACCTACAGAGATTACGGGTGAGGCTCAAAACTCGGGAGAAAATATACAAACGAATATTCCTCTTCCTACCGATGAAATGTTATTCCAACCCAATGAGGCTCAAGAAATGGATTCTGCCTTGTCTCCTGCATCAGGCACTTCTGATGTAGAGGACAACTATACCTCACTCATACCACAAGAAGGTATTGAAGATAAGGTATTCTTTATCCAAGAGCAAAGTTTGATTCAAGTGATTATCCGCTATGGGGAAAAAGTAATGTGCATTGTAGAAGATGAGGAAGGAAATGAACAGCCGCTAACTGTCATCGCCTTTATCTCAGAAGAGTTGAGAAACGACAGATTACAATTCCATACACCCCTTCATAGAAAGATTTTAAAAGAAGCTGAGGAACATCTCTCTGATACGAATTTCGTAGCAGAACATTATTTCATGGCTAACCCAGACCCAGAAATCAGTCTTTTGGCAGCCTCAATGGTCAGCGACCGCTACCAGTTAAGCAAATACCATTCTAAGGGGCAGAAAATAATAACAGACGAAGAACGGCTGTATGAGCTAGTTCCCCGCCTATTGGTTGACTTCAAGCTATCTATCATTGAAGAAGAAATGAAACATACCCTCCAAGCCCTTGCCAGTCCGGAAATAGCGAACGACCCGCAACGTTGTACGGAAATCATGACACGCTACCGCGACTTACAGCAAACACAAAGTGTAATGGCCAAGCGTGCTGGCGACCGAGTAGTCAATTCTTATTGATAGTTATTCCGGATAAGATTCATAAATTCTTCACGGGTCTTAGCCTGATTGAATGCACCGGTAAAGTCGGATGTAGTAGTAATGGAATTCTGTTTCTCTACACCACGCATCTGCATACACATGTGTTTCGCTTCTACCACGACCATTACGCCTAACGGATTCAAGGCCTCTTGAATACACTCTTTAATTTGGAGAGTCATGCGTTCCTGCACTTGCAAACGATGCGAAAAGATATCAACCACACGGGCTATCTTGCTCAAACCTGTGATATAGCCATTAGGGATATAAGCTACATGTGCTTTACCATAGAAAGGAAGCATATGATGCTCACACATGGAAAAGAAATCAATATCCTTCACTATTACCATCTGATGATAGTCCTCCTTGAACTTTGCTCCTAAGAGTACGGCTTTAGGATCGACATCATAACCTCTCGTCAAAGTCAACATAGCCTTCGCTACACGTTCTGGGGTTTTCAACAAGCCTTCTCTATCAGGGTCTTCACCCAATAAAGCAAGTATTTCTTTGTAGTGACTCATCAACGCCTGCACTTTTTCTTCAGGCCATTTCATCAAGTTTGTATCAATCATCTTTATTCAATTGGGATAAAAATTTGTTCACGCACAATCGTTACCTCCTTAAATACACCAGTCGACTTCAACTGACGCATAGCAACGTGTGCTTCTTCTATACTTTTAAAATCACCTACACGGCACAACCAGCGAGGCGGTTGAAAAAAAGTATAAACCGGCATTTCCGGGAATTTTTCCTTCACTTTGCTGGAAACCTCTTGGGCTTCATCACGGGCTTTTCTTGAATTATTGCCTGCATAGACTTGCACCCGATAACCTCTTGCCTTTAAGGCATGCTGAGAATCTGTTCCCTTACGAATATACCGGGTTCCTATCAAATGGGTCAACTGTACACTCTGATGAACAGTCACCTTACCTTCTCCAATGCGATTGGTCTGCAAACTCTCCACAATGTTAGTCTGTGCACTTAACGTACAAGCAGAAAACATCATGGCAAAGGAAAATAAAAAATTCTTCATACCTGTGTTTTTTAGTTGAACAGTAGATTAAAGAAAGAAAAGTTTTCCCAGCCAATTTACCGGGAAAACTTATTTCTTCTTAAAGCAGCTAAAGCTGCATGGCATTATTTGAATGCGTCGATAATACCTTTGAAGTCAGCAGCCTTCAAAGCAGCACCACCGATCAAACCACCGTCTACATCTGGATTTGCGAACAATTCCTTAGCGTTAGAAGGTTTGCAGCTACCACCGTAAAGGATAGTAGTGTTTTCAGCAACTTCTTGACCATATTTAGCAGCAACCAAAGAACGGATGTGAGCGTGGATTTCCTGAGCCTGAGCAGGAGTAGCAGTTTTACCTGTACCGATAGCCCATACTGGTTCATAAGCCAAGATTACTTTACCAAAGTCTTCAGCAGACAATGAGAATACAGAAGCCAACTGTGCTTCTACAACTTCGTTCTGCTTGTTAGCTTCACGTTCTGCCAAAACTTCACCGATACAGAAGATTGGTTTCAAGTTGTTAGCCAAAGCCAATTTAACTTTTTCTTCAAGGATTTCTACAGTTTCGTGGTAGTAAGCACGACGTTCTGAGTGACCCAAGATTACATACTGAGCACCTGTAGAAGCTACCATTTCAGCAGAAACTTCACCTGTATATGCACCAGAAACTTTGTCTGCGCAGTTTTCAGCACCAACACCGATAATGTTGCTGTCAACGATAGGAGTTACAGAAGCCAAGTGAATGAATGGAGTACAGATGATCACACCGCAATTTGGTTTGTCAGCTGTCAATACTTCGTTCAATTCTTTAGCCAAAGCGATACCTTCCTGCAGGTTCTTGTTCATTTTCCAGTTACCTGCTACAATGTTTTTTCTCATTACTTTTAATTTTTAAAAGGGTTAATATATAAACTATTTGTTGTCACTTTTTGTTCTTCTGCTGCTCAGATTTCCTACGCAGCCATAATAAATCGGCGAAGGTAAAAAGCAGCAGCGGTATGAAATACCAAGCCAACAGGCGGAGAATCTTATGAGTCACCGAAGTGAGCATCAACTGTCCCATTGGCATTTTATCCAGCGAATCAGTCAGTTGGTATTCGTCCGGCAAGGAAGACACTCCCCATTTCCCGATGACTACTCCATTTTTAAGCAGCATAAGTCCGGGATTCGAACGAATCATGGTTTTCAGGGTAATTTCATCCATCGTTGCAAAAGGATATTCGGCACCGGTGTAATCCTGCCAATTAGCGATAGCATCGTCTGAAGAAGAAGTCACACACACGAAACGATATCCATGATCCTGACAATAATCGTACAATTCATTGATAAGATCCATACCACTATCGTCGGCACGCTCCAACCAAGGAGAAACCAAAAGGAACACATAATCTTCCGTGAGGACATTTTCTGTAAGATCCACTCCGTCCTCTTGCGAGAATATGGTAAAATCGGAGATTTCTGGAACAAAGCCCTTTTCTTTCAGCAGGGTTTTTGAATCCACGAATACCCATGAAGAATCTTCCGGATAAGTATCAATGGTAAATTCTTTCTTTACTCCTTCTTTCTCATAAATCAAGACAGTCTCATAAACGGGAAGTTTCGCACCTTCTGGAATTTCCATTTTCTCACGAATATCTGATCCCAAATGGTATGGACGAAAATCAAATATCGGAAGCCGATGCAAACTCCCTATAGAAAACAGGATGACAAATACGGTGCTATACAACGCTATAAGCCAATCCATCTGATTGGAAACCAACTTGACAATCATCTGATTCCATTTGTAAACAGAAATAGCAGCAATCAGAAGGAATATGTTCTTTATAAAAGTTTCCCAATTGGAAAGAATTACCGCATCTCCAAAACAACCACAATCAGATATCGGATTGTCAATGGCCAGCCAAAGAGTCAAAGGGGTCATGAAAGACATCAGCAGAAGAGCAAGAATCGGCGCCACCCTACGGCGAATACCGAAGAACAGATAGGTACCTACCACAAACTCTACGACTCCCATCACCAGCGCTACCACATAAGGCAAAAATCCTTGCGCCCAATCCAAGAGTCTCCATGCTTCAAAATAATCCTGGACCTTAAAGACCGTCCCCATCGGATCGTTGGCCTTTATGAATCCGGAAAAGATGAAGACGGATGCCAAAAAGAAACGGCAGACATTCGTCCACAGAATCTTTACTTTATTTAAACAGCTATTCTCCAAATTCAAGTTTAATCAGTCCGAATACTGAATAATTAATCATATCCATGTAATTCGCATCGACTCCTTCAGAAACCAGCGTCTTTCCGCTCAAGCTTTCAATCTGTTTCGTGCGATAAATCTTCATCAAAATAAGGTCAGTATAGGAACTGATACGCATGCTGCGCCAAGCCTCATCATAATCATGATTCTTTGCAAGCATCAAATCCAAAGCTTTCTTAGCGTAGCAATCGTACAAATCCAAAGCTTTTACTTCATCAATATCTTCCTTATCGGCATATCCCAATTCCAACTGGATCAAACCGATGATTCCGTAATTTACGATAGCAATAAACTCAGAACGGATACCTTCATCCACCAAAGCTACTCCTTTGACTTCAATACTGCGGATACGGTTCGCTTTTATAAATATCTGATCAGTCACCGAGGAAGGACGCATGATACGCCACGCCGCTCCATAATCGTGCAATTTCTTCGAAAAGAGCTCTCGGCAAATTGAAATTACATGTTCAAACTGTTGTTTTGTATCTTCCATAAACACTCTTAATAGTGTGGCAAAGTTACTTATTTTTTCTGTTAAGTGCACAAAAAAAGGCGGAAAAGAAGTTATCCTTTTCCGCCTTTATATTTTATTAGGTGTCAATATTTATGAGCAACGAATAATTTGTCCGACACGCAAGGTTGTAGTTCGTCTGATTCCGTTCATTTTGCACAACCGGTCGATTGACACATGGTACTTGCGAGAGATAAGTCCCAATGTATCTCCTGTACGAATCTTATGATAACGGATTGCACCGCCTTCAGAAGTTCCAGTATTTTTAGAAGCAACTTCCTTCAACTTTCCAGCCTTCGCAGCAGCCAAGACACGGGTACGCTGTGACTTGTACATATTCAATCCGCGAACGAACAGATAGCTGTCACAAACGATATCTTGCTGTGGGAAATCAAATAAAAATTCCGGATTGATCACTTGCCCCAAGAAACGAGTTTCAAAATGCAAATGAGAACCTGTAGAACGTCCTGTATTACCTCCCAATCCGATTACATCACCAGCCTTTACGAATTCATCTTCCTTAACCAACTGCTTTGAAAGATGACCATACACTGTTTCCAGTCCATTATCATGACGAATCACTACATACTTACCATAACCACGGCGTTCATATTTTACCATACGAACACGGCCGTCGAAAGCAGCACGAATGGTATCACCGATATACACCTTGATATCAAGACCGTTGTGCATACGACGCCAGCGTGGACCGCATTTGGAAGTGATTTTAGTATGAGTAGTAGGCATACAGAAGCCTGTAAGATCTATTCGAAAACTATCTGGAATAGAAACGGTATTGCCATAAGCATGTACTCGATCGTTCTTCCAAGTAGTATAAAGAGAGTAAGCAGGATAGAAAGCTTGTTCAGCCTTAATCAGGCGTACTAGAGCCAACGAATCTACCGATTTCAGCTTGCGATCAATAGGAGCCTGCCGTGCAATCAAATCTTGTGCGGCTACGTTAAGGCTAAAAACAGCCAATGCTGCTACCGCTAATGTTCGGATACATTTGAAAATCATTATTTTGCTCTATAATTTTGCATACGTGCAATCTAACGGGCAATATAGAGTGAACCGAACCCGAAAGAGCACTTATAAGGTTAATTTTTAATAGTCTGAAGATGATTTTCTGCGAGAGAATTCACCGAGAAAGTGAGCTTTTCAAAAAAATCGACTTAAAGATAGTTCTTTTTAGGCAAACAGCCATAAACAATTAACGATATTTACACACTTTTGTACATAAATTGAAAAATTTTCAATTTACCTATAGAAAATGCACAGTTCCATTACTTTACCTGTTCAAATCGACCTTTTTCCCAGCGATAGCAACAAGGTTCTTTCCGCAAATAAGACGCATAGTGTTTCATCGTGTTCTTATCCAAGAAATCTGGCGTAGTAAAAGTCAGATACATTTCTTGCTTATCTTCCGACAGACAGATTTTAAGCAGGTACATATCTGCCATCTGCTTGAAGCGGTTCAAGGAATCTTGTCTTTCCACAAGGGTCTGAGAGAGAAAGAATGAATCCTTTTCCGGATAACGAAAATAGTCAGAAAGAGGAAGTTCCTTCCAGTCGGTACTATAAAATCGCACTTCACTGTCAGGAACAGGACCTCGATAGGTTCTAACCACACAAATCACTTTAGTTGAATCATTTACAGGCAGCAGCTTCATTTCCGCACTGCTTACCGAAGTCATCTTCAATTGTAGAAAATCATCGGTCATCCTCAACATTTCCGAAGAACGCCCGAAACGATTTTTAACCTCAGCCTTCATGTTACTCGACAAGAAATCACCAAAGTCGGCTCGATTCACTTCCGTCAACAAGGGAGCCAATGAATCGGGTAAAGCAACAAACAGAGATTTCATATCTTGAGCCTGTGCCACCACTGAACAAAACAGGAAGCACAATATAACGAGTCGTTTCATAATCAAAAAATTTCCTGCCAAAGATACAACTTTAATTGCTATCCCCCGTGGTATCCCCTGAAAAATCTCTTCGTTTTAATTTTCTTTGAGAAACGAACGGATTCTGATATTCATCCAGTTTATAGGAACGGAATATTTTTCTAAATTTGTCTACAGATTTTTCACTAAAAAACAGACCTTATATGCTTACATTCATATCGTGTGCAAAAACGATGACCAACAAGACGAAAGTTCGTTTCCCTGCACACCCTTCTATACCTACATTCCAAGAGTTTGCCAACCGACATGCCTTGGAGCTAAGCCGGTTATCGGCTGAAGAACTTGGCGAACTCTTACAGGTCAATTCCAAACTTTCGGCAGAGAATGCCCTCCGCTACCGTGACTTCTTCTCCGAAACAAATACGGCACTCCCAGCCATTTTATCTTACACAGGAATGGTATTCAAACGCATCAACGCATCAGACTTTTCAGAGGAAGATTTCACTTATGCCCAAGACCATCTTCTCATAACCTCCTTCCTTTATGGTCTGCTTCGTCCTATGGACCGAATCAAGAATTACCGTTTGGAGGGAAATGTCAAGTTAGACAGTGGAAAAGGTGAATCGATGTTTCATTTTTGGAGACCCGTTCTGACTGATTTTTTCATTCATGCCATCAAGGAACAAGGAGGTATTCTTATCAATTTGGCCAGCGAAGAAATGAAGAATCTTTTCGACTGGAGAAAAGTATGCAGTGAGGTACAGGTAATTACACCCGATTTCTATACCATAAAAAATGGGAAATTGAAAGCGGTGACCGTATATGCCAAGATGTGCCGTGGCGAGATGACCCGATTCATCCTTAAGAATCGGATTGAGGATATCAAAGAGTTGCAAGCATTCGAATGGGAAGGCTTTCATTTTGATGAGGAAAGGAGTACAGACGACCACCTCCTATTCGTTTGGGAATAAGACATTCCGCTCCCATCAAGATTGTCATTGCAACACTCCCAAATACAAAAAGCCGTTCAAAAGAGAATTCTCATTTGAACGGCTTTTGATATTTTCAAGAAAAGGTTTCTTTCTTAGTCAACGATTCATAAGAATCACTTGAACATCTTTTCCAAATCTTCTTCCTTAACCACCGTTAAGACAGTCTTTCCATCAGGAGTATAATTCGGTGTCGCAACGGCAAACAAGCCATCTACGAGACTGTTCATTTCCTCATTGGTAAGCACCTGCCCCGGTACGATAGCTGCAGCTTTTGCCAAAGACAATGCTAACAGACTCTGTACTTCTTCTTTTACCTTGCAACCTTTCTCAATGGCAGCCTGCACCATATTAGTAACCAAAGTTTCTGGATTCAGTCCTTCGATACCTGCCGGTGTACCATTTATGGAATAAGTACCTCCTCCCAAACTACTCAAATCGAAACCTAAAGCTTGCAAGTCGTCCATTATATCTTCCAGCACAGGAATCTCTGCCGGTGAGAAATGAACCATATCAGGGAAAAGCATCCTCTGCGACACATGCTTACGACTTTCAATCTGTGCCATATACTGGTCATACAAAATACGAACATGGGCACGTTGCTGGTCGATAATCATCAATCCAGACTTTACTGAAGTCAGAATATAACTTCCTTTGTATTGATAATGTTGCGTAGTCTTTTCTAATGCAACCTCTGCCTCACTATCGGTGTAAAGCATCGGCTCTTCATGTGAAACCGGCTCCTCAGGAGCACTTTCTTCCGGGAAGAAGTTTCCCTGCTGCCAATCGGCTTTATCCCCTCCTTTTTCCAGCCCTTGATAAAAAGGCTCCCAGTCCGTTCTGGCTTTCTGACCATACGAAGATGAATACGATGAAGGAGAAACTACACGAGTTTGATTGAATGGATTATACGAGGGATCATACGAAGTCTGGGGCAATTGTCCTACGGGATGTACATCTAAATCCAAAGCCGGAATATCAGGCATTCCTTCTGTATCAAAATCAATGGAAGGTACAGCATTGAATCGGCCCAATGTTTCTTTTACAGAAGCCGACAGTATCTGCCAAATGGCCTGTTCATTCTCAAACTTGATTTCCGTTTTGGTCGGGTGAATATTTACATCAATATGAGAAGGGTCTATCTCAAAATACAAGAAATAAGACACTTGTTCACCGGTTGGGACCAAATGTTCATAAGCTTCCGCTATCGCCTTATGGAAATAAGGATGACGCATATACCGATTATTCACAAAGAAATACTGGCGTGCACCTTTTTTTCTTGCCGTTTCGGGCTTTCCTATAAAGCCATGAATCTTCACCATGGTCGTATCGATGTCCAATGAAAGCAAGTCCTGATTCAACTTCTTTCCAAAAACGCCCATGATACGCTGACGCAGAGGAATAGCAGGAAGATTCAACAACTCGGTATCGTTATGATGCAAAGTAAAGGACACATCGGGGTTTACCAGTGCTATACGCTCAAATTCAGTCAAGATATTACTTAATTCTGTCTGATTTGATTTCAAGAACTTGCGTCGGGCGGGCACATTGAAAAACAAATTCTTCACCATAAAATTGCTTCCCTTCGGACAAGCAATGGCTTCGTGACCTTCTACTTTAGAGCCTGCTATCGTCAGGCAAGTACCCAATTCTTCTCCTTCCTGACAAGTTCGCAGTTCCACCTGTGCCACAGCGGCAATAGAAGCAAGTGCTTCCCCTCGGAACCCCATAGTCTGCAAAGCAAACAAATCAGCAGCCTCTCTGATTTTAGATGTCGCATGACGCTCAAAAGCCAATCGAGCATCTGTTTCTGACATACCTTTACCATCGTCTATCACTTGAATGCAAGTCTTTCCTGCATCAGTCACAGAGACATCAATATGCAAAGCACCGGCATCGATTGAATTCTCTACCAATTCCTTAATCACAGATGCAGGACGCTGAATAACCTCACCCGCCGCAATCTGATTGGCGACAGAATCAGGCAATAAATGGATTATATCGCTCATAATTTTCTAAGGATTAAAAGGTAAGCTCTCCGGTTACCAAAAATTTCAGGATATACAATAAAATAGCTATAGCCACAAAAATAGTTCCATAAGCCAACGGCTTACGGCCACTTTCTTTTCTACGCTTCAAATAGGTCGTTCCTTCTACGAATTTGCCTCGGATGTCTTCCGGCTTAAATTCTTTTGGAGGCAACATACCCAAATCACGTTTAGCAGCGTCTTCTATCTTCTTTAACTTTTCTTTCCGTTCATCCACATAAATGTATTCGTGGTGAAACGCGCGTGGTTTTCTCATGGAAAACATTCCCATCGTACTATTCCTCCTTATTTTATGTTGAACAAATGTTGGTTCGGCAATTCAACAGGTCCCCTCACATTCTTCTTTAGCTGGTCGCTTGCTTTCTTGCTTCTCCAATTAAATATATCATACTTATCCTTCGGACGCAGATAATCGAACCATACGAAGGTTTCCAAGCGTTCTTTTTCCTTGGGTATCTGCGACATCGGATACATCGTTGCCGTTGTTTTCGGTTTCATGACCATACGTTGCAACTTCTGCTGCTTGAGATAAATTTCCAATATACTAGACTCTGCGACATTCATACCTATCAGCAGACTATCTGAATCCATCGGGAAATACACGGAACGAACAGAGCCTTCTACAAGGGCTTTACGCATCTCACCGCCTTCAAAGAAGGCTTTCATCTCCTTACCACTCACTTGATTGAATAAAGTAGAATCTACGCTCACCTGCTCTACCGAAAGTGCCTGGTTGATAATATGCGCCCAATCAATGGATTTGCCGTTCATGTATATTTTTATCTCCTCTCCCAAAAGTTGCTGGTTATTGCTCCATAATACAGGATCTTTATACATTGTCAAGCAACTGTCTTTAGAAGAGAAAACTAAAGAGTCGGAAATTCCTTGCAAATCGGTACGGTAAAAACGTACTTTGTGAAAGGCTTTCACTTCCCGATACATCGAATCCGTTTCAAGATTAAAAGTTTGGAGCATCAAAGTATCTGCATGAAGAAACAAACTATCACCTTGTGAGAAATCAATAGCTCGTGCCTTATGAGTTGCAAACGCATACTTCTTCTTTCCATCGTAATAACCGTAATCACCGGTCATCATGTTCTTATTGATGGTATCGGTAAATACCATATTGTGAAAGGCTTTTCCAATTCCCAAAGCTCGATCAAAAAGCAACGTGTCACCAGTCAACTGTTTCCCGTCATTAGTCAAAACAGAGCGTTGGTATAAATCAGCTTGTCCCGTTTGTGTAAAATAGTACCCCGATTCAGAATAGATATGATTTTCACCACTATAAATATCGGAAGGACCTACAATATTCGCCACCTTCGTAGCGGTATTGTAGCGCAACGTATCTGAAGTCAAAGTGAACTGAGGTCCTTCAACTTGTACATTATAATTGAAGACAGATTGTTTGGTTGCAGGGCTGTATTCTCCCCATTCGGAAGTCAAGACATTCTCTGCATCCATCATCGTTCCTCCGTCAAAGAAGTAGCCTAAATTATAGAGCCGGTCATAGTTCAAACTATCCGTAAGCAAAGTTGTGCTCGAATTCTCCATTCGTACATTCATACGCATCTGAGCTATCTGCGTCATTCCGTCATAATAAAGGCGGTCTCCATACAGGAACAAGGTATCTCCCTGTACCATACGAACATTACCGAAAGCCTCAAATGAACTTATTTTATCATAATAGCATGCACTATCACAATACATATACACACTATCATGACGGAATACGACATCACCGACTACGATCTGTGCATCAGGCGACTTGGCATCTTTACGCAAGACATTCGATTTGATAAGATAAACCTTACTCTTCTGTTTAGGCTGGCCTGTAACTCGGCTTTGGGGGCGTTGAGCTAAAAGGCAAAAGCCGAACAGACACAGAAGACTCGTTACAAGCATTCGATGTCCACTTCTAGGAATATGTTTTCTTTTATTGTCTAACATGCTGTTTCAAACAAAGTTTTACGAGTTGGCGGAAATAAAGTACATAACCGGACTGTTCGTCACTCTTCTTTAAAAGGGCGACTTACCGACAATCCGACTACAGGTTCAAGATAAAAACAAGAAACCTATTGGCAGCATCAAATAGAACGCTATTGTATTCTGCCAACAGGTAAACTTCATTATTTTTTAATCCATCCCGGATATTTGAAATTACATTTCGCCCATCTTGGATTAATGCGGACGTAGGTTTTCTTCTGCTTTTCCAAAATCCATTTCTGAATTTTCTCTTCACTTCGCTTGGCTGTTACGATACTCTTCAAGCGTTGGTAGTCTTCTGTAATAGTGGCCTTGTGCGCATCAATACGATTTTTCAATTTAACGATAGCACAAACCTCCTTACCTTTAGCTGTAATCATGGTGAATGGTTTGGAGATTTCACCAATCTGCATATTTTCTACAACTTTTGCAACATCTTGTGAAATCATTCCTGCCAATTCCTGCATTTCAAAACGGGAAGTGCTTGACTGCGGATTTGCAAGCAAACCATGGTTGTTTCTCGTATCCTTATCTTGTGAAACCCATGTAGCAGCCTCTTCAAATGTGACTTTTCCCTTACGAATATCATTAGCCAAAGTATCCAACTTTTCCAAAGCTTCATTCACATCGGCTTCATCTACTTTCGGCTTAAGCAAGATGTGACGGTAACTTACACGATCGCCTCGCTTTTCTATCAGCTGAGCAATATGATAACCGTATTCGGTCTTGAATACTTTAGAGATTTTTTTAGGATCGGTCATGTTGAAAATTACATTGGCAAATTCAGGAGTCAGCTCACCACGACCCGTAAAGCCATATTCACCGCCATGACGTGCAGATCCCGGATCTTCAGAATACAAGGTGGCATACATTGCAAACGAATCGCCCTTATAAATGGCATCGGTGTATTCACGCAACGTTTTCTTTACACGTTCGATTTCTTCTTGCTTCACTTTCGGTTCACGAGTAATAATCTGAACCTCTACCTGAGTAGGGATGGCAGGAATACTATCAGGAGGCAGTTTACTAAAATAATTACGAACTTCAGCTGGAGTCAGTTTAATATCACCGACCAACTTAGACTGCATCTGCTGCACGGTCAATCCATTACGAATATTCTCACGCAACATCTCTCTGATTTGAGTTGAAGTCTTGTTATAGTAGCTTTCCATTTTTTCCTTTGAACCGATTTGGTCAATCAACCAAGCAGTCTGTTGTTCTACTTTCTGAAGAACGTCTTGTTCAGAAACGACAACACTATCTATTTCAGCCTGATGAAGAAATAATTTCTGTATGGCCAAATCTTCTGGTATCACACAATATGGATCACCGTCAAAACGGCGTCCTTCATATTGAGCGTTCAAACGCTCATTTTCCACATCCGATTTGAGAATAGCCTCATCACCAACTACCCAAACCACTTCGTCGATTACATTATCCTGCGCATAGGCAGCAATACCTACCAAAGAAAGAAGCAGGCAAAAACACATTCGTGCAATGTTCAATTTATTCATTTGAGTTCTTATAATATATTACTTTATTCTTGTCTGAAGCCTGTTTGTATAAATCAGCACGCATTTTATTAATAAAATCAACACGCTTCAGGTTTATCAATATTTCTTTTATTTCATTCTTCGCATATTCCAAAGGCAATGTTTCCCCCTGAGGTATGAAATTCTCCACATGAAGGAAATAACAGAAAGCGGTATCGTTCACTTCTACATCTTTCTTGCGATTCAGATAATCAGTATCTGTATCCAATTCTTTAAGGGGAAGCTTCTGTGCCAACTCGGAAACCGGCAACCAACGATCATAAAAGTAGGAATAATCAACCGCATTGCTGATGCCATATTTCTCAAGTTTGTCTACCGCGTCTTCCGTATTTTTTTTATACCAGACACGAACTTTTGCCAAATCTTTCGCTTTTATAGGCACCTTAAGATACAAGCCTTGTACATAAGGCTGGTCGGCACGAAAAGCAGATGTGTTTTGCTTATAGTACGTCTCGATTTCTGCATCCGTAATACTGTTGGCAACTTCTTGATTAACCAGTTCTTCTTGAAAAGTATGAACGACCAAGGCTTTACGATAAGAAGCTACCAAATCCTTGATCTTTGCATTATCAGGAATATTTCCTTCCGCTTTCTGATAAAGAAGCACATCTTCTACCCAGTTCTGAATATATTCCTTAGCAAAGTTCGCACTATCTTCTCCTGCTATACCGACCGGCATAACCAACTGCAAGTCCTCCTTGTAAAGGAAGTTATTCCCCACTTCCACTAAAGGAGTCTTCCCATGATGGTCTACGGTTTGTGTACATGCACACAATGCAGCCGTCAAAATGAATGTCAAACCTATTTTTCCTATTTGCTTCATAGGGCAATTATTTAGTGAACGAAGATACACTATAAATTAGTTATTTCCACATGAATTAACGGTTTTTAAAACGTCTTGATTTATTTCTACCCGAAAATGTAAGGATAAGCCATCAAAAAGTTCTTTTTCTTTCTGCATCCGGTAATCTGTTTCTACCTGAGGGAGGACATCATTCACTTCTTCAGGGCCTTTCTTCAAACGCTTGCCGACGATGAAAGTATATGGAAAATCTTTTAAAGGGGTGAAAGAACCGCACTTGAATGCCAGACAATCGACATATTCATTTTTCCCAATCTGAAACAGGCCACATTCAAAACTTGTCTGATATTCCGGATTTTCTTCAGCCATCTTTTGAAGCACTTGCTGCCATGAGGAGATAGGCACCTTCTTCAAGCGTTTTTTTATTTTTGAAGCAATCTTCTTATTGTTGCAATGGATCACCGCCCCTTTAAAATGCGGGAATTCCCACCGATACCGTTTGCGATGAGCTTGAAAATACTCATCGAGCTGCCGGAAGTCCAAAGACAATCGATCTAAGAGGAAAGCTTTATCCCAATATACAGCCAACAACCCATCGTGAATCTGCTTTAACTGCAGATTTACCTCTTCAGGCAGAACGACTTTTCCCGACATCCAATCCAGCAGAAGTTCCTTCTTCACTGCAGGCGACTCTGTTCCCAGCGATTCCATATAACTTCTTACCAAAGAAAGTCCTCGTTCCTTCTCCGCAGAGGACTTCCGATCTACCAATCGGACTACGTGTATTCCTACCGGAGAATAGAAAGGGGCAGACACTTCCCCTTCTGACAATGCCATCTGAGCATCAATAATTTCTTTCACATAATTATTGACAGGCGTCCATTCAGTACCACTATCTTCACAGATCACCCGAGCATCGGTTATGAACTGATTCAGATGATTTTCTTTTCCTGCCTGAACCTGCATCTCATAAAGAGTACGCATTACTTGAAAGGCTTCCTTATCCTGTGCCATCGTATGGTGTTGCGGAAGTCTAAACGTTAGCACTTCTATTTTAATCCATTCTTTGAGAAACAGACGTTTAGATTCTTCCTCTGTCCATAAACGATAGCAGTTTTCAAGTGCTTCCTCATCAGTGAAGAACTTCTTCAGCACATTCATCTGAAGTGATTCACACTGGCGTTTAAAATCAGGGAGCGTATCCATACCTCTCTCCATCGCATCAGCGACTTTCAACTTATAATGCAGGAAATTTTGGAAATAGGTTTCAGCATTTCCTTTATGCAAATGACTTACCTGTTTAAAATACTGAGAGAACTCAGATTTCAAAACCGTCTCCTCACCTATACGCAGGAGCGTCATTTCCTCAGCGCTCAACGACAAGGTAGAGATAAACACCCAATATAAAAGCAGAAACAACTTTTTCATACAATCAAAAAACAAAAAAACATGAATCACACCTTTACAGAAGGATTCTGCAAACGAATGTGATTCATGTTCGTTTATGCAATTATAAGCCTACACTCTTACTGAGGACGACTATAGTTAGGAGCTTCGCTTGTAATGGCTACATCGTGTGGATGGCTTTCCAATACACCAGCATTGGTGATACGTGTAAACTTAGCATCATGCAAAGCTGTAATATCTTTTGCACCACAATATCCCATACCTGCACGCAAACCACCAGTCAACTGATAGATAACTTCATACAGGGAGCCTTTATAAGGAACACGAGCTGCGATACCTTCTGGAACCAACTTCTTAACATCAGTTGTTGTGCTCTGGAAATAGCGGTCTTTTGAACCATTTTCCATTGCTTCCAAAGATCCCATACCACGGTATGACTTGAACTTACGGCCGTTGAAGATGATAGTATCACCTGGAGATTCTTCTGTACCAGCAACCAAAGAACCAATCATTACTGAGTAACCACCGGCAGCCAATGCTTTTACTACGTCGCCTGAATAACGCAAACCACCGTCAGCAATCAAAGGAACACCAGTACCTTCCAAAGCCTTGGCTACATCGTAAACAGCGCTCAACTGAGGAACACCTACACCGGCAACCACACGAGTTGTACAGATAGAACCCGGACCGATACCTACCTTAACAGCATCAGCACCAGCTTCAACCAACATCTTGGCAGCAGCACCCGTAGCGATATTACCTACTACGATATCTACGTTAGGGAAGCGTTTTTTAGCTTCTTTCAATTTTTCAATCACGAATTTTGAGTGACCATGAGCGGTATCGATGACAATAGCGTCTGCTCCAGCATTAACCAAAGCTTCCATACGTTCCATTGTATCATTAGTAACGCCCACACCAGCAGCTACACGCAAACGACCTTTAGAGTCTTTGCAAGCCATCGGTTTATCTTTTGCCTTTGTAATGTCTTTGTAAGTAATCAAACCAACCAATTTTCCAGCTTCATCAACAACAGGCAATTTTTCAATTTTGTTTTCTTGAAGAATCTGAGTAGCAGTCTCCATATCTGTACCAGGAGCAGCTGTAATGATATTTTCTTTTGTCATTACTTCATCAATGCGCTTATCCATATCTTTTTCAAAACGCAAGTCACGGTTAGTAACGATACCTACCAAGAAGTTTTCATCATCCACTACAGGAATACCACCAATTTTGTATTCGGACATGATGGCCAAAGCATCTTGTACTTTAGAACCTCTCTTAATTGTTACAGGATCATAAATCATACCGTTTTCAGCACGTTTCACTGTAGCAACCTGACGTGCTTGTTCGGCAATAGACATATTCTTATGAATAACACCGATACCCCCTTCACGAGCAATGGCAATAGCCATCTGTGATTCGGTAACTGTATCCATTGCTGCAGTTACAAACGGAATTTTCAACTCAATGTTGCGTGAGAACTTAGTCGAGAGTTCGACTGTCTTAGGTAAAACTTCAGAATAGGCAGGAATCAACAATACGTCATCGTATGTCAATCCGTCCATAACAACTTTATCTGCAATAAATGACATAGGGCTTTATGCTTTTGATTTTTATTGCGTGCAAATATACATATTTTTATCCAAAATTCGGCAACCATTAACAAAATTTTATTCCATTCTCTACTCAGAAGCATGAATTTATTTTCATCGGATAAGAGTACTTGGCAAAGGACGCCCAACTGCCAAAAAGAAAAGCGTAAAGTCTTATTGAGAAAAAGAATTTATTCTCTTCAATAAGGCTTTACGCTCTTTAAGCAAACATTGACAGATGCAAAAAATCAATTGGCCATTTCAGAAATAAACTTGATACGTACCAAGCGAATTTCTTCTTCAGTATAATCATCGCCCAATTCTTCCATCGCATCTTCTATGCTATCGGTTGTCGATTCCTTGAAATAATCATAGATGTCTTCCATATGATCTTCATCCATAATCTCATTCAAGAAATAATCGATATTCAGTTTGGTTCCAGAATAAACGATTGCTTCTATTTCATCCAGCAATTCTACGAAATCAATGCCTTTTGCTACAGCAATATCGTCCAGTTCCACTTTACGGTCGATGCTCTGGATAATAGAAACCTTCAATTTAGACTTGTTTGCAACCGTACGTACACGCAGGTCCTCCGGACGATCAATCTCATTCTCTTCACAATGTCTCTTGATCAGTTCGCAGAACTCTTTTCCATAACGTTTAGCCTTACCGGCTCCTACGCCCAGAATATTCTGCAATTCTTCCAAAGTGATCGGATAAATAGTAGCCATCGCTTCCAAAGAAGGATCTTGGAAGATAACGTAAGGAGGAACATCCAACTTCTTGGCCATCTTCTTGCGCAAATCTTTCAGCATAGCATACAATGCAGGGTCAACCGCACAAGAAGCACCGCCACGCAATGGAGTTTCTTCTATTTCCTCTTCTTCAAAATCGTTATCTTCAACAATCTTGAACGATTTCGGTTTCTTCAAGAACTTCTTCCCTTCAGGAGTAACCTTCAGCAAGCCATAATTTTCCACATCTTTCGACAAATAGCCTGCTATCAGAGCCTGACGGATTACCGCATTCCAAATACGGTCCTCAGTTCCCATACCCGAGCCAAAGACTTCGAGTTCTTCGTGCTTATGATCCAATACTTCTGAAGTTTCTTTTCCCAAAAGCACGTCTATTATATAATCTTGTTTGAAATTTTCTTTCACGGCAATGATTGTTTCAATCACTGCACATAATGAATCCTGAGCCTCCACTTGTTTTTTAGGATTTAAACAGTTATCACAATTTCCACAGTTTTCTTCGGTGTAATCTTCTCCAAAGTAGTGCAACAATACTTTTCTGCGACAAACGGATGACTCTGCGTAAGCTGCCGTCTCAAGCAAGAGCTGTTTTCCTATCTCTTGTTCCGAAATAGGTTTTCCTTGCATGAACTTCTCCAATTTCTGAAGATCCTTATTTGAATAGAACGTAATACATCTTCCTTCTCCACCATCACGGCCTGCACGACCTGTCTCTTGATAATATCCTTCAAGACTCTTCGGCATATCGTAATGGATGACGAAACGTACATCAGGCTTATCAATGCCCATACCAAATGCTATGGTAGCTACAATGACATCAATGTCTTCTTTCAAGAAATCATCTTGATTGGCATTGCGGGTAGCAGCATCCATACCTGCATGATACGGACGAGCCTTGATTCCGTTAGCCTGAAGAATCTCGGCCAATTCTTCTACCTTCTTACGGCTCAAGCAATAAATGATTCCCGACTTTTCAGGATTCTGCTTGATAAACTTGATGATATCACGATCTATATTTTCTGTCTTGGCACGAACTTCATAATAAAGATTGGGACGATTGAAGGAAGATTTGAATTCGGCAGACTCTGTCATTCCCAAATTCTTCTGAATGTCCATCTTTACTTTCGGAGTAGCCGTAGCTGTAAGCGCAATCAGCGGTGCTCTTCCGATTTCGTTGATAATCGGTCGAATCCGCCGGTATTCAGGCCGGAAATCATGTCCCCATTCTGAAATACAATGAGCCTCATCTATCGCATAAAAAGAGATCTTTACATTTTTCAAGAATTCCACATTCTCTTCCTTAGTCAGTGACTCCGGAGCCACATACAGCAGCTTGGTCTTTCCACTAAGGATATCCGATTTAACCTGGTCAATAGCCGATTTGGACAAGGAAGAATTGATGTAGTGTGCCACTCCATCATCTTCACTGTAATTCCGCATGGCGTCAACCTGGTTTTTCATAAGAGCAATGAGCGGAGATATTACAATAGCTGTACCTTCCATCAAAAGAGAAGGCAACTGGTAACACAACGATTTTCCGCCTCCTGTAGGCATAAGCACAAACGTATCATTTCCTGCAAGAAGATTTCGAATAATGGCTTCTTGATTACCTTTAAAGGTATCAAAGCCAAAATAACGTTTCAGTTCGGCCGTTAAATTTATGTTTTCCGTCATTGTATCTTATGATTTAGTGATTCTTTAAAATGTTTCTTTTAAGCCTCTATTGTAACAAAGTTATAAACAACTTTTTAAATTACACAATTTATCGAGACTTTTCTCACCGAAAAACTTATTTTACAAAAATCACCTTATCAAGCCATCTGCAATCTCGACAGATTAGCTTTGCCCATCTGCTCTTTCGCATAATCAAGAGTCACCGTGTACTTTTCTACCTTATTTGAAGGTATTTCAAACATGGTGTCCATCATGATGCTTTCTACTATTGAGCGAAGTCCCCTGGCACCTAATTTGTATTCTACAGCCTTGTCTACAATGTATTCAAAGACTTCAGGCTCAAATTCCAAAGTTACTCCATCCATGGCAAACAGTTTGACGTACTGCTTGATGATTGAGTTCTTTGGTTCAGTCAGAATATTTCTCAAAGCAACGCGATCAAGCGGATTCAAGTAAGTAAGGACTGGCAGACGACCGATAATCTCGGGAATCAGGCCAAATGATTTCAAATCTTGCGGTGCAATATATTGCATCAGATTGCTTCTATCAATCTTCACCGTTTCATTAACCGAACGATAACCCACAACGTGTGTATTCAAGCGCTGTGCTATCTTACGTTCGATGCCATCAAAAGCTCCTCCACAAATAAAGAGGATATTTTTGGTATTTACTGGAATCATCTTCTGGTCAGGATGCTTGCGTCCACCTTGTGGAGGCACATTCACCACTGAGCCTTCCAGTAATTTCAATAGTCCTTGCTGAACGCCTTCACCACTTACATCACGGGTAATAGACGGATTATCACTCTTACGAGCAATCTTGTCAATTTCATCAATAAATACGATACCGCGTTCCGCTTCTTCCACATTATAGTCAGAAGCCTGAAGCAGACGAGTCAAGATACTCTCAATATCTTCACCCACGTAACCTGCTTCCGTCAAAACGGTTGCGTCAACGATAGTAAAAGGGACATGCAGCAATTTGGCAATGGTACGTGCCAACAGCGTTTTTCCAGTACCTGTGCTTCCTACCATGATGATGTTTGACTTTTCAATTTCAACATCATTCTGATCAGCAGGTTGCAACAAGCGCTTATAATGATTGTATACAGCCACAGAGAGATAGCGCTTTGCATCATCTTGGCCAATGACATATTGATCTAAGAATTCTTTAATATCTTTTGGTTTGGGAAGTTCCTTTAAATCCAGATCATTGACCTCTGGCTGCTGCTTCCCTATGATTTCCTGAACAATCTCATGTGCACGTTCTACGCAATTGTTACAGATATAAACACCTTGACCTTCCAACATAAAGCCAACCTGTTTTTCCGGCAATCCGCAGAAACTACATTTTCGTTTACTTCTAGATGATTTATTATTATCTTCCAAAGTCCGTTTAATTTAATTTGTTTGTATTATCCATTAAACAATAGCCTGTATTGACAATACAGCAACACAAGCTATTGTTTATTTACAATGATGGTTTGCGGCACAAAACGGTATCAATCATACCGTAATCTTTTGCCTCCTGAGCTGTCATCCAATAATCACGGTCAGAATCAGCCCATACCTTATCAAATTCTGTATGAGAATGGTCTGCAATAATCGTATATAGCTCTTTCTTCAACTTCTGAATTTCACGAGCGGTAATTTCGATATCTGAAGCTTGTCCTTGAGCGCCACCCATCGGCTGATGAATCATTACTCTTGAATGGGTCAGAGCCGAACGTTTTCCATCCTTACCAGCTACCAGCAATACAGCTGCCATAGAAGCTGCCATACCGGTACAGATAGTCGCTACGTCACAGTTAATGAACTGCATGGTATCATAAATGCCCAAACCAGCATAAACAGAACCACCTGGAGAATTGATGTAAATGGAAATATCCTTTTCTGCATCTACCGAATCCAGATACAACAACTGCGCCTGTAAGGTATTGGCCGTATAGTCATTGATTTCTGTGCCAAGGAAAATGATACGATCCATCATCAATCGTGAGAAAACGTCGAGCTGAGTTACGTTCAACTGACGTTCTTCCAGGATATAAGGATTCAGATAACCGGCCTGCGACTTAATCACATCGTCAAGTACCATACCGTTCATGCCCAAATGCTTGGTAGCATATTTTCTAAAATCGTCCATTATTATATGTATTATATATGTGAATATAAAGGAGGCTTTTAACCTACCTTTTTCCCTATAGGACAAAGGTACTATATCCTTGCGTCCTTGTGAAAAGCTTTGGTTAAAAGCCCCCTTCTTAACCAGCTTGGCAGCTTAGGAATGCCGCCAACTAATTATTGAAAGTTCTTATTGAATTCTTCAGCAGAAACAGTCTTGCGGTTCAAGTTAACCTGTTCCTTAACAGCTGCAGCCAATTTGTTTTCAATAGCACGGTTAACCAATGCTTCAACGCTTTCACGTTTCTTCAACATTTCCTTAGAGTAGTTTTCCAACAATTCTTCAGGAACGTTGAACATGCCGTACTGAGCGAACTGAGCACGAGTTGCTTCTTTTGCCATGTCATTGATGTCAGACTGTTCAATCTTGATGTTGTTAGCAGCAACCAATTTTTCTTTAATCAAGTGCCAAGTCAATTCTTCAAGGCTCTTGTCGTAGTTTTCGTTTACGTATTCTTCGCCCTTGTCCTTGTTATTGTCAATCATGATACGCTTCATCAAATCGTCAGCGAATTCCAATTTGCCAACTTTGTTCATTGTATGAGCACGCAAATCAATCATGAACTTATAATCGCTGTCCTGTGCGAACTGACCAGCGATGCTTTCCTTGATCTGAGCACGGAATTCTTCTTCATTGTGTGCTTTGCCTTCGCCCAAAACTTGGTCGAACAATTCCTGATTCAAGTCACCTGGAATCATACGAGTGATTTCTTCAATCTGGAAGCTGAAGTTACCTTTGTAATTAGCAACTTCTTCTTTCTTCACTTTCAACATAGAAGAAAGTTCGATTTCGTTATTGTCGAATGCTACAGATGGGTTGAATACCAATACTGTATTGTTCTTTGCACCGTTGAAGATTGCTTTCTGGTCGTCGTTCTTCATGTATGATGGCATCATAACTGCACCTTCTACCTGAAGACCACCTTCTTTAGTGTTGCCGTTTTCATCCAACTCAGCCAACAAACCTTTCAACATATCATTTTCCTGATATTCTTCCACTTTGTCGTATTTTGCAGTACGCTGAGTATACATCTTAACCTGCTGGTCAACCATTTCGTCAGTTACTTCAATGTCAAAGTAATCAACTGTATCTTCTTTTGACAATTCGATAGAGAATTCTGGAGCCAAAGCAATATCGAAAGAGAATTCGAAGTTTTCTTCAGTTTCGAAATTGATTTGATTTTCTTTTGGAAGAGGAGTACCCAACATGTTCACTTTGTTTTCGCGGATGTATTCACCCACTTTTTCCTGAAGCAACTTGTCGATTTCTTCAAGCAATACAGAAACACCGTACTGTTTCTTAACCAAGCTTGCAGGAACATGTCCCTGACGAAATCCTGGCATATTTACTTTCTGGCGGATATTCTTCAACGCCTTTTCTACCTTTTCCTGATAATCAGCTTTTTCAATCTGAGCAGTAAGCACTGCGCTTACATTGTTTACGTTCTGTAATGAAATATTCATTTCCGTATTATTTTATTTAATTATTAATATTTCTTGGGTCTATAAAGCCTAAAATTAGGTTGCAAAAATAGTGTTTAATCTCACAATTACCAAAGAGTCAAGCTAAAAAATGTAATTTCGTATTTATTAGGCCAGTAGATTATATTTAATAAAAACCGGACACCGATAAAATGCATTCCTATCCGACTTGGAAATCTTTTCTTCGCAACACAAAGCTGTTACTTAAATACTTTTCACGCACAATTTTATTCTCTGCCAATTCTTCCGGGGTACCCTGGAAAAGGATTTTCCCTTCAAACAACAGATAAGCGCGATCTGTAATACTCAATGTTTCTTGTACATTATGGTCAGTAATCAAGATACCGATATTTTTGTCCTTCAACTTCCAAACGATGTGCTGGATATCTTCCACGGCAATCGGGTCAACTCCTGCGAATGGTTCGTCAAGCATAATGAACTTCGGGTCAATAGCCAGACATCGGGCTATTTCTGTACGTCGACGTTCTCCACCAGAAAGTTGGTCTCCCAAGTTCTTGCGCACTTTCTGCAATCGGAATTCAGCGATCAGGCTTTCCAGCTTATCCTTTTGATATTCCGCACTTTTATTGGTCAATTCCAAAACAGAGGCAATATTATCTTCTACACTCATCTTACGGAATACAGAAGCTTCCTGAGCCAAATAACCAATACCGTTCTGTGCACGTTTGTACACAGGATATGAAGTGATGTCCTGATCATTCAAATAGATATGTCCTTCATTAGGTACAATCAAACCAGTTGTCATATAGAAAGAGGTTGTCTTTCCGGCACCATTCGGGCCCAACAAGCCAACGATTTCACCTTGCTTCACATTGATAGAAACGTGACTGACTACAGTACGTTTCCCGTATTTCTTCACAAGGTTTTCGGTTCGAAGCACCATACGACCGTCAGAAGGAAGCTCAAAGTGTTCCTGAGATTGTACCGATTGCTGAATATTTTCCTGTTCTGCCATAATGCTTTATATTTGTGACAAAAGTAGTAAAAATCTTGGGTTATGTGGTAGTATACTCGAATTTCATCACATCTTTTATTATAATTAGGCAAAAAAACGTAATTTTGTAGCAAACAAAACGAACAAATATGCTAAAACCAATCTCGACATTAGGGACCTACCTCATGCTTATGGGGAAAGTTTTCTCGCGGCCAGAACGTTTCCGAGTATATTTCAAACAATATATAAACGAAATATATAAATTAGGAATCAATTCTATCGGTATCGTTCTGCTGATATCTTTCTTTATCGGTGCTGTAATCTGCATCCAAATCAAATTAAACATTGAAAGTCCATGGATGCCACGCTTCGTGGTGGGTTATACCACACGTGAAATTCTTCTTTTGGAATTTTCTTCATCCATCATGTGTTTGATTCTCGCCGGGAAAGTGGGCTCAAATATAGCTTCAGAAATAGGAACCATGCGGGTCACACAACAAATTGATGCACTGGAGATTATGGGTATCAACTCTGCATCTTACCTGATTCTTCCCAAAATTTTGGGACTGATGACCATGATTCCACTGCTAGTCATATTCAGCATCGGGGCCGGAATCATCGGCGCTTTCAGTACGGCATGGTTTGCAGGCATCATGAATGCCACCGATTTGGAATATGGTCTGCAATACAACTTTGTAGAATGGTACATTTGGTGCAGCTTCATTAAATCTCTGTTCTTCGCCTTTATTATCGCCAGCGTTTCAGCTTACTTCGGCTACGTAGTAGAAGGAGGATCCATTGCTGTAGGTAAGGCCAGCACAGACTCTGTAGTGTCAAGCAGCGTACTGATTCTTTTTTCTGATTTAATACTTACTCAACTGTTAATGGGATGATACAACTGAATTCTATATGCAAATCGTTTGAAGAACGAAGAGTTCTTGACAATATTGATTTTTGTTTTGAAAACGGAAAGACCAATCTGATTATCGGACAGAGCGGCTCCGGCAAAACAGTCTTGATGAAATGCATCGTAGGTCTTCTGACTCCTGAGCACGGAGAAGTGTTATACGACGGCAGAGACCTTCTGACCATGAAAAAAGGAGAAAAGAAAGCACTACATAGAGAGATGGGAATGATATTTCAAAGTGCTGCTTTATTCGACTCCCTTTCTGTTCTGGGAAATGTCATGTTTCCACTGGACATGTTTTCAAACGCTTCATACAAAGACCGTCTACGCCGTGCACAGTTCTGTTTAGACCGCGTCAACCTAATTGATGCACAGAACAAGTTTCCGGGAGAGATCAGTGGAGGCATGCAGAAACGCGTAGCAATCGCACGTGCCATTGCCTTGCAGCCAAAATACCTGTTTTGTGACGAACCGAATTCCGGTCTGGACCCGAAAACTTCATTGGTCATCGATGAATTGATTCATGATATCACCACTGAATACAACATGACTACCATCATAAACACTCACGACATGAACTCTGTGATGGGTATCGGTGAAAGTATCCTTTACATTTATCAAGGGCATAAGGAGTGGGAAGGAACCAAAGATGAAGTGTTCACCGCTACCAACGAACGTTTGAACAACTTTATCTTCGCATCCGATCTACTGCAGAAGGTCAAGAAAGAAGAAACAAAGAAATAACCTATCCACTTCCTGTGAAAGAGGTACACACATAAAAAGGGACGAATCGTAAGATTCGTCCCTTTTTTATTGCATATCCATCAAGGTTTATTTCTGTCTGACAAAGATGTTCACAGGCGTACCCGACAATTTCCAACGTTCACGCATCTTGTTTTCCAAAAAGCGCTTGTACGGTTCCTTCACATACTGTGGAAGATTCGCGAAAAATACGAACGATGGAACCTGAGTGTTAGGCAACTGGGTAACGTACTTGATTTTAATGTACTTTCCTTTATTTGATGGTGGCGGATAAGCCTCTATCAAAGGCAAGAGCTCTTCATTCAAGCGAGCTGTCGGAATACGTGTTGTACGAGCTTTATATACTTCCTGAGCCAATTCAAGCACCTTGAAGATACGCTGCTTGGTCAATGCCGACGTAAAGATAATCGGAAAGTCTGTAAAAGGAGCCAGACGTTCACGAATGGCATTTTCATACGTATTCATCACCTTTGCAGTCTTTTCTTCAATCAAGTCCCATTTATTGACTACTACAACCAATCCCTTCTGATTACGCTGAATCAACGAGAAGATGTTCAAATCCTGACCTTCAATACCACGAGTAGCATCCAGCATCAGAATACAAACATCCGAATTCTCGATAGAACGGATAGAACGCAATACTGAATAGTATTCCAAATCCTCGTTCACCTTATTCTTTTTACGGATACCTGCAGTATCTACCAAATAGAAATCGAATCCATACTTGTCATAACGTGTATAGATTGAATCGCGAGTCGTACCTGCAATTTCGGTAACGATGTTACGATTTTCACCGATAAATGCATTCACAATAGAAGACTTGCCCGCATTTGGACGTCCTACGACCGCAAAGCGAGGAATCTCCTCTTCAATGATTTCATCAGTATCCTTACTGAATTTACTTACCACAAGGTCGAGCAAATCACCTGTTCCATATCCGCTTACAGCAGAAATACAATATGGATCACCCAGACCTAATGAATAAAATTCAGCCGAATTATATTGCAAATCGTTATTATCTGTTTTATTGGCAACAACCAGCACTGGCTTCTTTGAGCGACGCAAGATAGAAGCCACTTCCATATCCAAATCGGTTACTCCATTCACCACGTCCACTACGAACAAGATGACATCAGCTTCTTCCATGGCCAGGATAACCTGCTTGCGAATCTCTTCTTCGAATACGTCATCCGAGTTTACCACCCATCCTCCGGTATCTACCAAAGAGAACTCTTTTCCCAACCATTCTGACTTACCATACTGACGGTCACGGGTTGTACCGGCCTGTTCATTAACAATAGCCTGACGCGTACGGGTCAGACGGTTAAACAGTGTCGACTTTCCCACATTGGGACGTCCCACAATAGCTACTAAATTTCCCATAATTTAAAATTGTTTACGGCTTCCCAGCCGGTAATTAATCTAATTGATAACCAAAGTTCTTCAATTCCTTGTCAGAGCTTCTCCAATCCTTATCCACTTTCACGAAAGTTTCCAGATAAATGGATTTTTGGAAGAAATGCTCCAAAGTTTTACGTGCTTCAGAAGCGACTTTTTTCAGAGCCTTGCCCTGATGACCGATGATAATGCCCTTCTGTGATTCACGCTCTACATAAATGACCGCATTGATATGAATACTCTTGGTATCCTCCTTAAACTGTTCTACAACGACTTCCACGGAATAAGGAATCTCTTTGTCGTAATACAACAGAATCTTTTCACGGATGATTTCAGTCACAAAGAAACGTGCAGGTTTATCAGTCCATTGGTCTTTTCCAAAATAAGCTTCCGATTCCGGTAGAAGTTCCTTGATGCGCTTCATCACCACGTCCACATTGAACTTAGCCTTTGCAGAAATAGGAATGATTTCAGCCTTCGGCAGCATTTCATGCCATTCTTCCACCATTTTCGTAAGATCTTCTTGATTACTTAAGTCAATCTTATTGATCAACAGAAGAACCGGAACCTCCAGATTACGCACTTTCTCCATAAAGTCGGCGTTTTTCTCAGGTTTTTCTACCGTATCAGTTACATACAGCAAGATGTCAGCATCCACGAGTGCCGATTCTGAAAAGTTCAGCATAGACTCCTGAAGCTTATAATTAGGTTTTAATACCCCCGGAGTATCTGAGAACACAATCTGCATATCCTCTGTGTTCAGGATACCCATAATGCGATGACGCGTAGTCTGCGCCTTGAACGTAGCGATAGAGATTCGCTCGCCAACCAACAAATTCATCAACGTAGACTTTCCCACATTCGGGTTACCTACGATATTAACAAATCCGGCTTTGTGCATAATCAGCTATTTAGGTTTAGATACGAAAAAACGCACCGTATTGGGATGCGTTTTTTCCATATGTGTAATAATTTCATGATAAATCCGCATAACGTCCTCAAATTGTGAGGTGGCAAACGCTACCCACCCGTCCGGAAAACGGAGTTATCTATATGTTTTGACTTCTCAATATCTTATTTGTTACCGTCGTATCCCCACTTCACATAAACTGCTCCCCAGGTAAATCCTGCACCGAAAGCAGTAAATATCAAGTTATCACCTTTTTTCAAGTGTTTTTCGTAATCCCAAAGACAGAGAGGCAAGGTACCTGCGCTGGTATTACCATAACGCTGGATATTAATCATCACCTGTTCTCTTGGAACTTCCAAACGAGAAGCTACAGCATCAATGATACGCAAATTAGCCTGATGAGGAACAATCCAATTGATATTATCCTTATTCAAACCGTTACGTTTCGCGATTTCTTCTGTAACATCCGACATGTAAGAAACAGCATATTTAAATACAGTTCTACCTTCCTGATATAAGTAGTGCATCTTATTGTCCACAGTAAAATAAGAAGGAGGACAAACAGAACCACCGGCTTTCATGTGAAGGAAAGGAAGTCCTTTACCATCTGTACGAAGGATAGAATCCATAACACCAACATCTTCTGTAGTGGCTTCAAACATACAAGCGGCTGCACCATCACCAAAGATTGGACAAGTAGCACGGTCGTAGTAGTCTACCATAGATGACATCTTGTCGGCACCCACAACGATGATTTTCTTGTGTCTGCCAGACTGAATCATGTTCGCTGCTGTTTCCATGGCATACAGGAATCCGCAACAAGCGGCCTGCAGGTCAAAAGCATATGCATTCTTCAATCCAAGTTTGTCTATGATAATAGAAGCTGTAGAAGGGAAATGATAGTCAGGGGTTGTTGTTGATACGATAACACAGTCGATAGATTCAGGATCGGAATTTGTTTTCTGCATCAGCTGTTTTGCAGCCTTACGTGCCATATAAGAAGTACCCAAACCTTCTTCGTTCAAGATACGTCTTTCCTTCACCCCGATACGGGTCATAATCCACTCATCGTTAGTGTCAACCAGCCTTGACAATTCCTCGTTAGTAAGGACATAATCAGGGACATATCCACCTACACCTGTGATTACAGCATTAATTTTTTCCATCATTTCAAGCTTTTAGTTGTGTAACCCTAAAAAAGTAAAGCCGGCGAGCCGAAAGGCTCTCCGGCTTTATTCCCTTATTTAGAACACACAAAGATGTTCACAATTGAAGTTGCTCAAATTAAAGAGCTGCTTCTTTTTCGATTGCTAATTTACCTCTATAATAACCGCAAGCTCCACAAACTGTGTGATAAACATGCCATTCGCCGCAGTTAGGGCAGATAGCCAATGTAGGAGCAACTGCCTTATCGTGAGTTCTTCTCTTAGCAGTTCTTGTTTTTGATTGTCTTCTTTTTGGATGTGCCATTTTACTAAAACTTTATTTAATTATTATTTAATATTTTCTT